>Ga0307420_1000032_pt1 | contig 60073 bp, 37 predicted proteins | sample SalMarWE160240MG_2_FD_202167 | JGI IMG/M metagenome (GOLD analysis project Ga0307420, IMG submission 202167) | Salt marsh sediment microbial communities from the Plum Island Ecosystem LTER, Massachusetts, United States - WE1602-40 | ecosystem: Environmental > Aquatic > Marine > Intertidal zone >... | reverse complement strand
ATATTTATGTTCTTCTTTTTGATGATATTATTGCCGTCAACTGAAATATTGATCATCGGGAATTCGTACAATGTCCTGGCTGCAGCATCAATGAAGATGGGGGTAAGAGTCAGCTTCTGGCCCTCTGTTTCCAGGAATTTCTCCTTCACGGAATTTCTCCAGTTAACAAGCCTTGTAACATCAGCATCAATAAACGAGGTGACATGCGGGGAAGTTCTTTTTGAGAGAACCATATGTTTCGCTATCAGTCTCCTGACCCTGTCCATTTCGATTATCTCATCGCCGGATGAGAGTTTTTCCGAACTCTCTTTTTCAGTATTTACAGTTTCCTCTTCTTTTTTCCTTGTATCAAGGTATTTAAATATATCATCTTTTGTGATCCTTCCATCCATCCCGGTCCCGGTTAAACTGTCAAGCTCTGCATAACTTATTCCTTCAAGCGCCGACACGCTTCTTACAAGAGGTGAGAGGAACTTGCCTGAAGGGGTACGGCTTTTGAGGTCACCAGATACTATCTCAATTTCTTTCTTCTCCTGTTTAATCTCTGCTATAGTATCACGGATCCTGTTCACCTCTTTCTCGATCTTCCCTTTTGTTTTGGAAGCTGCAGCAATATTGGTTTCAATAACTGCAATTACATCACCCACCTTTACAACAGAACCTTCAGAAGCATTTATTGATGCAATAGTCCCTTCAGCAGGGGAGGGTACCTCTGAATCGACCTTGTCAGTAGCTACCTCTACCAGCGGATCATCTTCCTTTACTACAGAACCTTCTGCGACCAGCCATTTATTTACAGTCGCTTCAATTACTCCTTCTCCCATGGCGGGAAGAACTATATTCATTTTTGCCATATCTCTCTATCTGTCTCTTTTTACGATTATTTTTGTTTTTTTGTGTCGAAACCGTTTTCTGATAACACAAACACTTATTCAGATAACATATAGAAACGTAAATTGTTTGGAAATTCAGAAAGGGCCTGATACAATCAGGCGGATTATTCCCAGAACCGGATTAAGATGTTTTTCTGACGCATTTGCGGTTAATATTTAATGTGAATACCCTTATGACAAATGATAATCCTGCCGAGAGGATAATGGCAATCTTTATCAGAATTATTAAAATCTTCGAATTGCCATTACTTAAATGCTTGTGGACAAAAATTATCATGGCCTTGTAGAAAGCTATGAAAACATTCAGATTCTCTTTACTTGTGCTTTGTCCTTTAAAATGTATAATATTTGTTCCGGGGAAATAATAGTTACTGAATCCTGCCTGGAGTATCCTGTAGCTGTAATCAATATCTTCGCCGTACATAAAAAAATTCTCATCAAGAAGTCCTGTTTTTCGAACAGCTTCCCTGCGGAGGAACATGAAGGCACCTGCAATGATATCCGCCTTTGTTGTCTTTTTTTCGTCAAGATATCCAAGATAATACTTGTTGAACCGTTTTGATTTTGGGAATAGATATGAGAGCCCAATCATTTTATAGAAGGCTGTTCCGGGACCTGGAATACCTCTCTTTGATTCAGGCAGGAATCTGCCTTTACCATCTGTCATCCTCACACCCACAGCCCCTGCATCAGGGTATTGCTCCATGAAGCTGATGCACTTGCGGAATGTATCCTCTTCAACAATAGTGTCAGGGTTGAGAATCAGGATAAACCTTCCTGTAGCAAGTTGTAAAGCCTGGTTATTGGCTGCAGAGAAGCCCCTGTTAGTGTGGTTTATTATGAGCTTTATTCCCGGGAATTCATTCTTTACCATGGAGCAGGATCCGTCAACAGAATTGTTATCCACGACAAATATCTCACAATCAATACCTTCCGAAGCCTTGATGACTGAAAGAAGACATTGTTCCAGAAAATATCTTACGTTGTAGCTGACAATAATTACAGATAGATCCATGATTACTGTTTGCAGGTTAACTCTTCCTCTATTACTATCGCGAGGCGTTTAACTCCTTCTTCAATCACTTCAAGATCAGAAAATGAAAAATTTATACGCATTGTATTACGCCCGGAATCGTTACAGAAAAAGGTTGATCCTGCAACAAATGCGACATTTTTCTTAATGGCTTTCTCAAGGATATTGTCAGTATTGATAGTAGCTGGAAGCGTTATAAAAAGGAATAGACCGCCTTCAGGTTCTGTCCATGTCACCTCTTTGGGAAAATACTTCCTGAAGCATTTAATCATGTGATTGTGTCTTTCGCTGTAAAGAGCAATTGTCTTTTTAATGTTATTCTCCAGCAGCCCTTTTTCCATATAATGGGCAATGATCTTCTGAACGAAGGGAGAGGTACAGAGGTCGGCTGTTTGTTTTGCCATCACTATCCGGTCGAGGATAACCGGATTGCCTATTATCCATCCTACTCTGAATCCCGGAGCGAATATCTTCGAAAAGGTACATAATGTCAATACCCTTCCGGTCTTATCAAGCTGGTACATCATCCGTTGAGGTTCTCCGGTGAAGCGTATATATCTGTATGGGCTGTCTTCAACAATCAGGAGGTCATGTTTTTCAGCTATCTCAATTATCCTTATCCTGGCCTGTTCCGGAACTGTTATGCCTGCAGGATTCTGAAAATCAGGGATGATATAAATGAATTTGACTATTCTACCAAGCTCCCGAAGGTTGATGATTGTCTCTTCAAGTTCATCAGGATTCATGCCATTTTCATCGAGTGATATTCCCTTTAGCCTGGCTCCGTAAACGGAAAAGGCATTAAGTCCGCCCAGGTATGACGGAAGTCCGCAAAGCACATAATCACCAGGATCAAGAAATATCTTTCCTATGATGTCGAGCGCCTGCTGTGATCCGGTTGTGATTATGATATTTTCCGTATCAATATTCAATCCTTCCCGGTTGTGCTTTTCCGCAAGCATCTTACGGAGAAGGGGATCTCCTTCGGTGGTACCATACTGGAGTGCACTGGCACCCTCTTTTTCAAGCACTTCAAGCACTATCTCCTTCAGGTCATCAACAGGAAATGTTTCGGTAGCAGGAAGCCCTCCCGCAAAAGATATCATATGGGGATTCTGGAGGAGCTTAAGTATCTCCCGTATTGCAGAGCGTTGCATACTTTTTCCTGAAGCAGACAGGAATTTATTAACAGAATTTATCATTGCTGGTAGGGATTTCGGTTTTTTATTGCCCGTCCAAGTGTTATTTCATCAGTGTATTCCAGCTCATCACCGATAGCCACGCCTCTGGCCAGTGTTGTTATGAGGGTATCATATTGGCTAAGTTTCTTATAAAGATAATAATTAGTTGTGTCTCCTTCCATGGTTGTACTCAGTGCAAGAATTATTTCCCCGATACCGCCGGCTTTTACCTTTTCCTCGAGGCTGCTTATTTTAAGATCAGAAGGCCCAATGCCGTCGACCGGCGAAATTAATCCTCCCAGTACATGATATAAACCCCTGTATTGCCGGGTATTTTCAACAGCCATAACATCCTGTATGTTTTCCACAACACATATCAGTGACCTTTCACGTTTTTCATCACTGCAAATACTGCAGATCTCTGTATCGGAAATATTGTGGCATATTTTGCAATAATGGATTGCCTCATGAAGTTTAAGGAGTGTTTCACCAAATCTTTTAACCTCTTCAGGTTCTCTTCTTAACAGATTCATTACCAGGCGGAATGCTGTCTTTCTTCCGATGCCCGGGAGGGATGCAAATTCGTTTACTGCATTCTCAAGCAGCCTGGAAGGAAACTCGGTATAACTCATAAGAGATGATTTTAGACAAAATTAATTCATTTATTGATGGTTTTTCATGACTATTGCATTTTTTGCCTTGCATTCTTTTTGTTATCCTTGCAGGTTAATATAGCGGTTATGTCTCCTTTTCTGATACTTGGAATCTTTCTAGCCTATACAGTTCTGCTATTTGTAGTTACCTGGATCACTGCAAGGAGAGCCGATAGCCAGTCATTTTTTATCGGGAACAGGATATCGCCCTGGTTTGTTGTGGCATACGGAATGATAGGGGCCTCCCTTTCAGGTGTCACCTTTATGTCAGTGCCTGGCTGGGTGACAGATACACAGTTCAGCTACATGGTAGTTGTGCTTGGATATCTTGTCGGTTATTTTGTTATAGCCACCATATTGCTGCCACTCTATTACAGGCTGAAGCTTACATCTATCTATTCCTATCTTGAGCAGCGATTTGGCTTCTGGTCATACAAGACAGGAGCGGGTTTCTTTATTTTATCAAGAACCCTTGGAGCCTCCCTGAGAATGTTTTTGGTTATCAATGTATTACAGATATTTATTTTTGATGCCTGGAACATCCCCTTCTGGGTAAATGCCCTGGTATTCATTATCCTGATAATCCTGTATACATTTAAAGGGGGTATAAGGACGATCGTATGGACCGACACCTTACAAACAACATTCATGCTTCTTGCTGTAGTTATTTCAATTTATTATATAAGCAAGGGACTTGGAGTACCTGTCGTGAAACTTTTTAAGGAGATCACAGAAAGTGATATATCGAAAATGATCATAACAGACTGGCACCATGAAAGATTCTTTTTAAAACAGTTCTTTTCAGGAATGTTCATAACAATAACCATGACAGGACTTGATCAGGAGATGATGCAAAAGAACCTCAGCTGCAAAAATATCCGGGAGGCGCAAAAGAACATGTTCACTTTCAGCGGTATACTGGTCTTTGTCAACCTTTTATTCCTTTTTCTCGGGGCCTTCCTGTTAATCTATTCCAGGAGTAATGGTATCACTGTTGCCGCTACAGATGATCTTTTCCCGACCATAGCCATGCAATATATGGGGCCGGTGGCCGGGCTGGTATTTATAATCGGCCTTATTTCAGCAGCTTTTCCCAGTGCCGATGGAGCACTCACTTCGCTTACTACTTCAGTCAGTATCGATTTCCTTGGCCTGGACCGTCTTAAAAGCATCTCTGAAAAAAAAGCCACAAAGATCAGGTATGGAGTCCATCTCTCAGTCGCCATGGTTTTCTTTATCAGTATTCTGATATTCAGTACATTAAACGACAAGGCAGTTATTGATGAATTATTCACGATAGCGGGCTATACCTATGGTCCGCTTCTTGGTCTCTATTCATTCGGGCTCTTCACAAAGCGAAAAGCGAATGACAAACTGACACCCTGGATTGCTATATTGTCGCCTGTAATATGTATTTTTCTTAGCAGCTTTTCCGAACAATTATTCGGCGGATACAAATTCGGATTTGAAATGATTCTTGTTAACGGGTTTCTGACCTACCTGGGATTATGGATATTCAGCAGGAGAAAGAAGTGAACCGGGAGGTTCTGTAGTATTTGTTCCCTGAGTCTCCTCAGTTTCTTCAGTCTCCTCAGGTTCCTCCTGATTTATTTGTACTTTGATTCTCCTGTAGGGGATATTCCAGGACAAAAAATAGTTTATCCCGAAGCCTACGGATTCATCTCCTGCCCCGTACCCCGGGAAATTAATCGGTCGCAGATCCCTGCCGGTTCCGGTATATAGAAGCACTCTGATATTCACCGACCATCCCATGCTGAAATTATTGAAGATTTCTGCCCTGAATCCGGGGGCAGCCTCAAGATAGTGACCCATACTGGTTGTGGAAGGAATGGTTGTAATGGTTGTACCCCAGTATGAATCGTGCTCAAAGGATGGTATTTCGCTGGTAAAGGAGCTCAGACCATAGCGTAATCCAATGCCGGCCCAGTATTTTCCTCTTGAGGTTTCAGGTTTAAGAAGGTTGAAATCCACTCCAGCCTTTACAAAGTAACCTCTGCTCATGTATTCATAATTGTATTGGGAATATTTATAATCGGAATATCCTGCGCCAAGGAAGATGCCTGTCTTGGCATTCAGATCAACTGAAATATATCCTTCAGTGTTCAGGTTATTTTTATCTGTCAAATAAATAACAGGTCCCAGTATTTCGGCCCCGGCTCTTATCTTAAGTGGCAGAATAATAGTATCCGGCGGCTGGTTTTGTGCTCCGGCCTCTAAATTGTAGTAGCCCATAATAACCAGTAAACTAATAATATATACGGATATTCTCTTCATCGCTTGTAGTGATATACCTGTTTCTGATTATTACCGTATCGATTGCATTACCGGTGTTTGTCAGTGAATCAAGGGCATGATAAAATGTGTATCCGCATTCTTTTGATATAAGATGAGGGAATGTGGTATACCAAAAAATCAGTGTGTCGGTTGCCGAGTTGATACCGATTACAAAGACACAGCTTTCAGCTGAGGAATTCAGGGGAATGAGGGCGCTCTTTATGCTTATGGTCTTATCATAGATCTTATCGTCCTCCATGTTCAACCCGTACAATGTCAGGCTGGCGGGAGCAACGTTTTTCTCCTGGCTGCTCTGGTACAGGGGGGCTATCAAATAGGTGTCTGTCTCCTCTAAGCACGATTCAGGTGTGCATGAAACAATCTTCAGGAGAGATGCTGTAACAATTACAACCAGAATTTTTGTTTTGAAACTTCTCATACATAGTGATGAAGTTTCAAAAGTATAAAAAATACTCTTCTTTAAAACTTCGGCAGATTTTTCCTGATGTACTCTTCAGCTTTTTTTATCGCACTATTTATTCCCTCAGGCTTTTTCCCGCCTGCTGTTGCGAGGAAAGGTTGTCCGCCGCCGCCGCCGTTTATCTCGCCGGCAATATCTTTTATTATATCAACCGCACTTATATTTTTCTCTTTAACCAGGTTGTCACTTACCATTACCACAAGATTAGCCTTTCCCCCGGTGGATGATGCGATTGCCAGCAGGTTATTATCCCCTTTCTTCCTCACCTCAAAAGCAATTGTTTTAAGCATGTCAGGTGAGTCTGTTTCTATTTGTCCCGACAGGAATTTTATTCCATTGATATTTACAGCTTTTTCCTCAAGGATTTTAAGAGCAGCCCGGGCTGACTGTGCCTGATATTTTTCAATAGTCTTCTTCAGGGAGTTGTTTTCGGTAATAAGCTTTTCGACACTTTCCCTGAGGTTGCCATGGCTTTTCAGAAGAGCTGCAATATCATCAACAGCGGCTAGTTTTTCGTTTATATATTCAAATGCTTTTCCTGCCGTAACAGCTTCAATTCTCCTTATTCCGGCAGCTATTGCTCCCTCTGATATTATTTTGATAATACCTATAGAGGCAGTGGATTCAACATGTGTGCCTCCGCAAAGTTCAACTGAATCACCAAATTCGACCACTCTTACCGTATCTCCGTATTTTTCACCGAAGAGAGCCATTGCTCCCATATCCTTTGCTTTCTTCAGGGAGATATTATCGGTAACTTTTCTGGCTTTGTTTTCTCTTACCAGGCGATTTGCTATTTCCTCAACCTGTTTAATATCTTCCCTGCTGAGTTTGTTGAAATGACTGAAATCGAACCGTAACCTGTCAGGAGTGACAAGTGAGCCCTTCTGTTCAACATGATTTCCCAGTACAGTCCTTAAAGCATAGTGTATAATATGTGTTGCTGTATGGTTGTTTGCGGTCATCAGCCTTTTTTCAGCATCAACCTTTGCAGTAAAATGTTCAAATGGGTCTGAAGGTATTGTATCAGTAACATGTATAATCAGGTTATGTTCCCTGATAGTATCAGTCACTTTTATTTTTTCCTTTTCAGATACTATATATCCGCTATCACCTGTTTGTCCGCCCGATTCGGCATAGAAAGGAGTTTTATCAAGGACGATATGACTGATATTTTTTCCTTTGGCCTTCACCTGCCGGTATCTGGTTATAAGTACCTCCTCTTCTGTATTTTCATATCCTGTAAACAGAGTAACTTCAGAATCTCTGATTATGTTCCAGTCGCCGGTATCAAGAGAAGCATCCTCACGTGATCTGTTCTTCTGGTTTTTCATTTCATCATCAAATTCCTTCATATTCAGATCCATTCCGTTCTCCCTGAGTATCAGCTGTGTAAGGTCGGCCGGGAAACCGAATGTGTCATATAATTCAAAAGCAATCTTCCCGGGCAGCATTTTTCTATTCTCTTTTTTCATTTCAGAGATCACTTTGTCCATCATTTTCAGTCCTTTACCAAGTGTTTTCAGGAATGCTGTCTCCTCTTCCAGAATAATTTTTGAGATTTGTTTTTCTTGCGATATGAGTTCAGGATATTGATCACCCATTGTTGCAGCAAGAACCGGAACCAGCCTGTAAATGAACGGTTCTTCAATTTCAAGGTTATTATATGCATATCTGACGGCTCTCCTGAGGATCCTTCTTATCACATATCCGGCTTTGTTGTTTGAGGGCAGTTGTCCGTCGGCGACCGAAAACGCAACAGCTCTGAGGTGGTCTGCCACTACACGTATAGCAGTATCCGAGGTTTCGTTAACACCCTGTTTCTTCGCGGTTATAAGTGATATTTCTTTTATGATCGGTTGAAAAAGATCGGTTTCGTAATTCGATTTTTTACCCTGGACAACCATGCATAACCGTTCAAATCCCATACCTGTATCCACATGTTTTGAAGGAAGGTATTCAAGCGAACCGTCTGCTTTACGGTTGTACTGGATGAAAACGAGGTTCCATATCTCTATTACTTCCGGATTATCTTTATTAATAAGTAAATGTCCCGGTATTTTGCTTCTTTCGCTCTCTTCCCTTATGTCAACATGAATTTCAGAACAGGGACCGCAGGGACCTGTTTCGCCCATTTCCCAGAAATTTTCTTTTTTTGTCCCTTCGAGAATATGATCCGGCTTACCGGGAAAGCAGTTCTGCCAGAACCGGAAAGCTTCATCATCACAAGGTACATTATCTTCAGCGTCCCCTTTGAAAATAGTTGCATATAGCCGTTCCTCATCAATACCGATTCTCTTTGTAAGAAATTCCCAGGCCCACTCTATAGCTTCTTTCTTAAAATAATCCCCGAATGACCAGTTGCCGAGCATTTCAAACATCGTATGGTGGTATGTGTCATGACCAACCTCTTCCAGATCATTATGTTTTCCCGAGACCCTGAGACATTTCTGTGAATTTGCAATCCTCTTGTATTGTGACTGACTATGGCCAAGGAAAATATCCTTGAACTGATTCATCCCGGCATTTGTGAACATAAGAGAAGGATCATCCTTTATCACCATGGGTGCTGAAGGAGTAATTTCATGCCCCTTCGACCTGAAAAATTTAAAAAATAACTGTCTCAGTTCCTGTGCCTTCATATTTCACTTACCTGTATATAATGTAAATATACCTGAATACTAGCTTGTAAAATTAAATTATTTGAATTAGATTTGTAGATTACCTGTAATAAAAATTCGAAATTCTGGCCAGACCGATGCGAAGGCGGAAATATTTCTTGGACATCAATGAACTGCAATACAAGCAGGTAAGGCTTCCATGGCACAAGAAGCTTTTAAAACTATTTTTCTGGCTGGCAGTCTCAGTCGTAATTTCAGTAATTTACGGTACAATTTTCGAAAATATCTTCGGCTCACCCAAGGAGAAATTACTGAACCAGCAAATTGATAACATAAAGCTTCAGTACAAATTTGCAGCAAAAGAGCTTGATGATGCTTTCACAGTAATGAACAGTCTCAGGATGTCAGACGAAATACGTTACAGACCTATTCTTGAGATGGATAGTGTGCCTGAATCATTCAGGAATCCGGGCTACGGTGGGATTGACAGACTCAGGAACCTTGACGGTTATATGAACTCCGGACTGATAAAATCAACCAGAACAAGGGTTGAGGAACTTAAAAATATGATAAATGTCCAGGATATATCCTTTGAGGCTATTGAGGAAAGGAGAACCGAATGGGCAAGAATGTACGAATACCTGCCAATGATCAGTCCTGTTGACGTTACAATTCCATTAGGGGATGGTTTGAAATTCAGGGAGGTACATCCGGTAACCGGTAATCCCCAGTGGCATCACGGACAGGATTTCACTGCACCATACGGAACCGAGGTTTATGCTACAGGGGCAGGAAAGGTGATTGAGGCAGGGTGGAACTCTGGAGGTTTCGGGAACCATGTACGTATTGATCATGGATATGGTTACCAGACAATATACGGGCATCTGAGCAGCATTAAGGTAACAAAGGGGATGAATATAAAGCGTGGAGACCTTATAGGACTAACGGGAAGTTCAGGTACCTCATCCGGTCCGCATCTTCATTACCAGATCGACCAGTACGGACAACATAAAAATCCTCTCTATTATTTCAATGATGACCTGACGGAAGAGGAATATTTTGATATGATCCAGATGCTTACATCAAGCACAAAACTCAGATAATAAAATAATTACTGTTCTTAAGCCTGAGATATTCCGTTATGCCGGATAGTGGCAGTGGTTTGTTTTTGATGAATTATATATCTTTGCCCTGTTATGCCAAACTCAAGATATAAATTCAATCCCGAATCTCTAAGCTTCGACAAAATCAGGTTGAGCATAGGGGCGATGCTGTTAAGGAGTCTGGCATATTTTGTTGCATCACTCCTTATTGCTCTTGTCTATTACCTTATATTTGCGATATTCGTTGATTCCCCGAAAGAGAAAGCATTGATGCGTGAGATCGAACAGCTGACACTTCAGTATGACCTGATACACAGGGAAATGGAAAACATAGAGAAGGTTATTGGCCAGCTTCAGGAGACAGATGACAATCTTTACAGGACAATATTTGAAGCAGAACCGATTCCGGAGACATTACGCGAAGGCGGAGTCGGGGGTATAAACAGATATAAGGAACTGGAGGGATATGATAATTCAAGTATTGTAATTGAAACAGCAAAAAGACTCGACAGGATAAGGAAAAAGATCTATGTTCAGTCAAAATCGTTTGACGACCTTATAACACTGGCAATGAAGAAGGAAGATATGCTGAGATCAATTCCGGCTATACTGCCTATTTCCAATAAGGATCTGACACGAACAGCTTCAGGCTTCGGATTAAGAATTCATCCTATTTATAAAATAATCAAGTTTCATGCAGGGATGGATTTTACAGCCCCATCCGGAACTGATATCTATGCAACCGGTGACGGTACAATAGCATCTGTTATTTCGTCAAGGCGCGGTCTCGGTAATCATATTATAATTAATCATGGATTCGGTTACAGCTCGGTCTATGCACATCTCGACAGGTTCAATGTAAGGGCAGGACAGAAAGTAAAGAGAGGAGACGTAATAGGATTTGTCGGCAGTACCGGAACATCGGTTGCTCCTCATCTGCATTATGAGATAAAGCTTAACGGGGTAAATGTTGATCCTGTTAACTACTATTTTAATGATCTTTCACCTGAGGAATATGAGAGAATGATTGAGATCGCATCAAAAACCGGCCAGTCATTTGACTAGCTTTTCCCTGGACTATTGGTATGAAGATAAGCTGCACCCTCATTTTTATTCATTTCTTAAGTATTATCTGTCAGCCTGCTGCCGGCTCTGCACCATTGAATGATACCGTTCCGGTACAGAAACAGGTTGTGATCATCGGAGTAGGGGATATTATGTTCGGCACCTCTTTTCCGTCGACTGATTACCTGCCTTCTCATGATAATCCATTGCTGCTTCTGGGAGCTCTTTCTGATACACTTGCTGCTTCTGATCTTACTTTCGGTAACCTGGAGGGATCATTTCTTGACAATGGGGAACCGGTAAAAAAATGCAGGGACACAACACGTTGCTATCTTTTCAGGATGCCGGAACGATACTGCTCCGCGCTTTCTGAATCAGGATTCGACATTATCAGCCTGGCAAATAATCATTTCGGTGACTTCGGGCTTCCGGCAAGAAACCGGACAATGGAACTGCTTGATTCACTGGGTATATACTATGGAGGTATTGAAGAACACCCGTATTCAATATTTAGCAAGGACTCAATAATTTATGGCTTTTGTGCTTTTGCACCAAATGCAGGTACAGTAAGTATAATTGATTTAGACGAGGCAGAAGCTATAGTCAAAATGCTTGCAGATACCTGCCATATAGTGATTGTATCGTTTCATGGCGGGGCTGAAGGAGTAGATTTTCAGCGTGTGCCCAGAACTGAAGAGATAATGTTCACTGAGAACAGGGGAGATGTTTATAAGTTCTCCCATATGATGATAGACGCAGGCGCTGATGTTGTCTTTGGCCACGGACCACATGTAACAAGAGCCGTTGAGGTTTATCATGACCGTTTCATTGCATACAGCCTGGGTAATTTCTGCACTTATGGCAGATTTAACCTCAGGGGCCCGAACGGAATAGCGCCTGTAATAAAACTCAATGTCAGCACTGAAGGTAAATTTATCTTCGGAAAGATCATCCCTGTTTCTCAGCTGCCAGGAGCAGGCGTGAGGATCGATCCGGATAATCGTGTGATCAGGAAAATGAAGGATCTTGTTGCTCTTGATTTTCCGGAAACGGTGATACAAATTTCAGAAAATGGTGATATAACTTATAAATAAATAACATGCCATACAGGGAAAAACAGATCGAAAAGCTCTATTATTCAATAGGCGAAACTGCCGAGATGCTCGGCGTACCGATCTCAACGATCAGGTTCTGGGAAAATGAATTCGATATCCTGAAACCAATGAAGAATAAAAAGGGAAACAGGATGTTCACCCCAACGGATATAAAAAACCTGAAGATCATCCATCATCTTCTTAAAGAGGAAGGAATGACTCTTCCGGGTGCTAAAAAAAGACTTGCGGGCAAGCAGGAGGAGACTGACTACAAATACGAGATCAACGAGTCGCTCCGGAAAATTAAAAGCCTGCTGCTCGACTTACGGGATAATATTCAATAAATCCTCAGTGGACCTCAGTATCTGAGACACAGAGAAGAATAATCAGCCATGAAACTAAAATATCTTTGCTCATTTCTGGATTCAGCAATACCGTTGTCGTTCCAGGAGGGATATGACAACTCGGGATTGCAGGCAGGACTGCCTGATAAAGAGATAAAATCGGCACTTATCACCCTGGATGTCACCGAAGAAGTTCTCGATGAGGCAGGTCATGCCGGATGCGATGTAATTATTTCCCATCATCCGCTGATTTTTACAGGTATAAAGAAATTAACCGGCAAGACCGTTACTGAGAGGATACTGCTGAAAGCAATAAAACAGGATATTGCCATCTATTCTGCCCATACAAACCTGGACGTTATGGATAACGGCGTTAGCAGGAAAATGGCGGAGAAACTAAATCTTAAAAATGTCAGGGTTCTTTCACCGCTGAAAAACAGATTGTGTAAGCTTGTTACCTTTATTCCTGAGGATCATCTTGATAAGGTTCGTGAAGCAATATTCGGAGCCGGTGCGGGAATAATCGGAAATTATGATAAGTGCAGCTTCAGCACACAGGGAACAGGAAGTTACAGAGGTGGCGACAACAGTCGTCCGTTTGCAGGAGAAAGGGGTAAGATTCATTATGAACAAGAGGTTAGGTTTGAGACTGTACTTTTTTCGCATATGAAAAACAGAATTATAAGTGCTCTCCTTGTGGCTCATCCTTATGAGGAGGTTGCTTATGATATTTATCCACTTGAAAATGAGAATATTGAGATCGGTCTTGGTTGTACCGGCGATTTACCGGAAGCAGCCGGAGAGAAAGATTTTCTGAAATCATTATCATCACTGTTTTCATCAAAAGGGATCAGGTATTCAAAGCTGACAGGGAAAAGGATAACCAAAGTAGCTCTTTGCGGGGGGTCAGGAGGCGCATTATTGAATGATGCCATCGCATCGGGAGCAAATGCATTTGTTACGGCCGATATAAAATATCATAGTTATTTTGAAGCAGGAAACAGGATACTTGTGGTTGATATAGGACATTATGAGAGTGAAAAATTCTCTGTAGAGATTATATACGATTTAATTATCAAAAAATTCCCTAAATTTGCACTCCGGTTTTCGGAGATAAATACGAATCCAATTAACTATTTTTAATATGGAAAAAACAAAGGCACATGATACCGAGATTTCCATCGAGGAAAGATTACGGGCATTATTTAGTCTGCAATTAGTTGATTCAGAGATAGATAAAATAAAAACTTTAAGAGGCGAGCTACCCCTCGAGGTTCAGGACCTTGAAGATGAAATAGCTGGTCTCGAAACAAGACTGGGTAACCTGCGCGAAGAAATGGTAAATCTTGAGAAATCGATCCTTAAAAAGAATAATGAGATAGCAGATGCTGAAGGCCTGATAAAGAAATATGAGGAACAGCAAAAAAATGTTCGTAACAACAGGGAGTTTGATTCTCTTTCGAAAGAGATGGAATATCAAAATCTTGAAATTGAGCTGTTTACAAAGAAGATAAAAGAGTTTAATGTTCAGATAGAGGAGAAAAAAATAACAATTACCGAATCGGAGGCTACACTTTCTGAAAGATCTTCTGACCTTGAAAACAAAAAATCAGAGCTTGATGAAATAATTCTTGATACCCAGAAGGAAGAAGAAGGACTCTATAAGAAACATGAGAAGGTTGAAAGTATAATAGAAGAGAGACTTCTGACTGCCTACAAGCGGATAAGGGCAAATGCAAGGAACGGGCTGGCAGTTGTTCCGGTGCAAAGAGATGCGTGCGGAGGCTGTTTTAATCAGATCCCGCCTCAACGGCAGCTTGATATAAAATCAAGAAAAAAGATAATAGTATGTGAATATTGCGGTCGTATCCTTGTTGATGATGAAATAATAAAGGAGAGCAAAGTCTAACATACACATAATCACTCCCTTGTGTTAGGGCTGTTGAAAATCTTATTTCATGACTTCCTCAGAAATAAAGCAACTGATTTCCGAAGGCATTCCTTCTACCTTACCCCCTCTGAAACCCTATGATACCAGTATTAACCATGCCCCTAAAAGGAAAGATATCCTGTCGCGGGATGAGAAAAAACTGGCACTGAAAAATGCCCTGAGGTATTTTCCGACGGATTTCCATGCTGTCCTGATAAAGGAATTTACCGAAGAGCTGTCAGAATACGGAAGAATTTATATGTACAGATTCAGACCCGAATATGTGATAAAGGCTCGCAATATTAATGAATTCCCATACCGGTCGCGGAATGCTGCTGCTATCATGTTAATGATATCAAATAACCTTGATATCTCTGTTGCTCAGCATCCGCATGAACTTATCACATATGGAGGAAACGGTGCTGTTTTTCAGAACTGGGCACAATATCTTCTGACAATGAAGTATCTCTCGGAGATGACTGATGATCAGACTCTTGTGGTTTATTCTGGTCATCCGCTCGGACTTTTCCCCTCTCACAGGGATGCCCCCAGGCTTGTGGTTACAAACGGAATGGTTATACCAAATTACTCTTCACAGGATCACTGGGAAAGATTCAATGCCCTGGGAGTTTCACAATATGGTCAGATGACTGCGGGTTCGTATATGTACATCGGTCCGCAAGGTATAGTTCATGGCACTACCATCACTATTTTGAATGCCGGAAGGTTGCTGAATAATAGTCCTGACTCTTTGAAGGGCAAACTCTACGTATCCTCGGGACTTGGAGGCATGTCAGGAGCTCAGCCCAAGGCTGCTTCAATAGCAGGTATAATTTCCGTAATCGCTGAAGTTAATCCAAGGGCTATCCACAAACGTCATTCACAGGGCTGGGTTGACGAGGTTATTACTAAAATGGATAAGCTAATTGAAAGAGTTAGAAAGGTTAAAGAAAGCCGGGAGGTTGTTTCAATAGCATACCACGGGAATATTGTAGAGATTTGGGAAGAATTTGCAAAGAAAGAGATCCTGGTAGATATTGGTTCTGACCAGACATCGCTTCACAATCCATGGGCTGGCGGCTATTATCCTGCCGGGCTAAGTTTTGATGAGGCTAACAGGATGATCTCATCCGATCCGGAAAAATTCAAACAGCTGGTAAAAAGATCACTTGTAAGACAGGTTGAAGCAATAAACAGACATACGGAAAAGGGCACATACTTTTTTGATTACGGAAATGCATTTCTTCTTGAAGCTTCGAGAGCAGGAGCAGACATCCTTAAACCGGATGGCGAATTCAAATATCCGTCTTATGTTCAGGATATTATGGGGCCACTCTGTTTTGATTACGGTTTCGGTCCTTTCCGATGGGTATGCTGCTCAAACGATCCAGCCGACCTCTCTGTTACAGACGATATTGCTGCAGGCATTCTTGAAAATCTCATGAAATCTTCACCCGATCAGATAAAGCAGCAGATGGCCGATAATATACACTGGATAAGGGAAGCGGCAAAAAACAGGCTTGTGGTAGGTTCCCAGGCAAGGATACTGTATGCTGATGCTGATGGCAGGATAGCAATTGCGCAGGCATTCAACAGGGCTGTGGCCTCCGGAAAGATTTCAGCACCGGTGGTTATCGGCAGGGACCACCATGATGTTTCAGGCACTGATTCTCCCTTCAGAGAGACTTCAAATATTTATGACGGTTCTAAATTTACTGCCGATATGGCTGTTCAGAATGTGATTGGTGACGCATTCCGTGGAGCTACATGGGTCTCATTGCATAATGGCGGTGGAGTGGGATGGGGTGAAGTTATCAACGGTGGTTTCGGATTGGTGCTGGATGGTACGGAAGAGACAGGGGAAAAGCTGAAAATGATGCTTCACTGGGATGTTAACAATGGTATAGCCCGAAGGAGCTGGGCCCGGAATGAAGGGGCCCTCTTCACCCTTGAAAGAGAAATGAAACGAACTCCCGGATTAAAAGTGACAGTGCCTTATATTGCGGATGATGAATTGATAGATAAAGTCCTGTAATCATCAGCACTTAAACCCCCAATCCCCCCTCTGCCATATGCCCCCCACCCCCTCCTAAAGGCCTGCCTGCCGGCAGGCAGGGGGGCTATAGATCCAGTGTAATAATCTGACAAATAGGCATTTGGGTTTCGAACCCTCTTCAGGGGAGTGGACCCGCTTCAGCGGAGCCCGGGGTCATTTTACAAGTGCAACGGCCATTGCCATAATACCATCACCCCGGCCAATAAAGCCAAGTTTTTCGGCAGTGGTAGCTTTTATTGAGATATTTTCAGGACTGGTTTCCAGGATAGTGGAAATTACAGATCTCATTTCAGGAATATAGGATTTTAGCTTGGGCGTTTCAAGGCAAACAGTACAATCGATATTTAAAATACTGAATCCTTTTTTCTTTATCAGCGCATAGGATCTTTGAAGAAGGATCTTACTGTCAATGTTTTTGAATTCGGGGCTTGTATCCGGAAAGTGATATCCTATATCTTCAAGTCCGACAGCACCGAGTATTGCATCACATATTGCATGAAGAAGGACATCACCGTCAGAATGGGCAACACATCCTGTTTCTGATGGAATGAGAATTCCTCCGAGCCATAATCTTAAACCTTTTTCAAGCTTGTGAAAATCAATACCCTGGCCTATCCTGGGATTCATATACGCGATTTGGTTGTGTTCCGTAAAGCGTTGATATCAAACGAAAGTGAAAACCGTAAAGTACGTGCAAGGGGATGGTTCTGAACCGTTGGCATGAGGTACGAAAAATCAACAGTAAAGCCGCTCAGCCTGAAGCCAGCTCCGGCTGTAAAATATTTGCGGTTGCCTTTGGTCTCATTTTCATGGAAATAACCGGCCCTTATAGCAAACTGTTCATTATACCAGTATTCTGCACCGTATGAAAAGGTTAACTCATGAAGCTCTTCCTTGAAACCGCCCGGAGCATCAATGAAAGACTGGAATATGGCTATTGGAACGCCTATATCAGGATCTTTCCCGGCAATTATGCTGTCAGGATTTGAAATATCGTATACAGGAGGGGTCGGTACCAGCAGCTTATTGATGTCAATTGTCAGAGTGATTTTATTATATTGATCGAGATCAAAGGTACAAGCTGTTCCAATGCGCATGTTTATGGGGATAAAATCTGATGTTTGTGAGTCGGAATAACTCATTTTTGATCCTATATTTGAGATATTTCCGCCAAAAGCAAGCAGTGCATTCTTGTTAAGGAGGTCAAGCTCTTTATGGTAATAGGCACTGATGTCTGCTGCCACAGATGTCCCCGGTTTTGTTGCCTCGCCTCCTGAATAGAAGCCGCCGGTAAGGTTGGAATAGATAAATCTGAAAGCAATGCCTCCGGCGAAATTATCAGAAAATAATCTTGAATAACCCAAATCAAATGACCACTCATTAGGTTTGAAGGTCCTCTCCGGATTCCCGAAATCGTCGGTGAATGAAACATCACCCAGCGATGAATAGATAAGGCTCCCGTTTATAACCTGCTTGTTATCGAATCTGTAATATCCTGTAAGATAAGCGATATTGATATCGGGGACCAGATTCCTTAACCATGGAGAATATGCAATGCCAATACCTCCCTTTCCGTCAATAAATGCAAATTTTGCAGGATTCCAGTGCATGCTGTAAATATCAGGCGAGGTTGCAACACCGGCATCGCCCATCGCACCAGCCCTTGAATCTGGAGCAATGGTAAGAAAGGGGACAACTGTCTGGATAGCATTAAGTTCTCCACTGCTATCCTGAGCATTCAGCGAAGAGGAGATCGAAAGTGTAATTATTAGTGTAACTAATATTGTTATCCGGCTTTTTATTCTCATTACTGTCATAATGCTAAAGTGCAAATATAAAACATTTTTTTACCTGACTTATTGTCTATTTGTTATAAAATGATCATTTGTCCTGATACAGATGCAGTTTCACCACCTGTTGTCCTTACCGTAACATTGTAAGGGTAGAGGCCTCTTCCGACTCGTCTTCCCGACTCGCTGCTACCGTCCCATAATACTGGTGTTAACTGATACCCGGAGGAATAAACGGTGCTGTTAATGATCCTTATGATCCTGCCGCTCATATCAAATATCCTGATAGTTATTTCGAGCTCCTCATCAGGCCTGTTATGTTCGGCACTTATTTTTGTATCACTCACTATTGGATTCGGGTAATTCAGCAGATTCCTGAGAATGAATTTCCCGTCAGATTCAACAAGAAACAGTATTGATTTTTCTGAAGAATTATTGTAATTATCCCATGCTTTTAAAGTTAGAGAATGGCTTCCTTCGTCCAGGTCGTAAAGATCATATAATATTTTACCCCTTGTATAATTATCAAAATCATTCTCAAAATAATTGTTGAGAACAAATGATTTGTTCCTGTCATTATCAAGGTATGCCGTTACATCGTGTCCGATTCCTGAACCGGTGGTGTTAATTCCCCCTCTGTCTTCAATAATTGCCAGAATACGGGGATTACTATCTGTTAATCCGCCGTTCCTGAAAAGAGTATCATTTATAAACAGGCTGATATAAGGACCAGTTGTATCACAAACTATCGATTCGGTAAATCCTCCTACAATTATATCCGAGTAATAGCCATTCATATCGATATGTTGATCGGCAGCGTAATAACTGATCATTCCGGGACCGAATGAATAGTTGATATCTCTTGGTACAATGAAGGTGAAGCTGAATTTTCCGCCTGTAGCTTTTGTATTGCCGCTAAACAGAATATTATTCCTTATTTCAAATTGCATTGTCTGTCCACCATCATTAGCCAGTGTATTTATTGTTGAGACCTTATCGAACACAACAGGCGAAACAACACCATCAAAATTATCTATGGCAAGGCCTGAGTTATCTTCAAAATGTCCTGATATAGTTACTGTCGATAGGGCCTTCAGGCTGTCAGTATCACAGGTAATGCTTATATGGTTTATTGAATCTGTCACTACTCGCCCATGCCAAGGATATGCCAGTTGTAAAGCAGGGTCCCCCAGGAGAGAAAAATTCCTTTTGTTTGATCCGGATCCGGAGCTGTTTTTTGCCAGCCTGATAATATCTCCTAATCTGAGTGTATTACCGGAAGAATCCCTGTTAAAAGCATAATTATAAATATTCTTGTTAAGGAAATAATTTGGGGCTGAATAAACGACACGGGTTGTTGACATCAATGCAATGCCTCCTCCGTTCTCATTCAGCAGAACCTTTTCCCCTGCTGACATCTTCCCGGTCAATTCTCCTGTGATTTCGTCTAATACAGTATCATCAAACCTGCTGAATTCACAGGTGGCAGTAATGAATAACGGGAGCCTGGCCCCATTTGCCCAGGAGTTTATATCTTCCGTTTTAACCACTCTTTCATGAGCAAGACCGTTTTCGCTTCCATGTCCGATATAGTTGAAAATGAGGCACCCTGCATTAATACGGTTATTGATTGCCTTTACCACGTCGGGATATGATTGTCCGTTAACTGAAGTAACCTGTTTGAAGGCATCGAGATAAATTTTGTCGACGGTATATGCGGGGACTGAATCTCTCAGAAGTAAGGAAAGACCCTCAGCGTCAGACATGTGCGTGTTACTATCCTCGTCATCAGCAACCATACAGATTATATTCTTCCAGTCACCGGTATTTGAAGGATCAAGATAACGGACAATTTTAGAGACAATTATTCCTGCCTGAAGGGTATCTGCGACAGGAATGCGGCCGATGCCAATATCTTCCGTCCCTTCAGCTTCTCCTTCTCCATCCTCAAGGAGACCGTAGAAATCGTCGGAAGTAAATGAAGAGACAAAAATATTGGAATTCTGTGACTGGTATGTAGGGATGAAATTCGGATTTTTTGACGGTAATGTTTTATTTTCGAATGATCCGTCTCCAAAAAGCAAAAGATATTTAAGAGGATGTTGTGTACCGGCCTGTTTTATGTATTTCATCCTCAGAAAATTCCTGATCGCCACAATATCCGGCACGCCTCCCGAAAACTCGTTATAGATCTCTTCAGGCGTTGTAACCAGTGAAATTAATCCGTTTTCAGATTGATGCAGGTCAGCCAGCCTGTTGGCATATCGGATGAACAAAGGATGGGTTACTATAATCATATCCGCCGGCTCCGAACCATGAAGGTCCTGATTCTTTAAGGGAGTACTTTCTATTAGGGGTGTAATAAAATCCGAACCGTTGAACATAATAAAAGTTCTCAGCGAATCGGTCATGGCTTTGAAGATAATGTTATTCCCATTTCCGGTAAAATCTACTATGGCGGGATTAACCGGATCAGTGATATCCCAGATCATTGGATTACTTTCAGTTGTTGTGATGGTGAATTCTGTTATTTGTCCCGGAGCAACAGATCTTGAATCAGTGTAATATGATGCAGTTCCGATAAAGTGATTTTCTTTTCTTCCCTGGAGTATAACAAAATCCAGCCACCCAGAAGCGAAAGATTCTCCGTTATTATCAAATGTTATTTCAAATACCGGTGACGAAGAGTTAGGTGTAATGGAAGCAGATGAGTCGGTAATCTGTGCATATGTGCCGGTGGTGGTATACATGTTGACTGCCTGTACCTGCAGACTTTTTTGCAGTACCTCGCCTTCATGAAAACGGAAGACGGTTGATACCGGGGCGCGTGCAAGTACGCGTATCCTTATTTTTATTTCTTCATTTGATACAAGGTTTGTAAAACCGGGGTTTATGGTAATTCCATTAATAGATGACACACGCTGATACCACTCTCTGCCTGACTTTATCAGGTTTACGCTCTCCTTTTCGTGAATAAACAGAGCGTCGGATTCAGAAGAGAAATAGCCCGGAGATCCGGCAGGCTCTTCCAATACATCTGTTTTCCTGCCCGGTGTGATTCCTTCTGTTATGAAACAAAAGGCCGTATCTGAATAATTATGCCTGATGAAGTCGTATTCAACGGCTGATGAATTATATTTCCATCTTCCTGTTGCCTGACCGTAAAATAACAGATAATCACCTTCATTAAAAATGCCGTCGGGACCATTATCAAAATATAGACTCATTTCTCTCAGATCATCGGGTTTAGGATCATCATTATAATAGGAAAGCTGACCATAATTATTTGCATATATCCTTGTATTTGAAGGATCATCTATGCCAAGTTGTTTGAGTTTTGAGTAATCAATCCTGTAAATGCCATCTTTCAGCAATGCTGTCTTAAACCATACTCCTGATGATAAAACTGATGATGAAGTATAACTATTTTTGACCGCCTGGGCATTGATATGATTTGCCGGCAGAAGCAGAAGCAAAAATATACAGATTATTCGGGCCATTATTAATGGACAAAGATAGAAATGTGTATTATGTTTGTTAACTTATTTTGTTCTTTTGTAACAGGTTTAAAGTTAAAATAATAACGCTATCGTTGCGTTCTTATTGCAGGTATATTAATTATGTCAAAGCCTCAGTTGTGGATACTTATCTTACTCCTTATCCTCCCTGTCAGGATTTCTGCTCAGGAGGCCGGTTATGGAACTGGATACCATCTGACCATGGTCAGTAATCCTGCAATAACCGGAAGTGAAGGCGACGGATATTTAAGGTTATCGTACATGAATTTCTATCCCGGCAACACTTTTAACCTCCATTCTGCCAGCTTATCATATGATGGTTATTTCCCTTCTCTTCATGGTGGAGCAGGTATTTTCATTTCCAATAATTATCTCGGAGGGATAGTCAATGATCTTAGGGGAGGTTTCTCATATGCATATTTTTTCCAGGCAGGGAGGGACCTTTATTTCAGTTCGGGTCTTTCAGCCTCTTTTTATCACAGAGGTTACAGTTTTAGCGGAGCCGTTCTGCCTGATCAGATAGATCCATTGATGGGATCTGTTTTGCCCCTGGGAGAAATTTTGACTTCACAGGGACGTACTGTTTTTGACCTGGGTACAGGATTTATGTTTTTCACCGGTAAATTTTTCGGTGGGATCTCAGTAAATCACCTGGCTAAACCTGACCTGTCTGAAAGCGACTTTTCAGACAGCAGGCTGAAACGTAGTCTTTTTATACATCTCACCGGTGACTTTAACATAAACAGGGAAAAGAGCCTTGAAATACGTTCACTGGGAATGTTAAGTATAGAGAAGGGATATATTTCAGGGGCAGCCGGAGCTGTTTTTAAGGTTAGTCATCTGGCTGTCAATTTGTTACTATACGGCGATAATGAAAAAAATATTGATGCCCAGGCAGGATTTACTGTAAATGCAGGTACAATGATACTTTATTATAACTATCGTTTTAATATTTTCGCTGGTGAAAACCTGCTGCCATTTTCGCTTCTCCATCACACAGGGATAGCTATTCGTTTAAATAATGTTGATAAAAGAAAAGCCGTCAAAACAATAAATTTTCCTAAATTGTAGTTATATTTGATGTTTGAAAAGGCATTTTATTTAAAAATTATTATATTTGAATTTCATAAACGCTGTAAAACTAAAGGAGTTATGTGTAGATTAAAACCCTTACCTATTATAATTCTTGCCGCGAGTTTTCTTGTATCCTGTTTTGGAGGGAGAGGAGGAGATCCTAATGTATCTTCAACAACGGGGTGGGATTACAATAATCCGGATAATGGCGGATTTGAGGTTACGCTTAAAGCCGAACAGCAGACCGGGCCCGGGCTGGTCCTCATCGAAGGTGGACGCTTTACAATGGGGCAGGTACAGCAGGATGTATTGTTTGACTGGAACAATAAACCAAGAACAGTGACTGTATCGTCATTCTATATGGATGAGACAGAAATAAAGAATGTAGACTACCGCGAATACCTGTTCTGGCTGAGACGTGTTTATGTAGATTACCCTGAAGTTTACAGGAGATCACTTCCTGACACACTGGTATGGAGAAGTCCTATGGGATTCAATGATCCATATGTACAGTATTATTTCCGGCACCCGGCATACAATGACTACCCGGTTGTTGGTATTAACTGGCTGAAAGCTAATGATTACTGCCTGTGGAGAAGCGACAGGGTTAATGAACAGCTTCTTATCGATGAGGGAGAATTAAACCCCGATCCTGAACAAACAAATCAGAATAATTTCAATACTGAAGCATACCTGGCAGGACAGTATGAAGGTGTGGTTAACCAGTTGAGGGAGAGCCTTAATCCTAATCAGACCGAACGCAGGACTAATTTTGAAGATGGACTCCTTCTTCCAAGATACAGGCTTCCGACAGAAGCAGAATGGGAGTTTGCAGCATATGCCCTCAGGGGAAATACTTTTGAAGAGAGAATATATGAGAGAAGAATATACCCGTGGGATGGACATAATGTCAGGAATGCAGCCACTAAAAATCAGGGTGAAATGATGGCTAACTTTGTCCGTGGCAGAGGCGATATGATGGGTGTGGCAGGCAGCCTTAACGATAATGCCAGCATTACATCCGAGGTTAAATCATACTGGCCAAATGACTATGGACTTTATTGTATGTCCGGAAATGTTAACGAATGGGTTCAGGATGTCTACCGTCCCCTCTCTTCAGACGATGTTGACATGTTCAATCCCTTCAGGGGTAATGTATATACTGACCTTCGCAGAGATGCCAACGGTAATGTAGTTACAAAAAACAATCTGGGAAGATTATATGTAGACACTGTGAAAGATGCCGATGTAGCCAACAGGTATAATTACCAGAAAGGCGATTACAGGAATTACAAGGATGGTGACCTTCAATCGGCAATCCCTTCTGCTGCAGACTGGAATGTTGATGATGGCAGAGAGGCTTCAACCAGAATGTATGCACAGAATACAGGAGCAGGAGGCGGAAGCTCCGACTTTGTGACCCTTATTAATGATAATGCCAGGGTTTATAAAGGAGGATCATGGAAAGACAGAGCCTACTGGCTTAATCCTTCAACAAGAAGATTCCTGGATCAGGAAGAATCACGCGATGATATCGGATTCAGGTGCGCCATGATAAGGGTTGGAAGTCCCGCCGGATTCTAAAAGAGATCAATCTTTTTATGAATAGCCTCATTATGGTCGCATAATGAGGCATTTTTTTGAGTATATGAAAACGGAACACCTCTACCATCTTTTCAAAGAGTCATCAGGTATCTCCACAGATACCCGTACAATAACCGGGAACCAGATCTTTTTTGCTCTCTGGGGCGAAAATTTCAATGGTAATAAATTTGCTGCTGAGGCAATTACAAAAGGAGCCTCATGGGCTGTTATTGATGAGGATGCCTATGAGACGGAAAAAACAGTTCTCGTTGACGATTGCCTCATGGAACTTCATGCACTTGCCACACATCACAGGAAAGAGATGAAAGTGCCGGTACTGGCTATTACCGGGTCTAACGGAAAAACAACAACAAAGGAACTTATTGCTTCTGTACTCTCCGGAAAATTCAGGGTACATTCCACCAGGGGAAATCTTAACAACCAGATTGGTGTTCCGCTCACAATTCTCTCAGCACCCGAAGATACCGAAATTATGGTTATTGAGATGGGTGCCAGTCATGTCGGTGAAATTCGCACACTATGTCTGATAGCTAAACCTGACTACGGGATGATCACCAATGTCAGTCCTGCCCATATTGAAGGCTTTGGAACCCTGGAAGGGGTATGGAAAGCGAAGACGGAACTCTTTGAGTATCTCAGGAAAATAAATGGTATCGCTCTTTATAATGATAAAGACAACCTTCTTACAGAAAAAATATTCAGACTTGTGAACAGGGCTGTACCATTTTCAGATCCGACAGGTATCGGGCTCACTGTTATCCCCGAACCATCTGATCTGACCCTTGCTCTTACAGTGAAATACCATCACAAGGTATATAAAATAAAGACCAGGCTTTTCGGAAGCTTTAATACAGAGAATATAAGGGCTGCAATTGCAACCGGATTATTCTTTGGAGTAAAGATGGAAGATATTGTTAAAGCTGTCGAAGATTATAACCCGGGAAACAACCGGTCACAGATCATAAAGACAAAAAATAACACCGTTATCTGTGATTCATATAACGCTAATCCTCTCAGCATGAAACTGGCTATTGAATCTTTCTCACACATTACGGCCGAAAATAAAATTTGTATTCTGGGCGATATGCTTGAACTCGGCAATAAAAGTGAAGAAGAGCATATCAAGATCCATAAAGTACTGAGTGACAATAATTTAAGGAATGTAATACTGGCCGGACCAATGTTCAGTAAGGTCTCAGCAGGCTTCAGATTCAAGACTTTTCCCGATGTAAAAAAGCTTAAGGAATTCCTCAAAAGCAAACCCCTGAAAGGCAATCATATTCTTGTAAAGGGTTCCAGAGGGATGGCCCTGGAACAGATATATGACCTTCTTTAGATGAACCGGGATCTATGAGGTATCCCCGCTCAATCGAACGTAACATTGACAAGCAGTACTTCCGATTTGCTGCCTGATCTTATCCTCGGTCCCCACAGACCGAAACCTGAAGATACAATATACTGAGTATTGCCTTTTTTCAGGTATCCGTAACTTAATTCGTAGATTTTCCGGGTTATGTAGTTAAGAGGCCACATCTGTCCATTATGTGTGTGACCTGACAGTTGAAGGTCAACCCCCTCTCTTTCTGATTCTTCAAGGTTGAAAGGCTGGTGGTCAAGAACAATTATGGGTTTTGAGTGGTCAATATTCTTCATGAGCTCTTCAAGGGGCATCCGTACTTTACCATAGAATCGGCGTGCATCCCTGTCGAGTCTTCCAATAAGTTGAATCCCCCCGGGCAGGATTACAACTTCATCTTTCAGAACCCTGATCCCCTTGCTTTCAATATAAGGAACCGTTCGATCGGCGCCACCTATAAATTCGTGATTGCCGGTTATTGAATAGAGACCATCTTTTGTATGCGGACCCGTAAAATATTTAAGCAGATCTCCCCTGAGAACCGGACCGAGTTCACCGTCTACAATATCTCCAAGGAGAAATACGACATCAGGATGCATTTCCTCAAGTATTTCCGATAGTTTCTTAATGCTTCTTTTACGGATAATACTGCCTAGATGGATATCGGAAACAGCTGCAATCCGCAAAGTCTTAATGTCATTTGCTTTTTTATTTATAGTAATGTCATATTTTGTTATAACAGGCAGAACTGCGTTTATAAATCCGCCGGTGATCAATAACACTGCAATGCCCGATGTTATCAGAAATGCCCATCTCCTGTAGAGCATTATGTTATTACTGTTTAGGAGCCCGGGTATCTTTAAAACAAGGGCTACTATATCGGAAAGGAGAAGGAACATAATGGCATACAGCATAAATCCCATCCAGAATCCTCCGATAACATTAAGTATATCTGTAAAAACTGAAGAATGTTTTGATTCGAGGATCTTGGCTGCAACGAAGGTAAATGACAGCAGGATAAATAATAATGTGTAAAGCAGCTTATGTTCGCGCGGAGGAGGTAATATATTATATCCCTTAATAAAGATATAAGCATTTCCAAGGGAGTAGACTGTTAACACTATCGAGATGAATATAAGAAACTGTGAATTTTTCATCAGATCAGATGTTTAATTTGAGGCTGTTAAATGTCTTTTTACCTTTAATATAAAACTTAAATACGACACACTTGTTCAATACCAAACCAACATGTTCATTCCCGCAAACAGATCTAATTATTTCTCTTTTTTTCTTAAGTTTATCAAGATGCCTGTAATAATCTATATGTGCTTTCCATACTGCCCTGACACTGCTGAACTGACCTTTAACAAGGAAGAAGAGAGCAGCCGTACCATCGAGTAATTTCCTTAGAAGAAGTACCTTTTTAATTTTGTTGTCAGGCAGGTTTTTGAATAGCAGGTAGAGGCTGTTACGGAAGTTAAGGTATGTTTTGAACGGGGAAGTATATGGAAGGGTGCCTCCGCCGATATGAAATACTTTTGAATCTGGAATAAAAGAAACACGGTATCCTGACAGGTGAAAACGCCAGCAGAGGTCTATTTCTTCCATATGAGCAAAGAAATCTGCATCGAATCCGCCACACTTTTCCCATGCTTCGGCCCGTACTGCCATACATGCCCCGGTTGACCAGAAAATATCTGTCGTATTATCATATTGACCGCTATCTTTTTCAATATGGTTCAGGATTCGTCCTCTGCATAGAGGGTATCCGTACTTATCGATAAATCCGCCTGCTGCACCCGCATATTCAAAATGATCCCTTTTATGATAAGAGAGTATTTTAGGCTGGCATGATGCAACATCCGGATTCTGATCGAGGTATTCGATCAGCGGTTTGAGCCACCCTTTAGTTACTTCAATATCAGAATTAAGCAGGACATAATATTGTGCATCAATATGTTCAAGAGCAAGGTTATACCCTTGTGCAAAGCCATGGTTTTCTTCAAAACTGATTAGCTTTACATCTTTGTGATGTTTGCTTATCCAGTCAATGGATCCGTCTGTTGAACCATTATCAGCCACATACAGGATTGTCTCTTCATTGACAGTATTGCTGATTACCTTGTCAATGAACATTTTCAGGTATTCAATCCCGTTCCAGTTCAATATAACCACTGCTGTTTTAACCATCCGTTTTCTCCCGTTTATGTTTCCATCTGCGGTGGCTCCAGAGCCAGAATTCAGGTTTCTGTCGGATTATTTCCTCGAGCCGTTTGACATGTCTTTCGGTGATAAGCTCTTCAGGAAGCCCTGACGGATGCTCAAATAATAGTTCTGCAGTTAAGTTATAATAACCTCTTCTGATTTTCTGAACGGTTAAGAAAACTACCGCCATATCATATTTTGAAGCAATCTTTTCAGCGCCGAGGTAAACAGGAGTATCCTGGTTCAGGAAATTTGTCCAGAATCTTATTTCTTCTTTTGGCGGTGTCTGGTCGGCCATAAATCCATACAATGCCCTTCTGTCATTTTTCCTGTTCTTTATTACTTCCCTGACTACGTTTGACATTGCAGTAACGTCACAATCATTGGCTGATCTCAGGTTAAACATGAACCTGTCGAAGTATTTATTGTGTAACGGCTTGTAAATGGGTACATTTCTATGTTTTGTATAGCGTGGTAGTATATTAGTCCATTCCCAGTTTCCATAATGTCCTGTTATAACCACAACATCACGGTTCTCATTATATAGTTTCTCAAAAAGTTCCGGATTTATTAGAGGGATCCTTCTGAACTGTTGTTTGTTACTCATATGTGGAAGCTTGAGGACCTCTATGAACAGGTCACACAGATGATGGTAAAATTTCTTTTCAATAGCAGCACGTTCCTTTTGGCTTTTTTCAGGGAAAGCATTTTTCAGGTTTGTTTTCACCACTTTACGGCGATAGCCGGGGAAATAATACATAATCGGAAAAAGGAGGTCAGAAAGGATAAAAAGGATACTTAGCGGTAAAAGGGTAATTACCCAATTAACAGCATAAAACATATAGAATCCTATTGCTCCCATTTTCAGCGGAAATTTAACCGAGCATAAATTTACTCACATTTTCCATAAGTTCAGGAAAAACCAGTTTGTTGGCTGCAACTATCTCGTTTCCGGAAATATTATTCTCATTGCCTGAGAAATCGCTTACACAGCCACCGGCCTCTCTGACAAGAAGAATACCTGCTGCAACATCCCAGGGATTGAGCCCATATTCATAGAAGGCTTCAAACCTTCCGCAGGCGACATATGCAAGATCTATAGAAGCAGATCCCAGTCTCCTGATGCCATGTGTTATTTTGCAGAAGTGAGCCAGGCTCTGCATAAAGTTACCCAGCCGGCTGAAATCGTTGTAGGGGAATCCTGTAGCTATAAGGCTGTGTGCAAGGGCAGGAGCATCAGATACATGAACAGGTTTATCATTTAGCCATGTACCTCCATCTTTCCATGATGTAAATATCTCATCACCCCCTGCTTCATATACAATCCCGATAACTATTTCATTATCTTCCATGAGAGCTACACTAATTGCATAAGGGTGCAGCCCATGCAGGAAATTTGTGGTGCCGTCAAGGGGATCAATTACCCAGCAATATTTTTCTCCTTTTTTTGAAGAGGTGCCCTCTTCCGTGATGAATCCGGCTTCAGGCAGAATAGCTTCCAGCTTATCCACCAGCATCTCTTCTGCACCTTTGTCAACATAACTGACAAAGTCATTCATTCCTTTGGTTTCTGTTCTCCCTTTATCAAACCGTAATAATTCTTCCTGAATGAAGTTACCCGTTTCACGGATGGCAACTACAGTCTCACTGCAAATAATTTTATAATCAATCATATATCAATTAATTATTTCAATACTCATTTTACCTGAAGGTGATATCCCTTTCATCCTTACTTTTTTTATCTCTCCCGCAAGTCCATTCTGCCAGGGGTATTCAACCCTGAGGTAGTTACCTGAAAAACCACTTATCAGTTCCCTGGTTCGTGTTTTTTCAAAAAGAACATCTGCAATTTGCCCGATGTTCAGATTCATGAACTGATGATGTTTTAATTCAGAGAGTGATATTAATTTCCTGCTTCTTTTTTCCTTTTCTTCATGGCTTACTTTTTCAGGCAATCCGGCAGCTTTTGTTCCCGGTCTTTCTGAGAATGTGAATACATGCAGATAGGAAACCGGGAGCTTTTCAATAAAAGCATATGTCTCTTCAGAGTCATCATATGTTTCTCCCGGGAAACCGGTTATTATATCGGCCCCTATACCGGCAAAGGGGATGGTTTTTCTTATCATTTCCACCCTGTCGGCAAAGAGCTCTCTTTTGTATCTTCTTCTCATAAGCCTCAGAATTTTGTTGCATCCGCTTTGCAGGGGTATATGAAAATGAGGTAGTATTTTATTGTTATCCCGAACCAGTTTAATAAGTTCATCAGAAAAAAGATTGGGCTCAATTGACGATAATCTTAATCTCTCTATACCCGTCACGTTAACCAGTTCCTTTATTAGTAATATAAATGATTCACCGGTAGATTTGCCGAAATCACCGATATTAACACCCGTAAGCACTATCTCTTTAATGCCTTTGCCTGAAATGTTTTCGGCCTCATTGACAAGTGATGCTATGTCGGGATTTCTGCTGTGGCCTCTTGCCAGGGGCACAGTGCAATAAGAGCATCCATAGTCACATCCATCCTGGATCTTTAAAAATGAACGTGTTCTGTCTCCAGCAGAACAGGCATTTATGAATGTGTCAGAGGGGGAGAGGGCACAGGAATAGACATCTGGTCTGCTTCGCTTTTTTAAGTTTGAGATGTAATATGATATATCAAATTTTTCGTTGGTCCCCAGAACAAGATCCACACCCGGAATTGATGATATCTCCTGCGGTTTGAGCTGGGCATAGCATCCTACGACTGCAATAAAAGTACCGGGTGACTGGTGAATAAATCTCTTTATTGCCTGGCGGCATTTTCTGTCAGCGGTATCAGTAACGGAGCATGTGTTAATAATGTATATATCAGCTTGTTGTGTAGAGGGGACTCTCTCGAATTGATCTTCGGGAAATAATCTTGATATGGCTGATGTTTCGGTAAAATTAAGCTTACAGCCAAGAGTGTGAAAAGCAATCTTTTTTTTTGTCTGGTTGTTCATCCCCCGCTTCTGCAAGCTTATTTCTGGAGTTTTGTTAAATAGACATTTCTGAAATCAATCTCTTTACCTTCGCTTACTGAAAAAATTTCAGCCGGATCAACTGAGGCATCACGGAGATAAAAAACCCAGTTAGTAAAATGGGAACCATTGAAGAGTTGATCTTCATATTCTTTATTTGTTTTTGCTTTTACGGATCCAGGCTGGGCTGAAGCGTTTAATGACAATCCCGTAGGAGCTAATGTAAGGAGTAAAATAACAAAGGTTGAATTATTTCTCATAATGAAGATGTTTTATCTTTTACAATAATTTGCTTGCCAATTCAGCCAGAAAACTGCGTTCTCCCTTAACAAGGTTAACATGAGCAAATATATCCTCATTTTTCATCTTATCAGAAAGATAACTTAATCCGTTTGAAGCTGTGTCGAGATAAGGGGAATCGATTTGTTCGATATCTCCTGTGAATACCATTTTTGTATCTTCTCCGGCACGGGTAATTATGGTTTTTATTTCATGCGGCGTCAAATTCTGAGCCTCGTCAACAATAAAGAATATGCTGGAAAGACTTCTTCCTCTTATGTATGCAAGAGGTGTAATAACCAGTTTTTCTTCCTTCATCATATCGTTAATACGAAGAAATTCCGGACTCTGGTGACTGAATTTGTGTTTAATGACTGTGAGGTTATCATAAAGCGGCTGTACATAAGGATCCATTTTTTCCTTAATATCACCGGGAAGGAATCCAAGATCACGGTTAGCCAGGGGAACAATCGGACGGGCCAGAAAGATCTGTTTGTACCTTTTATGTTGTGCAAGAGCGGCTGCAAGAGCCAGGAGTGTTTTCCCGGTTCCTGCCTTGCCGGTAAGAGAAACCAGCTGAATGTCAGGATTGGTCAGAGCTTCCAGTGCAAAGGTTTGTTCAGCATTCCTCGGATCAATACCATAGGTTGTTTGTTTTATTACTCTGTTAAGCAGATTATTGACAGGATTAAAATGAGCAAGTGCGCTTGCTCCATTATTCTTCATAATATAAAACTGATGGCCTTTGAGTTCCGGTTCAAGATTAAACTCATCAGAGCTTACCCCCTCAGGAAGCTCATAAAGCTTACTAATCAATCCCTGGTCAACTCCTTCCAGTATCCTGATTCCTTTATATAGTTCATCAATATTAGCAACTTTGTCATTCTGATAATCCTGTGCCATGATCCCCAGAGACTTAGCCTTCATGCGGAGATTTATATCCTTTGTAATCAGAACAACAGTTTTGTTTTTGTTTGCAATGCAAACATATTCTGCAATAGCCAGGATCCTGTGATCGGATGTTCTTTCAGGGAATGACTGATTTACCTTCTCGGAAAAATCCTTACCTGTTTCAATGTGCAGGTTACCACGGTTCTTACCCAGCGGGATATTTGCTGTAAGCAGCATATCTCCCGATAATTTGTCAAGCTCCCTCGTGAATTCCCTTGCATGGAAATTGATTAGATCATTCCCTCTTTTGAACTTATCCAGCTCCTCAAGAACCACAATCGGAATTATCACATCATTCTCTTCAAAATTATAAATGCATTTATAATCATGAAGAATCACATTGGTATCTATAATAAAAAATTTCTTATTCTTTTTTTTTGCCATACCTAAATTCTTTATAGTCAATAAAATATAATAAAACACTCATACCTCTGCCGAGTGCAAAAATAGCGAAAATATGGTATTTATTGGCAGGCATGTTGAAAGTATGTTAATTTGTAGTTTTGAGTTTGGAGTGACTAAAGTATTAAAGTTGAAAAAATTATATGCCCGAACGCCAGACCATCCTTTGCTAAAACTACTGATGGCAATACGCTAAATCCTTAACATCTGTCTCAATGAATTATCGTAAAACATTAGAATATCTTTATTCTCAACTTCCTGCATATCACCGGATTGGCAAACCGGCATATAAAGACAACCTTTCCAATACAATTGCCATGGATGACCATTTTGAGCATCCTCACACTAAATACAAAACAATACATATTGCCGGCACTAATGGCAAGGGTTCTGTATCATATATGATCGCTTCGGTTCTTCAGGAAGCAGGTTACAAAACAGGCCTTTACACATCTCCCCATCTTAAGGATTTCAGGGAGAGAATCAAGGTGAATGGCAAAATGATCCCTCAAAAAGAGGTCACAGCTTTTGTGAAAGAAAACCAGACCATAATTGAAAAAGTAAGTCCTTCCTTTTTTGAAATGACTGTTGCTATGGCTTTCGATTATTTTGCCCGCTCCGGCGTTGATGTGGCTGTAATTGAAACCGGGATGGGAGGGAGGCTTGATTCAACAAACATTATTAATCCAATAATCTCTGTTATCACCAATATAGGACATGATCACATGGATCTTCTGGGTAATACACTTGGGAAAATAGCTTTTGAGAAAGCAGGCATAATAAAAAAAGATATTCCGGTGATCATCGGCGAAACCCAGGATGAGACAAAGGACATATTCCTTTCGAAGAGCGAGGAGATGGGATCGAAGATCTATTTCGCTGATAGCTTTTTCAATTGTCGACTGGAAGAACATCCGGGTCTTTGCGGAGAACGTCAGTTTATAATTTATGACCTCTCCACGAAGAAAAAAATTTCAGGTACTATTCCACTGGGAGGCGATTACCAGAATAAGAACCTACAGACACTATTTCAGGCTGTTAAGATCGTTAAACGATCATTTGATATTTCTGAGAGCTCTGTTTTGAGCGGTTTGAGGAATACTGTGATCAATACCGGCTTTAAAGGGCGCTGGCAGATACTGAATACTAAACCTTTGATAATTTGCGATACGTGTCATAATAAGGAGGGACTGGAGTATGTACTTCGTCAGATCAGTAATGTACCTAATACCGGATTACATATGGTAATAGGATTTGTTAATGACAAGGATACAAGCTCTATACTTCCTCTTTTCCCAAAAAAAGCCAGATACTACTTTACCAGAGCTTCGGTACCCAGAGCACTTGATGAAAAGATCCTTCAATCACGAGCACGGGAATTTGACCTTTCAGGAAACAGCTATTCTTCTGTTAATAAGGCACTCAAGGCTGCCAGGAAAACAGCATCAGAATCCGATTTGATATTTATCGGGGGCAGTACATTCGTTGTAGCTGAAGTAGTATAATTTTTTATATTTTTAGCCAATAAATAATTATAAAAATGAGTATAAAGAAAACCTTATCCATTTTGCTTTTTCTGTTTTTGCTTTTGCCTCTCGCAGCCCAGAATGAAAAGAAAATAGTTATTCTGCATACTAACGATCTCCATTCACGACTTATGGGTTATGCCCCTGAATCAGCATATTCCCCTATGACAATTAATGATGACAAGACTGTTGGAGGATTTGCAAGGATTGCAGCCATCATCAGGGATGAAAAGGAAAAGAACGAAGGGACAACCCTTCTCGTTGATGGCGGAGATTTCCTTATGGGAACTCTTTTCCAGGGACTTGAGACAAAGACAGGATTTCAGCTGCGATTAATGAAAACCATAGGTTATGATGCTGTTTGTATAGGTAACCATGAGTTTGATTACGGACCGGATAAATTGGCAGATATTGTTAATTCTGGCCTCAGAGGAGGAGATATACCGCCATTACTTTTAAGCAATGCTGCATTCGACAGCAAAGATCCCGGGGATGATACACTTGAAGAACTGTTTATATCCAATACTATTGGCAGGAAATTAATAATTGAGAGAGATGGACTGAAAATCGGCTTTTTTTCACTGCTTGGCAAGGTAGCCGATGATAATGCCGCATTTGCACCTCCTGTAACTTTTTCAAACCAGATACATACTGCAAAAAAAATGGTCAGGGAGCTTCAGGATGACGGATGTGAAATAATTATCTGTCTGTCACATTCCGGGGTATCTCCCGGGGAATCGGGAGAATGGTCCGGGGAAGATGTCAAACTTGCAGAAAAGGTCAAAGGTATCAATGCAGTAATAAGCGGTCATACACATACCCGGCTTGATAAGCCTATCCTTGTGAATGGCACTCCTGTTGTTCAGACCGGTGCATACGGTAAATTTGTCGGAAAATTATCCCTTACATATGCTGATGGCAATGTACGTTTTAGCGATTACTCACTTATTCCGGTCGATGACAGGATAATAGGAGACGCTTCAGTTAACAAACTTATTGAAGACCAGAAAGAAGCTGTTGCAAAAGAGATACTTGAACCACTGAAAATAAAATATAACGAACCCCTGGTTGAAGCCGGCTTTTCACTTGTTTGTGATGAGCAAGGTGATATTAAGAACAGCAACCTGGGTCCACTGGTTGCAGATGCCATATACAGCTATGTCAATAATCATTCAGAGAGTGGTGCAGATATCAGCATTGTTGCAGTTGGTGTGATCCGCGATATGATCGTTCCAGGATTCCAGACTGTTCCGGACATTTTCAATATAATGTCAATGGGACAGGGTGATGATGGTATTCCCGGATACCCGCTGGCAAAAGTATATGTCACGGGCAGAGAGCTTAAAAGTATTCTAGAAATACTTCAGGTTGCCTATAAATCAACACCCGGAAATTATTGCTATTATTCAGGGATGAAGGTTGATTTTGATCCTGAAAAAGGAATGTTGAGAAAGATAAATAAGATAGATATAATATCTCCCGGGGGAGATGTTAAAGAAGTAAATTTCTCAAGGAAGGAAAAAGAATTGTATTCAATAACAGCAAATTCATATATGCTTGAATCTGTGGGCATTATAAAGAAAATGAGTTTCGGGCTTTTAAATGTAGTACCGAAAGATGCCTTTGGAAATCCTATAACAGACATGAAAACAGCTGTTATCGATATTGACGGGAGCCTGGAGGGAATTCAGGAAGGCAAGGAATGGCTGGCCCTGGTGGAATACCTTACATCTATGAATGATACCAACGGGAACGGAATTCCTGATATTGACAGGAAATATAAAAGTGCAATTCAAACCTTCTTCAATATAAATTCCCCTTGAATTATAAATATGTGGTAAATATTGTCACCATGAACTAAAAGGATTATCAACTTCCAGTCTTGCTTTTTTGTTGGCCACAGCATAACCTAATTGAAAAACTGTCTCGGAAATAAGTTCCAGCTTTTTGAAATCTATTTTTTCAATCACATCGCCCGGGGTATGATAATCGGTGGGTAATCCTGTTGTAAAGAAGAGGACAGGAATGTCATGCTTTACAAAGTTGTAATGATCGCTTCGTGCAAAAAGCTGCAGAGGATGCTTCTTTCCGCTAAGGCTGTAATCGAAATCGAGAATAGTTCCTTTATCAATTTCTTCCGCGATGGCCATAAGTTCTGAGCTTTGATTACCAGTAATGACAAATACCTCCGTTGGTCCGGTCATCGGATTATCAGCAGTTGTGTCTGCCACACCTTTTACCCGGCCTATCATATCCATATTAATATCAATAATTGTGTTCTCAAGAGGTACCAGCGGATTATCGACATAGGATTTTGAACCGAAAAGGCCTATCTCTTCTCCTGAAACCCAAAGAAACATAACAGACCTTAATGGTTTCCTGTTAAGGCTCTGGAATGCTTCAGCCAGTGAAAGAACTGCTGCACAACCTGAAGCATTATCATCTGCACCCGCGTTTATCCCTCCGGCCGATTCACCGATATGATCGACATGACAGGAAAAAATGACATATTCTTTTTTAAGTTCAGGATCGCTTCCCTCAATGCAGGCGGCAATATTATTAAGCAGGATATCCTCATCCTTAACCGCTTCAGAGAATTTCAGTTTTTTGTCTTTTATCTCAAACGACTGAGGTTTAAGGCTTGTGTCAATTTTATTCTGGAGCTCTTCAAGAGTGTGTCCTGTTCCTTTCAGAAGTTCGTCGGCAACCGACCTGTGGACGAAAATAATTTTAGGCATTCCCGGCAAAACAAAGATACCGGTTTTCTCCCCTTTAAGAGTTTTTGTTGAATTAAGTTCTCCGGCATACCCGGGATACCGTTCTTCAAGGGATGAAAATCCGGATTTCGGATCCATTACAAAAAGCACAGCTTTTGCTTTGGAAAAGATAAGAAATGTAAGTTTAACCTGTATGCTCATGAACGAGGACCATTGTGTATCTTCGAACAGGAATTTCTTACCGTCCTCTGTGGTGGGAGCCCTGTTCATGACCAGCAGGATCTTACCTTCAGGCTTTATGTTCTTAAAATCATTATAACCGTATTTATCCATTTTCAGGCCATAACCAGCAAAAATCACCTCCCCGTCGAGTGTAAAATCAGAAGGCCCTGCAGGCACCAGCTGATAAACAGGTTTCTTTATTGTAACAGTATCGTTTTTATCCGATATCACCTGCACTGTAGTTTTGTCAGGATCAATGGAACTCTTTGTAATGGAGTAGGATTGATAATAACTGTTGCCGTTAACAGGTTTCAGCTTCATCAATTTTGCCTGTGATACAATATACTGCTGTGCCACCTCCAGTTCGGGTGCTCCATTCAGTCTACCCTTCAGAAGCGGTGAGGCAAGGAATGAAATATAGCTTTCGAGATCATCTGAAGTAATCACATCAGCATATGATATATTCTTCTGTGCTGATAAAGGATTAATTATTGCTGTAAGCAGGACTATAATGATATGCCGGTTAATTTTGATTCTCATCTGCAATTTCTATTTGTAATGGGGAACGGATTTTAAAGGTAGAAAAGTTTTCTTAAGTTTACTGGCTAATTCGCCAAAAGAAATGGAGGTCAGTATATTCTTCTGGATCGGGTTTCATGTTTTTATTTTCATGATGCTTGCTCTTGATCTTGGTGTTTTTAACAGAAAAGAACATAAGATACCTTTAAAAGAGGCTCTTTACTGGAGTCTGACATGGATATCACTGGCTATGTTATTTGGTCTCTTTGTTTTTTTTGAATTCGGGAGAACAAGAGCGCTTGAATACCTTACCGGTTATGTAATTGAATATTCCCTGAGTGTTGACAATATTTTTGTTTTTATCGTGATCTTCAGCTATTTTGCAATTAAGGAGGAATATCAGCATAAGATCCTCTTCTGGGGTATCTTAGGAGCCCTGATAATGAGGGGAATATTCATTTTTACCGGAGTGGCTCTCATTAACAGGTTTCACTGGATCGTAATAATATTTGGAGGATTCCTGGTTTTTACCGGTATAAAAATGCTTTTCAAGAAAGATGTTAAGGTAGACCCTGAAAAGAATCCCGTGGTTAAATTCTTCAGAAAGTTCCTGCCTGTATCTGATAAATTACATGGGAGCAAGTTTTTTATTAAACAGAACCGTCGGACTTATACTACACCATTGTTCCTTGTATTGCTGGTAATTGAGTCATCCGACCTGATTTTTGCCGTTGATTCCATTCCTGCTATTCTTGCAATAAGTCATGATACTTTCATTGTATATACTTCAAACATTTTTGCCATACTTGGTTTGAGATCTCTTTATTTTGCAGTCGCAGGTGTAATGGGTTACTTCCGGTACCTTAAAATAGGCCTGGCATTTGTACTTACATTTGTTGGAATGAAGATGCTTGCTTCATTCTTCCATATCGAGATCCCGATACTGATATCCCTTGCAGTAATAGTCTTTATTCTGGTTTTATCAGTTCTTGCATCAGTTCTTATCAGGAAGAAATGACCACATTTATCTTACTGACAGAGATAAGTATAAAAATCAGCCGGAAAATATTAAATTTACGCTGTATACTGAAAGATACCGGATAAGTTGAAGCAAGTCTAAACGAGTACAATAATGAGCTCTTCAATAAAAAAAACCGTGACTCCATGGCCGCTTATTGTCCTCTTTGTTATCCTTTCCACAAGTTCTATCGTAGCAGGATTTTTATATTACAGAATCCTTGAAACACATTTATTGAATGAAACCAAGGAACAGCTTTCAGCCATTGCTGATCTTAAGGTGAGGCAGATAATCCAATGGCGGCGGGAGCGTATATCTGACGGTATTTATCTGAGCGGCAACATACCTCATATACGCCAATTCTCCCGGTTTTTGACTGAAGAAGGCAATAAAAGGAATGAAGTTGATCTCCTGAAAAGCCTTGAGTCATATGTTGAAAACTACGATTACAGAAATGCCCTGTTAGTTGATAATGAATATAATGTAAGACTTTTTTACCCGGATCAGGATACAGTTATATGTGAACATCTTCAGAAAATGCTTCCCGGTGTTATTAGTAAAGAAGAGGTGATAATAACCGACCTTCACCAGACCGGGAAGGTCAGCTATTTTCATCTTGATCTCCTGGTTCCTTTAAAAGACCCCGATGTTACAGATACGTCAGTCTTCGGCGTTGTAGTTCTGAGAATTGATCCTGAGAAGTTGCTTTTTCCTCTTATTGAATCGTGGCCTGTTAGCAGCAACACTGCCGAAGCGCTGCTTTTTCATGTGGAGGGTGATGAAATTGTATATCTTAACAGACTACGGCATCTTGGGAGTGAAGGAATAGGTATGAGAATGCCGGTAACTGAAAACAGACTGCCCTCATCAATGGCTGTCCAGGGGATAAAGGAGACTACTGATGGCATTGATTACAGGGGTATCAGGGTGGTGGCGGCCATGAAAAAAGTACCGGGTACACCATGGTACCTGGTTGCCAAGATTGATCGCGAAGAAATATACGCATCACTTTCTGACATGATTGGGCAGATTGTAATAATAATCGTCCTGATCATTCTCACCTCAGGTTTGTTTCTGATTTTCCTTTGGTGGAACCAGCGAGCAAAATATTACCAGTCCTTAAACCGCGACATAAGTGAAAGGAAGCAGGCGGAAGAGACTCTCCGGGAGAGCGAAGAACGGTTCCGTAAAATCTTTGAGGAGAGCCCTTTCAGCATGATTATGACAGGTAAGGATATGGGTATTATTAAGGCTAATTCTGCTTTCTGTAAAATGCTTGGTTATGATGAAGAAGAACTAATAGGACTGACTTTCAGGGATTTCACTCATCCTGAACATATTACACAAGATGAATTGTCAATACTTCGTCTCATTGCACAGGAAATACCAATTTATCATACAGAAAAAAGATATTTAAGAAAAGACGGATCAGTTATATGGGGTTCAACCACGGTAAATATTATCCATAACAGTAAAGGTGAAGTTCAGCTCTTTTTTGCGATGATTGAGGATATTACTGCACGAAAAAAAGCAGAAGAGGATCTGATAGCAGCTAAAGAAAAAGCAGAGGAAAGTGACAGGCTGAAAACGGCCTTCCTCCATAATGTCTCACATGAGATAAGAACTCCAATGAATGCTATTTTAGGGTTTTCAGCGCTTCTTAATGAACCCAGGATTCAGGATGATGAGAGGAAACAGTTTGTCGAGGTAATATATCAGAGTTCGTCCCAGCTGCTTTCAATAATTAATGATATTGTTGATCTTGCCAGTATAGAAAGCGGGCAGGTCAGACTTAATATCCAAAAAATAAACCTCAATGATGAACTGCGTAAACTCAGTGAGCAATTCAGCTATAAACAAAAACCTCACGGTATATCATTAATTCTGGAAACCCCTCTTGCAGACAGGAATGCTGATATACTTACTGACAGCACAAAACTGATACAGATTCTCTCAAACCTGATAAACAACGCTTACAAGTTTACTAAAAAAGGTAAGATAAACTTCGGGTATAACCTGAAAGATGGCTTTCTAGAGTTTTTTGTAAAGGACACAGGTGTCGGGATTCCCCCTGAACATCAAGACAGGGTTTTCGACAGATTCTATCAGGTCGACAGTGCTCTATCACGGCAATATTCAGGTACCGGGCTGGGACTCTCTATCTGCAAAGCATATGCTGAATTGTTTGGAGGCAGCATATGGCTCACTTCAATACCAAATGAAGGGAGTATCTTCAGTTTCACCATACCTTATAAAAAGAAAGAAGGGTGATAATTTATTACACCCTTCCTTTATTAAATCTCGTTTTAAATGCACGATAATCAGGCACATTTAATCATAAAGGATATTACATCAGTATCTGTCTTGCGTATTTCACACAGTTCTTAACTTCCTTCACAGCATTTGACCATGGTTTTATCTGATATTCCAGTTCAATGTCGCAATAGATGGGCCATTTATTTTCCTTGATAAGCAAGAGAATATCCTCAAGGGGAACCTCTCCCTGTCCCCAAACCTGGTTGGTATTGGCAGGATCAGTATTCGGACCTGTTTTATCCTTAATGTGGACACTGAATATCCTGTCGTGATATTTTTCAATAATCTCATTAGGATGAATACCTGTTGATCCATAAAAATGTCCTGCATCAAAATTAAACATCACTGCCGGTGAGACCTCAAGGAACGGATCATAGCTAAAGCCTGGTTCTGCAAATTGCATATGATTATGGAATATTGCATACATTCTGTGCTTCTCCGCAAAAGGAGCCAGTCTTTTGACAGCCTCTTCGCCGAGTTCTTCTGTTACGCCCTTGGCGCCCATAGCTTTTGCGGCCTTAAAAGCGTAATCTATTTCCTTGTCTGACCATCTCGCTGGTGAAAACTTAACAATATGAATGCTGATCCCCTCGTCATCAAACATCTTGCGTACTTCTTCAAATTTTGACATAGGTACTGACAGGCGCCATTCTTTAAGCTCATTGTTGTATTTCTCTATTTCAGCCCTTATCTCTTCTGTCATTTCGAATCTTCTCCTGGGAGGTCCCGACTGTTGTGTATCAGCAGGTCCGAACATGTTCATCATGGGATTTTCTGGTGCTCCCAGATACTCTTCAAGGTCATCGCTCATCAACTCGATGGAAGTTATACCTGTCTCTTTGCAATAGTTAAGAATATTCTCAATATCACCGGGCATACTACGCCAGCTATAAGTGATAGCACCGATTTGTACACTGCCAAACTTCGACCCGCTTTCTTTGGAAGTGTTCTTGCAGGAGTAAACTATTGGCAGTATAAGAAGTGCTGCAACGATTATTTTACTCCCCATGAATTTAAGAATAGGGAGTCTTATTCTTAATATTTTATTTCCCATTAGTCTATTTTAAATAGTTAACTAATTATCAGATAATGTTAGTTTTAAAGGGTCCATCCGCTGCGATATTCATAATGAAACAGGCTGTTGGCTTCCGGAAGATTTGAAATCTTCATATTTTCGGCATCATATTCGAGTATAATATTATCTCTCTGATGCAGGACTGCAATATTTGTCAGCAGCATGATCTCTGTAACTTTAGCAGCAATTGAAAAATCATTACATGATTTCGTACCGTTCTTAATAGCATCGATCCAGTCCTCGAAGATATTATTTGTACGCGGCAGCCATGGATCCGGTCCCTTAAAGTCGCTGTCTGCAGGGATAAGTTCGGGCATTGCTCCGTGGCTCCCATGGGCGATGATGCCCTTGTCGCCATAATACGTTGCATCTCTCATCGGACGGCCGGCCTCCAGTTCATCGGGACGCGGCGGCCTCAAGCCGCCATCACACCATGTAACCTTTACAGGCGGCAGATAACCGCGGGCAGGAAATTCATAGGTAACAAGCTCGCACAGAGGCATGTAATCAGTACTATAAGGTGAACTTGTAGCCTGGATCTTTGTTGGCATACCCAGGTTAAGCGCCCAGACAGGAGCATCAAAGATATGAGCTCCCATGTCGCCCATGGCACCTGTACCATAATCCCATAATCCTCTCCAGTTAAAATGGAATGCTTCGGGATTATAAGGTTTCTCAGGTGCAGGACCAAGCCATACATCGTAATTAACATTTTTAGGAGGTGTCACTCCCTCAGGTCGTTTCATATCACCCTGGGGCCAGAAACCCATTGGACGGTTCGTTGACAGTTGTACCTCTCTGACACGGCCGATGACGTCGCCCTGTATCCATTCAACAGTTCTTCTTGTACCTTCTGTGGCATGGCCCTGGTTCCCCATCTGCGATACCACACCGGTCTCTTTTGCAATCCCGGCAAGTGTACGGCATTCAAAAATTGTTTTGGCGAGAGGTTTTTCAACATAAACATGCTTCCCTGCACGCATGAAAGCTGCTGCAATAGAGGCATGATTATGATCAGGAGTTCCGACAACAATAGCATCTATTGATTTTTCCTTATCAAGCATTTCACGCCAGTCGCTGTATATCCTGGCCTTAGGGTATCCTTTGAAGATGTGTCCGGCGTAATTTGGATCCACATCGCATAAAGCATAAATATTGGCAAGCTTGATTACGTTACCAGCTCCTGCGGCTCCCATCTGTACGATAGCATTTGCATCGGGTTGTCCGCCGGGACGTCTTCCCTGAGCTTGCATGCGTTTCATCGTCTCCGCCATCCTGGCTTCCATGGCGGCAATCTGTTCCCTGGTCATAGGAGTTCCATTCGTATTCCTCCTTGGCCTTTCTATCGGGACATCAGGAGAGCAGATCTGCTGGATGTCACCACCGCCCTGGCTGCCAACACCTATTCCGGCAACATTTATCAGGTCGCTCGGAGCAGTATAGCCCTTACCGCCCAGTACGGAGCGGGGAATAACAGTAAAAGCAGCAGCGACAGCTGCTGTGGTTCCCAAAAAACTACGCCTGGAGAGACCTGGTTTTTTTTGGTTTTTCTTTTGAAGATTTTCCTTACTCATTGCATGAAGATTTTTGTATAGATTGATATTTTAAATTGAAAGAATAATCAATAATAGATGAATTAAAGATAACAGATTTTAAAAAAAAAGTGATAATGTTTGTTTGTTTTTAAAATAAGATCTGCTTAAAACATAAAGTGATTAAACTAATTCCCATACTGGTAGAATGCCATTCCGGTTTATAAGGCAGATAAATTATTTGTGAACTTATCTCATGAGGAACAATCAACTTTGGAACATTCTTATCATTTTGATAATACCTGTCCTGTGGTTTCATGCAAAAATGAAAAGGACATCTCAGGCACTCCTGATATTCAAATCACAAGTTCAGTAATAACAGTAAACATCACAAAATCAATGCTAAAAGATAATGTGTTAAATTTATAAATTTACTGTTCACCTTAAACCGAAACAGGGTGCTAACTTACACCGGATTTTGCACTAATGGTATTGAATTTAGAAATTATGTAAAATCTGGGCACCAATTCCCAGGGATTGAATAACTTGTACTGTGAAAAGGGAGATATTTGTCAGTCAATATAATAGCTGGAAAAACTTGAGAGCCATGAAGCAAAGATTAAAACTTATAGTAATTGGATTTTTATTATTATTTGGATGTAATTCTCAGCATGATAATAAATTTATTGGTAAATATCCTGATTCTGAGAAATATATTAGATTTCTAAAAGAATTTGAAAGACAACTCTTAGAGAAAGAGGAAAATGGATTTTTTTGAGGATATTCAATAAGTTTCAGCAGCTTACAGCCAATATAAGTAAGCCGGGAGTCAGTGGTTTTCCCAAATTTATTACTTTTATCAGAAGTTATAACGGATTGATAAGTGAGTAGCTTCGAAAACCCAGCCTCCTCATATTGGCAAACCGTTAGCGGCAACATAACAGACTGACTACAAATACAATACATTATGAAGATAAAATCAATCCTACTCATTTTCTTAATTAGCAATTCATCCCTGTCTCTTGCTCAATTTCCTGACATGGTACTTATTCCTGGGGGAGAATTTGTTATGGGGAAAAACTCTTCAAACCAAACCGATTGGCAACCAGAACATAAAGTGACAATTGATTCATTTTACATGGATCAATACGAGGTGACAAATAAACAATACTATGAATTCTGCATAAAAACTAATTATCCTCTTCCCGAGTTTTGGGGTTCAGCTCAATTTAAATGCAGTCTTGATTTCCCAGATTATCCGGTTGTTGGAATTAGTTTCAATGATGCTATTAAATATGCAATTTGGATTGGTAAGAGACTTCCCTCTGAAGCAGAATGGGAATATGCTGCCAGAGGTGGCCTTCAAGTCTGCCTTTATCCATGGGGTAATCAAATCGATTCCACTTATGCAAATTATGGTAAAAAATACAAAACAACTTTAAAGGTCGGATCTTTTAAACCAAATGCCTATGGATTATATAATATGAGTGGGAATGTATGGGAATGGACTATGGATAATTATAGTGACGATTACTATTCAATTTCACCAAGTCAAAATCCTATTGGACCTACTTCCGGAAGATTTAAGGTAATCCGTGGAGGCAGCTGGCACTCAGGTGCAATGTGTAATCAAGTCTATTACCGTAATGGACTACCTGCCTCATGGGTTGACTTTGCTGTTGGATTTAGATGCGTAAAAAGTGTTAAATAAAAACAATGTCTTTATTAAAAAAGTAATAAAAGCTTCCGCTAACACCTATTAATTTTATTAGCGGGCCGTTAACTGCAACTCGCTGCTAATGAACCTAATGCCCTGTATAATAAAAAACTGAAGAGACAAGCATAATACCATATAATAACCCGACAACCATTTTCTTTATACTTTTTTTGTTAAAGTGACAGGATCTTTGTAGCAGCATATGAAATTATTAAACACTTTGGTGGTTTACTGAGAGTAAATCTTGCTGATGATAGAGATACAATTACGTCCTATCCGGGCATCAAAATAGCAGTGCAGAAGAAGAAATATAAGGTTCCATTAAAGCATGATCCAGATTATTACCTGGTTGATCATATATTCATCAAAAAGTACTTTACTAAAGGTATTGAATATAACTTTGATAAGTTCAAACTAGCCCATTTTCTGCCAAGTGCTTGATTGAATACTAAAATTAAAAAACATTTAATTGTAATAATACTCTCCATTTATTGAGGCTTAGCGACCTATTACCAAGAGAATCAGAATATTAATTGTATTTATTCGATAAAAAATATTGCAAAATACTTGACTCGTATTATAATTGTCTCGTATATTTAATACTGCAATACAAAATTTGCCCCCGCAAGTTTTTTCGATGTTTGTAAGTGTCTAACTAATTCTAATTGTTATGGCATTCTACTATTCACTTGATAGGTCTAAACCTTTTGATAGAAGGATTGCTGAGCGATTACTTCTATTAAAAAAAGGGATAATCTTTTATCAAACTATCTATTAATGCTAAATCTAGGATTTATGAAAACATTTAATTTTTTGTTTGGTTGTTATTTAATCTCTTTATTATTATCAACACAAAGTTGTGATTTAAAGGATGATAAAGAAATTGCACCTGGTATAACCATTTATAAAACAAATGGTGATTATTTTAAAATCGGTACTATTGGAATAAAGGATAACCAAATATTCAGAAAACCATCCTTTACACTTGACACATTCAAATTCTTTTATCGTGATCAAGACACAATTTACAAATATCGAGCAAAACTGATTTATGGTTATGTCTTGGATTGTGAGTCAGATGAGAATTATGATGTGTTTTTAAATCTAAATTTCAAACAATGGATGTTATTAGAAAAAACATGTGAAAGAACAACCTTACCTGATGACACACTTAGGAATCATATACTTGATGAAAATCCGTACATAGAATTTTACAGAGATAACGCAGTTCCCAGAAAATTTAGCCCATTAGTCGAAGATGTTGATACGGCTGAAATTAATCAAATAATTAGAGATGGTAAACTTGAACAATTCTTTACTCGTTTAAAATAATCAAAAATGAAAAAACTTTTCTATTTAATTCTAGTTTTATTACTAACTGAGTTAGTGATTTTTTCCCAGAAAGTTGATCCTTCAACTGCTAGAAAAGTAGCAATAGCAAACTTTCATAAGTACAATTTAACAGGAAACGCTGAGATATCTGAAATTGTTTTTCTTGGATTAAATAATGATACCTCAATATATGTTTTTAAGTTTGCGGAAAAAGGTTTTGTAATTGTTTCTGGCTATTACGCCGCCCCTCCAGTATTAGGGCAGTGTTATACTGATGTATTTGATACAATAAGGATGCCTCCCGGATTATTATTTCTATTGGACAAATATCAATATGAAATGTCTAAAATTAAAGAAGTCAAATTGAAACCAATAAAAGAAATTGAGAATAAATGGAATGAAATATTGTCTGGGGAAATCAATTCCTCTAAAAGTTATACTGTTGGTACCTATATGGTTCAGACTACATGGGGTCAAGGATATGGTTATGATTTAATTAACAGACATATAGTTAGTTATTACACTCCCAAAATCCCTTATTTCACACTCCCCGGGAAGTTTGTACCTTACCAAATAAATAGCTAATAACCCTGATATTGTTTCAGTATAGTATCAGTAACACTATCAATAAAAAAGCGCATTCAGCCATATTATCACTGTTTGCGCTTTTATTTTATAGTAAGTCTGGCTGAATAACTATTGTTGCAACCATGTTGCAACCCTTTAAAATAAAAAGAGCTAAGGTTTTCTTAACTCTCTGATAATTAACTGTGGGCGATTACGGATTCGAACCGCAGACCCTCTGCTTGTAAGGCAGATGCTCTGAACCAGCTGAGCTAATCGCCCGAATTTATTTTTCGCATCAAATTAAGGCAGATGCGGCGCCTGTCCCGATCTATCGGGGAACCAGCTGAGCCCTGCCTGCCGGCAGGCAGGTAATCGCCCGAATAAGAGGCTGCAAATATAGGTGACATTTTGATTTCTGCAAAAAAATGTTGCAAAATAAAAGTACACGAAGATTCTTACGGCAGCAGATAATTATCAGGATATAAGAATATTCTTTCATCCTCTTTATTTTTATCATGCTAAAACTATTGTTTATACTCGTATACCGTTAGTTCATCAAAAATTGTATTCATTATAAACATATAACTCCATTTATATGCAACTAAGATGCAATTTTGCCTAGTCATATTTACGAAAAATAGAAAGCAACTAAAGAGGGATATGATAAATCTTGTTAATATGTTGAAAATACGCAAAAATGTTATTTCACAGGTGAATAAATATTTATTACATTGGCAATTGTAAAAAGTTGGGCTATCGAATATTTAGCTTAAAAAGGAATATTATAACCCGATAGTGCCATATTGTATTGATATAGAGAATATTAAGTAGATAATTATAAGAATTTTACCTTTATTATATGGAATGTCAAAATCCATTTTTCAAATTTTTTAAGATCGTGCTTTCACTTTTTGCGAGTTCTTTAATGAAAATTTGTATTCACAGACCGTGCTATTTGGCACCAGTTTTTTCTGATTTGAGTATCTTAAGAAGGCGGATCGTTATAGCATTTTTTATCTTCTCAACCTCAATGGTTGCATTTGGACAGGTTAATGGTGATTATCAGACCAGGGCAACAGGAGACTGGAACGACAATAATACATGGCAGGTTTACAGTGGCGGATGGGCTGATTGTACTGCGGGTGATTATCCGGGAGCTGCTCCAGGTGCCGGTACTGTCTATATTACCGGTAATTACACTGTTTCTGTTACTGCTGATGTGCCAGAGGATATTCTTTCTTTGGAATTTATTGGAGCAAGTGAGACTAACCTGGTTCAATTTTCAGGTGCATATAATATAAATATTACGGGAGCGATAACAATCAATCCTCCAACCGGTGGAACCAATGATAATGGAATATATGTTAATTCAGGAATTGTTACCTGTGCTTCTTTAACCAGCTCTAATTCAGCCAGCGATAGTCGTGACTGTAAAGTAGGGATTTCAACAGGTACGCTTACTATAAACGGTAATATCGCAATGGGAAACAATGTAAATCGCAATGATATTACCTTTTCCGATGCAGGTATACTAAACGTTACCGGTAATTTAATCACGGGTCGGCTTACATGTGTAGCTAACAGTAATATTAATATTGGGGGTGCATTAACACCAGCTGCTTTTACTGTAAGCACATCTAATGTTAACTACAACGGCGCGGATCAAAATATTTCTTCATATACTTATTACAATCTCTCCACCTCGGGTAGTGGAATAAAAACGTTACCAAATGGGAATGTTACAGTTAGCGGTAGTCTGGATGTTTCAAATTCAACTCTTGCCTTTACTGCATCCGCAGCCAGAACTCTTATCGTAACTGAAGATCTCTCCGGGAATGGTACAATCGACATGAGCCCAGGTAACTTTACTCATTCATTAAATTTGGGTGGAGCATCAAATTCTATTGGAACACTTACTACTGCAGCTGCATTAAGTTATGTAAATTACAATGGTGCCGGTGACCAGATAATTTTTTCAAGTCCGAATTACAGGTATCTAAGGATATATAATGCAGGTAATAAAACTCTTGGAGGAGATGTTACAGTAGGAGGGTCTATACGATTTTTAGGAGGGAAAATTGTCCTGGGAGCATTTGATCTCACTTTGACCAGCACAAATGCTGTGATTGGTTATAGCTCCGCCAGGTATATTGTGGCTGAAGGGCTGGGACAATTTAAAAAAGTGTTTTATGCAGGGGCAACCGGGTGGTATTACCTGCCTGTTGGTGATGCTGTAAATTATTCTCCTGTTCGGATAACTTATGTGGCAAATTCAGTTCAGCGTACCATTGGAGTAAGGATTACCGATTTGCAGCATCCTAATGATGGGACTGTAGATGATTTTATTTCAAGGTACTGGTCCTTCACTGATGATCAGGCTGGGACCTATACATACAGCTCCACATTTACATATATAACTCCTGATGACCTGACAGGAATTCATGGAAACTTGAGAGTTAACCGATGGGATGGTTCAATCTGGACCCAATATAATACCTCAGGAGGATCACCCACTATTACAGTAACCGGAGTAACTGAAACAACTGCTCCATTGAATAACAGTGAGTTTACCGGACGTGTTAATCCTCCTGAAACATACCGGTGGAATCAGACTGGAGCTGTTGCTGACTGGACAGTCCCGGCAAACTGGACACCTGCCAGGTTATCTCCCCAGACCAACGATATCCTGATATTTGATGGTAATGGCACCACAACAGCTAATAATATACCAAATGAGACAATTGAGAGATTAGTTATCTCAAACACCTCAGATGTTACCTTGGAGGCAGCGGCAGTCAGAACTTTGACGATTAACGATATTACAGGTACAGAGCTCGATATAGATGCAGGGAATTCACTTACTATCGGGACTAATTTGAACTTAACACTTGCAGCCGGATCTTCAGCTTCGATTGATGGAACACTTACAATAAATCCCGGCAGAGTATATACGACCAATGCCGCCGGGACTGTTACAACTGTTTCAGGGACTATTCTTAATCAGGGGACTGTTACTACATCTGCAACCGGTTTGGTATTTAATGCCGGTAGTATATACGATCACAATCTTGACGGGGGTATTGTTCCTACAGCCACGTGGGATGTTGCATCGAACTGTAACCTCACAGGGCTCGCAGCTGCCAGACCCGGTGGATTAAACCAGACTTTTGGCAATTTCAATTATAACAGCCCCTATATTATACCTTTAGCTGGCAATTTAACTGTAACAGGTAATCTCGATATTTCTGCCGGTGGGATAAATGGTCAGACCCGGACAATAAATCTAACCGGAGATTTAACAGGCACAGGTGATCTTTCGTTTACAAGTGGCCGCTTAAACATTACCGGAGATTACACCAATTCGGGTATTTTTACATATGGGACCACCAGTACGGTTGATTATAATGGCACAGCTCAACAGGTAAAAAGTACAGATTATTATAGCCTGATTATTTCAGGTGGTGATGTGAAGACACTTTTAGGTGCTGTTCAGGTAAATGGTACTCTAACCTTAACATCAGGTGTATTACAACTTAATGCCTTTCATTTAACTCTTAACAATACTATTGCTATTGGTGGATCTCCTTTTAGCCTCACCAATATGATTGAGACGAACGATGCCGGTCGTCTTATCCGCTCTGCCAATGCAACAAATCAAAGTTTTAATGGTACATATCCTGTTGGCAGCGGAGGCTTTTACAATCCTTTTATTATTTCGGGGTTACCTAATTCTGTGGCTGCAGCAAGAAGTCTATCTGTTGGAGCTGTCCCTGTAAATCTATTTGTTGTTACTAATAGTATAAATAAATATTGGGATATATCATCCATTAATTTAACTACTGCCGCCGGTACAATTCTCTCATTTGAATATAATGCAGGAGAAATAGTGGGTGATCCTCTATTATTTCAACCCTATACTGACGGTTCTGGCAGCTGGGCTCTGGCAACCGGACCATCATTTCCTGGTTCCAATCCAGCAACATCTACAGGTAGTGCTACAATTACCGGCTTCTGGACTGTTGGATCACCCAGCACATTCTATTCTTATCAATCCGGATTCTGGGATCAGGCAAGTACATGGACTTTTGATCCTGGTGGTACAACTGGTCCCGGTACCCTTGTCCCCGGAGATAACGATAAAGTTGTAATCCTGTCAGGAAGAACTGTTACATTACAGGCTGATGATTTCACCCAAAATCTTGATATTACAATCAATGACGGAGGAATTCTTGATCAGTCAATTTTTGGTTTTTTCAGTACCCTGACAGCACTAAGGGGGAGCGGTTTTCTTATGCTATCCTCATCACTTTTCCCTACTGCCACAATAAATACATTTGTTACCACTGACGGAGGTACAACTGAATACAATTATAGTGGACCAATGTCGGCAACACAGTCAACATATTATCATCTTTCTATCAGTTCAGCAGGCACAGTCACTCAGGTAAATAACGTGATACTGAATGGTAACCTGCATATTAAACAGGGGATCTTTCAAATTAATGATGCTACGCCAAGAAGGCTTCAACTTGTTATTAATGGAAATGTTACAGTAGATAATTTAGCTTCAATTGGTATAGGAACCGGGAATACCAGATCTAATCCTGGTCCTGTTCCTGCTATTACAGGAAGCACAGGTGGATTTTTGAATTACTATGAAAACAATTCTCACAGGATCCAGGTTTATGGTGATTTTATAAATGATGGTATTGTAAGGTTTTCAAACCTCTTGAATCCTGTATACAATTCATTTCCCGGAACGGGATTTGCGTCAGTCTATTTTCAGGGTGCAAATAATAATATATTAACGTGTAACGGTCAGACAGATTTTTACAACCTGATAGTTGATAAAGGTATTGATCAGACTTTTACGCTTACAGTTAATTCTTCCGATTATTCTAATTTCAGATTATTTGGTGCTAATACTTCTGACGGAAGTGTAACTTTACCTGTCAGCCCTGCCGGAAATCCTAATTTGAAAAAAGCACTTTGGATTAAGAACGGAACACTTGTTCTACAAGGACTCGTAGCAATACCATCACTTTCTGAGGGCGCAACTGCAGGAGCTTATCCAAGTCATTTCTTTATACCAGTTAATGGTGCCATGAAACTTGATGGGGCAGGTGTGATAGTATTATCGACGGCTGATGATTATACTGAGGTAAATGCAGCATATGGTTTGGCAGGGGGATCAAATGCAGCCTATGGTATTAATACTACAGGAGGGTATAGCGGTATATCAATTCTGGGTAAGCTTGAGGTCAATAATGGATACTTGTCGACACGTGAATCGTCAGGATTTCTTTATTGGAGCTATGGTCCCGGGCAGTTAATTATAAATGGAGGGAAGGTCGATGCCAAACAATTTCATGATCCTCAACCGGGAGCTGTTGGATTAATATCCTTTGTTCAAAATAGTGGTGATTTTATAATTAGAGGTCGTTTCAGGAACAATATCAGTTATGCAGTTCCGGCAGATCTTGCAAATGCAACTATTAACACAACCAGGATTTCCAATAGTATAGATCCTGCAGCGGGAACAGGTTCGTTTAGTATTAATAGTAATCTTGCTAATGCATATACGATAACAGGTGGCACAATATCAATATATGATGTATGTAATACTACAGCAACTCCTCTTGCTTTTCTTGTCAATTGTCCTGTTTCCAATATAAATGTTACCGGAGGAACTCTCCAGATAATACCAACGACAGGAACAGTTCTGCCCGATGCGAATTATCTTATAAACAGTACCGCGCAGGTTGGGAATCTTATAATTAATCGGGTAAGCGGTGCTACTTCCGTACAACTGAATACTAATCCATTGGTCGCGCTAAGTGACCTTACTATTACTTCAGGATCTCTTATTGCCAATAATATGGATGTTACGGTTGGAGGTAATTTCTTAATTGCCTCCGGAACAACATATACTGCCGGAACGAATCTTACAACATTTAATGGGACAGGTAACCAGACGTTTACTGTAAACCTTGCTGCCCCGCTTTCATTAAATAAGGTTACTATTGACAAACCTTCAGGGATTGCTTTGAACTTTGCAGGTAGTCAGACTATTATAAATATTGCCAGTGATTTCAGCCTGGTTCTTGGAACGTTGAATGATAATGGTAATACTATAAATATTGCAGGAAATGTATATAACTCCGGTACTCATTCGGGAGCAGGTAGAATAGTACTAAACGGTACCTTAACACAAAGTATAGATGGCAATGGTATCTTTAACCACTTTGAGTTGAATAATACCAATGCAGCAGCTGCCCCTGTTTCACTGGCAGCTAATTGTACTATAAATGGATCTCTTACATTTTCACAGAACAAACTTTTCAATATTAATACGTTTAACTTAAGACTTAATTCAGGTGCCGTTATAAATAATGGAGGCACATTACGATATATCCAATCTGCAGGAAATGCAGGAGACGGAGGGCTTACCAAAGTCTATTCCTCACCGGTCCCCTTTGATTTCCCTGTCGGCGTTGTAAATTATACTCCTGCCACTATAGGACTGAGTGTCGCTCCAACAGCTTACGGTTCAATTACTGTGATCCCGGTTAATTTTGCACATCCAAATGTAACCACTCCAGGAAGAAGTCTTAGCTATTTCTGGAGAACAAAGTCCACGGGATTTACACTTGGCGCTGCTACTGTAACTCACGGGTATACTTATAATCAGGCAAATGTTGTAACAGGAGCAGGTATAACTGAAGATGAATATATTGCTGCCCGTTTTGAAATCTCAACAAGCTCATGGACAAGTGGAACAGCAGCTGATGTTGATGAAGCACTAAACATTGTTGGAGAACCTGGGACTGGCAGTTTTCTTGAGAATGTTACATTTATCGATGGGGATTACACTGCAGGAGATAATAATCCTACAAATCCGTTTGGGATCCCACAGATATTTTATAGCAGGATCAATGGGGCAGGAGCTGGTAGCGGACTTTGGAGTAGTGTGAATACCTGGTCGACCGATCCTGTATTAAAACATACAGGTGCAGCAGCAGTTACAGTGCCGGGAATCAATGATATTGTCATAATTGGTGCATTAGACTCGGTTTATCTGGCTACAGATGTATCCTGGCCGTATACTACACCAAATGTCGACCCAAGAAGTTGTGCCAGTTTACAGATTGAAGCTGGTTCCGCACTTGATATAGGTTACAACCCTGCTTCCACCTTTGGAATGGTGCTAAGTCATCCAGGCGGTAATGGAAATTTCAGATTCACGACTTCATCTACCAGTGGAAATACTTATATCTTCCCTGCCGGCGATTTTAGCGACTTTAATGTAAATCTTGGAACAACTGAAATATACTCAACTAATCCGGGTGCAGGTACAACTTACTGGTTGCCAAATGGTACCATGTCCTATGGTAATTTGATACTTTCTCCTCTGGGGGGTTCGAATATTATTTTCCCTAATAACGATCTGACAATCTTTGGAAACCTGGTCACCAGGGGTCAGAATGCCGACTCATGGTTTTGTCCAACATGGAACGGGAACTATCCCACTGCACCTGTCGTCAGGGTACCAAAAACTATCACAATAAACGGAGATTTGGATATTCAGGGTGGAGCTCTTATATGGTATGGAAACGGAGCAATTGCTCAAGATATAGTTGTCTATGGAGATGTTATAATTAGTACATTATCTGCATTAGATGTCTGGAGTGGCGCTACCAGCCAGACCATTGCTATTGGTGGAAGCCTTATTAATAATGCTGATGGACTTACCCATGGTCTGACTACCAGGTCAAAGGCCGATTTTACACTTCTTCCACTGACATTTTTTGGCTCTTCCTCAGCCAGTATTACAAGTACAGTCGGGACACCTTTAACTGTTTTCCAGTATGTAACAATTGATAAAGGATCATCCCAGGCAACTACCCTTACATGTGATATTGCCGGAACATTAACCACTCTTACCAATAACTGGTTAACATTACAAAATGGTACTTTCAGATATATGAGAACAGATCCAAGTACTGATTTTACCATCTCAACAACCACTCCTTTTTCAATCCCTGCAACTGCGGGGCTCTATATTGATCTGCCAAGTAATGTTGGTAACAGGAATATCCTGATCGGAAATGCGAATAATAATAATGGTGATTTGTTATTAAGTGGAAAACTTACCCTGATAAATGGCAATATTTATGTAGGTCGAACCCCTGGAACCGATAACAACAATAACGATATAGAATACACAACCAGTGGTGCCTCTGCGATTGACATCCAGGGCGGTTACTTACAAGTTAATGGTCAGGTACGTCGTGATCCATTAAATGCTGGTGGCATTTTAAAATATTCCCAAAGCGGAGGTGTGGTCAAGATAAATGGACAGGCTTCAAATGGAACAAATGCCAAACTCGAAGTGGTTAACATTGGCAGCGACTTTACAATGTCCGGTGGTACGCTGACTATTGTCAGGGGTAATGGAGCCATAACAACTCCCTCTTCTCCTTTCGGAGATTTGTACCTAAGGCCCCAGACAGGTTCGGTTACCGGAGGAACGATAGATTTCTCCCATACAGGAATAAATATAGAGCAGAACTATTATTTAGATGCCACTATTCCTCTTTTTAATATTACAATTTCCGGAGTAAGCGCTGCTCGCTATTCTGCTGTCAGGCTTTTAATCAGCCCACTGACAGTTGATGGTAATATGACAATTAACACCAATAGTGTATTAAATTCAAATAACATCAATGTAACCTTTAATGGAAATCTAATAAATACTCCCGGTGTAGCAGGGTATTTTGCAGGTACAAATCTTACTACATTCAGTGCATTAAGTGGCGGACCTTATGCAGGAGTACAAACTATTACCGGGGCCACTGATTTCTACGATCTGGTTGTTAATCCAGGTGTTTCAGTAACTCTGAACAACGCATCCACTATTAACAGAAACCTTACCCTCAGCACAGGTACTTATATTCTTGGAGGAAATCCTGTAACTTTATTAGGGGATTTAACAAATGACGCCAGTTACACTGATGACAACAGTGTCGGAAGCGGAATAATCCTAAACGGAACTGCTCTTCAGCATATTACAGGTTTTGGTGCTTACGCAAGGTTGACATTGAATAATGCAACAGGAGCCGGGATTGAGAATAATATCACAATCCAGGAAGACCTGACTATGACCCTGGGAATTCTTGACATCAAGAAGAACCTGGTGACACTTGGCGTAAACAGCCTTATACAGGGAGCACCTTTTGGCGCCACAAAAATGATTACCTCCGATGGAGTATTCAGCAATGTGGGCCTTAGAAAATTCTTTAATCCGGGTGCAACAACTTTCCTTTATCCTATAGGAACATCGGGCAAATATACTCCTGCGCAGCTGACTATTACGGCGAGTTCAACAGTTGGTTATGTTCGAATAAATAATATAAGCAGCACACATCCTGCAGTAATTGATCCGGCAAATGCCCTCGACTATTACTGGGAAGTCCAGAGTTCAGGAATCACGGGATTTTCCGGAAACCTTATCCTTAATTACCTGCAAGGGGATGTTGTTGGAGATGAGCCTAACTACAAAGCTGCACGTCTGATTGTCCCAGGAACTAGCTGGAGTAAAACACTCGGGTGTGATCCTGCGTTAAATACCATTACATTTAATTATATTACATCAAATAACCTAAGTGGCGAGTATACTGCCGGTATTGACGCAGCTTTCCCTGCAAATGTTCCTCAATATACAAGTAATGCGGATGGTAACTGGACAAACCCGGCAATCTGGACACAAACGGGAGGAGATCCTTATGTTCTCGGCGCAGGCGGTCCCAACGGCTTTATTGTAATTGTTAATCATGAAGTTACATTGGATGCCAATTATTGTTCGGCGTACCGGATAACAATAAATAATAAACTAAAGGTCACTGCGACCTTCTACGGTCATAATCTTGGAACGGTAAATGGAAGTGGAACCTTGTATCTTGAAAATGGTTCGTTCCCCGCAGGTGTTTATACATCGTTTCTTGGCTGTTCAAATTTCGGAACTGTAGAGTATGGAGGTACAGGTACATACACGATTATTGCAGACCTTTACGACGACATACGTAATGTTATTTTTTCAGGTACAGGAACACGTGTATTACCAAACAAAGATCTTACGATCTGCAATCAACTCAAAATTGACGGACCAACTCTCGATAATAGTATCTATAATAAGAAACTTATTATCAAGGGCACAATGGAACGCTATAATACAGGAGCTTTAAAGAGCGGGAACGGAGCAGGAGCAACCGTCTCCTTTGCGGGTACAGGATTACAGACTATTGGAGGAGCATTTGGCGATTTCATAGGCACTAATGCGTTCAATAATCTTGAAATTAATAATAGTGCAGGACTTACAATAGATGATCCGGGAGCAATTGAAGTAAAGGGTAAATTGTTACTTACTAACGGACTGATTAATACAGGTTCCACCAGAACCCTTACTATTACTAACGTTGCAAATAATTGTGTTGTTCCTGCAGGAGGAAGTTCAAGCTCTTTTGTTAATGGTCCATTGATTAAGAAAATCAGCCAATATGACAACTTCCTGTTCCCATTAGGTATATCAGGAACACCTAATTTACTTGGGAATAAAATAAAACTATCATCAACACAAACAGGACCTTTGTTATGGTCAGCTGAATATAAAAGTCCTAACGGTACATCAGGTAGCTTTACAGCTCCGTTGGTGGGTGTTAGCAATCTGGAGTATTATACAGTAAAAGTAGGTGCAGGTAGTCAGACTATATTGAACTTGAACTGGACTCCTTCAAGTGATGTAAATCCGATTATAACTGGAGGCATGTCGAACATAAGGTTGGCAAAGTATGATACAGGAACAAGTAAATGGATTGAAATACCGACAACATCCTCCGGAAATGATTCCAATGGTACAGCAACTTCTGTTGGAGTAGTAACATCTACAGGATCAGATGATTATACTTTGGGATCTATAACTGATCTGAAACCAAGGGCCAAACTATCGCCCACAGGCCCGATATGTGGTGCAACCGGTATTCCTGTTACATTTACAGCTCCATACGCGATCCCGTTTGATTATACACTTAATTATAAAATAGACGGAGTTCCACAGATACCAGTTACAATAACTCCAGGAGATATACCTTACTCACTGCCTACACCAACTCCCGGTGTATATCAGCTTACAGATTTCAAATATAATAGTGGAGCTTCAACAGGGGTAGTGGATCCTGGAACAGTAACGGCATATGCTGAACCTACTACTGCAGATGCCGGCCCGGATCAAACTTTATGTGGTATTACTACAGCTACCCTTGACGGAAATACGCCGCTTGTATTTACATTTAAGTCATGGAGTATAGTTTCCGGTACAGGAGGTACCTTGCTTGATCCAACTAATCCTGTTGGGGATTTTATCGGTTTGAATGGATCCTCCTATATATTACGCTGGACAATTCAAAATGGTACCTGCGAATCAATAGATGATGTAATCATTAATTTCACCATATTACCTGATCCACCTGCTGCTTCTGCCACTCAGGACTTTTGTGGATCAGCTACAATAGCAGATCTTGTGGCTACACCACCGGTTGGTTGTACTGTTGATTGGTGGAGTGCAGCTTCCGGAGGTGTACTCTTACCTCCTGCGACCGTTTTAATATCAGGTACAACATATTATGCAGAATCTAATGGAGGTGCTGGTTGTGTTAGTGCCTCAAGAACAGCTGTCCTGGTTACCATCAACCCTGTACCTATACCTGGATTAATTGGGCCAAATATAGTTTGCGATGGTTCAACTGGAAATGTTTATACAACTGAAGCTGACAAGTTTAACTATAGTTGGGTAGTTGTAGGTGGATTTATTACATCGGGTGGTCTGGGAACTGATAACACAGCCACAGTAACATGGAACACGCCCGGACCTCAAAGTATTAGCGTGAATTATGAATTACCAGTGGGCTGTAGTGCAGCTTCGCCGACGGTTTATAATGTTACCGTAAATGATGAACCAACGATCACTTTAGGAGGCAATCCCTCAGTATGTTCTGGCATCACGAGTGCAAATCTTACATATAGTGCCACTACCGGAAGTCCCAATCAATACAGCATTGATTATGATGCAGCAGCAGAAGCAGTCGGTTTTGTGGATGTTCCCATTACTACAGTTTTACCTGGCAGCCCTATAAGTCTGATCGTACCCGGAGCTGCGGTTGTTGGTACCTATAATGGTAACCTCTCTGTTAAAAATAGCATTACTGGTTGTGTTAGTGGGACTTACGGCATAACTGTTACTATAATTGCAAATAATACAGCCAGTGCACCGTCTTCAACCCCGACGTTATGTATCAATACAGCTCTTACGGCTATAACGCATACCACAACAGGCGCAACGGGAATAGGAGCGCCGACGGGCTTACCGGCAGGAGTAGCAGCATCCTGGCTGGCAGATGTTATCACCATCAGTGGTACTCCGACAGAGAGTGGTACATTTAATTACAGTATACCATTAACGGGAGGTTGCGGGACAGTAAATGCAACAGGAACGATAATCGTCACCCCTGATGCCAGTATTACTTCAGTCACCGCAGGTACCACTCC
>Ga0307420_1000031_pt1 | contig 62049 bp, 51 predicted proteins | sample SalMarWE160240MG_2_FD_202167 | JGI IMG/M metagenome (GOLD analysis project Ga0307420, IMG submission 202167) | Salt marsh sediment microbial communities from the Plum Island Ecosystem LTER, Massachusetts, United States - WE1602-40 | ecosystem: Environmental > Aquatic > Marine > Intertidal zone >... | reverse complement strand
TGATCTGTTCGGGCTTAAGATCAAAGAGCCATTTTGCTTCAATGACCTCAAGACCTTTATTCATAAGGGTTGCAGAATCGATAGTCACCTTGTCGCCCATATTCCAGTTGGGATGCATAAGAGCATCCTCCGGTTTCACTTTTTTAAGTTTTTCTTCGGGCATATTCAGAAAGGGGCCCCCGGAGGCTGTCAGGGTTATCATTTCAATATTATTATGTTCTTCACCCATAAGGCATTGAAAGATAGCCGAATGTTCTGAGTCAACAGGTATAATGGAGCTTTCCGATTCTGAAACCAGTTTACTTATTATTTCACCAGCTGCAACAAGTGTCTCCTTGTTGGCAAGAGCGATTTTCTTGCCTGCTTTAATAGCATTTATTACAGGTTTAAGTCCCGAATATCCTACGATAGCCGCTAAAACCAATGTTACATCTGACCGGGAAACAACCTGATCCAATGCTTCATCCCCGGCATATACTTCAATGCCTGTACCGTGAAGCTCATCCCTGAGCCTTTTAAAATGATTACTGTTGCCTATTATGACACTATCCGGCCGGAACTTTTTTGCCTGTTGTATAAGCAGACCGACATTATCGCCAGCTGCCAGGATAGATGCCTTAAATTCATCCGGGTATCTCGAAATGACGTCAAGCGTCTGAGTTCCTATTGATCCTGTTGAACCTAATAGTGCAATTTTTTCCGGCATACGGGTTTTGATTATTATTAGAAGATAATATGTTTTTCAGGATCAAGCGGGGTTCCCTTGTACCATATCTCAAAATGGAGATGAGGTCCTGAAGTATATAACTCGCCAGAGTCGCCGACTATAGAAATTGCTTCTCCGGCACGAACCAGATCGCCGGTCTCTTTAAGCAGGCTAGCATTATGTTTATACACTGAAACGATATTGTTGGGATGCTGGATTTCTATTACAAAACCTGTCTCCATCGTCCATCCGGTAAAGATTACGGTGCCGTCGAGTACTGAAGATACTGTGGATTTTGGTTTGGTGACAATATCGGTCCCTAGGTGTCTTGTTCGCAGATCAAATCTGGCCGATATTATCCCTTTTACGGGGGGGAAAAAATGGAGTCCGGCGAGGTTTGTAAATGATTCCTGTGATGTTGGCTGCAAGGTGAGATTAAATCTTTCTTCCTTCTCTACCTGAGCCCTCAATGCTGAATCCTCGGATGAGTTTTCAAAGGTAATTGCTTCATAATCGCCTGAAGTATCCTGAATTGAAAACAGGTTAACAGGCTCATTTCCGGAAATGATAGCATTAAGATTTGCGAAATACTTATCCCTGACAGCCAGTTCCTTTTCCAGTGAGTCGAGCCGTATGGCGCTTAAAAGGATGTTACGCCGCATAATAACATCGGGATAGCCGGGAATGAATTCGCGCAGGTTGGTAAAAGCTATCAGGGAGGCTGTGGCGCCAATAATGAATAGTACCAGAAAAGTAATTATCAGAAAGGCATTATATTTAGTAAGCCTTATCCTCCAAACCTCTTCAAAGGTTGTGTCATTGATAACGGAAAATCTGTATTTATCGCGCCAGTTGCGTTTTTTCTTATCGTTCTTTGCCATCTTTTATTATTTGCCCGGCACGCAAAGATAATAATAATATCCGGCACACGATAAGTGGCTTTTATATAACCTTCACGGGTTTATCTTCGCTTTGCCACAAACCATGTTTTGTACACACTGCCATAGCAGAAAGGTTCATCGAAACCTCCGGGGCTACAATATAAAAATCTATTTCACTATGTGAGGGTTCGGAGCCATAGACTCCGGCAGTATAACGAGCTTCGGCAAGCAGAGTTTCCCTGTTCCAGAGTTGTATCACGCTTATGAAATGATCATGGTCATCGGGATGGGTATATTCTTCACCGAGCCTCACTTTCACACAGAATTTTTCGCCCCGTTTCACCTGGTCAGGACAAATCACATGAGGCATATGGCGGTCGAGGTAATCACGTTTTATCTCTTTCTCTTCCTTTTCTATTTCGGTTGCTTTGAATACCCGTGGCATATTAATTACTATATTAATGAATCATATAGACTTCCATCTGATGCACAGTTCACGGCAAAAATAGCAATTAATATTTAATTACCGGTAACCGATTACCGGCAACCGGCAAATGGTAAAATAAATAAAATCACAATTATTTTGACAATTAAGCCATATATGTTAAATTTGCACCCACTATATTGCGGGGTGGAGCAGTGGTAGCTCGTTGGGCTCATAACCCAAAGGTCGGAGGTTCGAATCCTCCCTCCGCTACAAGTCAAAAGCCTTGTCGCGAAAGCGACAGGGCTTAATTTTTTTCAGCCCGTTAAAAGCTTGCTTTTATAAGGGATGGAAAAATTAAGTCCCAAGCCACGCGTAGCGTGGCAAAGCTTTTGACTTGTCAGGCTACCAAAAGAGGATCAAGCCGATCCGCCGTTTGGTGGAGAGGTGTAATCCTCGGTGTCACATGTACTCACCCCCCATCCCCTCCCTGCTGAAGCAAAGAGGGGAGCTGATTTGTATAAAAGATAAGCTTCTCAGTAGCATGGCAAGGCTTTTGACTTGTCACCTTTTAGAAGGATTGGATTTTATTTTTAGTCAATGGAAACAGTTGCTCAGATCTTGGCTCCCCACATCCGGCACATTCGGTGTCATACCAGCTCATAGGCAGACCGCACTGGGGACAACGCCAGCGCTCTTCTTCGTATTTAACCCATTCCTGAACGCCCATCTCACGAATTTTTTCAAGGTTTGGCAGGTATTCGGCACGGTGCAGCAATCCGGTATTAATCATATTCGTAATACGATAGCAGGGTAACTCTTTACAGTCAGAGCAACGAGTCACATTCTGTTTGTTCGCTGCGCATACCTTCATAGCGCAGCTTTGGCAATGGAAGGGAATCTGGCCACTGCTGAGACAGCCGTCGCAAAGAATGCCATCCATCCAGCTCGGATCCGGAATCGTCTTCAGTGCCTTCACCGGCCCGGATGAAAGTCTCTTTTGCAGTCTCATCTTTATTTGCTCATCTTCGCTGTGTTTAGCGATATAAGCCGGGCAGGCTCCGCAATATGTTCCGCATACGGCTGCCAGATGTTCATTACCCTTGCAGTCTTCGATTCTATCCTTTTCTTCCTCTTCTGAGGCTGCCAGACAATCCAATGAAAAACATGCACAACAAACAGTTGCACCGGCTACCCCTTTAACAAACTTTCTTCGGGTTATTGCATTCTTATCGAGACGCTCCTCAATATCAGCCTGGGTATCTTTGTTAATTGCTTTGTCAGAAGTATTAGGTGCCTTAATGCTTCGAATAATATCTTTTATTGCAAGTGCAACTTTATTAACCTGATCCCGGTATTTCGTTTTATTCAGATTCGATTTATCATCATCTTCAGGTTTAAGTGGCCTGTTCACTCCCTGCTCAGCATAAATGAAATCAATTCCCCTCAAAACACTTCCCAACACTGATGCACATAAATTGATATCATCAGGGTCCAGGTCATAAATACTTACAGGTAACACCCTGCTTGCCACATTTCCATTAGGAAGTTTCACTTTCAGTCCAAATCTGTCATTAGAGACTAGCTCAATAAACGCCTTGAACTCATGCTCCCATGCGAAAGTCTTGGGATCACAATATGTTCTTGAGATTATTGGGATGAAGACCATACATTTCAACTTATCCTTCAGAGATTCATCAACATCATGTGTCTCAAGAAGCCCGTCATGAGGATTGATGTCGAAGTAGACACTGATATCCTCCTTGAAGTTGGATTCGAGTTCTCCCTTCAGGCTTTCCACAAACTCCGATACCCAGCCGTCATGCTTGTTGTCTTTCTGACAGTAAGAGATGAAGATGTCGTAATTGTATCCTTCAACGACGCTTGACATCGGAGAATTATTAGTTCATTATCAAATTTAGGTAATAATGAAACTAAATACAAAAACTCACTCTGAATAAATGATAACAGCTAGAATATCTGATAGTCTAATTATCTCGTAAATACCGTTGAGAAGGTTAGATATTTCAAACCTCTTATCTACAAAGCAGAAAGAAGAGAACCTGTAAGTTAAGTATTTACAGGTTTTCTAGTTTATTGGAAGCAAGATGGAAGCAGATGTGGTTCCTAATCAGACTTTTTACCTTCTGAATGAGTTACCCTTGTATTCGGGAGTGTTAGTCATGGTGCAGCCTGCCTCGTCTCCATCCACATCGAATACCATAAATTCAGGAAGCCCGGCAGAGTAAGGTGTCCAAATTCCTTCTTCCTTGCCGTTCGGATTGCCGTACCTGGCGAAATTAGTCCAGTAGTCGACAATTTTATTGCTCAACGCCTCGTCGCCCTCCGTGAAAGGTCGCCAACTGTATGAAAATGAATGGAACACATACCACAGATCCGATGAGTGGAAAGCTCCACTATCGTCACCCGGCAGGGGGCGTGCGAATAAATAAGCATAAGCAGGCTTGCTGCTCTTTTCTGCACGCAGGGCACAGAAATCTCCCACGGCCTTCGTCATATCATTCATATCGTTGGCAGTAAATCCAAATATATAGGGGATATCGGCAATTTCGCCAGTGCGGGCCAGATCACTGAAAGTGCCAGTTAAAAGATAACCGTCGATAACAGGACTCCACATTACACGATTTTTGGTGGCAGCCGCGTAATCAGCTGACATTTGCTTAAGTTCCTCGAACGAAAGAGCGCGCATTTCTTCCAATGTAGTCTTCTCAAAATAGTCCATCATCTTCTTGTTAGCCAGTTGGGCAGTATCGAGCGGGATACCTGGTCTCAAGTCGCTCAGTCCGCCGCCGCTCATGCTTATTGCATGGCTGATCAGGTTCCCGGACAGTGGGGAAGCACATAATGACTGGACGCTGCCGGCGCCGGCGCTCTGACCGAAGATGGTTATGTTGTTGGGGTCACCGCCGAACTGTTCGATATTATTACGAATCCAGTTAAGCGCTGCAACCTGGTCAAACAGGCCATAATTACCTGAGACACCGTGGGGGCTTTCAGCCGATAAAAGCGGGTGTGAGAAGAATCCCATAGAGCCGAGACGGTAAGTTACCTGAACCAAAATTACACCGCGTGAGGACCAATCCTCACCGCCGTCCATTTCCGGTTCATAGGCAAAGCCTTCACGATAGCCGCCGCCATGTATCCACATGGCAACGGGGATTTTCTTGCCCGTTTTGCCTGCTGCGGGAGTCCAGATATTCAGGTAGAGGCAGTCCTCGGTGAACGGAACACTGCCGCTGGCGCGCCATTCCCTGCCGTAAAAACTCTCGGGATCCCATGTTGTTTGCGAGGCAGCATCGCCGTAAGTGTCTGCCACCTTTATGCCTTCCCAGGGCACTACGGGCTGCGGTTCTTTCCAACGCAGGTCGCCTACGGGAGGGGCTGCAAAAGGAATACCCTTATATGCAATAATCCCCTCCGTCGGGGTCTGCACACCAATTATCTGGCCGCCTTCAATTTTCAATATAGGATTCGAATCACTGCATGAGGCCAATGCCAATGATACGAATATCAAAGCAAATAAAGATAAGTTTTTCATAATAGCATCAGGTTTTTTGATTGGTTAGAAATTGTATTAGTTATAAAATCGGGAGTGCCGTTTAATGTTATTCAAATATAATGAAAAAATGGATAATTTCAAACACTGTATCTCTATTTAAATGCTAATTACCAAAACAGCAGACAGCTTTGCCCGACGGCCGGCTAAAAACATTCAGATTTAGGGACGCAGCATGATGCCACTGATATTATGTTCATTAGTCGTAAGGTGAAATAAAATTATCTTTGGTTTTCTTTAAATAATAATATATTTTTATCTACTTAATATTTTTTATTTTGATGAAAACGTCACTCTTTTATTTCATAGTAAATATTATAGTTTCATTCAATAATTCTGCTCAAAAACAAATTGAATATTTATCTAATAACTTAATCTAAACCAATCATGCACAAATTTAAATTTAAAACATTAATTCTGCTGGTAATAGTAACTTTGATTGCTGGTACTTCATGCAAGCAGGCATCAGACAATGCAGGCAAATCGGAGACTTTTTCTGTCCGGATAACAGACAAACCGGTGACATTCTGTAATCCTCTCAACCTGAGCGTAGGTTCTGAAAGAGCACGCAGGGCCGGAGAACCAGTAGTAGTCCTTTACAAGGATGATTATTATCTTTTTATTACAGGTGGAAGAGGATACTGGCATTCCGGTAATATGAGAGACTGGACCTATATTAATGTTCCTGATTTTCCAAGAGGCTGTCCATCGGTTGCAACTAATGGTGAGACTTTATATGCATGTTCAATGAACGCAAGGGATGTGTTCGCAAGCACTGATCCTAAGCAGGGAGTATGGACAAAGGTTGGTACTTTGGATAGTGATAGATACGGCGATGCGGATATGTTTATTGATGATGACGGACGGTTCTATATGTACTGGGGGTGGTCACAGGTTTTACCATTTCAGGTCGTTGAACTGGATCCGGATAACGGCTTCAAGGAAAAAGGAGAACCTGTAGTCTGTTTCTTTGGCGACTATGCAAATCATGGATTTGAGCGAAGAAGAAAAGAAGATGTGATATTTCCCTTCTTCACACACAGACCATACTTCCCTGAAGAATCGCCATGGATAGAGGGGCCCTGGATGGTAAAGCACAATGGGAAATACTATCTGCAATATGCTGCAATTGGTCTCGAATTTTCGTCCTATTCACATGGGGTCTATGTTGCTGATAACCCTCTCGGTCCATTTGAATATTCCCAGCATAATCCTCTTACATTTAAAACGACAGGATATATTCTTGGTGCAGGTCATGGCAGCACTTTCCACGACAAAAACGGGCAATTATGGACTATTTGTATGATCCCGGCATTCTATGGTGGAAGAGGAGGCGGTGAGATCGTTTTATTCCCTACTGCGGTTGATGCTGAAGGTGTAATGCACTCCAATACTGCTTTTGGCGATTATCCGCAATATTATCCTGGTATCAAAGAAAATGCGGTTGATAATAACTTTACAGGGTGGATGCTTTTATCCCATAAAAAATACGTAGAGGTATCCTCAACCCTCGAAGTATTTGCACCTGGTAATGCCGTTGATGAAAATTTCATGACACACTGGAGTGCCGCAACAGGTGATCCCAGTGAGTTTATGACAATTGATCTTGGCAAGGAATGTGAAATTTATGCCCTGCAGGTCAACTTTGACCAGCATGATGCAAAGATAGCATTTGGCAGAGGCCCGGGGATGGGCATGGGTATGGGCATGAACAGGAACGTGAGCATGAGTAATCCCCGTTATCAGTCCTTTACATTACAGGTTTCAGGCGACAATGAGAACTGGTTGATGCTGATTGATAAAAGTAATAATACCATCGATAACAGGCATGATTACACAGAACTTCAGGAACCTGTAAAAGCCAGGTTTGTAAAATTAACAAATGTTTTCACCCCTGATAGCGGGAAATTTGCAGTTCAGGAATTGCGTGTTTTCGGAAATCCTAAAGTTGCGAAATTCACAGAGGTTAAAGATGTTATGATTGTCCGAGACCCGGAGGATCGCCGTGACGCGACCCTTACCTGGCAACCTGTAAAAGGAGTCGACGGTTATGTTGTTCGTTACGGTATTGAACCCGATAAGCTTTACAACAGCTATATGGTTTATGATGATTATACAATAACCATCCACAGTCTCAACAGGGATCCTGAATATTATTTTAAAGTCGAGGCCTTTGACAGCGGAACGGATTACTACAGGGAAAGAACGGAACAGACGATGGGCAGGGGTGCCGAAATCGAACTTATGAAGGATAGAGAAATGATTGAACGAAAAATGATTAAGGAAGGTCAGAATGAGTATGTTTTTGAAAATATTGTACCTGGTCAATATACATTCAGACATACCTTCGGTCCCGTATTGTGGAGAGGAGAGTTGACTAAAGCCGAATTGACAGGTTCAGGTGATCAGGCCACAGTAACAGATACTCTTTCCAAACTTGGTGTTGGAACAAAAGTGACCGGACAGATGGAAATGAAAGTTATCCCGGGAAAGGAAAGCGGGAAATTTGTCGTGATATTGAGGTATGATAAACAATAGCCTCAGCTATTGTTTATCAGTCATTTATTTTCGTTCCGGTAAAGATAAGGTTACCCGGTTTCGGTTGTTGCATGCCCGGAGGACCCAGACGGCGCCGTGAGGGCGCCATGATCTCCACCTTCAGTTGTTCACCCTCGAATGTAAACCGGAAAGTCTCATCAGATCCTGGATTGAACATCGAGAGATAGTAGGCCGAAAGCTGATTATCGCCTGTCCAGGAGCAAATACCTGCCGTGTGGACCGGGGTGACTCCCATAGTGTTGGGATAAACCATGCGGGCAATGGAGAGCGATCTGTCGGTCATACCAATCATCCAGTTGTCCAATCCAAAGGGAATGTTGTGGATGGCACCGGGCGATACAAAAGTAAGATAGCAGTTACCTGAAGCATCGAAACGGAACAGGACTGAACGGATGCCTGTTGCATTCTCATCCATCCGGTATCGACGGGTGCTCATCGTCACCTTCGATGTGCTGGTTCCCTCGAAGGGGAGCCTTATCTTGTATCCGGCAATAGCAGCTGTCAGGTCAAATGAGCTGTTAGCCTTCAGTTTCTTGTCGCTCATAGAGGGGAGCATATCGTATATCAGACTATTGAAACCGGCCTCATCACCGATGCTGCTGTGGCAAACCAGAATAAAATCGTAATCCGGGATCACCATGATCAGTTGGTTCTGTCCTCCAATGGCCCGGTATGAGTTTTGACGTCCCATCCAGATCTGATAGCCATAGCCCTGAGAGCCATCGTCCGCAGCATTCTCTTCAGGAGTCCGTTCAGGATGCTGGTAGATATGCGGAGTTGTAGCTGCATCGATCCATGCAGGATCCAATAGTTGCTGTCCTTCCCATTTTCCTTTGTTAAGAAGGAACAGGCCCATTTTTGCCAAATCCGAAGTCTTCATGTGGGTACCGCCGTTACCCATGTTATATCCGTCATTGTCCATTTCCCAAACAACATCCTCAATGCCCAGCGGATCGAGCAGACGCGGTTTCAGATACTCATGAAGGGATACTCCGCTCACCTTTGTTATAATATGGGACATCATGTGAGATGCCGTAATGTTGTAAGCAAAAGAGGTACCCGGCTCATGGGCAAAATGTGCTGCCAGGAACGAACGCACCTGGCTCTTGCCTGAACCGGCATATGACATCGAGGCGTGGCCTACCGACATGGTCAGCAGATGTTTGACTGAGAGCCCGGCCAGCTGAGGTGAAATCGTATCGGGAAGCAGATCGGGGAAAAAGGAGATTACCTTATCCTCGATGTTAAGAAGCCCCTCCTGTACTGCAAAGCCGATGGCAGTAGAAGTAAATGTCTTAGTTGCCGAATACATGGCATGTTGGTACTGAGGAGCATATGGAGCCCACCAGTGTTCAGCAATCACCTTTCCATGGCGGATCATCATCAGCCCGTGGACATCATACCCTTTTTCATCAATCATCTGAAAAAACCTGGCGATGGTCTCAGAAGGCACGCCCTGTTCCTCGGGAGTACTTCTTGGCAATCCATCCTCATACGCATAGGGATACTGAACGGCCCGAGAACATCCGATTACAAACACACACACCGGTAGGAATATAAAGAGATTCCGAAAATGCAATAATCTTAATTTCATGCTTTCATGTTTTATGTTGTTAATATCAGAATCCAGGGATATTATCATTTAAATCACATTGAATTAATGTTTCATTATCTTCAGTGCCCAGTCTGTAACAGAAGAATCCTTTGAGTCGGGGAAAGAAGGAATTGTCAGTGATCCATATTCATCTGTCCTTACGGTAATTGGTTTGTGCCACTCCCCAGTCTGAGGATCAAACCATATCAGGGAATATGGTATGTCAGGTATGAATCCTGTCAGAGCAGGTTTGACCGAACCGTTTTCAAAGTACAATAATGCAAAATCTTTCTCACTGTTCCTCATCATATATGACCACCCGTCAAGGCCGTCGTCAAAACTGCCGGCAGCTTTCCTGGGCAAAAGATCCTCCTGAAGCGGCTCAAGAGCCTGATACCTTTCACCTTCGGATAGAATAAATTCACCTAAATGTCTCATATAGTCAGCCGATTCATATTTCATGGCATCCCATATATGTGGCCGCAAACCTGCCGGTTCACCGGTAGTCGTTATATCATAGGCTGCCGTTCCATGAACATGTCCGGACAGTCCGCCTGAAAGTACAGATACATACATCATTGCTCTTGTGAAGTAGTTGTCGCGGACAGAATTAACAGCCGGACGCTCTCCATGTGGTTTGTTAATGGAATGGTCCCATCCGGTATAATAAGGTTCAAAATTAATAGCAGGGTAAGCCGGTGTCAGCTTAAACAAAGTATCAAGCATGGCTGAAACACGATGATCACGAGGATTATTACCCACGCTGTGCATTGTAAGCCACGGACAATCCTGTCCATGACCGAATTGCGTGTAGGTTGAGTTGTTTATGAGTGTAGTATGTGGTTGTCCAAAAGGCATCGGCCCGAACTTCTTTAAGTGATATGTCAGGGCTTCATTGAATTCATCAGCTGTTAGACTGTATTCTTTTGGAATCCAGTCGAGATGAATGCCGCTGAAAAGAATATTATAAGCCCCATATCTTGAAATAAGATATTGAATATATCTCGAGTATGATTCATTAAAATCAAAGTATGCTTTCCAGGCAGGACAATTATCCCGTCTTACACTCTCAAGTAAGGGTACAAATCCCTGTTCGGAGAGATATTTCATCTTTCTGTCAAGACTTTGGAAATATCCCGGGATTATTCTGTCAAAATCTGCCACTCCCTTATGTAGTCGAGACATCTCGAAAGGTTTGTTCCCGCTTTCATCCCGCATATCCTTGGAAGTCAACTGCCCGCCTTTAACGAAATAACCGAATTTTTCCCAGGCATTCCTTAAGAATATTCCGTTTGAGTCGGCATAGGTATTTGCATTTTCGTCTGCTTCCCAGTTAGGGAAACAGGCAATCATACTTACAGAATTAAATCCCTGCTTTTTCCTGTATGTCACAGCATCTTCAAAGCCAATTCCGGGACCTGGTTCGTAGTTATCCGGTGAGACTGCATTTCTGAAAGGCAATCGCCATGTCGTGCCTGCAAGCCAGGTGTCGCCGATCAGAAAAAACGGAGTCCCATCAGCATACTGAAGGGAATGGCCATTTTTTGACGGCCTTATAAAACCGTGACGATTAGGATTCTGTGCTATCTCATTTTTCGACCATCCGATAGCTTCAAACTCACCATGTTTATTGTTCAGGCCATTATCATCAGGCTGATTCGAAGAACTTTGCCAGTGCCACTTGCCAGGTTTTGCGGCAATTATTCTTACCTTAAAAATATTGCCTCCATCCCAGAAGCCATAAATACGCTTCGAAAAATCGGGACCTTCCAACTCCACCCAGCAGGTAATATCGGTGTAATAGTTACTGTATCCCTTTTCTGCCAGAAGTGTTATCTCATACATCTCCCAGGTATGCAGTTTTTCATCATTACCGGTATTTCTGATGCAGGATATGCCGGTAATTGAAAAAACACACAAAACTGATATAAGAAGCCTGTTGTAAAGTTTATTATTCATAATATAAGTTTTTATCTGTTCATATACTCTTCTGCAGGTTTTGATGTCTCATGATAAAGTTAAGCATTCTCAGGAGACTTTTCTAATTAATCATAATACGCAGTCATTCTCAAAAAAATCCCCGCATTTTAAGTGCAGGGATTTTTTTAACAATAAATATCACTCTTATTTAAACAGTCTGGGAGCAAAATCATTTAGGGCTCTGCGCCATGTGAGCCATTCGTGGGCAGTACCCTGGGATTCGTGGAAAACAATGTGCCTGATGCCATGAGCCTTGAGGGCTTCAACCGTTTCCTTGGGACTGCGTTCTTCGGTACCAGTGCTGATGAACAGCAGGTTCATCTGTTTGTCGAAAGCAGCAGCGTCTTTGAAGACACCGTTGAAAGCGGTTTCAACCGAAGGGGTTTCACCGCCCATTGGGCCCATTCTGCCCATGAAGAATCCGCTGAACGTACCTATCCAGGCAAATTTATCCATATTATTAAAAACAGTAGTAGTGGTCTGCATGCCACCTCTTGACAATCCGGCCATGGCTCGGTTCTGCCTGTCGGCCTTGGTACGGAAGGTCTTGTCGATGAAAGGTATCAGGTCCTTAACGTAGACCTGGGTTACATCGCTCATGGGAGCCATGCGTACATCGGAGTTGGCCTTGAAATCGCCGCAGTCCATCACTACGATCATGGGAACAGCTTTACCGGATACTATCAATCCATCCATGATGTTACCCATGTGTCCCTGGTTGGACCAGCCGTTTTCATCCTCACCCCAACCGTGAAGCAGGTACAGTACAGGATATTTCTTACTGGGATTCTGCTCGTATTCAGCAGGAATATAAATATTGCAATGACGTTCCATACCATTAATTTCCGACCAATAGTAAATGGAACGAATTTGTCCATGAGGAATGTTTTTATTAAACCTGTAATAATCCCCTTCAGGCCCTTCGGGAATTTCTATTCCTGATGATTCCCAGTTACTGCCGAAAAAGGCTTCTGTATTCCGATCCATAACAGGGACTCCGTCAATTGCGATGGCATAGTAATGAAAGCCAACTACCAGCGGATCAGTGGTAATCCACCAAACGCCACTTGTATCTTTTTTCATGTCGTGATTTCCACCCAACTGCAGTTGAACAGATTTTGCATCAGGAGCTACAACTCTGAATATGGCCTGACGCGTCTGCATATTAACAGCCGGATATTGTGATATAAAAATATTGGTTGATGCAGGTTTATATCCTTCCGGCGGTGGTTCTACCTGCGGAGCACGCATTCCTGGCTGGGCTGATGCTAAACCACAAATCAAAATTGCGATTACAATAAAAATAACTTTTTTCATAATTTGAAATTTAATAGGTTTAACGGAAAATTTATAAAATCTTTGTTGATTACGGGTTATATTTCTGTCCAAGTACCAGTTTATCACCTGAATCATCTATCTCATATAGTTGCGGTTTACGGGGTCCGTTCCCTTCGGAATGGTGGATAATAAATAAACGTTTGCCTTCAAAGGTTGTGAACAACATTCCATGACCTGAATTATCGCCTTTGAAAGCCTCTTGTTCCTGTATCCATGGACCTCTGATGCTTCCGGATGTGGAATAAGCTATACCTTGTGCATAACGGTGAGCTCCCCAGCTTGACCATAACATACCCAGTTTACCGGTTTGTGTCTTGAAAAGTTGGGGTCCGTCGGTAACCCATCCCGGCATCTTCAAACCAAAGGTGGCTTCACCGATGCTATTCATCTCTTTGGACCATGCAGCCTCACTGGCACGGAATATGGTTGTTGGTTCAGCAGTTCGATGAGTCAGATCCTTTGAAAGGGGCATGTAAGCCATAGTCCCATCGATTAATTGGGTCCACTCATGAACGAATACCATATAGGTAGTGTCGTTCTCTTCATAGAGTGTACCATCAATGATATCCCAGTTTTCCGGACCAAGGCAAAAATCATGGTCTGCTACCAAAGGTTTGTAAGGACCTTCGGGAGAATCGGCCACTAAAAGCTGTGTCTGGTTAGTTGGCACATTGTAACGGCGCGGAATATTTTCAATCAAGTTACTGTGGTCGCTCCAGGTTCCGGCATAGTAGTATTTATTCCCAATATAGTGAATCTCGGCAGCTGCAACGAAGAGTCCATCCATCCATGTCCCTGAGAGGTCTATGATTGGATAGGGGCCTGTCCACATCTTCAGGTTTGTACTTTTGTATAGACGGCCACCGGTGCCAGTCAGATAATAGTTATGGGACTTTTCGTCGGGATAGATATAGGGATCGCTCATAGAAAGCTCATCCAGAGAAACCGTCCGGATTTCTGGTTCAGGACGAGGTTGCCGAATTGCCGGCCTCTGTCCACCAGCGCCGACAGCAGGGCGGGGTCCGCCGAAATTATTCTGTCCAGGATTGGCAAGAGGGGCCTGTTCTCCCGGAACAATTTGTTTTTTAACTTCAGTTTGGCTTTGGTTTTGGGCTGTTAGAGTCTGCATTGAATTGCAAGCCACCAGCATCACAATAAACAAGATAACGAACAAAACATAAACATTTTTTTTCATAATTCATCATTTTTATTTTTATAATAAATAATAGAATCAATATCCCGGCATTTGAAATTAATCAATAATTCCTGTTTCTTTGAAATTCACCTGTTTCCTAATTTTTAATATCAAAGTAAGGTAACCTTTTATTTTGTTGATGTTTTTTGGGATAATCCGTATACAACACAATTATTCCAGAATCGCAAAGAACAAAGCGGTTGTAATTTAACACCCCGATATTACGTAAAAGAAAAACACTTTTAACAGACTAATTTAACGTTTTATTGTCAAAAACTTTAAATTCTCATTCAAATTTACACTGATCCAAAAAATATTATCATCCATCTCCCGGTTCATCAATATAACTTGTTAATCAAGTTTATTCTATTTCTCAATAAGTTAATTCCAAATCGGCATATAAATAATAAGAACTACTATTTTTAGCATATATAATTTTAAAACAAGTACTTAACTCTTGATTTTGATGATCATTTTAACTCGGCCACCTATGATCAATATAGTTAGCCCTTCCACTTAATCAAAGAAGAAAACATTAAAAAAAGAAGAAGGAAGTATATCATTCACAGACTGGAACTAATATATGAAACATTTTAAATATCTTTACTTAACAACACCTTGAGGTTTTTTAACAAGCCCGGTGTAATTTGGTTTGAATACATATAACAAAGAGTTCGATTATTGATATGATAATCATATTACTATTTTTTTAAAAGCATGACTAAAATAAAAAAAACTATTCAACCGGCATCATTCAAAATAAATGCCGGGGGCACTGCAACAGCTTATGGAGGTTCAGCATTGCCAGATGTTGTCCGGCAGCGAAGAGCGAAGCTGGAGGCATCGGTAAGGCCTGGAGATATTCCGTCATCGGCGGAAGGCGACCTGGCAATTAAAGATGTCAGGGGCTGGATGCTAAGGGAACCAATATCAAAGAGGGCATATACTGTGATAAAAATCCAGACTGCTTCCGGATTAACTGGTTTTGGAGAGTGTGCACCTTTGTGGCCGGCCGAATATGCAGAGGCAAAGACTATAATACTTGGGAAACCGGTTACATCATTTGATGTTACAGCATCATTATTAGCCAAATGTCCTACAGCGCGTGCAGCATTGAATATAGCAATGCTCGATGTTGTGGGCAAGTTGTGCAAAGCGCCCATATTCCAGGTCCTTGGAGGTCCCACACGTCACAGGGCCCGGGTGCTTGCTCCTATTATGGGTGATACAGATACAGCTTTGATAAGTGCAATGAACAGGGCAAAAAGTGCCGGATATATGGCATTTAAAGTTCCCATAACGCCTGTTGTTTACAGAAACCAGGGACAGGCTTATGTCCAGTCTATTGTAAAAAGAATTGAAGCTCTTCGTGCTGCAGGAGGTCAGGATGTTGATTTTGTTCTTGACGGGTCCAACCTTCTCACACCAGGTGATGCACAGATGATAAGTGCAGCTATAGAAAAATATCACCTATTATGGTTCGATGAGCCGTGTCTTCCTGCCGGACTGGGTGCTTTCAAAAAGATTTCGGGAGGAAGTGTAACCTGTGTCGGTGCAGGTAAAAAAATAACAGAAGGAAGCGAGGTACAGGATCTGTTTAGAGAAGATGCCGTGGATATCATTCGTCCCGACATTGGTTTAAACGGTATTTCGCAGATAAAAAAAATGTCAACAATAGCTGAAGTCAATTACGCTACCGTTGGCCCTAACCATAATGGCGGACCAATAGGAACAGCAGCATCATTGCATCTGGCAGCATCAATTCCAAACTTCTTTATCCAGGAGATATCCTTCCCGGAGGCACAAGAAGATCAGGCCATGAGGCTGGCATTGACCACTGTGCCTGTTGAAGTGATCAAGGAAGGTTTTGCAGTTTTGCCTGTTGGTCCCGGACTGGGGATAAATGTAAATGAGCAAAGTCTTGAAAAATATAAGGAGGTAACATTATGAAAAGAAGAGATTTCTTATATGGGATTGGCGCTACCGGAGCCCTCCTTGCCGGTAATAACTTCCCGGAATCTGACAGCGATTGCGGGTGCGATGCATCACCTTTACAGCAACAGCAGCAGGTATTGTCTGCCCCAAAAACACCATGGCAGCGCGGACAGTTTGATCATGTTCTGTCAAAGGTGAGGATCACTAACCTGAAAGTTTTTGGTGTTTCGATTACTCCTGTATCAGACAGGCCTTATGTATTTGTTAAGCTTGAAACTAATGCCGGTGTAACAGGCTGGGGAGAAGCCACACTTGAAGGAAAGGCAGGTGCTGCTATGGCATGTGTCAATGATATGAAAGATTTTGTTATTGGCAGCGATCCGATGCAGGTAGAACATCACTGGCAGTCTATGTATGTACATGCATTCTACCGTGCCGGTCCTGTAATTGGTTCAGCTATTTCAGGTATTGACCAGGCATTATGGGATATCAGGGGTAAGATACTTGGCTTACCAGTTTATAAACTACTTGGAGGACCGGTTGATCCAAGAGGAGTACGAGGATACTACCATGCAAGGGGAGGTACCAGGGAGGAACTTATTAAATTAAGAGAAACAGCAGAGAGAGATGGAGTCACTGCATTCAAAACAGGATTGCCTGCTCCTGCTTATGAATGGATAGATACACATGCTAAGATAGACAGGGCTATTAAACAACTTCAAATGATACGTGAAGCATTAGGTCCGGATATCGATATAGCATGTGATTTTCATGCCAAAACAAGCCCCAGCGTTGCGTCGATTATTGTCAAAGAGATAGAACCTCTGAATCTCTTGTTTGTAGAGGAATTAACTCCACCTGAAAATAATAAAGCACTGGCCAGGATTGCAAAACGCTCAACGACACCGATTGCCACAGGAGAAAGACTTGTAGCATCATACGGATTCAGGGAGCTCATAGAACAGGGTATTGTAGATATCCTTCAACCAGATGCCAGCCATTGCGGTGGTATAACTGCCCTCTGGAAGATAGGTGCAATGGCAGCTGCTTCAGGCCTTTCGATGGCGCCTCACAACTGTGAAGGTCCGATAGGAGGCCTGGCAGCAATCAATACTGATGCATGTATGCCCAATTTCCTGGTACAGGAGGTCTGCAGTGGAGTTGAACCCGGATTAAATGAAAAAGTTTGGGAAGAATGGTTAGGATTTCCTGCTCAGCGTATGGTAAACGGAAGATTCCCGCTTTCGGAAAAACCGGGTCTTGGCTTCGACCTTAGCGAGGATGCATTTAAGAAATATCCTTTTGGAGGAACAGTACCTATGGGAAGGGTCTTTGCATCGGATGGCTCCGTTTGCGAGTGGTAATTAAGGTTGTATTCTATATATAAATGTTTAAATTAAAGATATTATAATAAGCAGACACCATGTTATTAAACATATAAAACAGGTGTCTGCTTTGTTTTAAAATCCTTTTGTCAGGGTAAGGACTCCGGCCGAAAACGGCGCTACGGTCAAAGTGACGGTATTATTGACAGGAGTGATTTCCTTCTTTTCAACAGAAATAGCATTGGGCGATTCCATAGAATTAGCCGTGCTGAGCGAATCCGGAGCGATAAATTTGTATCCGGCGCCTGTCAGCAACTTCCAATCTCCCTCGATTGTCAGGTCGTAAATATTCTCCGTGGGATTTACTATTTTCACTATGACATTTGCTCCGTTTTCCGAAAGAGTAGTGCTGATACTAATATTCCCTGTTCCCCCGGTAAAGGCAAGACGATATTTCGAAAAATTGTCGTGCCACAGTTTGGTCACGAGGTAATTTGGCGCCACAAAAACTCCTTTATAATCAAAATTTATGAAAGCGTTGTTCCATTCCGGAGCGTCGGTTCGGCGGATAAAGAGCGCCGCAGCCCCCATTTCAACGACCTGACGTTGTTCACATATATTCAAAAATCCTCCGGCAAAAAGACCGGTACGCCAGTCGATACTCTGCAGGTTCCATTCTGAGATATAAAGCTTTATATTCGGATTGGGGCAACTGGCAATCATTCCGGCATACTGATCATACTGAGCAGCCAATCTTGCCGGACCGGTTGCATATCCGTTTTCACCCTCATAATGATGAAGACTCATATAATCAAAATAACTGCCCGAACGATCAAGGAAGTCTTTATCGGTAGTATTCCCAAATCCGCCACAAACAATAATTTTTATATTCGGATCGACTTTACGCATCGCTGTAGAAAATTCTCTTATCGCAGCTTCGTATTTTTCAATTCCGTACTCCCACATCTCGTTGTCTATCTCCCAATACTTTACGTTATACGGTTCCGGGTGTCCGTTAGCTGCCCTTATACTTCCCCATTTTCCAGTGGCCGGTTCGTTACAATAGGCGACCCAGTCGCAGGCTTCCTGTAATATCACAGCATGTTCCGATTCAGGCCTGTCAAACCCGATACGTACGACAATAACCGGTTCAGAATCAATCTGGCGGCAGAGTTGAATAAATTCATCTGTGCCGAAACTATTCTGATCGTAGTTCATCCACATATAATGAGGCCAGCGGATACGCTCTTCCTGAGGACCAACACCCCACTTCCAGCTGTATTGTGCGGCATAGCCACCTCCCGGCCAGCGGAGGTTAGTCGGCGCAAGTTCCCGAACAGCTTTGTAGATGTCAGGTCTGAAACCTCCAAGGTTGATTGCGGAACGCGACATCATACTGACCTGGTCAACCTGAAGGCTGCCTCCTTTTATGCCTATCGCGAGGTCGGCATCACCTTCGAATTGTCCTCCTTCAAGGGAAAATTCATATTTCTTCCAATCCGCACCAGGTTTACCAACAACCTGTGAAGCAATATTTTTGCCCCCGGAAGAAAAAGCGATAGTCAGTTCTGCATTCCCATCGCCCTTTGCCCATATCGTACCTATATATATTTCACCTTTCTTAATTGAGAATGGTCCCTGTGAAATGCCTGAAGTTTCTGTTCCAGCCGTTATCTTCTGCGAGTATTCCATATTTACTGCATTACCTTTCACCATCTCAAATTCACCACTGCTAAAAGATTTCCACTGCGGAGCCACGGGCGGATTCTTAACTACCTCCGGCATGCCTTCCAGAAAAACCTTCTTTCCGTCTGCTGAAGTAATTTTGATGTTCTTAAACTGTGCTTCAGTATAATTTACGCCGAAAGCTATTTCGTTCTTTGTTTCCGTGTTTTCAAGATCACTGAATTTCAGTACTTGTTTGCCATCCCAGAATACTTTGACATTTTTACCATTACATTCGATACGCAGATTATGCCATGCTTCTGCAACATCAATCTGGCCGGGTTTCACTTCAACGCTCGTGACAGGTTTCCAGACAGTCATTGTCATGGGTTTGCCGTCTCGTCCCTGACGTTCGGTCACAGTATCCCGTTCTATAGCAAATGTGGCTACCTTGGGCAGCTGCTGCTGACTAAATGGATTTGCAGATTCATACTGCGGATCGTGCAGGCGGAAACGATAACTTTTACCATCGGACATACTCTTAAATTCCACTCTCATATCTGCATAACCACCACTCCACATATGTCTGGCAAATTTATATGCTCGCCATTTTATATCGGTGCTTATAATATAAATGTCACCATTGGCAGTTACCATGGGAATAGGCTGCTCAAAGAGGGTCGGGGAATGTAGTATGTTGTTGCCATCATCATACCATCCGTCAAAAAATCCAGCCCGAGGGGAGATACCAGGATACTGTTCCGGCTCAAATGACCGCTCTGCGATCATTTCACCCCATAATCCACCGTCGGCTGAGAAATAAATGTGTTCAAAAAGCTGGCCGTAAATTTTGGGATCAATGATTCCAACAGGCGTACCGGATTTAATGTTGATGTCTACTTTCTGGGCTTGCTGCCCGGAAATCAAATAACAAAACATCAAAGCTGCAGTAAATAACAGATACTTTTTCATATTATAACCGATTTAAAAAGTTTACTTACAATTTATCCCCACCATTTCTCTCCTTCCACCAGATATTTCATCGCAACATCTTTATTCAGATCGAGTCCGAGACCTGGCTTGTCGGAGAGTTGAATATACCCGTCCTGTATTATCTCTCTGTCATATTCTATCAGGGTTTCCCACCCGCTATGACCATCGCGGGAATCTGGCTTATAATCATAGCTTTCATGTCCGATAAAATCAAGCATAGTGGCAGCACAATTAGCTGAAGCAATAGTAGCTATTGGTCCCATAACATTATGTGTAGCTACAGGCATATAATATGCATTTGCCAGGGTTGCAATCTTTTTCGCTTCCAGTAAACCACCCGTCATAGAAATATCTATCTCAACCATATGAACTGCCTGGTTAGTTATAAATGGAAGAAAATCGTACAGAGTATAAAGGTTTTCACCACAGAGAATGGGAACCGGAGAGGCTGCGGTAAGTTTAGCCCAGGTGTCTACATAATTTATCGGCATGGGATCTTCGATCCACCATGGCCTTATCGGTTCCAAAGCTTTAGCGAAACTCAGGGCATCAAAAAATCCGAATTCCCAGTGGCAATGCACAATTATTTCAAATTCGTTGCCTGCCGCTTCTCTTAAATTAGAATATGCGTGAATATTCGTTTCCAATTCACTGGAAGTAAGTCGACGATTTAGTGCTTCACCTCCGGGACGTCTTGATATCCTGAAAGGTTTTGCTGCTGTCCATTTCTGAACCGATTGCTTAAGGTAATCGACCCATTCCTTACAGGAAGCAGGATCAAGCATATTTCTGGGCTGGCTGGTCAGATAGGCCCTTACACGGTCAGTGAAACAGCCTCCTCCGAGTATTTTACGCAGTGGCATACCAAGCAGCTTTCCTACCAGATCCCACAGGGCAACTTCACATCCGGTAACGGCATGCATACCAATCCCTCCATTACCCCCGAGATATGATACACGGAATTTCATTTGTTCAGTGAGGCGTGCTATGTCGAACGGATCCTGCTTGACAAGAATCTGTTTGAATGCATTCAGAACCACATCCTTAGATCCCAACCCGGTAACATCGTGATGACATTCACCAATACCGTATACACCGGCATCCGTTTCAATTTTTACCAGAGGTAAAACATGACCCCTGCCTATTTGTACACGCATACATTTTACGTCGGTTATCCTGACTTTACCTGACTCGGTTTGAGCAAGACGACCAAAGTTCGGAACCACAGTGGCAGCCGGGACAGTTGCTGCCATCGTTTTTAAAAATTTATTTCTGTTCATGGTTGCTTCTGGTATTAATGTTATGATTATTTTTTTACTGAAAATCTGTAGATGGTTCTTGATTTGGATTGTTCACCCGGATTTAAGATTGTCGTTGGAAAATCCGGATGATTGGGACTATCAGGGAAATGTTGCGTTTCAAGAGCAAAACCTGATCTTGTATTTGCTGATTTATTGCCGGAAAAAAACTGCAGGCCCGGCTGATCGGTCAAAACTTCCATTATTCGGCCGCTTTCAGGATCATACACGGTAACATCAACCTTTCCCTTGTTGTCAAGAATATAATTATGATCATATCCGCTGATTACCGCATTGTCATAAGTATCCCCGATTCTTTCACCAATTGGACGCGGAACAGTAAAATCAAATGGTGTTCCTTTCACCGGACGGAGTTCCCCTGTCGGAATCTTATATTCATCAAATGGAGTAAAGGCTAAAGCTTTTATCGTGAGAATATGGTCAAATATATAACCTTTACCTGCTCCGTGAAGGTTGAAATAAGCATGATTTGTAACATTTATTACAGTCCTTTTATCAGCGGATGCAGCATAATCAATTATTATTTCATTTTTATCTGTCCACGTATAGGTTACTTCGATCTTAACTGTAGCGGGGAAACCCTCTTCCATATCTGGACTTAAGTATGTGAATATAACTGCCGGCTGTTTTTTATTTTCAGGTATCTCTGCATTCCATACTTTGGAGAACCATCCGTTGCGGCCTCCGTGCAGAGTGTTTGGCCTATTGTTTACCGGCAGATTATATTCGACGCCGTCGAGAATAAACTTCCCATTTGCTATTCTGTTTGCATACCTTCCAACAATCGCGCCTCCATAAGGATCACCTTTTGTAATGGATTCAAACGTCTCTGATCCCAGGGTAATATTATCCCTGACACCATTTTTATCGGGAACTTCAATCCTTAAGATCTTTGCTCCATAGTTTGTCAGCTTCAGAACATTTCCTGCTTTATTTATCAGTGTAAAAAGATATACTTCACTGCCATTGTGATTCCCCAGTACCTTTTTACTTACCCGCACACCCGCCTTTTCTTTTTGATTATCGGAAATTGGCAGGAAAGGGATAATAAATAACAATAGAATATTAAAGCTCTTCATAAAGTCCAGTAGTTTTTAAATGAATAATGGTTACCAAATTTAACAGAATAATCAGGATTGATTCCCATATCGATTCAGAAAATGATCTTCCAGGTAAAAAGTTTTTTTTAACTTCAACCCGGACAACCATTGAAATTAAAATTAATAAATAAGCTTAAAATGAAGAGGATAATTTATTCAGGTCTGCTTGTATTCATGATGTGCAGCTGGTGTATTGCAGCAGGAGTTACACCGGATGAGGATTGTACAAAAGATATTAAGGATAAAAGAGGAACCATGAAACCCTCGGAAAAAGGCGCATGGGAAACAGGCAAATATCGTAATGTGTTCCTTGATGCAGGATATAAAAAAGCCGATATTGATGCAAAGCTTGCAAAAGCATATTATGATGTTTTTGAAGGATCAGACAGAGTTTATTTTGAAGTAGGCGATTCGATGGCATATGTCTCCGATCTGAAGAATCACGATGCCCGTACTGAAGGCTTATCATATGGAATGATGGTGGCGGTTCAGCTGAATAAAAAAGATGTCTTTGACCGCCTGTGGCGATGGACCAAAAAATATATGCAACACCAGGGAGGGCCTCGCGACGGATACTTCGCCTGGTCGGTCAATCCGGCCACAGGAAAGCACAATTCGGAGGGGACCGCTTCGGATGGGGAGCTCTATTTTGTGACCGACCTGCTATTTGCTTCAAACCGCTGGGGAAACGACACCGGCATCGATTATTATGGCGAAGCCAGAAGGATACTTGATGCCATGTGGACTAAGGACGGCTCGGAGGGAATCAACAATATCCTGAATACACAATACAAACAGATCTCATTCGTTCCGGAGAGTGACCGCTATAATATGACTGATCCCTCCTACCACCTGCCTGCATTTTTCGAGATATGGGCCGAGTATGCACATGATGGTCATGAGCAATTCTACCGCGATTGTGCAGACACTTCACGGGCCTTCCTGCACAGAGCCTGTCATCCGGAAACCGGGCTTAATCCGGATTACAGCGAATACAGTGGGAAACCACCGTCAAACACGCGAATGCGGGCTGCTTTCCGGTTTGACTCCTGGAGGGTGCCGATGAACATTGCCATGGATTACTCCTGGTTTGCAAAAGATAAAGAATGGCAGAAAGACTATGCCAAACGGATCCAGAATTTCCTTTTTTGCAGGGGTATTGACACCTTTGAAGATCAATACAATGTTGACGGGACACTGCCCGAATTCATTCTTCCCGCAGGAGGGTACAGGACTCTGCGTCATTCACTCGGGCTGGTTGCCACCTCTGCCGCAGCTTCCATTATGGGGACCCAGGCTAAAAGCTGGAAATTTGTGGATGCTGTATGGAATGCTAAACTGGAAGCCTATTCTGACGGTTATTTCGATCCTTATTATGACGGTTTGTTATATCTGTTCAGCTTAATGCATTTGAGCGGGAATTACAGGATCATCATGCCCGGGATGCAATGAACCTGAAGATTTTCGGATTCATAAGCAGCAAATTAATTAACTGGCAGATGATAAAGAAGCAATTTTATGGTACATTAAACAGCCATAATTTTAACAGGATAAAATTCACCTACAATATGAAGAAGTTATTATTGCTGATACCTGTTTTGTTTTTGATGGAGTGTTCCTCAGACGAGAAGGATATGATCTTTCACTATTCTGTTCTAAAGGCTCTTGACAATGGAGTTCTCGAAGGCAATATGAAAGTTGGTGGGCTGAAGCAACACGGCGACCTTGGACTGGGTACCTTCAACAAACTTAACGGGGAAATGATCATATTGGATCACATTGTTTACAGAGTGTCACAGGAAGGCAAAATCATGCAACCCGATGACGAAACACTTGTTCCATATTCGATCATCACTTTTTACCATCAGGATGACACCCTGTCTTTAAGTGGCGAGATCAATTATCAGGCTCTTAAGGAATATGTGGACAGGAGAGTTCCCTCCCGAAATCTTTTCTATGCTTTCCGGATTAGTGGAGAATTCGAATATATCAAATGCGGCGGTGCGAATATACAGGAGAAACCGTATAATAAATCACTGGTGCAAATGCTTGCAGACAGACCTGTATACGAAGGGAAGGATATTAAGGGAACCCTTGTTGGATTCTGGTGTCCAGCATATATTGGTGACATCAATACAGCCGGATTCCACCTTCATTTTCTTTCTGATGACCATAGTCTGGGGGGACACCTGATGGAATTCACCGCCTTGTCACTTGAGATTGGCTATGATGCTAAATCCGAATATAAAATCCTTCTGCCTGATACAGAGGATTTCAGCAAAGCTTCATTCAGAAGTGAAGGGGTAAACTACTAAAAATGATGAACCAACAGCCACATACACCACAAATGGGTGATAATGCATCCGGGTATAATATAAATTATCCCTCCGATATTTTATCCAATTCGTTAATATGATGCTAAATCCTGCGAAGAATGAAGTATGGCTGGTTAGTCAGATCCGGATTGAAACCCGGATATAACCAGGCTTTATCAGATCCCTCCCTCAACTCAAAATAATACTGAAGTGGGTACTCTGAATCAGTGAATGAGGCAGGAATTGTGGTCTGATAACTTGTCCCCATAAATATCATTTCAGATGTTTCAAACCTTTCAGCATGATTCACATGACGATAATGCATCAGGACTGATGAAGGTTTTCTATCTGATGATATCTCAATAATAAGGGGATTTCCGGCTTTGAATCCTTCTGGCTGCGAATGTTTAATGGATGCTTTTGTTCGGACAGGCCGTCCTGTAGCTTCCTGAACAGCCAATTTAACTGTATCTTTCCGTAAACCTGCATCGGAAGGTGTTTGTTCAAGTATTCCAGCCATATATGCAATATCCTGGTCAATTGCCGGCAATCTGTCACGCCAATGACCTCTTATGACGGGATTTTCGCCAATTGTAATATCCGGTTTATAAACAACTGCTGCCTTCATGGAAAGCTCAGACCAGAAATCACGTGCTTTTCTGTAATACCTGAGAGATTCTTCGAGGGCTGTTTTGTCTCCACTCTGCTGAAAAATCCCAAATAATACACCGGATCGGAATTTTGCGGCAAAAAAACGTCCTAAACCGACAACGATAGCTACATCATTAGCCATCCTCCGGAATTCAGGCCTGCTTTTATCAGTTGCACTGGCATCAGCCTGTTCCAGGTATCTCGATGCTGCATCGGAATAATCTTCTATCCATTGTGCAGCTTCAACCGGAGAATATTTTCCATTGCGGTCCGAGTTTAACAGGTCCTTTGCAAAGTCATTTATTGACAGGAACATTTGCGGATCCATCGGACTTACATTACCGAATACTCTGGGAGAGGGGCTATCTGTATAGGGATTTTTGTTATTCGGATCAGGAATTGACATGTTCGTATACATTTCAGGCCAGTATGTATTATTACCCGCTGAGGCTCCATGAACTGTCAGTACAATCGGAAGGATTCTGGTTGCATTTGCAACGGCCAGTTCAACACCATCAGATGCTGGCCCAAATTCCTTTTTCAAATATCGGCGCCAGACATCGGGATCAGTATCCGGATTATATCCCAGTCTGCCAAAAATTCTTAGGCTGTACAAATACTTTTCCCAATCCCATTTGGGTTTTAAAGATGCATCGAGATAACCACAGCGGTCACCGGCAATTCCTGATCCGCGACGGCCTTTAAATGATAAAGGCTCCATAAGGTCTGCCCCAAGGCTGCCGCAAAAGCTGAATGCCCTTGAATGAGCTGCGCTGATAAGGGGATCACCCCATAAAAGAAGACGTTGCGTACCCGGCCATATACGGTGAAGTACCCCATACTTCCTGTTCTCATTTAAAAGGTCGCCATAACCATAACGTGTAAAACTCCTTGAACCGGCGCTCAGGTTCATCAGCCCTTTTCCCTGATACCCGGCTTTGGGGACCTCAAGGGCCCGGATATCGGTCTGATGATACGGCAAACCAAGATGCTCCGCCCAGTACTTGGGCGAAATATTAACCGGCAAACCTGATGCCACCGCTGTTTCAATCATAATCTGATTCATACCTTTGGCATGCATATCAATTTCGACTTTACGGCCGCAGGCAGCCACACCCTCAAATATTGTCTTCCAGAAATTGTAGCTCCCCTCAGTCACTCCACTCTCCCCATGAACCCGGAAAGTAATACCGCCGATAGCAGGACATTTTATGAGAAGTTCACGAACTGCATCCCGACAATAGGTAGCATGTGTCTCCGGGGTCAACCCTTCGATAGTGTAATTTGGATCAGGACTATTAAGCCACTGATAACCATGCATCCAGATTCCCAGCTGGAAATGAATCCCTCTGGCCTCTGTTTGCTTGCTGATGAATCTGAGCATCTCAAGATTCTGATCGCGCTCGGTATCCGGCAGTTGTGGGACCCTTACATTATACCCTTCCACTGATAAAAAAAACGGATAGGGAAAAAGGAAATATCCGTCTGTCACATTCTGCAGGAAGTCATATCCTATTCCGAGGCTCAAACTGAAACGGTTGAACCTTTGTGTAGCTAACATTGTTAGATATTGCGGCCACATCTCCCTGTCATTGAACCAGCCTTTATCTTCAATTTCGCTGACAAAGAGCCTGTTAATACCACGTACAGCATTCGCCGGCTTCTCCACGACAGGCTTGTCAAAGTGCAGGGCTTCAAGAGGTTGAGATGAGTTATGTACACGATCCATAAGTTCAAGTACCGCATACATAAGTCCTCGTGGATCATACCCTGTCGCAAGCAAAACCGGCCTTCCGGAAGATATAACAGGCACCAGACCAAGGGCTTCATGTATTTCCGGGATTGTTGTTTTTCCTGATCCAAGTAACTCTGTGGCAACCTGGGAAACCGAGCCTGTTACAACTATACACAAATCACCAGATCTTGCCCTGGAAAGCTGGTTGCATCTTAAAACATCTATACCTCTGGTAATAAGTGCCTTCTCTAATTCTTTTACAGCCCACTCAGATATCTGAGACCCGGCTATTTTATCGTCAGGATTCAGTACTATTGTAACTCCATTAAAAGTGAATCCGGTCAGACCCAGTGAAGATACTCCGAGTGCTGTAATTCCTGATATCTTTACAAAATGCCTCCTTGTGATCTCTCTATCTTCAATTATATCATTTTGTTTCACTGCGATTTTTTCCATTTTTTTCTTTGTTTTTAAAAATATATACTCTAATACCAGGCTGATCGGTCAGTATTTCCACGATACGGCCGCTTCCCGGATCATAAACAGTTGCATCAAACTTCAGGTTAGATAATTCAAACCTCTTGTCTACAATCAAACATTTCTGTCGGTAACTTTAAAGTGAATATTTCTTTCCTTCAGGTAACTGATAATATACTCAAAACATGCCGGATCTTTTCCGACCAGCTCAGGTGGAAATACTCCTTTTTCAGTAAATCTCTCATTAAGTATCATTTCAGCGGTTCCTGTGGCAGTAAAGCCCGTTGTTCTTGCCATGGAAGATATCTTTTCATTTTCGTCAAACTCATCATACAATTCATAAATAATTTCCTTACTCACATTCTTTTCCGCCCCTCTCAGTATTATGCGCATAACAGTGAATTCAGGCTCATCAGGGCCAAGCTTCCACGCACTGAATAAGATCCGTGAAGTAAAATCAAAGGGATTAATTTGTTGCCCGTTCATGTCGATGGGTTCTTTATCCAGAAAACCTGAATCTTTCAGAGACAGGATAAGCTTTATGTGCCCGGGGTATCGTAGAGTCTTTTCTTTCATGAAGGGGATATGCTTCATAGTGTAAATCAACGATCGCAATCCATCGGTATTAAATGCTTCCAGGGTTCCAATTCCATCGAAATTAACAAACTCTGTATCACTCATTGCCGGTCTTATGACTAAATTGCCATTTTCGACATACCGGGCAGGGCGTGTATACTCTTCAATTACATCGCATGGTGAAAAAGGTGCTTTATACTCAAAAGGGAATGTTCTGATCTTTGGTAATCCGCCAACCATATATTCAACTTCCTCTATTTTCATCCTCTCGTTGTAATACCCCACAATGTAATTCGGCATTCCCGGGGCAATCCCGCAATCCATAACAACCGTTACCCCGTTTCCCTTTGCCAGAGAATCGAGATAGAGAACATCTTCAGGAAGGAATGAAATATCAACCAGATTCTTTTTTTGCCTGATAACCTGTATCATTGTCTGCAAACCAAGAAATCCCGGAACTGCAGAAATAACAATATCAAAATCCTTAACAGCTTTTGATAGTGCAGCATGATCTGTAACATCCAGAATATCTGTTTGTATATTGGGGTTTTTTGATAATAAATCCAGGGCATTTTTATCAATGTCGACTGAGGTAACCTGATGTTTTTTCGATAAATCAACAGCCATAGCCCTCCCGACCATACCTGCCCCAAGTATAATTACCTTTGTCAAAATTCATTAATTATAAAACTAATGAGAATCACCTGTCATTCTTTTTATACCAGATATTTGTCTAAAAAAGATCATTCTCCACCAAACAAAACAAACATCACCGCTGCCAGTGCTGCTCCTATCATTGGGCCTACTATAGGCACCCAGCTGTACTTCCAGTCGCAGTCTCTTTTTCCGGGTATAGGCAGGAAGAAATGCATTATACGCGGCCCCAGGTCACGTGCAGGATTTATTGCATACCCTGTTGGTCCGCCCAGAGAAAGACCTATTCCCAGTACTACAAGTGCCACCGGCAATGCATTCAGGGCTCCCAACCCAACGTCAGGCTCAGCCATGTAGAGAACCGCCAGAGCCAGTACATAGGTACCTATTATTTCCGTTACCATATTGTACCAGTAACTCCTTATATTCGGCATTGTACAGAATACCGCAAGTTTGGAATCGGCATCCATTGTAGCATCAAAATGTTTTTTATATGCCAGCCATACAAGGCCCGATCCGAACATTGCTCCAAGTAATTGTGCACTTATATATAACGGCATAAGTGAGGCATTGAACTTACCTGCAAGTACAAGAGCAAGCGTAACTGCAGGATTTATATGAGCGCCGCTAACATCAGCAGCTATCAGCACTCCGGTAAAAACTCCAATGGCCCACCCGAAGGTTATTACTATCCAGCCGCTGTTATTACCTTTTGTCTTACTTAAAAGGACATTGGCCACGACTCCGGATCCAAAGACCATCAGCATGGCGGTGCCGAAAAATTCTGCAAAAAATTGATTCATTGGCTATTAGTTATTGGTTATTTAATCCCAGACCATACTTCAACTGCTTTTACTGCCCTGTGCCATCCCTTAATTAATGATTTTGTTTCACTTTCTTTTAAACCGGGAGTAAAAGTATGGTCTATCTGCCACTGTTTTTTTATCTCCTTCAGATCGGCCCAGAAATTCACTGCCAGTCCTGCCAGGTAAGCTGCTCCCAGAGCTGTTGTTTCTGTTATTTTTGGTCGCACCACTTTTGCCTGTAGCAGGTCGGCCTGGAATTGCATCAGGTTGTTATTCACTGTTGCACCCCCATCAACTCTGAGTTCCTTTATGTCGATTTTGGAATCCTTTTTCATGGCCTGCAGTACTTCAAGAGTCTGGTAGCATATACTGTCGAGTGCGGCACGTGCTATATGACCTGCCGTTGAACCGCGCGTAATTCCTGTAATTGTTCCCCGCGCGTGCTGATTCCAATATGGAGCCCCCAATCCTGCAAAAGCAGGGACAAAATATACCCCTTCGCTCCCCTGTACTGAAGCTGCAAGTTTTTCAACATCGCCTGATTTTTTGATTATTCCGAGTGAATCGCGCAGCCATTGTACAACTGCCCCGGCAATGAAAATACTTCCCTCGAGGGCATAATATGTTTTATTGTCAGTCTTCCAGGCTATGGTGGTCAGGAGCTTACTCTTTGATTCAATTGGTTTGGTCCCGATATTCATTACCATGAAACATCCTGTACCATAAGTGTTTTTAACCATACCCGGTTCAACACACATCTGCCCGAAGAGTGCTGCCTGCTGATCACCGGCAATACCTGCAACCGGAACAGGAGAGTTAAACACTTCAGAGGTCATACAATACTGTTCACTCGATGATCTTACTTCCGGCAGCATGCTGGAAGGAATGTCAAAAATCTTAAGCAGTTCATCATCCCATTTAAGGGTATGTATATTGAACAGCATTGTGCGTGATGCATTTGTGACATCAGTAATATGAAGCTTCCCTCCTGACAGATTCCATATCAGCCACGAATCAACTGTCCCGAAAGCAAGTTCTCCTTTTTTTGCCAGGGCACGGGCTCCTTTTATATTATCAAGTATCCACTTCAGTTTTGTAGCAGAAAAATAAGCGTCAATAATCAGTCCCGTTTTTTTCTGGATTTTCCTGCTGTATCCCTCCTTCTTCAGCTTGTCGCACAGACCAGAAGTCCGTCTGTCCTGCCATACTATCGCATTATAGATTGGCTTGCCTGTTTTCCTGTTCCAAACAATTGCTGTTTCACGTTGATTTGTTATGCCAATAGCTGCTATACTGCTGCTTTTAAGGCCTGCTTTAGTCAATGCTTTTGTAGCTACATCCCCCTGGCTTGACCATATTTCCATAGGATTATGTTCAACCCATCCCGGCTTCGGAAAGTACTGGGTAAATTCTTTCTGAACCGAAGTAACAGGCTGTCCGTTATGATCAAAGACTATTGCCCGTGAGCTGGTTGTACCCTGGTCAAGAGCAAGAATGAATTTTTTCATATTATAAATAATTCAATATCAGTTTGTTGTATTCCTCTAATTGCTTTTCCTTCCAGGTATTGTCATATCTGAGTTCTTCTGCCATTATATCCGCGACTATTGGAGCAATGGCCACACTTGCACGGACATCCAGGAACAGTGACCGTGTTCTTCGTGCAAGCATATCTTCAAGAGTCTGTGGCATTTCGTTCCTGCAGATCCAGATAATTTCAGCCCTGGTATAAGGAAGGAGCTGACTCAGCAGTTCACGCAGGGCTGGCTGTCCACACATCATCTCTTCAATTTCAACCGCTTTCTTACCGTAGATCTGAAGACGTTTTGCATGTAATGCCTCATCATATGAAAAGAAACTGAATTTTTTTGTTACACATTTTCTTTTTTCAAGAATTCCGGATTTGATTGATTTATCTATGGTCTCCTCTGCCATCCGCCTGTAGGATGTCCATTTCCCTCCAATAATGGAAAGAAGTCCTGATGGAGAGAGTGTCATTTTATGCCTGCGTGAAACCTCCTTAGTTGCTGAAGGATTATTGGGATTTGCCGCCAGCGGACGTAATCCTGCAAAGATGCAGAGGACATCTTTTCTTGAGGGCTTTTTAACCAGGTATTTGCCTGCTGTTCTTAGAATAAAATCCACCTCTTCATTCAGAGCTTTTGGTTCCAGGGATATAGTATCAAGCGGGGTATCAGTTGTGCCTACAACAACTTTCCCATACCAGGGTATCGCGAAAAGAACCCTCCCGTCATCAGTTTTTGGGATCATAATTGCCGACTGGCTCTGAAGAAAGGAATTGTCGAAGACAATATGGACACCCTGGCTGGGTCGTATTGTCGGCTTTGAGAGAGGATCATCCATCCTGTGTATCTCATCAGCAAAAACTCCTGTGGCATTTATAACAAGTTTAGCGTTTATGCTGTATTTACTTCCTGTTTCCAGGTTTTCCGCATTAACACCTGTTATCTTTCCTTTTTCATCTTTCAAAAAACCGTTGACCCGGAAGTAATTCAAGACAGTGCCCCCATTCTCCACACATGCAGATGCCAGAGTAATTGCCATTCGTGAATCATCGAATTGACCGTCATGGTAAACTATACCACCCTTTAGTTTTTCAGGTTTTAGTAGAGGTAGGCGCTTTGCTGCTTCTTTACGACTGATATAATATGATCTGCCAAGACTCAGTCTTCCTGCAAGGAGATCATAAAACTTCAAGCCGACAAAATAAAGAATAACATCCCAGAGTCTATAAAGAGGAATGATAAACTCCTGGTTTGCTGTTAAATGCGGAGCATTCCTCAACATTATCCCTCTTTCATGAAGTGCCTCTTTTACAAGAAGAATATCACCCTGTGCCAGGTACCTGACCCCTCCATGAACCAGTTTAGTACTTTTCGAAGAGGTACTTTTAGCAAAGTCTGATTGCTCTAAAAGAAGAGTCTTGTAACCTCTTGTTACAGCATCCAGGGCAACACCCAGTCCGGTAGCTCCGCCGCCTATTATGACAATATCCCAGGTTCTTTCTTTATTGTGCTGTAAATCAGTTATTAAAGCTTTTCGATCCATTGGAATATAATTCCGCTTTTTGTGTGTTAATATTACAAGAAATAAATGATAATTCAATCAAATCAATTAGAAAAAACTTAACCACAAACCTGCCTGCCATCAGGCAGGGAACACTATAAAAATCTGGTTTCTTCTTCATCGATTATTATTGTGTTTATTAATCTGTCTTAAAAATTCAGTTCCGAAATTTCAGACATGCCGGAGCTTTAAAAGATTTTGTGTTGACGGGCCCCCCGGGGATACCTGTTTTACCGTCTATTCTGAATACTGATATCTCATCAGATCTTTGATTTCCAACCAGAAGAAATTTCCCTGAGGGGTCAATTACGAAATTCCTTGGCCAGTCGCCTCCGCAGGAGACACTTCCTGCAAGATTCAATATTCCATCCTCCAGTATTTTAAATACCACAATAGTATTTTCACCCCTGTTTGAACCATAAAGAAATTTACCATCACTGCTGATATGTATATCTGCACAATAATTTTTACCTGTAAAACAGTCATCAGCTGATGGTAATGTTTGAACAATCTGAAGACCACAATTTTCATCAGCATCAAATACCATGATGGTAGATCCTAATTCATTTATCAGGTACATTTTTGATCCGCTGATATTAAATACAAAATGACGGGGTCCGGAACCTTTCGGAAGAACAGTAACGCCATTTGTTAACTGGCTAAGTGTTCCTTTATTTTTATCCAGATTGTAGACAATTATCCTGTCGAGCCCAAGGTCAGTTACATAAACATGTTTCCCGGCCGGATCCAGCATGATCATATGCGGGTGAGAAACATCCGGTACTTCCACTTCATATAATATTGAATCTGTCACTCTTTCCGGTATACCCGACTCATCAAGTTTTACAACTGTAACTGATGCACTTGAATAATTTGCCAATAACAAATAAGATCCGTCGGCAGATAATGAAATGTAACAGGGTCCTCCATATGGAACGATCAGTTCACCCAGTTTTTCAAACTGGCCTTTCCCCCTGTTATATTTTAATGTGATAACAACGCCTCCGGGCTTTCCCCCGAATTCCATCACCTCGTTGAGTGCATATATCAAATCATATTTATCTGAAAAACAGAAATATGACGGATTAGGGCCGGCATTTGTCCCGGAAACAGCTTCGATGTTTCCGTTTTTGAAATTGAATTCAAAAACTGATAAATTTTCAGCAGTACTTTCTGAATATCCTCCGACAAAAAGAAGGGGATTTTCTTTGCACCCTGTATCTAATATTCCCATAGAAAATAAAAGTAAATAAAATTATTATAATTCTTCTTTTACCCAATCTCATTGCCGATATGTTTGATTATTTTTAGCTTTCTATAAAGAAAAAATCCATGTATCTCCATAAAATCCGTGGTTATACTTTTTCTTCATAAATATTGATACTTTTACTATCCCATTATTATTATAAATATTTGATGAAACGACTTATCTTCATTGCAGTCAGCTTATTTATCACTCTTACCTTATATTCCCATCCCTGGAAGCCATCTCATTATGTGATAGTTGACACTGATGGAGGTGTCGATGATATAAAAGCCATTACAATGCTCCTTGCTTCGCCTGATGTAAGGGTACTTGCCATTACCGTTTCACCAGGTGTTCTTTCGACGGAGAATGCATATAAAAAAGTTAAAAGTCTTCTTAATTCATTCTATCACGAGGGGATCCCTGTTGGAATAAACAAGAGCAATAGTAAGAGCAAGGATGAATTTCCTGTTGCCCTTCAAACCATCTGGGGCGATGAATCCCGGGTCAATATGGAACAGGCTCCCGGCAATATGAAACTGATAAGCGAAATTCTCGCAGTTGAAAAAACAAAGATTAGTTTCATCAGCCTTGGCAGTATGACAACAGCCTATAGTGCCCTGAAAGAAATACCGTCTTTCAGGAAGCAGGTTAAAGAAATTATCTGGAGTGTTGACGGGGCAGTTGATACGAAAGGATATAATTATAACATCGACAAAAAAGCATCAGAAAAAATGCTGAAGCAGGAGATCCCGGTACATATAGTAAGAAAATACATTGATACAGATGTTGTTTTCTATGACGATGAACTTATCGGCTCCATAAGTACAATAAATACAGTATATGCAAAAAAGATCACTGAATTTTTTAATTCCGTTACCACAAAGAATCACGGTTTTTCATACGAAGGAACAGATGAGATGGTTGCTGTCTTTATCCATTATCCTGATCTCTTTCTTAATAAAGTCGCCGGTAATATTTCCGAATCCATACCCTCCGATCTTAAAGGGATAAAAGAAAGCATGCTGCGGATTCTGAAAGGTGAAACAGTTGGCAGAAACCAGGTGATCAGGCAGCTTCCTGTTGACCCCTCATTTTATTTCGAGGATGTTGGTCCCGTGGTAGCCGAAATAATCAACAGGTACGGAATTGATGAATGGACATCAGGTGTAATAGCTAATGAGCTGCACCGGCATCTTGGCATTTATACGATTGTAGGCGTAAAAATGGGGATCAGGGCAAGGGAATATTTCAATACGGGTGTTGATGAATTCAGAGCAACCTCCTATGCAGGATCGATATCTCCCTTAAGCTGTATGAATGACGGCCTGCAGGTTAGCACTGGAGCAACTCCCGGACATGGTCTGCTTACAGTCAGAAATGATACTGTGACAAGACCTGCTGTGGATATCATCTATCTGAACCACAAAATACGCCTGACTCTCAAGCCTGAATTAATTGAAAAGATAAGTTCCGCGCTTAAGGAATACAATTTTGTTTACGGACTCGACAGCAATATTTACTGGGAGCTCGTAAGAAAAGATGCAATAAAATATTGGCTGGAGCTTGACAGGCATGAGATATTTATTATAGAGGAGATGTAAATAAATGGTATTACAGTGCAACGGTGTTACGGTTTTGTGGTAAAACAACCTTATACCGTTATACCGTTATACCTTATTTATTATACTCATCAAAGAAGTCATTGCCTTTGTCGTCGGTCAGGATGAAGGCTGCCATATTCTCAACTCTGATCTTTCTGATTGCTTCCATTCCGAGATCTTCAAAATCGATGAGTTCTACTGATTTGATATTTTCAGCTGCCAGAACTGCCGCAGGGCCTCCGACTGAACCAAGATAGAAGCCTCCGTATTTCTTACATGCATCAATCACCGACCTGTTCCTGTTGCCTTTGGCCAGCATGATAAGTGAACCGCCAAGGCTCTGGAACTGATCAACATAAGCATCCATCCTTCCGGCCGTTGTAGGACCAAAGCTGCCTGATGACATCCCTGCCGGTGTTTTAGCAGGGCCCGCATAATATACAGGGTGGTTTTTAAAATATTCCGGCATCGGTTTGCCGTCATCTATCATCTTCTTAATACGGGCATGTGCAATATCACGTGCAACGATAAGAGTACCCGTAAGACTTAATCTTGTTTTGACCGGGTATTTTGTAAGCTGGGCAAGTATCTCCCTCATGGGTCTGTCAAGATCGATCTCAACAGGTTTATCGAGCTCCGGGGCCTTTTCAGGCATAAAACGTTCAGGATTCATTTCAAGCTCTTCGAGGAAGATCCCATTTTCATCTATCCTGGCTTTGATGTTCCTGTGGGCACTACAGCTGACACCAATGCCAACAGGACATGATGCGGCATGGCGCGGCATACGGATAACCCTTACATCATGAACAAAATATTTTCCTCCGAACTGTGCCCCTACTCCGTATTCATTACAAATCTTTTCGATTTTCTTCTCCCATTCGACATCACGGAATGCTCTTCCACTTTCATTCCCGGTTGTTGGAAGATAGTCGAGATAACCTGCAGAAGCTTCTTTAACCGTCTTAAGGGTTGCTTCGGCGGAGGTCCCGCCAATAACCAGTGCAAGGTGATAAGGAGGACAGGCCGAAGTCCCCAGCTCCTTTATCTTATCCTTTACAAATTTTGTCAGCGATTCCTCATTGAGAAGCGATTTTGTCTGCTGGTAAAGTAATGTTTTATTTGCGGAACCGCCTCCCTTGGTAATGAAAAGGAATTCATATTTGTTTCCCTCAGCTGAGTAAATATCAATCTGGGCAGGCAGGTTGGTTCCCGAATTCTTCTCATTAAACATCGTATAAGGAACAATCTGAGAATATCTCAGATTCTTGTTTTGGTAAGTCTCATAGATACCTTTTGAAAGATGAAGGGCATCGTTTACACCTGTCCATACTGCTTCACCTTTTTTGCCAATTACAATAGCTGTACCAGTGTCCTGGCACCATGGCAGATCTCCTTTGGCTGATATTACAGAGTTGCGCAGCATCATATAGGCAACAAACCGGTCATTATCGGTTGCTTCCGCGTCATCAAGGATAGCTGCCAGTTTTTCCAGGTGAGTTGTGCGAAAAAAAAACGAAAGATCTGAGACTGCCGTTTTTGCCAGCAGTTCAATACCGCGGGGATCCACTTTGAGTATCTTTCTTCCATCAGCAATAATCACTTTTACATAATCTTCAGAGAGAAGCCGGTATCTGGTTGTATCCTTCTCTATCTGAAAAGGTTTTTCATAGATAAATTCTGCCATGACATTGTGTTATTTAATTAACAATGTATTATTTAGTGTATATATTTATTGAGATTTTTCTTACTGTATCAAATATAATAACAAAAGAGGTATAAAAAGATGTAAAAAATCATAAAGGGTAAAAACCCCCGGCCCTGACTGTAAACGTCAGGGACTGCACCCTGAAGGGGCAATTACCCCCGGGGGTATTTCAGCAAACCTGAATTTTTCTTTTGCCCTGATGCCTTTTGGAGTCATTCCGACTGTACAACATTCAGTATCTTTATCATGCTGAAGAACAAGAATATAGTTATTCTCAAGGGCTTCTTTCAGAAGGCTTTGTTTCTCTTCAATGGTCTTCAGCGATTCGATATCATAGCTCATGTTCCAGACAAGGGGAAGATGAGCAACAGTAGGGATAAGATCTCCGGTATACACAAGTGTTTTTCCGTTATAGTTAATTACCGGGACCATGAGACCCGGAGTATGGCCATAGCAGAACCTGACCGAGAATCCATTGAATATTTCCCCTTCTTCATCAACCAGGTTAAGCCTTCCGCTTTCAGTAATCGGTTTTATGTTTTCTTCGAGGAAAGCATCAGCCTCCCTGAGATTATTTTTTGCAGCCCATTCCCACTGTATCCTGCTTACATGGTATATTGCCCGGGGAAATACCAGTTCATAACCGCAGCCATTCCTGTTGTTCTTTACACAACCCCCGCAATGGTCGGCATGGAGGTGTGTCAGCACCACATCAGTTATATCTTCCGGCTTATAGCCCCTTTTAGCAAGGCCCTCAATCATTCCTTCACCGTTATGCAAATGAACATGACTGAAAAATTTACTATCCTGTTTATCACCCCAGCCGGTATCCACAAGAATTTTGTGCCCATTAGTTTCAATAATGAGTGAACGGAGTGTCAGCACTATCAGGTTATTCTCGTCAGAGGAATATACCCTTGACCAGAGTACCCTGGGAACGACACCAAACATTGCTCCCCCGTCAACTTTGAAATTGGAAATATTGAAAAGGTCAATTTTCATCCTGACAATTATTCATTTAAATAACTATTAACCCATGCAAATAGTTTCATTATCCTGATCCAACTGCTATATAGTTATTATCCCAACAGGGGCTGCTTTTGTTGTTTTGATGTCAACTGATACGTGATCCGCATAAGGAGCCTTATCAGCTGGTATGAGGTCCACCCTCTTAATCTTGTGAACCAGGTTCGTCTTCTGTTATATTCCTCGAATGTAACCTGGCGGCACTCTTTACTGATTATACTGCACAGTAACTCTTCAAATTTGTGTACAAATCCTTCATCAAAAACATTCACATTCATTTCCACGCTGGCATAGTCGCTCAGGTGGTTCAGGTTATAACTGCCTATGGTACACCATTTACCGTCGACTGTGGCAACCTTTGCATGAAGATTTGTGGGGAGATATTCAAATATCCGTATTTTATTTCTCAGAATGAAATCGTAAAGAAAACAGGTTGCTCTTTTAAACATTGGTGCATCTGACTCAGCAGAGAGGACTATAATTATATCAACACCCCTCAGGCTTGCATTCCTCAGCAGTTTACGTTCATTCCTGCCGGGAAGGAAATAGCCCGCAAACATAATCATGCTTTTTTCTGCGCTCTTTATAGCATTCCGGTAGCTCCTCAGTATCTCAATTTTTCTTCGGTACCAGTTATTTTGCCGGACCTTGAGTTTTATATTTTCATCATAAGTTACCGGGGTTTGGATTAACTCATGCGATTTCTCATCCTTTGACAGAAAGGTTTTGTTCCATAATTTTCTAATAATTGACAGAATATGAACACATTCCGGCCCTTTTATCAGCAGAGCAAAATCGAGCCATTCCTTTTTTTCAGGAGTCCCATGGTATCGGTCCGCAAAGTTCATTCCGCCGATTATTGCAACCTCACCATCAGCCATTACTACCTTTGAATGAAGCCTCAGACTAAGCTGGAATCCCTTTGTTATAAATGTCGGTGCAAAGAATCTGAAAAGCATGCCTGAATTTTCAATATTATCGATCAGCTCCTTTGATAAATATTTTGTTCCGAATGCATCTAAAAGAAGATATGTCCTTACACCTCTTTTTGCAGCCCTGATAAGTGCATTGATGATCCTGATCCCTGTCTTATCCTCATCAATGATATATGTCTGAAAATGAATAAAATGCTTTGCACTGTCAATGATCCTTTCAACGGCTGAAAAGAAGGGTTCGCCACTCTGAAGCAGCTCTATGTAATGCCCGCTTGTATAATCATGTATATTAGATTTAGCTCTCATTGGTACGCCCGGGGAGTCTTTACTTCCTACAAATATAAGACTTTAAAGTCATGTAGGTTATTAATGAATTTTTCCATTATTTTGTGATATAATAAAACTCTATTTTTTAGGTTAAATTTTATATATGAATAAATGAAAAAATTGTTTTTAGTTTTTACGGCATTTTCAATCCTGAGCATTACCACATACGGGCAGGACTACAGGACGAGTCTTGGATTACGGGCCGGATTGCCTTATGGCGTAACTGTCAAACATTTTCTCAGCAAGACAAATGCTCTTGAAGGAATCCTTGCCAGCAGCTGGGGAGGTTTTGTTGTTACCGGATTATATGAGAATGAACACTGGACAGGGCAATACCCGGGGCTTAACTGGTTCTGGGGTTTTGGTGCCCATGCCGGGTTCTGGGATGCCGGGATGAATCCCAATATAGATGATACTTACACAGGTTCAATAATTGGAGCCGATGCCATAGTCGGCCTTGAATATACATTCGATGAGATCCCTCTGAATCTGTCTCTCGACCTGCTGCCCACATTCAATTTAATCGGATATACAGGCTGGGGAGGAATAAACGGAGCTATTTCAATCAGGTACGTATTTTAGAAGTTGGAAGACGGAAGTCGGAAGACAGAAGTAGTTATGTACTCTTCAGACTTCGGTCTTCGGACTGTCTCCTAACATTCCGGATTTTCAGGAAAAATATTTTGCAGATCGAAAAAAACATGTTTTCTTTGCATCCGCATTTAAAAGTTCTTTACCTGGTCCATTCGTCTAGTGGTTAGGACGTCAGGTTTTCATCCTGGTAACAGGGGTTCGATTCCCCTATGGACTACAATTTTTACATTTAGAAAAATATATATTTAGAAATGGCAAATCACCCATCAGCAAAAAAAAGAAACCGCCAGACAATAGTCAGGAATGAGACCAATAAGTATTATGCAAAAACGATGCGTAATGCCCTTAAGGATCTCCGTACATCAACCAGTAAAAAAAAGGCTGCCGAAATGCTGCCTAAGATGAATTCCATGCTGGATAAGCTTGCAAAAAAGAATATAATCCATAAAAAGAAGGCTGCAAACCTTAAATCGTCAGCAGAAAAACATGTAAACAGCTTGAAATAAGTTGTTCCGGCATAATGTCAAGGGGCTCCACAAAAGTCTCTTTTTTATTTTCTGCCCCTAAATCCCCTAAAGGGGACTTATTGATTCTCATAATTTTTTCATTTTCGATTTCATTTTATTAACTTGCAGATGGAATATAAATATTCGCTGCATGTCACTAAAAATCACCGACTGGGCTGTTGAGGACAGACCCAGGGAAAAACTTATCCGGCAGGGGACTGCCAGTCTTAGCGATGCTGAGCTTCTTGCAATACTTATCAGTTCCGGTACAAGGGACAGATCGGCAGTTGACCTTGGCCGTGAGCTGTTGAATAATGTAAATAACAACCTTAACAGTCTGGGCAAGCTCACCATTACTGACCTTAAAAAAATCAATGGTATCGGTACGGCACGTGCGGTTACTATTGCCGCGGCTCTTGAACTCGGAAGAAGAAGAAAACTTGCCGAACCACCTGATTTTCTGCAAATAAAATGCTCAAAAGATGTTGCTGATATTTTTCAGCCATTATTATCGGATCTCCTGCATGAGGAATTCTGGATACTCTTCCTTAACAGGTCCAATAAGGTCATCGACAGGATGAGGCTGAGCCAGGGAGGTATAAGCGGAACCGTTACTGATGTAAGGATAGTAATGAAAAAAGCTATTGAATATCTTGCTTCAGGAATTATTGTATGTCATAATCATCCGTCAGGTAACCTTAATCCCAGCGAATCGGATACAAAGATCACAAAGAAGATCAAGGAGGCAGGCAGCCTGATGGATATACAGCTTCTCGACCATCTTATAATTTCTGAAAAGGATTATTATAGTTTTGCCGACAACGGATTGCTGTAACGAAAAACCCCTCTGTTCCGCATTCGCAGAACACCTCCCCTGAAGGGGAGGCAAAACCCTTATATTACTGAATTACATTTAATTATGAGATTTCTTCCCCCCCTTGGGGGGGAAGAAAAAGGGGGGTTTATATTAGAAATGAACTATCTTTATACTTCTTCACCTTGCTTTTGTCCGTACATTCCTTAAGCAAAGCTTTCACTGTCTTTCCAAGGACCGGATGAACAAGGTCAGGTGCTATTTCACAAATCGGGACAAGCACAAATCTCCTTTCATGAAGCCTGGGATGGGGGATAATCAGGGTATTTTTTTCAAATTTTCTGCTTCCATAAAAAAGAATGTCTATATCAATTATCCTGGACGAATATCCTTTTTCATCTCTCAACCTGCCCATATTGGCCTCCACCATCAGTATCCTGCCCAGTAAACCGGAAGGCCGAAGTTTTGTTTCGACCTTCATGACCATATTCAGAAAATAATCCCGGCTCTGGAAACCCCATGGCTCTGTTTCATAGATTGTTGACGATTTCACGATTGAGCCAATATGCTCTTCAATCAATGCAAGTGCTTCATTCAGATTATTTTTCCGGTCACCAAGGTTTGTACCGATGCCAAGATATGTCCTCATTTATTATCTTTGTGTTCCCCGGTTTATTAATTATAAAGATACCTTAAATATTTTCAGCTGGTTTTTATATATTTAAAATTCAATTTAAAGCTTTTCCACGATGAAGAAATTTCTTATCTACACATTGGCAACAATAACAGGTATTATCATTACCTCGCTCCTCTTTTTATTCCTCTTTATCGGCAGTGTGGGAATGATGGTTGCGGCAGGCGATAAACCTGTCTCAATTAGTGATAATTCAATTCTCGTTCTGAAGCCAGGTATCCCTATCCCTGACCGCAGTGATGCTAATCCTTTTGCCGGGATTGATGTAATAAATATGACTTTTTCCCCGGTAGCAGGACTAAATGATATTCTGAAAAACCTTGAAAAAGCTGCTTCGGATGACAAAATAAAGGGAATTCTTATTGAGAACGGACTCCTGACATCAGGCTGGGCCACTACTGAAGAGGTCAGAAATGCCCTCGATAGATTCAGGGAGGAGAGCGGTAAGTTCATAATTTCATATTCCGACTATGTACTTCAACAGGAGGGCTATTACCTCTCGACAATAGCAGATAAAATATATATCAATCCAGGCTCTTTGGTCGATTTTAAAGGCTTAAGCGGGGAGGTGATATTCTATAAAAAAGCCCTCGAGAAGCTTGGCATTGAAGTACAGGTGACACGACACGGGAAATTCAAAGGGGCCGTGGAACGCTATATCCTTGATGAGCTTAGTAAAGAAAATGAGGCTCAGATCAGGGATTATGTGGGATCGATCTGGAATCATACAGTTGAAAAGATGTCAGAAGCCAGAGGCATTCCTGCAGATCAGCTTAACCTGATGGCTGATAACCTCGCCGGTTATGTTCCGACTTCAGCTTTTGAGAACGGGCTTGTGGACGGCCTTATATTCCGTGATGCACTTATAGATACACTTAAAGCTTTGTCGGGACTGACAAAGGACGACAAGATCAATCTTGTTTCCATGACCAAATACACTAAGGTACCTGGGACTAAAAAAACTGTTACTTCAAAGAACAGGATTTCAATAATTTATGCCTCAGGAACAATTGTCATGGGTAAGGGAAGTGATTATAACATAGGCGGTAATAATTATTCCGAAATCATCAGAAAAGAGAGGCTCGACAGCAATGTAAAGGCCATTGTTATGAGAGTAAACAGCCCGGGAGGTAATGCAGTGGCCTCCGATATTATATGGAGGGAGCTCGAACTTGCTGCCAGAGAAAAGCCTGTGGTGATATCAATGGGGAATTATGCTGCCTCGGGCGGTTATTACATCTCAGCCCCCGCATCGAAAATCTATGCTAATCCAACGACGATATCCGGATCAATCGGGGTATTTGGTCTTATTCCCAATGCAGGAAAGCTCCTGGAGCAGAAGCTTGGAATTTCAACACAGACAGTGAACACTAACAAATACTCTGATTTCCCTTCTGTATACAGGCCGATGAATACTTATGAAAAAGAAATTATGCAGAAGAGCATTGAGCATGTTTACAGTGAATTTACCGGAAAGGTCGCTTCTGGCAGGAAATTGAGCATCGAATCGGTCGACAGCATTGGTCAGGGCCGTGTATGGAGCGGCGACAAAGCAGAGAAGATCGGGCTTGTTGATGAAATCGGCGGATTGAAGGAGGCAATAGAGGGTGCCGCCCTCCTTGCCGGCCTTGAGACATACTCAGTACGTGAATTACCGGCTGTTGAAGATCCCTATACAAAATTGTTGAAGCAGTTTAGCGGTGAGGTAAGGCTGAACATCCTGAAAAAAGAACTTGGGGAATCAATAAGGTTATATAATGAGTTTATAGAGATAAAAGAGATGATAGGAATTCAGGCCAGGCTTCCATATATCATTGACATCCATTAATTTATGGGAAACAGAAGAAGTATATTTCTTTACCCCCTTTCACTTTTGTATGGTCTGATCACCGGTTTCAGGAACTTTCTATATAATGCAGAAATATTTAAGTCTCACACATTCCCCATTCCTGTTATCTGTGTAGGGAACCTGACAGCAGGCGGAACCGGTAAAACACCGCTGACTGAATATCTTGTAAATCTTCTCCGGGAAGATTTTGAAGTAGTTGTTCTAAGCAGGGGCTACAGAAGAAAAACCCGGGGTTTTTTGTTTGCCTGTGAAAATTCAAGGTCAGAGGATATAGGCGATGAACCTTTGCAGGTCGCAAGGAAATTTCCCGGGATCACCGTAGCCGTTGACAGGAAGAGAGTGCGCGGTGTCCGTGAGATCCTGGAGAAAAAACCTGATAGCGGAGTAATAATACTTGATGATGCTTTTCAGCACAGGAGTATCACACCCGGTTACTCAATCCTGCTTTCCGATTTTGACAGGTTGATGATACACGATCAGATGTTGCCGTATGGCAACCTGAGAGAGAGTATTGCCAATATGAAAAGAGCAGATATTATCCTGATAACCAAATCGCCGGAAACAATAACTCCTATCCGGCGAAGGCTGATAGTCAAGGAGATACAGAAGGCTCCTTATCAGGAACTGTTTTTCACTTCCATAACATATAAAACACTCCTGCCTGTATTTGATGATGTGAAAGCTGAAAAGGATATCTTCAGCCGGCGAGGGAAAGAAGGTTCTACCGGTATTGTCCTGGTTACAGGCATTGCCAATCCCAAACCATTGGCCGGGTATCTGCAAAAGCTGACAGGAGAGATAATAAACCTGCCATTCGGTGACCATCACAGATTCAGTGACATAGATTTTAAAAAGATCTTGGAGGCTTGGAAATCACTCAAATCACCACAGAAGTATTTAATTACTACTGAAAAAGATGCTGTCAGAATACGGGAATTTACTAATATTGCAGAAGCAATACATAAAGCATTTTATTATATACCTGTTGGAATACAATTTTTAAATGACAAACGGGAAGAATTTGATAACCTGATAATTGAGTATGTTAGAAAAAATAAACGAAACAACAGAATTTCTTAAGGAAAAAGGAATTATCCATCCTGATACCGGGATTATTCTTGGGACAGGCCTTGGAGGCCTGACGGCGAAGATCGAGAACAGGATTGAGATAGATTACAGGGATATTCCCAACTTCCCGGTACCTACTGTTGAAGGACATGAGGGGAAACTTATTTATGGTGATTTCGGCCGGAAGAAAATTGTTGCCATGAAGGGACGGTTCCACTATTATGAAGGTTATGGTCCCGATCTGATGGCGTTACCGGTAAGGATTCTTAAATATCTGGGTATCAAATGTCTTTTTCTGTCCAATGCTGCAGGCGGTGTTAATCCAGATTTTCAGATTGGCGATATTATGATAATCACCGATCATATCAGCCTGTTGCCCAATCCCCTTATCGGGAGGAATGATGAACGTATAGGGCCTCGTTTCCCCGACATGGGGGAGGCCTATGACAGGTACCTCATCAAAAAAGCCGAAGTTATAGCACATGATCTTAAGATAAAGATACATAAGGGAGTTTATCTTTCTACCAGTGGGCCTACTTTTGAGACACCTGCGGAATATAAATATTTCAGGATTCTCGGCGCTGATGCTGTGGGGATGTCGACTACACCCGAGGTTATTGTTGCCCGGCACATGGGACTGCCATGTTTTGCAGTAAGCATTATCACCGATCTTGGTGTGGAGGGAAAAATAGAATACACAACCCATGAATCTGTCATAGAGGAGGCCTCCAAAATCGAAGAGCGCATGACTGCCATCATGACAGAGATGATCTCAACTCTTTAGTCAGGCTCCCCTCCCGGGAGAGCTTGTCCCGCGAAGCTTTAGCGTAACGGGAGGCTGGGGGTGGGTCTGCTCTATCGGCTCCCCTCCTGGGAGGGGTCAGGGGTGGGTCTATTTTTTATTATCCAATCCTCAATCACCCTAAGAACATTCCACATATTCTTCTTAATCTCAATATCCTCAAATCTTAAAAAATGAACTCCAAGATTTTCGAGTTCCCTTTGTCTTTTATCGTCATAATCATATTTATAAATATGAGTATCACCATCAATCTCTATTGTCAGCGATAATTCCTTACAATAGAAATCAACTATATAATTGCCAATTGGCCGTTGCCTGTCAAAATCATAACCAAGCATATTTTTCTTTTTTAATTCGTTCCAGAGTAATACTTCTGATAATGTCATATTTCTTCGTAGTTCTCTTGCCAGTTCTTTAAGATTTGGATTGTATGGGATTATTTTTCGTCTTTTTTTCATATCTCTTTTAGTTTAAACCCACCCCAAACCCCTCCCAGGAGGGGATTTTGGAAGAAGAATCCACCCCAAACCCCTCCCAGGAGGGGATTTCAGAAGAAGAATCCACTACAAACATCTCCCGGGAGGGGATTTTGTAAGAAAAACCTATCTCAATTTCCATCAAATGTGGGGATTTTAATTTCTTATTACAGTACACACCTTTTTCCATGATTTCGTTTTGCCTTGATCATTATATAGCTCAATAAGAAGTATATAGATCCCGGTATTAACTATATTTCCGTCTTCTGCGGTTCCATCCCAGATTATTGTTGCCCTGTTACCCGCGAACAGGTTCTCAGCGATCCTCTGTACATAATTACCTGTCTCATCAAATATTGTAACAGTAACAATATTACCGAAACCTTCAAGATTAAGATCAATAACAAGCAGATCCTCATATCCGTCATTATCAGGAGTGATTCTTCCTGAAGAGAGGATTACCCTGTCATCAGTCTCTAACATCCTGCTGAAAACAGAATTTTCTTTACCCGGAGTACCCCAGCCTGCACTCTCTGCTGCGGAATGCCAGTTCATCCGGTCGCCTGATGCTGACTGAGGCCTTATTTTCTCAAGCGAAATCCCTTCATTATCAGCAAGAAGAGAATAGTGCATCTCGTCGCTGTAACGAACCTCATCAAGAAGATCGAGTTCCCGGTTCAGAAGAAGCAGATGCCCCCTTTCATCAGGCATTGACGTAAGCGAGGAAACATTAAAGATACATTTTCCGTCAGATATGAAATACCTGTTTATAATCCTGTTCCTGTCGGTTGTCACTGTATAAAAGGTCCCTGGCATGAAACATCTCTGTACATCAGAAACTGATTTAATTCCCGAGGTGTCTCCTGATTCATTTATTGAAACCAGATAAAGCCTTGATACATCAATTGTCTTATTCGAAATATTATAAAGTTCAATATAATCCGGATCATCCGGACAGGGATTAAACAACAATTCGTTAAACACTATATCTCCTGCTTTCGCCTGTACAGGTATACCAAAACCGTAACTGTTATCAATGATCGGATTTCCTGAAAAATCCACTATGCCAGGTGATAAGTGTAATATATACACTTGTTCCGGAATAAGCGGTTCGGTTGTTTTTATCCGGAATTGGCAGTACAAAGGATCAACAGGTGAAACTGAGGTTACGGGACCATTACCCAGTGATATTTCTTCGATATTACAATTAAGTCCGATCACCGTTTCCGACAGCCATATATTTACTGAAGTGCTGTCCTCAGGGAATACATTCAGTATACCGGAAAAACTATCATCCGGATTGGTTCGTGATACTGAGTTTTCATAACCTGGTGTTCCTCCTTTCGTGGATGATGAGGCTTCCCAGTTTCCTTCCGTAAAAAACGGAAAGTCAGTATCTATTATCTCAAGCGACCATCCCCCGCCCTCCTTAAGCTTATTGCCATACCAGCCTGATAAATATTCCAATCCATGGATCATATTTCCCATGCTGTCCGAAAGTACAAGCATATTCCCTGTATTCGTAAGTGCCGGGAATGGCCTGAGTCCGATGGTTTTCCCATATCCTGAAAATAATAACGTATCGGAAACTGAACATAAGATCAGGTATTCATCCGGTTTAATAATATGTGAGGGCAACCGTACAGTCTGATCTTCATTTCTGTATATCCAGTCTTTAAGGTTATAAGTATATTGTGTCCTGTTTGTTATTTCCAGGTATTCCCTCCCGGGAAGGCCGACTGAAGGCAGCGGGTCAGCCATTATCTCTGAAAACAAAACATCGCCTGCCTCAGCCCATACAGGAGTGAAATCAATTCTGACGTCCTTTGTGCAGTTACTCTGTTTGTCGCATAAATTGCTTATTATAAGGTTATTCGACACTTTATTTCTAAACCGGCCGGCGAATTTCAGACTGTATATCGCTCCTGCCTCCCTGGCAACAGCTATTGCCTGATTGCCGGCATCTTCCAGGATAAAATTTGCAGGCAGTAAAATATCATCGTTTAGCTCCTCGTTGAAAGTGATCTCCAGAGATTTCATGCCCGTGATCCTGCAGCCGGTTATTTCCGGTGGTTTTGTATCTTCATAGAATATACCCTGAACTACCAGGTCATCAAACCATAACAGCCTGTCGCGTGTTGATGAATACCTGTAATTGAGCAAAAGCCAGGAGGCATTGAACAATTCAGGGTCGACAGATTCTGCTATACATTTCAGAATATCCCCGGGATCATACACAGCTATGCTCCATTCACCAATTATGGTTCTTTCAATACATAACTTACAAACATCTTCAACCCCTATGTCATTCTGCCAATTAAGTGGACAGGTGGCCACAACAGATGCTGAATTTCCTTTTATCTTCCAGATTTTCAGTGTATCATCATATCCTGTAAGATTTACTCCGACAGCAAATCCGTTTAAAGCAACGCCGCCGGAGAAAGAAACCGGATCAGTATCAGACATCAAATAGACTGCCCAGTTATTTGAGGCCGACGGATCATACCCATGCCTTATAAGGAAATTCCACCGGGTTGAACCTTCATCAGGATGCAGATTGGTCAGGGGAATTCCGATGCAATCTGAACCTGATAAAGCATTATCAAATACATGATGAAGAGAGAAGCAGCCATTCAGGCTTTCCGTGCTGTCTGCCATCCAATGACCGGTTTCTGATTCGATCCAGTTTTCAATGGTACCTGATTCAAAGTCTTCATTGATTTGGCCCTGTGCCATAACAGGCACAAACAATGCCAGTAAAATTACTTTATTCATACAGCGAGACGAAATGAAAAAAAAGCTAATTTTGATCTTTTAAAACGCAAAGTAAATTTACATCATTTAATTAATTATTGCAAATACCAGAATTATGAAAATAGCTGTTGTCGGAGCGACAGGTATGGTAGGCCGTGTTATGATGAAGGTCCTCGAAGAAAGAGACTTCCCCGTTTCACAACTTATTCCTGCTGCTTCGCAGAAATCGGTCGGTAAGGAGGTCATTTTCAGGGGAAAACCTGTAAAGATTGTGAGTGTCATGGAGGCTGCTGAGGAGAAACCGGTATTTGCAATATTTTCCGCTGGTGCATCAACATCGAAAGAGTGGGCTCCGGCTTTTACGCAAAATGGAACTGTAGTAATCGACAATTCCTCGGCCTGGAGGATGGACAAAAACGTTCCTCTTATCGTTCCGGAGATCAACAGCCATGTACTGAAAAAAGGCGACAGGATAATTGCCAATCCTAATTGTTCCACCATCCAAATGGTGATGGCGCTGGCTCCCCTTCACAGAAAATATAAGATCAAAAGGCTGGTAGTTTCAACATACCAGTCGGTAACCGGTACAGGTATCAAAGCTGTTAACCAGATGGAAAATGAAAGAAAGGGGATAAAGGGTGAGATGGCCTATCCTCATCCCATCGACATGAATTGCTTTCCGCACGGAGGTACATTCCAGGCTGATGGATATACCACGGAAGAGCAGAAGCTTCTTGATGAAACACGGAAAATACTTGAAGATCAGACAATTCAGTTAACCGCCACAGTTGTAAGGATACCTGTTGTGGGAGGACATTCGGAAACAGTGAATGTGGAATTTGAGAAGGACTTCGATATTGATGAGGTGGTATCTCTTATCGGTAATTTCCCGGGGGTAGTTGTTTACGACAATCCTTCTGAAAACAAATATCCGATGCCGATTCTTTCTCACAACAGGGATGAGGTGTTTGTGGGAAGGATAAGAAGGGATCTTTCAAAGGAAAAATGCCTTAACCTGTGGATCGTTTCCGACAATCTTCGTAAGGGAGCAGCCACCAATGCGATCCAGATCGCGGAGTATATGGTGGAGAAGAAATTGTATTGATATGTCAATTACTGTTGAGGATTAGCCCCCCTTTAGGGGGGTTGGGGGGTATTATATAAAAAATTATTATATGGATACCTTGTTATATGTATCTTTTTCACCTCCTCATAAAGCAATTTCCGCAGCTCTTCAACATTCTCTTTTCTGGTTGCTGATATAAAAACTGTCGGATGATTTCTGTCATTGGCCATCCAGGTTTTCTTCAGATCAGACAGGGAGTAGTTTTCTCTCATGGCCGGAGTGAGGTCATCTTCATCCTTTACAGTATAGGAGAATACGTCTATCTTATTGAATATAAGGATTGAAGGCTTGTCCGCCGATTTCAGCTCCGCAAGTGTCTCATTGACTACTTTTATCTGTTCCTCGAAACCGGGGTGCGAGATATCCACAATATGTACAATAAGATCTGATTCCCTGACTTCATCGAGAGTTGACTTGAATGATTTCACAAGATCATGGGGCAGTTTGCGAATAAAACCTACGGTATCTGAAAGCAGAAAGGGAAGGTTGCCAATAACGACCTTTCTGGTTGTAGTGTCGAGAGTTGCAAAAAGCTTGTTTTCAGCAAAGACCTCCGATTTGCTGAGGAGGTTCATTATTGTTGACTTACCCACGTTTGTATATCCCACCAGCGCTACCCTTACCATTTTCCCCCGGTTTTTCCGCTGGGTAGCCATCTGTGTGTCAATTTTTTTCAGATGCTCCTTCAGAAGAGTTATCTTGTCCCTGATGATCCTTCTGTCGGTTTCTATCTCTGTCTCACCTGGACCTCTGAGTCCTATCCCTCCCCTTTGTCTCTCCAGGTGTGTCCACATACCGGTAAGTCGCGGCAGCAGATACTGGTATTGCGCAAGTTCAACCTGTGTCCTGGCATGTGAAGTGCGGGCATGTCCGGCAAAGATATCAAGTATCAGGTTTGTCCTGTCAAGAATTCTGCAGCCAAGGATTTTTTCGATATTTCTTATCTGGCCCGGGGACAGTTCATCATCAAAGATTGCAACATCAACCTTGTTATTCTCAACAAACTTTGCTATCTCTTCTATTTTACCCGATCCAACGAAAGTTCTCGGGTCAGGCATATCAAGCTTTTGGATGAAACTCTTTACCGGCTTTACTCCGGCTGTCTCTGTAAGAAATGATAGTTCGTCAATATAATCGTCTGTTTCGCGATCGTCCTGTCCCGGATAATTGATACCTATAAGGATTGCCGTTTGCTCTTTCCGGTCTGTTTCGATCATTTAATTAATAAGCCTCCTGTTTGATTGAATTGAGCCCCGGATTGCCTGTTTAAGAGTTTCTGAACATCTCAGCACCATTTCAATATCCGAAGGAAAAGGCAGTGCCTCGGCTTTGGTTCTCTCGAGCTGGGAAGTGGTGAGAGCACCTATATCACCTATTGCTCTTGCCGACATATGTTCAAATGTTGATTGTGCTCCAACAGGATCTTTTTTAAGCACATTTTTAGGATTCATCCGGATGATTTCAATATCACCATTGATCTGGCAGGTTTTGGTTTGCAATGTTGTTATCAGGGCGCATTGCAGTGTTTTATATTTCTTCACCTTGATATCGTTACCCAGCGTATCCTTCATAACATTTCCCTTCTTATCGAGCTGGTATTCAAATCCGTCCTCTACATCCTTTTTAGCAACGGAATCTCTCTCTTCAGTGTTGTCCGGGCTTACTGCTATATTTCTCACATTCACATTGATAAAATAGTCATAGTCAATATTTTCATCAAGATTCGTTATATGATATTCTACCCATTCACTGTTAAGAGCCTGAAGGTCAACAGTCAGTAAATCCTCTTCAAACTCTTTGGGGAAAACAATCATGGTTGTATTCTGTAATGATACAAATACCCTGCTCATTCCCAGGTATCTGGCCTCAATTATCTTATTATCAATGCCTTCATAGTCGCCCACATACTCTTTGGCTCTTATGAATTCATAATATGCCTGCCGGTACGAATCCTTCAGCCCGCTTTTCATCAGTTCAATTCCATGGCTGTAATAGTAATCGGCTGATTTTTGTTTTGCATTAATCATTTCGGGCATATAATCAACATAAGGGAACTCGATAGTTCTGTTCCCGATGCTCAGGGGCATAACAGTTCGTATAAGGGACTGTCTGTCGCTCATTCTTTTATAAATAAGGTATATCTCATCATAGTTCTGGGGTCTTCCTTCCATCTTGAGGAACCTTATTCTTTCGTTATCCTGTTCGGTAACAACACTGAATGAACGTTCCAGGATATCTATTTGTTTTTCATCGTCAGAATCCTTGCGCAATTCCTTTACTGCTGTAGCTATTGCTGCATCATAATTACCTCTTTGAAGCTGTTTCTTTGAAGATCCGCAGCCTGAAAGAATTATCGTTAATGTAATTAATAAACCAATTGTCTTTTTCATACGAAGTTTATTTAATAACTCTTGTTAAAGATAAGAAATACATTGAAATAACAATCTGTTAAGTTCCTCTTGGTCTATAAAAATGTTTTAAATGATAAAACTGAGCCACATTGAATACCTCACTCTTACCGGTTGTCCCCGCTGTAATCCCGGACTCCAGTCTGGCGACCCCTGGATTGCTTTTAAGGCCTCGTTATCTATAAGGGGGTCAACTCCTTTTACTACCGTAACACTGCTCACTGATCCGTCAGGCTCAACAATAAAAGTAAGAAAGACTCTGCCCTGGATCTTTTTTTCAAGTGCCTCCTGCGGATAGTTGGTTCTTTTTTGTATATACTCGCGGAATTTATTTATATCCCCCCCCTTGAATGTCGGCATCACTTCAACCAGGAAGAAAGGTTCATCTGATCCGTAACCTCCCTCACCCTCAAGTATATCACTACCAAAGCCCATTGACCCTGTGACCTCAGCCTGAAGTTTCTCAGAATGAGCCAGAATTTCATCGGTGGCAGCAGGAGCTTTGTCAATGTCTATAATTGTATCGACCACCTCCGGCGGAACATACTTGACAATTTCCTGGACTTTTGGTGATTCCTGTGGTGGCGGGGTTGCCGGAACATAGAATTCCTCCGGAGGTGGTTCCAGGACATCCATATGAACCTGTACAAATCTACCTCCGCCGGCAATAAGCTTTTCTGAAGAGGATTTAGCAATAAAAGGGATTAACACTGCAGAACATCCTATAAGTGAGCTTATTATGATCCCTGCAATTACAAATGACTTATATTTTTTACGCAACTGGTAAGCACCATATTCTTTGTTCCGTGATTCAAAGATCAGGTCATCAAAATCCGGTTTGTCGCTTTTCTTTACCACAATATTATATCAGACGTTTCTTGTTTCGGTTTTACTGCAAAATCAATAATAATGCCATTTATGCTATAACCCGGAGTGCTGAAAAAGGTTCTGTGTTATTTTTTTATGACGTGCAAAATTACAAAATAGTGTTATACAGTCAAAACTTAACAACAACAGCCTATGTTAAATATTATTTAATTTTTTCCTTACATTTGCGAAATCAGGTCCGGGGGTTTAGCTCAGTTGGTCCCGTTCTGCACTGCAGAACGAGGATCCTCGAAAATCGCAAGCGATTTTCGGGACTAGAGCATTTGACAACCCTGATTGTTCTTTTTAATTTGGGGGTTTAGCTCAGTTGGATAGAGCGTTTGACTGGCAGTCAAAAGGTCACCGGTTCGACTCCGGTAATCTCCACAAGTTCGCATATTTACACCTTCTTAACAACAGTGGTCCTGACGTTCCTGACTTCAAGAGTCAGGAAGTCAGGATGCTGACCGGAAGCGTCAGCATTCGATTCCCCTAATCTCCACCTTCGCCCTCCGTAGCCTTGGCGAAGGAGGGCTTCGCCCTCTTCTCCGGCTACTCCGAGCTTCCCTGCCAGACATCATTAAAATTTATTTGACTTTATATTTGTTTTAGTGTAACTTCCGCTAAGGAATTTACTTGTAATAACTTCTTTTTTACCTTCTCCACATAGCCATGAAAACACTGCTATATAAAATGATTATCATTCCGGTCGTGATGTTGGTGTTTCACGCTCCGGCCAATTCCCAGAACAAATTTGAAATTTCTGGTGGTATAGGATTCCCGGAAACAATTGCAATTAAAATAAAATATGGTAATAACTTACAGATAGGGGTCAGCCAGGGATTCTGGTTATTCAGCATCCTAAATTCACCGCCGGAAATTATTAACGGTCCGACAATAGGAGAGATATATTATCATTTTTCCGGTCATTCCCAATACGAAGCACCTCCCCCATGGTACTTATATGGAGGACTGGCATTCAGGTTTGGTGAGAGTTATCTTCTTTTTTGTCCGAGAGCCGGCAGGACTTTTTATATTTCTGATAGGTCGGGGGTCAATATTGACCTTGGAGCTTTAATCCCTTTGACTAAAGACTTCCTGGATAACATAAATTCACCGCTTTTACCATCGGGGAGTATTGGTCTGTTCTACAGATTCTGAATTCTTATTACAGTAAAAATTATGCCATCATTCAGGAGAATGCTTTAATTAGTATCCTGAATATCTATCTTTGCTTTCAGTTTAATATAATAAACAATTATCAAATTCAGCGTTTACAACTCCCGGAATGGACAAAATCCAAAACAGACCGGTAATCCTCACATATTTATTTCTGATAGCATTTGTCTTTTTTAATACCATTACAAACAGCAACCTGAATGCTGCCAAAATAAATTTAGCCGATTCAGTAAATAAGAAAAAGAATTTGACATTAATGGCCTTTTATCAGCTGGGCTGGGTGATGCCTACTAACACATTTGTAAAAGGGAATAATATAAACCAGAAGCCGATTAATGCCTTCCGGACTGCTTCATTGCAGCTGTCAGTACAGACAAAAGGCGAGAAACTGTGGCAGCAACTTTATAACTATCCGATGTTTGGTGCCGGCATAAATACAATACGGTTTATAAATGCTCCCTTCCTGGGAAAACCCGTTTCGGCTTACAGTACACTATCCGTTCCTCTTCTCAGGTGGAAAAACTTCTCATTTTATTCTGATTTTGGCCTTGGCCTTACATTCAACTGGGGGTCATACAGGGAAGACAAATACAATATCGCTATCGGAACCGGACAGACTTTATATTTCAATGAGGGATTTTCACTTGAATATAAATCGAGAGACGGCCTGGTGATAAATGCCGGTACAAGCTTTACTCATTTTTCAAACGGCTCGCTTAAAGTTCCAAACCGTGGAATCAATACATTTTCTCCAAAGATAGGTTTGGGTTATGATTTTGTTGAATCACCTCAACAATTTAAATACCAGGCTGTTCCTGAATATCAAAAACATTCCGAATTTTGTTTTTCCTTTTTTGCAGCATTGAGAAATGAATATTATTATGACTCGGATGTTGATTCAATTACTAAGTATAAAGGTGTTTATTACACCGCTTACGGTATTTCGGCAACATTTAACAGGCAAATAAGTTATAAATCGAAATTCGGAATCGGGATTATGGCTGATTACTGGGGCCTCGCAAATTCGGATATCTCCGTAGAAGATGGAAAGCTTATTGCTCATCCTGCTTCATTACGGGATGGACTGGAGCTAAGTATTTTCCCTTCATACGAATTGATAATAAGCAGGTTATCATTGGTTCTCCAGCCGGGTTTCTATTTATACCGGACAAAATATCCGTATCGTACTCCCTCCGCTTATCAGAGAATAGGGTTGAAATATAATATACTTGACAATATTTCTATTGCAGTTAATATGCGTGTTCATTCTTTTTCAATAGCTGATTATCTGGAATGGACAATCGGATACCGGTTGCCTTTATAAATAAGGATATTTGCTTTCGGCCAAAATATTTTCAGATACAAGGATTATTGCTTATTTTGTAAGGTTTGGAATTATATATAAAAAATCACAGATATGTTCAATAGCGAAGTATATAAAAGAAGAAGAACACGGCTCCATGAGATAATGAAATCAGGACTGGCCATTTTCATAGGGAATGTTGAAGCCCCTATGAATTACCCCGCAAATACTTATCATTTCCGGCAGGACAGTGATTTTCTCTATTTCTTTGGGATCGATATCCCCGGTCTGGCAGGTGTGATGGATTTTGATACAGGCATTGACATGGTTTATGGAAATGATTTTGATCTTGATGATATTGTGTGGATGGGACCGCAACTTACCATCAAGGAGCTTGCCCTGAAATGCGGCATTACTGAAACATCATCACTTTCAGCGCTTTCAGATAAAATAATCATAGAAAAAGAAAAGGGACGGAAGATCCATTTTCTTCCTTTATACAGAGGTGAAACAAAACTGACGCTTGGGGCCCTTCTCAGGGAAAATCCCTGTCAGTTAAATTCAAATTCATCTGTTGAACTGATTAAGGCAGTTGTTTCAATGAGGTCAATAAAGGAAAAACTTGAAATTACTGAGATTGAGAAAGCTATTGGCGTCTCCTATGAAATGCATGTTACTGCAATGAAAATGTGCAAACCGGGAGTGAAGGAGCAGGATATCTTCGGCATCCTGGAGGGTATAGCCTGCGCACAAAGTGCAGGACCATCATTTCCCTTCATAATAAGCGTTAACGGTCAGACGCTTCATAACCATTCTCATGATAATATCCTTAAGGAAAACGAACTGCTGGTTAACGATTCGGGTGTGGAAACTGATCTGCATTATGCCTCCGACATTACGCGTACTACTCCCGTCGGGGGAAAATTCAACCAGAGACAAAAGGAGATATATGAGATTGTGCTTAAGGCAAATACCGAATCAATTAATAATGCAAAGCCGGGCTTCTCAAACCGTGATCTTCATCTTTCAGCCTGCAGGATCATTGCATCGGGATTGAAGGACCTTGGCCTTATGAAGGGTGATGTTGACGCTGCTGTTGCCGCAGGGGCTCATGCACTTTTCATGCCTCACGGACTGGGCCATATGCTTGGTCTCGATGTGCATGACATGGAGGGACTGGGAGAGAATTATGTAGGCTATGATGATAAAACAACAAGAAGCACACAGTTCGGACTTGCTTATCTTCGCTTTGCTCTGCCCTTCAAACCCGGACATGTATTTACAATAGAACCGGGATGTTATTTTATTCCCCAGCTGATCTCGATGTGGAAAAAAGAAGGTAGATTCAGGGAATTCATTAACTATGAAAAAGCTGAATCCTATTTTGATTTTGGCGGGATTCGTATTGAAGATGATATTCTGATAACCGATACAGGACACAGAGTTCTCGGGAAACCTATTCCGAAAACTGTTGCGGAAATAGAAGATGTCTGTGCCTAAGGATATTGAAATTAATTTAAGTGTGTTATTAATTTAATCTCTCAATCATGAAATACCGTAAACTTGGCAGGACAAACTGGATGGTAAGTGAAATAGGCTATGGCATGTGGGGTATGGCCGGATGGACCGGCTCGGATGATGAGGAATCATTCAATTCCCTGCAACTGGCTGTGGACCTGGGATGTAACTTCTTCGATACTGCCTGGGGCTATGGCAGCGGCAAGAGTGAAAGTCTGCTTGGCCAGCTGGTCAGGGCGAACAAAGACAAAAAGCTATATACTGCCACTAAAATACCTCCGAAGAATTTCAAATGGCCTGCCAGGCCTGAATATTCATCCGACGACTGTTATCCTCCTGACCATATTGAAGAGTATGTGGAAAAGAGCCTTGCGAATGCAGGTCTGGACTCCTACGATATAATGCAGTTTCACACATGGGAAGATGATTGGCTTAAGGATGATCGCGGGATTAAAAAGATGATCGATCTTAAGGAACAGAGACTGTTTCGTGCCATAGGTATAAGCCTGAACCGATGGGAGCCGTGGAACGGAGTCAAGGCAGTCAGGAGCGGATTTATAGATTCTGTCCAGGTAATCTATAATATCTTTGATCAGAATCCGAAAGACGAGCTTTTCCCTGCATGCCGTGAAATGAATGTGGGTGTTATTGCCAGGGTTCCCTTTGATGAAGGCTCGCTCACAGGCACCCTGACAAAAGAGAGCAAATGGCCCGAGGGTGACTGGCGGAATACCTACTTTGTCCCGGAAAATCTGAACTCCAGTGTGGAGCATGCTGATGCTCTTAAACCACTTTTACCCGAAGGAATGACAATGCCGGAAATGGCATTGAGGTTTATTCTCGGGGAACCAACCGTAAGTACTATAATCCCCGGCATGCGTAAACCACACCATGCAAGCATGAATATGGCGGCAAGCAATGCCGGACCACTCGATCCCGACCTGATGAAGGAGCTTGAAAAACACCGCTGGGAACGAAAACCCAGACCCTGGTCGCAGTAATCAGCTATAAATATTATTCATGTATCTTTAAGAATAAAATAGATTTGAAAATTATCCTAATAAATATTTAACTTAACCAAAAAATGTAATTATGAAAACTAATTATTCTACAGATTTAAGGAAGCTATTCATTTCCTGTGTTTTTCTGCTTTCCTCAGCAATGATCTTTGCCCAGGCTAATTTCTCAGGCAGCTGGAAGCTAAATGAATCTAAAAGTAATTTCGGTGACGCTCCTTTCCGATTTGCAGCAACATCACTGGTCATTACGCAGGAAGGAAATAATCTTTCTGTTGAGGGCACTCAGCCGGGTATGGATGGCGGAGAGATGAAAACATCTGCCAAATACACCCTTGACGGCAACACAAGTGAAAATATGGGTTTTATGGATATGATACGGAAATCGATTGTCACATGGTCGGAAGATAAATCATCTATCAACATCACTTCAACAATGAATTCTGATATGGGAGAGATGAAATTTTCAGAAACGTGGAAACTGACTGAAAACGGTAAAGTACTCATGGTGGAATCTGTAATGCCTTCTATGGACGGAGGAGAGATGAAGACTACTGCAGCTTACGATAAGCAATAGTCAGTTATCACCTGTCGATCCATTTCTTGAATTCCCGTACCTTGTCACGGCTGACAACAAACTCTTCTTTTGTCTATCCGCTTTTAAGGATTAACTGCAGCATGTTTGAGGAATAAGTATACATTGTTTCGAAGATCTCGAAACAGAGTCCGTCATCGAGCCTGAATATCCATCAGGATAAGGTCAGGCAGAGTTTTTTCCGGTAAAGTTACCGTAAAGATCACGGTTAGTATACACTACAGTCATCCTGTAATTCTGCACAACACCATTATAAGCGGGTTTACCATAAGGTAATTCAGTCATGTATTTTTCACAAGGGTTTTTTGGTTTTGATCAAAAAATACTGCAGGGAAAATAATACCTGCTGTTATCATAACAGATGCAAGTGTTAAAATTTTACATGTTGAAAAACCACAAATCCTTCAGGGGAAAATTAAAAATGCAGAATAGTTAAATATGGCTCCTGAATGGTAAAAACTGATGATTCGACCGGGAATGGTCTATTTCTTCCCCGTAAATAACCTTGATAGAATCTGAAATCATATCTTTGGAATTTATTATCCACGAATGTAAATGATATATTACATGTCTAAAATCTATATTATAAAATGATTGAAGAAATTACTTTGCAGGAATTAAATCCTTTGGAATTTATAAATGAGAAGGTAAATGAAATTAAGAATGTTGTTGGTGACGGAACTGCTATCAATGCACTTTCGGGAGGAGTTGATTCATCGGTGGTTACCATGCTTGGCCATAAAGCTCTTGGCAAAAATCTAATAACAGTTTTTATTGACAATGGAATTATGAGAGAGGGAGAACCCGCTCAGGTGGCTGGTTTTTTTAAAGAGCTGGGTGTGGAGGTATCCATTGTTGATGCCAGGGATAAATTTTTTGCAGCCTTGAAAGGCATAACCGATCCTGAGGAAAAACGGGAGGCCATAACCCAGACTTTCTACAAAGATGTATTCGGGAAACTGGTACAAGAGAGCAGGTCAAAATATCTTCTGCAGGGGACCATCCTCACCGACGTTGATGAGACAATAGCAGGGATCAAAAGGCAGCATAATGTATTCGAGCAGCTTGGCATTGACCCTCAGGAAGCTTTCGGGTACAGGATCATTGAACCTCTTATTCAACTTCGCAAGGATAGTGTCAGAAAAACAGGTGAAGCTCTGGGTCTTCCCCGGGAGCTGTTTGACCGTATACCGTTTCCCGGACCTGCATTATCGGCACGTGTCATCGGAGAAGCAACTCCGGAACGTATTGAGACGGTCCGCAAGGCAACAGTGGTGGTTGAACGTATGCTTGAACATACCGGTGCTTTTCAGTATCTGGCAATACTTCATGAGGACAGGGTTACGGGAATGCGCGACGGCAAACGCGATTTTGGTCAGCAGATAGAGATCCGCTGCTGGGATAGTAAGGATGCACGGATAGCAACACCTGCAAATGTGCCGTTTGAAACACTTCAAAAACTGGCAAACGACATTCTCAGTGAGGTTCCGGGCATCGTAAGTGTAACCTACAATATTGCATCAAAACCACCTTCAACGATCGAGGCAGTTTAGATATTGACACCCGGATACCGGAGTCCGGGATAAATTGTGTAAAATATGACTCAGGACAGGCATTATGACCTGGCAAAGAAACTGAAGCCGGGTAAGATTATCTTACCTGTGATAATCGGGCTGGCTATAGTTTTCTGGTTCATTATCAGGGAGATAGATGCCGATGTATTAAGCAGGTTACAATTTACCTGGAATTCAGTTTTCTGGCTTTTCATTGCCTGGTGCTGTATGATAGGCAGGGATCTCGGGTATATGATACGGATCAGAATCCTGTCAGAAAATGATCTTACCTGGAGACAGGCATTCAGGGTAATCATGCTATGGGAATTCACCTCGTCAATTTCTCCCTCAACAGTCGGCGGCACGGCACTTGCTGTAGTATTTGTGCATAAGGAAGACATATCCGTTGGGAGAAGTACCGCAATAGTTCTTGCAACCTCATTTCTTGATGAACTCTATTTTGTGATTATGTTTCCTGTCATTTTGCTGATTATAGGAGGAAACATTCTCTTTACCACTACCCTTCAGGGAACAGGCATCGCATTACTTAATAACCTCCTTATCGTTGCTTTTATAGGATACGGTATAATACTCGCCTGGGTGATCTTAGTGGGGTACGGTCTTTTTATCGATCCCGATAAGATCCGTAAAATCATCATATATATTTTCAGGCTTCCACTGATAAGAAGGTGGCAAGAGTCGGCAATCAAAGCCGGCGATGATATAGTGGCCAGTTCTCATGAACTCAGGAAAAAGCCTTTCTCATTCTGGACTAAGGCTCTTGTTGCAACCTTTCTCTCATGGACATCAAGATACTGGGTGGTAAATGCTATCCTCATGGCATTTTATGCTGTGACCGACCATTTCCTGATTTTTGCGAGGCAGCTGGTCACCTGGATCATGATGATAGTAAGCCCCACGCCCGGGGGCAGCGGATTTGCAGAAATTATTCTCGGCCGCTATATATCCGATGCTATACCGTCTGACCCGGAATTAATAGGAAGCATCGGACTTGCAATTGCTATAATATGGAGGATAATAAGCTATTATCCATACCTGATAATAGGAGCCTCAATTGTTCCCGGCTGGCTTCAGAGAAAATTTGTACTTCATCTGCCAAAAAAGAAATAGTTTTCATACCTTAGCTTTCCCTAATTGACCAGATCATAATCCACTTATGAGTGAGGAAATA
>Ga0307420_1000029_pt1 | contig 62608 bp, 68 predicted proteins | sample SalMarWE160240MG_2_FD_202167 | JGI IMG/M metagenome (GOLD analysis project Ga0307420, IMG submission 202167) | Salt marsh sediment microbial communities from the Plum Island Ecosystem LTER, Massachusetts, United States - WE1602-40 | ecosystem: Environmental > Aquatic > Marine > Intertidal zone >... | reverse complement strand
ATCATAAGCGATTCTTGAACCTCGTTACGACTAAGGAGATCTTGGGAATAGGAGTGCAAGAGAAAAGAAACCTGCTCGTCCGAGAATCGTTTGTGAAGCTGTGTCATGGCTACCTCTTGGATAAAGTTGAGGTAGCCAGTATGGGTGTTCGCCTTTCATCTGAATAGAGTTCGCTTTTCAAATGAAAACAGTTCGCTTTTGAATTTCAAATGACAATCCTTCATTTAACACTTGACAACCCCATCAATATCTGCAACAATATCAAAGTACTTTGATTATCAAAGTTCTTCTTTACAGATAGAACACTGTTGTTCAAGGGAGAATTAACATGTCCAACGAGATCAGTTTGAAAGAGACAGAGAGAAAGGTGTTCAAGGCCGCGTTCCAGGACGGCCTTGTGGACATCGGCATCGGGGGTTTCCTCCTGGTGTTCGCCATCGGCCCATTCGTGACCCCTTACCTGGGAGACTTCTGGGCAACGATCGTCATATTCCTGCCCTTATGGGTGATAGTCTTCCCGGCACTCGGGTTGATCCGCAAGTACGTGGTCACCCCCAGGGTAGGGGTTGTGAAGTACGGACAGTGGCGGGTATCCAGGATGAGGCGCTTCAACGTCATCATACTCATCGTCCTCGTATTTTCGTTAATTCTCGGGATCCTCTCAGCGGTTGAATTCGATGCCGTGCCCGGTTGGATACACGCGGCACGCTTCTCACTCGTTTTCCTTCTCGCATTCAGCATCGCGGCGTATTTCCTTGATTTCACACGCCTTTACGTTTACGGCGCAGTGGTTGCCCTCGCCCCTCTGATCGGTGAGGTACTGTACCAATACCTGAATGTCCCCCACCATGGCTTCGCAGTGACCTTCGGCCTCCCAGCCGTTCTGATCATCATCACAGGCGTTGTCCGTTTCATCCGATTCATGCGCGATCACCCTCTAGAGCAGGGAACGTAGAATCGATGGGAAGGATCGAATGAGCGGCGCAAAGACGGACGAGGACAAGCTGCACCCTCTGGCGGAAATCGACAATGTCATCCACGCTTCGGCGAGATTGATGGTGCTGGTCCATTTATACGTCGTCGAGAGCGTCGATTACGTCTTCCTTAAAAACCAGACCGGTTTATCCTGGGGAAATCTGTCCACACATTTAAACAAGCTCGAAGAGGCCGGATACGTTTCCATCAAGAAGGGTTTTAAAGGTAAAAAGCCCCACACGATGATCCACCTCACCAAGCAGGGTCGGGCGGCTTTCAAAGACTATAAGCAGAACATGCAGCAGGTGCTGGATGATCTTCCGGACTGAGAGGGATGGTGAGTTAGCTATGTGATAGCTGCTGGCAGCTGGTTGCGGAAAGGGGTTTGTGAGGCAGCGGATGGCTATACGGAGAGAGTCTCCGTGAAAGGATTGTCCTTTGTGTAGGGTGTAATAATCATTGCCAATAACCAGTATGGAGATTCACGCCGTGTACCCTCGAGTGCAGCCCAACCAGGACCCCGCGGGCAAGGTTGTAGGTTGCCTCAATTGGATACATTTGTGGATTCATCTCAATCTATAATTACCTCAACCCAGATTCAAGTACCATAATAAATGCCGGGCAAAGCACAACGATTAATATAGCTGGCACTATTAATAGAAGAAGTATAAGAAGAATGTTCACCCACCAAGTATCCTTTTGTAATACAGAAGTCCTCTGTGTGACAAAATAAGTTGCGCTTAAAAGAAAGCTAAACACTCCGGCCATTACCCAGCCGAAGGGTTGGGAGCACTTCGCATCGGATATTCCCCTACTTTTGCAGGAAAGAATCATTGTTCCCATGTATTCCGGGTTGAGCGCAAAAATACCTAGTCCCAGAATGAGCGGGAATACGATTAGAAAGAGCGCATCTCGCTTCCGCCTTCTTAGTCGGGCCTCAGCGTTCTGGTTGCGTTCAGTTTCGATGGCTTCCAGCTCAGCAACCCTTTGGTGTAATTCTTCCAATTCTTCATTGTTTTTCTCTTTTGCTTGATCTTCATCCTTCATACAAGGTCTCCTGATTATTCACTGTATACATTGCTAAACTCGGTTTTGGTGAATATTGCTTGCTTCATAATAGCGATTTTTTTTAGCACAAAGAATGTGTTATGGACGTCTAACGGTTTCAAGCCGAAGGACCAGCGAAAGTATCCAGCGAACGAATGATGCACACTGTCACCGAGTGCCTCGCGCATGTGGTTAGGGGGCATAGGATGGATGACCCAACTTGAAGCCTGACCAATCTCTTTCTCCAGATTTGATCTGATCAAGGAGCGAAAGATAAACATCTTGATCCATAATCACATTCGGGTTCGTTTGCATAATATCCAGTCGCACTTCCATTTGTGCCGCTTCTTCTGCGGTATCCGCCGACCATGTAAAAAGCAAGGTGCGCTCCTCATGTCTGGAAGGATCAAACCACCCCCGCACATACACAAATCGCCCTTTTTGAAGCTCCAATATCCAGCGATACTCTTCTCCTACCCTGACATCTCGGACGTAACCTGCCCAGGCAGCAATAACCTTCTTAATATCTAAGAAATCGAAGTCAAGAGGCTCATTCTTAACTACCCTCTCCAGATTGTGCTTCATGCAGATTTCCAAGATGTAATCTACCCCGGCATCACGGAGCTTCTTCTGGTGATGAGATGGGAATTCCATCCTACCTCGTAAATAGTGTTGAGTGTAACCACGTGAATACAGAAATGGTTTGCTCTCCTTAGGATAGAATTCGCTTTGAAACTTATTAACAATCCCCGGTAACAAGAAGATAAGCAAGAGAATGCTTCCAAACACAATCCCTAATTGGACAACCAATACTGCCCAATCATGGGACAGGTCGAATAAATTTGTTACAAGCTCGTAAATCCCTTCCATGTAAATCTACGGGCAGCACCCTCGGTCGCACTCAGCGAGTGGTTGAGCAACGGATATCTTTTCGAGACCGAATCCCCACCGCTTCATCCTGAGAAGTTTCACGGTTTTTTCAGCTCTCTCAATAAAGCTTCTGCGGTTTGCTGAAGGTCTGGCGGGAGACCCATGTCCATAGAGCTTTCAATATCGGATACGGCCTTATCCGTCTGTCCCATATCTGCGTAGACCCCCCCACGCAATAGGAGCACACCGGCATCTTCTGGATCAATATGTAGTGCGATGTCAAGATCTTTTAGGGCGTCCTCGTATAGACCCAGTTCCCTATAGGAAATAGCACGAGTGTAATAGCCATCGATGCCATTCGGAAAGAGGCTGATGTACTCGCTTAAATCCAAGATCGCGGATTCGTATTCTCCTGCCATCGAATAGGCAAGCCCACGACTATAATATCCTTCTGGCTCCCCAGGTATGAGCAATATGAATTTATCGAAATCTGCAATCGCACTCTGGTATTCACCCACGTTTAAATAGATATAGGCTCTCTGGTAGTATGCATCTGGCGCTTCAAAATCTAGTTCAATGCACCTGCTGAGATCAGCTTTTGCTTTGCCCAGATCACCCAGCTCGATGAAGGCGAGTCCTCTGACGTAGAAAGACGCTGCTGATTGAGAATCGAGGGCTATGGCTTGATCAAGATCCAATCTGGCTTGATCGTGATCACCTTCCTGGAAATGAGCCCATCCACGATTGTGATACGCTGGAGAACAAGCTGGAAGAAGTGAAATCGCCAAACTGAAATCCGCTATTGCTTGATCAATATCTCCGAGATCCAGATAATCAGCCCCGCGATTCACATGTGCAACATAATGCTGTGGATCCAGATCAATCGCCTGATCATAGTCAGAGATTGCCGCTTCGTAATCTCCTTGCTGACCATAAGCTAACCCCCGAGCAACATACAGATCAGCATTTTCACGTTCGGCCTCAATGGACTCACTATACTCGTCAATGCGCAATTGAAGCTCATCTTGATTAAGATTGCTGAGTTCAAGGTAATCATCCGCCGTCGGGCAAGTATTTGAGGACCTGCATCCAGTGATACCTAGAATTGAAAAGGCGATCATCACAACAAGGCGCGTGGGTATTAGTGTGCTATTTCGCATCCTGGCTCATTCCTCTCTGGGGCCAAACACATTGGGGCGAATTCCTGTCCATGTCATACGTTTGCATCTAATTGTTTCCACTGTTGACAAAATCGGTTGCCGATATCAACCCGCCATTCAACCGTTGCTTGTGTTCCGCCGCCTAATGGCTTTGAGCTTCGAGAAACGCAGCAGAGCATCCAGATGGACAGCATCCCCGCCAGACTCACTCAACTTCAGTTGAGCATACTGCCCTTGTGTGTCATCTTCGATAGTGAGAGTTGCCCACCGCAATGCGAGCACCTGGTGATGCCTGCAACATAGGTCAATTGGCACACATCACATTCCCGCATCTCTTCCGGCGAAGCCTGGTTGACGATCTGAGCGGCTGCCTCGGTATCCATACCGGCATTGATCAATTTGGTTTCCGCCATCTGGTGCGGTGTGCCCGACGCCAGATCGCGCTTAACCATCAGTACCTGCCGCTGCTCGGGAGTGATCGATTTGATGTTTAACACTTCCGGCTTGAAGGTCGTATTGCATTCAGCGCACTGCAGGTATTCACCCAGTTTTTTGATTTCAAAGAGCGGGATAAAGAACAGGGTGAAGTAACTTCCAACCTTTTTTCGCGTGTATGGTTTCTGGGCATCACACTTTGGGCAATAAAAAGTGCCGGTACCGATCTCAGTCTCGCGACCCCTCGTTCCCCAGATGATCATGATTGCCTCCTGTCCCGCAATTGCTCTAAGCTCATATTATTTTTCTCACCAACTATTATTAACCGCGGGCCATATGCCTTGGATGCAATGTAATACTGCAAGCCAAAACGAATGTGCGTTCAACGAACCCGCCACCATACCACTCTCCATCTAGCCGTTCAGTTATTTCCCCTCAACTTTCACGATTCCGATAAACCTTTCTCCAGACAAGCAAACTTACCCCAATCAAGGCCAGTAGAAATCCGGACGGCAGGGCTAATACGATTATAGGCAGAGGAACGGGGTATGAGAGCATGGCTCTTGAGGGTACAGGTGTCGACCCCACTTCACTAGACCTGGTTGGGATTGATGTAGGATTGAGCGAGCTCTCAGCTGCCGTAAATGTTGCAGTAGAAGTGGGCTGGAGAAACTCATCAGGCAGTGGTGTTGGCGTCGCAGGGAAAGTTATCGATGTCCCGAGCCAAGCGAGCCACCGACTCTGGAATCCCCCCAGGTCGTAGCCGAGGACCGATTCGAAAGCATCATCGGTTGTCTGGCCAGATCGATAGAAGGGGAAAAGATCGACCAGCGAATCCTGGCTATGCGCTTCAATCAGGAATTGCACAGCGCTGTAGCTTTCAGCGTAAGCCAGGTCAAGGCGTTCTCCATGGTACGGATAAAACCCCTCCGCCAAATCTGTAAGGGGGATCAAGTCTCCCTCCTGCGCGGCGGCTTGAACCAAATCGGTCTCATAGGAGTGGTCGATAGGCTCGTTGGTCTGCGCGACGCCTTCATCCAACCAGGTTGGTGGATAATCCCCTAATTTACTTATAGACTCTTGTTCAAAGTACAAATGAGAAATTTCATGGGGGATCACTTCTCTCATCCATATCCAAATATACGGGGTCATAGGTACAACCTGGGCTGTGATCCCGTATTCAGGAAAAGCTTTGCCTCCCATCGCATCGTCACCATGGCTGCAAATCACTCTGAACTCATCCAGGGTGTTGTAAACCATGATCCGGACAGGGACATGTAATGTTGTCTTAAATAGCTCGGCTTGGTTTTCCACGGCTGTCGCAGCTACATCAAAGATCTGCTGACCAAATTCGTGTGGGTGGCCATGCCACCAAACCGAGATAGCCCCTTCCTCGATTACCTGCCAATCGAAGCGGGTATCCTCATAGCGCACCAGGGTTTCCTCACTTCGCTCGCGGCGTCCTCTCTCATCGCGCGCCTCCCAGCTCACGAGAATCGGTAGTCCGGGGATCACCTCATTTCTATCAAATTCAAATGTGATGGCAACTTGCGCCCTTTGTCCCGGATGAAGCTTGAGCGGGACACGTTCCTTGACGGGTTCGGTTAATTCAGTCTGAACGGAATAGATGAACCAGGCGGAAGTGATCTTGCCAGAAGTGGCGTAGATTGTCGTCTCGAAGGTCATACTATGGGGAAATTGGCTGTCGACGATTGTGGGTGCAAACGATATCCCCGACCCAGCCATGGAAGAGGAAAAAGGAACCGCTATGGACAGCAGGATGATGGTCCAGATCGCAATCTTTGAGGTTGACCTTAGAACTTGTAGCAAAACTCGCTGGCTCGATATCGATCGATTGCTTGCCTGTCGTCTTTTGGACATCTATTTACCTATCATCGGTCCCGCGACTCACTGTTGCCCTTCTCGTTGAGTCAAGAGCTGGTTTAACCAACGTCTTTACTCCTGCCAGCAAACCGTGTCCCGTTCCGCAAGGGCCAGTTCAATCGCTTCCCCAGCAAGTTCGAATTGTCTGAGTCGTGCTGCATCGTTTCCTGTGAGATTTGCCTCGCTGTTGTCGGTGATACCAAATAGAGCGTGAAGCGACCCATGAACGGCATTCAGTAAATGTTCATGGGCGGTTTTAAAATCTTCTGGAGGGTTTAACGATTCGGCCTGACGGATCAACGACCTGAAGGAGCTCTCGGCAGCGAGAATATCACCATGCAAGCGAGGAGAAGAATTCCAATATCGGACGGCTCGGTCCGTCTCCGCAATGATCCGTTGGAACTCTTCAAGATAGTGTGTCGGATCCTGATAACACCACCCTGGCAAGTTTGTTGGTGTTGGTGCAAGTGTTGAGGTCGGAGGGATCGGCTTGGTTGGGGTTTGTGTATCTTCTGCCGTTGCGGTAACCACGATGACGGTCACCTGTGGTTCTATCGCCTCAGCAGCCACATCCTTGATCGAACATCCCGCAAGCAGCCCGGCGATCATGAGCAAGTTCCTTTTATCCATCAGTTTTCCCTTTTCAACGCTCTTCCGAAGCAAAGCCCTGCACTCGGAGAGAGCCGATAGTTAGGAGAGGATCCGAAATGCAAGCCACAAGCTGGATATGAAACACTGTAAGAGTAGGGCAATGAAGAAAGCCACAAGGAAGGTAGTTCGCCCACCACTCTGTTGGAAATCTTCTTGGTTCGAAGACAAGACGACCGTCTTTCCCCACACATCCCCATGACGTTGTTTCCAGGGGTTGTTCCGCATTTTGATGAGGCCAACCAAACCCCAGAACAGGGAATCGATGTGAATTGCCAGGGAGCGGATCAAAGCTGCCCGCAGTGTGCAAGGCCTACCATCCTGCATCACAACGAAAAGACCTGTAATTTTCTTACCTAGCGTTTGACTGCTGAGACCCTCACAAATAACTTTAAGGGAGGTCATACTTAATAAACCGAAGATTAAGTACGTGAGCATCCCAAATCCAGAGCCATCAGGGAGCATGATGATTGGAAACTTGATCCAATTAAGGACCACTCTAAAGAGTGCTGTAAGTCCAAGGTTGGCCCCAAGAGCGACGGCATAATACGTGATCAAGTCGATGACGAACGCCAGAAACCTGCGCGGCAGGTACAACTTACCTTCGGGAAGGGCCACGGATAGAATCTCATTGGGAGGGACTACCCGGATTCCCGTTTCTGTATCGACGTACTCATAACCTGGCAACATTTCTGTTTGTCCCTTTCCTGGTCAGGCGATAGCCCAGATTCATGGGCTGGCTGCAGCTATTAAGGCGGTTATTTGCGAAAGGAAACCACATAAACCACACATACCTATCAATGTGAGCACCAGTGAAAGCAGGAAGAATGGAACGGCTTTCACACTCTCCAATTCTGCACGTCGCTTGAAGTACTCACGAAACGCAATAAAACCGGCAAGAAATCCACCAACCACATACATGAGTGTCATGACTACTGCCTCCTGCTGAGCAAACACACCGCTTCCGTGATTGATCCTCAGTCATCTTCGTCCTCCCGGAGCTGCATTTGAATGAAGTTAAAAAGCTCTTCCAACCTGGCAAATCCCTTGCGCTTTCCTGTATAGGTATCCTCCAGGGAGAAACGCCATATCTCTTTACCCTCAAGAACCTCGACCCAGAGTCGCAGAATGTACGATCGTTGGCTAGGAGCATCATTTTTCATCACAATCGGTGCTCGTATAGAGCGGTAGTTGTTTGTTCTTGTCACCTTTGTATCATCCAGGGGCAAAACCAACGCAAAGAAACCGCAAACTCATCATCAACTCCGTGGAATTTGCCTTGAATCCCACCGAGTAAATCGGATATGATAAGAAAGTCGCTTACGAGACCGACCATGTCGATGATAGAGAATGAATGAGATCGCTCTATCCCTCTTCGGTTCACTGCAGATCACATTGAATGGAAAACCGATCAGCGGAATAGATTCGGACAAAGTCCGAGCCCTGTTTGTATTCCTGGCGGTTGAAGCTGATCAGACTCACCGAAGAGATGCTCTAGCCGAGATATTCTGGCCGGATAAACCCGAGGGGGATGGAAGAAAAAATCTGCGCCAATCGCTGGCGAATTTACGCAAATCCATTGGCGACCGCGGCTCAGCCTCCCCCTTCCTGATTTCCAGTCGAGATAAAATCCAGTTTAATGCCGGGAGTTCCTGCACAATCGATAGCGTCGAATTCCAGGATTTGATTAAGAATACCCAAGATCATGCACATGAGAGTCTCGATTCTTGTGGTGTTTGTTCGGAGCGCCTGGAACGAGCCGCTGAGTTATACCAAGGGGATTTTCTCGAACAGTTTTACTTGACCGACAGTCCGGCTTTTGAGGAGTGGTCAATCCGCCACCGAGAAAACCTCCAACGTCAGATGTCCGAGGTTTTGCGTGGGCTCATCTCGATCCAGGAAAAACAAAACGATCTACAGATAGCCTGCGAGTACGCTCGCAAGCTCGTCACACTTGAGCCGTGGAGTGAGGGCAACCACCGATTACTCATGCGCCTACTTGCTCTCACCGGCAACCGCAGTGCGGCCTTGAAGCAGTATCACACCTGCCAACAGATCCTGGCGACGGAGTTAGGTGTCGATCCCGCCAAAGAAACCACGGATCTCTATGAGCAGATAAAAGAGTGGGAACTTGGTATCCCTTCACAGAGTGACTTGATTGCCCCTCTGGTCGATGCAGATGGTCCGGCATTGGAGCCTGTTTCTGAGGCTCTATCAAGACCACCGGTTTCAATCTGGATTCGGTGGTTTTTAGCTGCTGCAGCTGTCCTGGCGGTGGGCTACGCGCTTTATTATGCATTGAATGTAAGAACACCGATGGGATTAGAGCCGCAGGAACAACCTGTCGGTACGGAACGGACAATATCCACACCGACCTCCTCACAAGCCATGCCAACTCAAGAAATCACTCTGAATTTGCCTGTGGGTGAAGATGGTTACGAAATTGGCGAGATTCTGTATAAGGAAGATTTTACTGACCCATTGCCCAATTTTTGGTGGTACGACGGTGGGCAGGATCCTTGGTTAACGGCAGATATCGACGAGCGTTCAGTCCTAGTTGCGTCTACGGAACAGGCTTATGGGATGGACGTTGGTGAATGGAGTGACCACCTCGCCCAATTTGATTTTTACCTCTCGAAACCAAATGCTGATGGCTTTTATTCCCTGCATGTCTCGACGATGCACCAGACCTGTTCTCCGATCCTTAATCAACCGAATTGCTACTCGATGTATATAGCACCGGAAGGAATTCGTTTCGACCGGAATGCTTGCGACTCTGATCATTACTTCTCGTTAGACAATCCCTATTATGTTTCTCCACGTGAGTGGCATACCCTTCAGATATTCAAATATCGCGAAAAGTATCGGGTTGTACTCGATGATGTTGAAATCTTCAATATCATCATCGATCATCCTATCGAATCGGGCCTCATGCAATTTCAGCTGGATTTCGGGGGAGAATTCTACCTGGACCATTTCCGAATCTATGAACTGGTGTCAAGCGAGGGGTAACGCTCCTCGATGTATCACTAATGTCCGAAGCTGTCATCTCCAGCGTTCATGCTTCCCTTTGGTCCAATAATCATCAGATAAGATACGATCTTCGTCCAGCCTGACAGCGACTCATCCGATCCCATTTGACGATAAGTCCGGTAAAATGAACCCTCGCCTTACCCGCTTGCCATGTCCTGGATGTCTTCCCAGGCGATCACACGCAGTCGCCGCCAAAGAGAATCATCTTGAATACGCTCCGCGAAATCGAGCCAATCCTTTTCAAGTTTCGACCATAGCGAACGCGGCGTGAAGGCCCAGAGGTGAAACTCACGCCCTAACTGGCCCGCGAGTTCATGCCCGATTGTGAGCGTACGCGCCAGTTGATAATGTCGATTGCAGGCTGGCGACTCAGCATCTGGTTTGGGACGCGGTTCCAAGGTCAGATGGCGTGAGAAGCGAGCTTTCTCAACATACCAATACCGGCAGGGCGACCTGTCATCTCCTGGTGAAGGATGCATCTCCGGGCAGCGACGCCTGCTGAAGCGCGAGCAGCGACCAAAGCCGCTCCCGCGCTTGGATTCAACCAGGATTAGGTTACTCTCCCCAAGAAAAAATAGGTCAACCTCAGTCTTGGGACCGCCTCCCTCGATCATGAGAAGAACATCATCAAGCCGAGATAGGCGAACCCCATCCACGTCGTAACCCCAGTAGTAGGGAGTCAATGCCTCGTCGGTCAAATCTTCTTCGTTAGGATTCCCCCATAAAGGTCTGATACTCAGAAGATCCATCAGTGAGATTGTCGGCTGCGCCAACGGGTAGATCACATTCCATAACAATGCGTTTTCTGAGGTTGGATTGAGGAAGTTTGTTAGCACACTCTCAGGGAGAACTGAAAAAATCCGCTCACCCTCCCCGGAAATGACCTGCCTCGGGAGCCACCTCCGTTCGTCGTTATTACCATCCCCACACTCGCCGGAACCCCCATAAAGGTCATCAGACATGGACCTAATTCACTCTTGCTTTTACAGCTTCAGCCATGGCCCGCAAGAAATCACTCAGCCGTTTCTGGGCATCGAAATAAAGGTAAAGGGCAGGCGATCCGTCGTCCTTCATCGCCGCAAAATCACTCAAGGCTTGCCCTTCAAACAAAAGCCCGAAGGTGTAGGTTTTACCGGGCACATCCTCATCCTTTCGGGGTTTCACCAGTAGGATCAGATTGACAAGATCCTTTAAGCCACGTCCTGAATCAAGATCGCAATCTATGGCCCCAGTCAGCGAGAACAAACCAAGCTGATCGCGAAGCACACGACGCAGGCGCGCCACTTTTCCCTGAAGAGCTTGCGACATGGAAGTGTAGATGCGTAGTTTCAACCCTCCCACCTTCCGAGATTCAGCAAGAATAAAATCGATCACTTCAGATAATCCGCCTCCCGTGAACTTCAAGCCCCGTGACGCAGCTCTCAATTGCACACCATCACCCTTCCATAGCGGATCTGCTTGAGGCAGTTCACCTTTGCGTTCGAGCCTATGCAGAATGTGTTGTAACTCCGCTCGGCTACGGTGCAGGCCATCAAGATTGGTGGGATTTATCGATAACAAGGACTTTGCGATTGCCGCGCCAAACTGCCATTGGACGAGCATCTCGCCGATTTGTTTTGTGTTCGTACCTGTCTCAAGCACAAGCACCGGAATTCCCACGTCGACCCACTCATGCAGACGACGATCCAAAGCACCAGATCGGCGCAGATACACGAAGAGTCGATCGTCGCCATAGACTTTCCCAGATCCCGGTGGTTCATCCCGGATCGTGATAAATCCGCCCTCATCTCTCCCGCGCCCTGCCGCGAGTAGGCCCTCTATCCACTTTAATATCGGTTCTAAAGGTGGGTCGGCGAAGAGCGTAATTTTCTCTCGCCCACAGCGCAATGCCGCAGCCAGGACCGAGCCGAGATAAAGGCCGGGATTCTGGGCAACATCCACGAGTGGGCCACAGGCACGCGTCATGTCCACGCCACCGCGCACGAAGGAATGGAGATCCGCACCTGCCAACGCTGCTGGCAAGAGACTCTGCCAATTGAATGGGGAGGGCCAGATGTCGTCATGTAAATCCACCTCAATAATTTTCTGGATACCTCGCTCGACAGCCCAATTTCGTAATTTGGAACCCTCCTGAGTCATGACAACGAAGTGATGCCGTGTCTGCTCTTCAAGCTTCCGGACCGCTTGTTCCCAAAAAGCTGCGATCAAGTTCTCCTCAATTCCATCGTCCGAAGAGGCGTCTACGATAAGATACAAAGTTGCTTCAGGTGTAATTTTCCGCTTTATGGTACGAATGTCATCCGGATTCGCCGTACCGATTGAGTGGAAATCAATCCTGTCGGTTGGCGTGAGTAACCGTGCCAGCATCTCCGCAGTGAATATTCCACATCCGGATCCAATGAGGACAAGCGTGGTAATTTCCGGAGCTGCCGCTTCTTCTGCGAAACGCATGAGCTCAGTGACTCCGGTTGACATTTTCGCAGGCTCTGATAGCCACCGCAGCCAATGGCCAACCCGCGCTTTCTCGCGATCGCGTTCCACCCACAGCGTTACATCTTCCTGCCAGAGCCTCTTCCCAACCTCATCTCGATCTAATTCCGCCAGGGTCTCCCGCATTTTCGGTTCAAGCGCGGAGATCTCCTTTCTAAATGCCGCTGCCTTATTCTCAATCGTCCTCAAGATGGAGTGATAAGAGTCTACGAATTTGCTAATACCCTGCCTCTCGAGCCGTTCAGCTGCATCAGCGAGCGAGATCCCAAGGTCATCCAGCGCCTGCAATTGGCTGCGGGCGGTTGAGATATTCTCGGTAAGCGTCAGCTCCGGAGATCCATGATCCTTGAATGCCTTTAGGGTTGATTCAGAAAGCGTGTTTACGGTGTCCGGCCCAATCAGATGATCGACATAGTAGGTATCAGGATACTCTAGGTTCTTCGTGCTCGTGGATGCCCAGAGAGGTCTTTGGACTCGCGCTCCCCGCGCGGCGAGATATTGAAACTGTTCCCCTTGAATAGTTGCTACAAATTGCCCGTAAGCAAGCCCGCAGTTCGCAATGGCTACTTTCCCGAGCAAGGAGGAAGCGCGCTCCCCCTCCTCGTCGCTGCGCTTGATTGTCTCCTGCAGTTGCTCATCCAGCGCAGTATCGATCCGTGATACGAAAAATGAAGCCACAGAGGCAACATGGTCGAGCGAGCCGCCATCTTCGAGACGCCTCTCCAGACCACTCATATAAGCTTCCATAACTTCTATATAACGCCCAAGAGAAAAAATCAACGTGGCATTTACATTGATGCCCGCTCGAATAGAAGATTCGATCGCGGGTAGACCGGCAAGCGTCGCCGGGATCTTAATCATTGCGTTAGGGCGATTTACTGCATCCCAAAGCCGTCTCGCCTCTTCAATAGTCTTGGATGTATCATCGGCCAATTCGGGATTCACCTCGATCGAGACGAAACCGTCCCCACCGTTCGTTTGCTCAAAAAGCGGCAAGAAGGCATCCGCCGCGGCGCGGATATCATCAATCGCAAGTTGATCGAATATCCTTTCTGCCGTCCATCCTGCCTGGGCGAAACGGCGCAAATCCACCGTGTAGTTATCGCTCGACAAGATGGCACCTTCAAAGATGGTTGGATTGGAGGTCACACCGCGCAGTTCACCAGTAGCGATCCGATCAACCAATTCCCCAGAATCGAGCGAGTCCCTGCGGATATTATCCAACCACAGGGACTGTCCTAGTGAATGAACAGATTGGATCGGGTTCATTATCTGTCCTAGAAGGGGTCGCTTCAATTATTCTCTTGCTCTACCTACCCGATGCAAACGCTCCACTTACGTGATGAAACTAATGGCCAGGAACATTTTCACTTAAGAAGCAAAGATGCAAAGAGCCATGAAGTCCCGATAAAGCAACCGGCCACCTACATGGCTCATGAACCTGAGGACTTGATCCGCACCAGGACTTCCTGAGCTTTCCGGACAACAATATCTGCGGTCAATCCAAAGCGCTCATAGAGTTCCTCGTACGGCGCTGATTCACCGTAATGATCGATGCCGATGATGGCCCCAGTATCGCCAACCCAGCGATCCCATCCAAGTGCAACGCCGGCTTCAATTGCCACGCGGGCGCGAATCACCGCCGGAAGCACCTGTTGACGATATTCAGGAGATTGGGCTTCGAATAGCTCCCAAGACGGGAACGACACCAGGCGGATCGAAATGCCATCGTTCGCGAGTTTTGCACCAGCTTCGAGGATGATCTCGACCTCTGACCCCGACGCCATCAAGATGAGCTGAGGCGGTCCCTCCCCTAAATCTGCCAGGACATATGCGCCTTTCTGTAATCCCTCAGCCGATCCGTATTTCGCCCGGTCGATTGTCGGCAGTGCTTGACGGGTTAATGCTAATGCAGTTGGCCCATCGTCTCTTTCTAATGCTGACATCCAGGCTTGGGCGACCTCATTCGCATCCGCCGGTCGGAATACGACCATATTGGGGATCGTGCGCAATGCAGTGAGTTGTTCAATAGGTTGATGCGTGGGCCCATCCTCTCCCAGGCCAATCGAATCGTGCGTGAACACATAGATTACGCGGATCTTCATTAATGCCGCCAGGCGGACCGCTCCGCGCATATAGTCAGAAAAAACTAGAAAGGTCCCACCGAAGGGGATGAGTCCACCGTATAGGGAAAGGCCGTTCAGGATCGCTCCCATCGCGTGTTCGCGCACCCCAAAATGCAGGTACCGCCCAGCTCGGTGCTCAAGATTAAATGCTGTTTCTCCTTGCAGCGCAGTCTTATTCGATCCGGTTAGATCGGCAGACCCACCGAACAGCTCGGGAATGAACGGCGCCAGCGCGTTCAGGACTACCCCCGAGGAGACGCGGGTAGCCATGCCTTTCGCATCGGTGTCAAAAACAGGGAGCTTTGCTCTCACCTCAGTGGGGAGTATTCCACTCAAGGTTCGCGTAAATTGCGCATACAGATCGGGATATGCCTCTCCGTAACTAGCCATCCTCTCCTGCCAGGCTTCGTATGCCTTGAGATTGCGCTGAGCACCGGCGCGGAAATGCTCGCGCACATCATCCGGAACGAGGAAAGAAGGTTCCTGCGGCCAACCCAATTTATCTTTCGCGCCCGCTAACTCCTCTTCCCCCGGTGGTTCACCATGCGCGGCAGAGGTATCTTGCTTTGTTGGAAGACCATAGCCGATATGAGAGCGAGTTACGATCAACGAAGGGCGTTCATCCGATCTGGCGGCCTCTATGGCGCGATCTAGCGCCTGCAGGTCATTGGCATCCGCAACCTGCTCGACATGCCACCCATATGCCTCAAAGCGCGCGGCGCGATCTTCGGTGAAGGTTATATCCGTGCTGCCATCGATGCTGATCCGGTTGTCATCGTAGAGATAGATCAACCGGCCAAGTCGAAAATGCCCAGCAAGCGAAGCCGCCTCGGAAGCGACACCCTCCATCAAGTCACCATCCGAAACAATTCCATAGATGAAATGATCGACGACGGCATACTCATCACGGTTATAAAGCGCCGCGAGGTGTTCCGCTGCGATCGCCATACCGACGCCAGTAGCTAAACCCTGCCCAAGAGGGCCTGTCGTCACTTCTACGCCCGGTGTCAATCCATACTCTGGATGACCCGGAGTCTTGCTCCCCCATTGCCGAAATTGCTTAAGTTCTTCCAGAGGAAGATCGTATCCGCTCAAGTGCAGCAAGGCATACAGCAGCATGGAACCATGTCCGGGGGAGAGGATGAAACGGTCGCGGTTCGGCCATTGGGGATCTACGGGGTTGTATTTCATATGCCGCGTCCAAAGAACATAGGCCACCGAAGCCATCCCCATGGGAAGACCCGGATGACCCGAGTTCGCCTTCTGAATCGCGTCCGCGGCAAGAAATCGTATTGTGTTGATCGCTTTTTCGTGAATTTGCGCTGAGACCATCTAATGCTCCATTATTTATTGGTTTCTTATCCTGATCCTTCAAGAGGATGATAACATGCAAAATTATCCACCCATGGTTATCTAGACGATCCGAGAGCTCATTTTCTTCTCAGAACGCAGATCCTGTGTATAGAGAGTGTGAAGCATCAGGATATGCGCGTCTACTGGCTACTCGCCGGGCAGGAATAGAAAGTGAACACTCCCTGAGTGACGCCCACAAATACAAGATCATGCATCTCTATTCTTACGCACGATCCGCCCCATAACCCAGAGAACCACGGCGATCAGTAGGCCTGGCACCAGTGTGACGCCCATGCAAAGCAGTGACATTTGGACCGCCCCGCGTCCATAGAAAATCCATATGAGCACATTGCCAACGATCAAGACTATGGCCAAGCCTCCCAGAACAAGGCGCAATGTGGTCCCGCTTGCATACGCACGCAGGTCGCGCCCTTTGTACTTTTCTTCAGCCTTGTCTGAACTCTCTTCCTGCGGATTCAGTTCTCACCTCGGTTTGATAAGGCGGGGCGCGCCTCATAAAAACTATGATGAATTGCCGGGGTCCTGAGCCTCCCCCATCTCAGTCCAATCCAACCCCAGGAGCGCTTCAACAATCATCCGGGCATCTTCTAGTGGATCTTCCGGAAAAGGCAGCGTATGGTCGTGACTCACGCGAGCCGTCAGTCGTTTCGCAGCGGAACGAACAGCGTCTGTGGCATCAGCTTGCTGCGTCAACCATTGCAGCATACTATAAGCATTCGATTCAATCTCACACTCCTCGGTCAAACTCCGCGTGAAGCTCACCGCCCAACCTGCTGCCCGCCGAGCACAGACTCTGGCTCGCCCCTCATTGCCATCGATCCGTGCTCGATTAGCATCCTTTAATTCTTCATGTATCGTTCGCTTGAGTGTAAGCAGATCGCCGCTTAAACCTTTTTGCATCGATCGTTCCCTTTTCGTTGATATGTCATCATGGCGTTTCTCACCCGGGAACCGAACTGTTAAGCTTTGCCCACCCCTAAATGGTAAGATGAGCGTAAGATAAATGCCAGCCAAAGGAGTATGCAAAAATGCGCTTTAAGGACAAGGTTGCCCTGGTGACGGGATCAGGTCGGGGGATCGGACGAGCCATCGCTTTGCGTCTGGCTGCAGACGGAGCTGACATCGTTGTGAATTTTTTCCGCAACCGAGCCCCTGCGGAAGATACAGCCGAGGAAATCCGTAACTTAGGGCGGAAGGCAGTCGTACTTAAGGCCAATGTTGGCGACCTTGAAGATCTTGAAAATCTATTTATCGGTGCGGAAGAGACCTTCGGTGGATTGGATTTTTTTATCAGCAACGCAGCCTCAGGATACAACCGTCCGGTTTTAGAGCAGAAGCCGAAGGGTTGGGAATGGACAATGAATATCAACGCTCGTTCGCTGCTATTCGGAGCTCAACACGCCACGCGGCTCATGCAGCACCGCGGCGGCGGCGCGATTGTCAGCCTCTCTAGCCCAGGCGCCTCACACGTCATTCCGGACTACGTCGTCGTCGGTGCCAGTAAAGCCGCAATCGAAACGCTGACCCGTTATCTCGCCGTAGAGCTTGCCCCTTTGGGCATCAGAGTGAACGCCGTTTCGCCGGGTGTCGTGAGGACCGATGCTCTGGAGCATTTCGACGTTACGCAGGACGATTCTGTGATTAAGCGCGTCTCAACGATCACCCCCGCCGGTCGACTTGTGACTCCCGAGGATGTTGCCGATCTGGTCGCTTTCCTGTGCTCCCAGGAGGCTGACATGATCCGGGGGCAGACGATCGTCATCGACGGCGGATTCACCTTGTTAGGAGATCAGCGTTCTCGTTAGGAAAAGTGAGAACGTTGATTTAGGCAGGACGATATAATCGACTAGACCGCCAAGTTGGTGGTGTCCCTGGCGATGTGCTCCAAGAACTCTTTGCGAGTGATGTCATTGGTCTTGAACGTCCCGGTCATGGCACTGGTGACCATGCTTGCGTTGGCCTTCTTCACCCCGCGGATCTTCGAGCAAAGATGTACGCCCTCAAGGACGACGGCGACACCCTGAGGGTGGATTGCCGCCTCGAGGAAATCCGCGATCTGGCGCGTCATCCGCTCCTGAACCTGCAGCCGGCGGGCAAATAAATCGACGACGCGGGGGATTTTCGACAGCCCAATGACCTTGCCATTGGGGAGATAGGCGACGTGTGCACGCCCCATGAAGGGCAGCAAATGGTGCTCACACATGCTGTAAAACTCAATATCGCGGACAATGACCATATCGTCATAGTCCACTTCGAAAACAGCTTCATTAATGAGTTTGTAGGGGTCTACGCGATACCCCGCAAGAAGTTCATCATACATGCGGGCGACACGTTCGGGTGTGCGTTCCAGACCTTCCCGGCAGGCGTCCTCACCAAATGCTTGGAGAAGTGTAGCGACCGCGGCTTCAATTTCTGGCCGCGCTACACCTACCCCATCCAAAAGCTCCGCTGCTGCATCGATATTGTGCATAGTCCTCTTCCTCCTCTCATGGTAATTCTTTTAAAAAAATCCTATCACAAACGAAATCAAACCTGGGACAGGAAATTTCCGGGAGCACCCCTCATATTGTAAGATTCTGAGTAAAATAGCCACAACAAAGAAGCCATTCTATCAACATTTTGACGATTTACGATACAAATGTCTTACCTGCCGCCGTCATTCTCGAACCGTTCGAGATTGGGCATTACGAAGGATGGACCTATGAACGAAGACCGCATCATCATCAAGGATTTACTGCTGCGGGGAATCATCGGGATCAACGATTGGGAGCGTGAAAAAAGACAGGACATCCTGATCAATATCACCCTTTCGGGAGACCTACGGGCAGCCGGCGAGAGCGATACGATCGAGGACACCATCAATTACCGGACGTTAACGAAGAAAATCATCGAGCATGTGGAGGAGTCAGCCAGATATACGGTTGAAGCCTTGGCCGCCGACATCGCCAGACTGTGCTTGAGCGCGGAGGGGGTTCGGCGCGCAAAAGTTCGGGTCGAGAAACCCGGCGCATTGCGCTTCGCGAAATCAGTCGGTGTGGAAATCGAGCGGAGCGTGAGCGACTTTGACTGAACTTGCCTTTATCGCCTTAGGTTCGAATATCGATCCTGAAACGAACTTGCCGCTCGCGTCAACGCGGCTGTCCGAGCTTGGCAAACCCATTGGCGCTTCAACGGTCTATCAGAACCCCGCCATCACAGATGAACCGCAGCCGGATTACCTCAATGCGGCGATCTTAATAGAGACTGCACTTGACCCCTTGGCGATCCGAGACAAACTGCGCGAGATAGAAGTAGACATGGGGCGCATTCGCACAGAGGACAAGTTCGCGCCGCGAACGATCGATTTGGATCTCTGTTTATTAGGTGATATTGTGCTTGATCATGAGCTGCTATCCCTCCCGGACCCCGACCTCTTGAAGAGACCGCATCTTGCGGTGACAATTGCCGAACTCCGACCGGACTTCCCCCACCCTCTAACGGGAGCCGCCTTAAAAAAAATCGCAAATAAATTACAGAAGGGCGCAAATCTTAAACCCAGACCTGACGTTGTTCTTCCTGGTTACGAATAGGAGGAACATTTCCTTATCGTGAGCCAGGAAGAGATAAGAAAAATAAATCATGTCATCTCAAATCGCTGACGTCGTCATCTGTGGAGCCGGGATAGCGGGGATATCGACGGCCTACCATCTCAGCGTCAATACTGGCGTGAGACGGGTGCTCCTGGTTGATGAGCGGCCACCCCTCTCACTAACCAGTGACAAATCAACGGAGTGCTATCGCAATTGGTGGCCTGGCCCAGGGCCCGCAATGGTTCAGATGATGAACCGCAGCATTGACATCCTTGAAGATCTGGCCGACGAGAGCGGTAACCGCTTCAATCTCAACCGGCGCGGCTACCTCTTTGCTACAGCAGACCCGTCGCGTATTGAGGATTACAAAACCCGCGCACATGAAGCAGAGTCTCTGGGCGCAGGCGCGCTGCGGATTCATGATGGCCAAACTGCGGGGCCAGCCTATCAAGTTCTTCAACTGGAGGGGTACCGGGATCAACCCGATGGCGCCGACCTGATCACGGATCAGGCATTAATCCGCGAATACTTCCCCTACTTGAGTGAGGATACTGTCGCCGTCATCCATCCTCGTCGTGCTGGCTGGTTCTCAGCCCAACAGTTGGGGATATATATGCTCGAGCAAGCTCGCCAACATGGGACGCAGTTAGTTGAGGGACATGTCGACCGCGTTGAACATCGAGGGGGACGCGTGCAAGCAGTCCAGGCTCGGACGAAGCAGGGTGTTATCCAAATCGACACTCCCAATTTCGTCAATGCCGCTGGACCCTTTATTAAACCGGTGGGAGTCCTTCTCAACGAGCATCTGCCAGTGTTCTCAGAACTGCATATCAAGGCTTCAATCAACGATCGTCTCGGGGTCTTCCCACGAAACGCCCCGCTGCTAATCTGGTCAGATGAACTCCAGCTGCCATGGCGGGAGGAGGAACGAGTGATCCTGGCGGAGGATGATGAAACACGCTATCTACTCGAAACTTTCCCCGAAGGTGTCCATGCAAGACCGGAAGGTCATCAGGACAGCTCCATTGTGCTGATCTTATGGACTTATGATATCGAACCGGTTAAGCCAACATTTCCGATTACATATGATCCTAATTATCCTGAGATCGCTTTACGAGGCCTGGCACGCATGCTGCCGGCATTGGAGACCTACTTTGATCGTCCTCCCAAACCCTGGTTAGATGGTGGCTACTACACCAAGACTGAAGAAAACCGCCCCCTTGTGGGCCCCCTCAGCCTGGATGGCGCCTGGATTATCGGTGCACTTTCCGGCTTCGGCCTGATGGCTTCCCCTGCTTGTGGGGAGCTGCTCAGCAAACACATCGCCGGCACAGATCTGCCACAATACGCGCCGTGGTTCCAGCTCTCTCGCTATGAGGATCCTGAATATCAAGTTCTGCTCAAATCCTGGGAACAGACGGGGCAGCTTTAGTTGTCTGGAGAGGGTTAACCCGAATTAATCGTTTTCGGAGAGGAGACCGGCACGTTCAAGAATGCTTCTTAGTTCTTCCCTTTCTTCAACCATGAGCGGCTGCAGCGGAGAGCGGACCGGTCCACCATAGAAACCCAAGAGATCAAGCGCTGCCTTAAGTCCCGCCACTCCGAAACGCGAGGTGACCGCGTTGTTTGCTTCGATCAGATTTAGCTGTAGATTTCGGGCGTCGCCGATCTGCCCGTCTTTGTATAGCGCATGAATTCGGGCAAGATCACCTGCGGCGATATTCACCAGCGCAGCGATGAGCCCAACGGCGCCGATGGCAAGGGCAGGTAGAAAGAAACTCCCCGAACCAGCTAACACCTGGAAACCCTCCGGGGCTGCATGAACCACCGATCCCATCTTTGACAGGTCGCCTGAGCTGTCTTTAATGCCGACGATATTCGGGTGCTGCGCCAGCTCGAGGATCGTCCCCGCGGCCATGTCCACACCGGTGTTTGCGGGCACATTATAGAGAAGCACCGGCACACTGGATGCCTCTGCCACTTCACGATAATGACCGCGCAGAGCGCGCAGGTCCATCTTTAATTTATAGTAACTCGGCGTCACAATCAACACTGCGTCCGCACCGACAGCCGCCATCGCCTGCGCGAGTTCCACTGTCTCCCGGGTCGAATGCATCCCCGCGCCGGCGATCAAAAGATGGTTAGAGGACATCTGCTCGCGGACCGCCTTGACCACAGCCACGCGCTCCTCAAACGACTGGGACACGAATTCACCGTTCGACCCTCCCACGACATATCCGTCCAACGGCAATTCGTTCCAGCGCGATAGATTGGTGGACAGGTGATCGAAGGCTATCTCGCCTTGTCCTGTAAACGGTGTTGAGATCGGAGGGTAGATCCCGGCCAGGTTTAGTTCTTTTCGCGCGGGCATCTTATACGGTTCTCCAAGTCGACTAGGGGTTAAATTCCTTCACTGCTTCTGCAATTGCTTCGCGCACGCGTGCATCCGGTATATCATCAACACTTACGTACCGCTTGTCGGCGATCCAGATCTCAAGCGATCCATCTGCCGCTGAGCCGAAGTCAACCATTTGCTCTGCCAGGTCAGGGTATTTAGCAAGCCGTTTTCGAACCATCCCCTCAATCTGTTCGCTGATCGGAGAAGCTTGCTCCTCGCCTTTATCCAGATGCGCGTCGGGGAGCAACGGCTCTAAGCGCTCCAAAGGTGAAGCCTCTGAAGATCGAGTGCGAAAACCGGATGCTCTCCTGATTCCGAGCAAGAGCACAATCCCCAAGAGAAAGATCCCAAGAATTAGAATGAGCGTTGACCCTGTAAACATCTCTTCCTCACTTTCCGCCGCCTGGCGTCCTACGCCTCTTGAAGGAGCACCGCCCGCGCCGGGGCACCATCACTTCCGACGAGTTTCAATGGAAGACAATACAGACTGTACCATCCGGCATCAACACCGGACAGGTTCAAACCCTCGATGATCACTACCCCTGCTTCCAGAAGAATAGTGTGTGTGGGGACACTATCACCGAAGGGCGCAACCGACAAGTAATCCACCCCTACCGTATGAACCCCGCGATCGGTAAGCCATTGTGCACCACGGGCATCGATGGCGATGAAATCCTCATGGAACGAATGCGGACTTTCCGACCAAAAGGCTGAATTCTGCGTTTTGAAGAGCAGCCGGCTCACCTCGGCAGGTATATTTACGGAATCGAGGGTTTCGTCGTCGATGACGTCGATTTCGCCAAACTCGGCGACGTAAGCCCGACCGAGCAATCTATCCAGAGGTAGCGATTCAATACTCGCCGCTCCCTCGACGAAATGCACCGGGGCGTCGACATGTGTGCCAACGTGAACGCCACAGGCCAGACGGGAGACGTTTGCGTTGGCCCCTTCCGCAATATTGGCAATTCGCTCCAGCTCAACCGCCGGATCCCCCGGCCATACCGGTAGATCCGGACTAATAGGAACAGAGATATCAAATACTCGCATTATTTCCTCCATGAGCAGGATTATAGAACCCTTTCTCGAATCAAGGAACAATCGATTGGCAGGTTTTTGCACACGGATATAATCCTAGAAACGAAAAGGGGTAAGGGATTCGATGGCTGATTTTAAAACGCTCGATGACAAAATCCAGAACAATCTGCAGACTAGCCTGGACGATCTGAAGCGGCTATGCGCCCAGCCCAGCATTGCCGCGCAAAATATCGGCATGATGCAATGCGCTGAATTGACCGCAGAGCTGCTGCTTGCCCGAGGTTTTAACGTGCAGATCATGCCGACGAAGGGATTCCCAGTGGTTTACGCAGAGCGGAAGGGTCGGGCGGATCGAACGCTTATCTTCTACAACCACTATGATGTCCAACCGCCAGAGCCACTCGAACTCTGGGATTCACCGCCCTTCGAGCCGACCGAACGGGATGGAAAGATATTCGCTCGCGGTGTGAGCGACGATAAGGGTCATATCCTCTGCCGTCTAGCGGCGATTGACGCCTTTCTAGGAAGTGAGGGCGACCTTCCCTGCAACGTTAAGTTCTTGATTGAAGGCGAGGAGGAAATCGGCAGCACAAACCTCCCCGAATTCATCAACGACAACCTCGATCTTCTTGCTGCGGACGCGTGTATTTGGGAATTCGGAGGGGTTGACCATGAGGGCACACCGCAGCAAGTAGCCGGGCTGCGCGGCATCTGCTATGTGGAACTCAATATAAGATCTGCCAGCCGGGATGCCCATTCCGGGTTAGGCGGCTCGATTTTCCCTAATGCCGCCTGGAGATTGATATGGGCGCTGAACTCACTTAAAGGACCCAACGAACATATCCGCCTGCCAGGCTTTTATGACCGTGTCCTACCACCGAGCAAACGTGATCTTGAACTTCTAGTTCAATTTCCCGATAGGGCTGAGGAGTATCGCAGCACTTACGGTTTGAGCGGTTTTCTAAAGGATATCGAAGGCGGCGTCGATCTGCTACGGGAGGAGATATTCAGTCCAACATGCACCATATGTGGACTTACAGCAGGCTACCAGGGCCCCAGATCGAAGACGGTCTTGCCCGCCCTGGCGAGCGCGAAGGTTGATTTCCGCCTTGTACCCGACCAAGATCCCGAAGAGGTCGTTTTGCAATTGCAGAACCATCTAGATAACGAAGGCTTCCACGATGTGGAGGTCACGTACCTGGCGGGTGAAAACCCCGCGCGGACCGACCTCGACGATCTTTTCCTCCATCTAGTCGTCGAAACGGCAGAAGATGTCTATGGTGTACCCCAGAGAATCCTGCCGATGTCACCCGGCTCCGGACCCAACCACCCCTTCATACACGATTTAAAAGTCCCTGTAGCAACCGCGGGGATCAGCTACCCAAAGGCAAACATCCACGCGCCGAACGAGAACATCGTCATCGACCACTTCTTATCCGGAGTCCGTCATACCGTGCGCATCATGGCTGAATTCAGTAAACCTTAAAAACCGCACAGGATCCCCCTGCCAGTGTCAATCATGTCGTGATTCGTTGGATGAGCGCCACGAGGGAGCCTACTATCCGTACCTTGAAGGAACCCCCTCAGCGCGCTATAATCGGATGTGTTCGGGGCGTAGCGCAGCCCGGTAGCGCACTTGCATGGGGTGCAAGGGGTCGGCGGTTCAAATCCGCCCGCCCCGACCAAAAACTGCCAGGGTTTCCTGGCGGTTTTTTTACAATCGTCTGATCTAACTTCCCAATTTTTTTGGACTGGATTGGAATTCTTGTGTGGATGTTCCTCGCGCCCATATACTTATACGATGTTCTCCATCCATCTCGATGCATAATCCCTGAGTTCAACTGCAGCTACAGCGATTTATTAGCAAGCACGAGGCTTCCTCGCCGGGCACAGAGTCTCCTGTCGAATTGACGAGTAGAAATCTCTGAGTAATAAACAACTCTACATCGGCCTCACTTCGTATACTCGAATGCTCGCAATAAATGGATTGCTTTGGGCAAGTTTCTCCGCAGCATCAAGACTCTCCGCCTCGATGATGTTGTAACCAGTAATGGATTCCATATTCCATAGTAGGTCCCTGGTTCCACTTTTCGAGATTTCTCGACCACCACTGAAACCGCCCCGGTCAACCTGCTTGTCGGAGATCGATTCAAACCAAGCCTCCCAAGCCTCCATGATTTCTGGGGTGGGTTTTTCAAATCCGAAATGCAGAAACATAAACTTTTTCACTTCTCTCTCCGTGTTTATGGGTATTCTCAAAGGTTTAACAGCGGGTAGGGCTGGCTAACAACGGAATAGAACCATTCCCACTGCATCAAAACCCAAAGAGGGATTGACCGCTACCAAGTTTCGGTGATTTTTGTCAAACCCCTCGGGTTGTCGGGATCCAATCCGCGTGCACGTGCCAGACCAAGGCTGAAGAGTTGTCCCGGCAGTACAGTAAGTAACGGGGAAATCCACTCCGGCGCTTCAGATGGAATGGGCATGGCGAGGTGAGCCTCAGCCAATAATTCCTCATTGTTGCTAATGATGAGCAACTCCCCTTCAAGCGATTTCAGCCGCTCTACCAGTTCTCCAAGGTTCTCGAAAACCGATCCATGCGGGGAGATGATGATTATCGGAAAACCGGGATGGATTAAAGCAATCGGACCGTGAAGAAAATCAGCAGAGGAGTATGGCTCGGCAAGGGTCTGTGTAAGTTCCTTTATCTTCAAGGAGATTTCGAATGCCGTCGCATAGTTATATCCACGCCCTATCACAACATAATGGTCCTTGGTCCGGAACCGGGATGCCTGCTCCAAGATCACGCTATTACTATCGAGGGTTCTCTCAAGAAGCACCGGCAGCTCCTGTAATTGCCGCAGCCTGACTTTGTCTTCAGTCATGTGGGATGAGAGTAATCCCAGAGCCATTAATGACGTGGTATAGGTCTTCGTTGCAGCGATAGCTTTCTCTGGACCCGCATTCAGCAGGATGACATCATCCGCAGACATCGCCAACGGTGAATCCGGGTCGTTGGTGATAGCAAGCGTGGGTTGACCTTGATCATGGGCTTCGCGGATTACTGATAGGATGTCCGGTGAACGACCAGATTGCGAAATGCCAAGGACCAATGCACCGTCCATCACAGGTGGTTGTCGATATAGCGTAAACAAAGAGGGAGTGGCCAGTGAGATCGGCATTTGATTATGGGCGCCAAAAATATACTTTGCATACCTTGCTGCGTTATCGGAAGTCCCACGTGCTGCGATGACCATATAGTGGAATCTCCCACGCAATCGCTGGGCGATATTTTCTATATGGTCATGCTCGCAAGCCAAAAAGCGTGCAACCACATCCGGCTGTTCATAGATCTCGCGTTGAAGAATCTCTCCGCTCATGATAGGTATGCCTTCTCTTGGACCTGTGGGAGTGATTTGCTCCCGACGGACTGGTTCAACCGTTGCATAGGATCAACTGGCAATAATTATTTGTCGTAAAACCCATGCGAGCCCTTCTTCGTCGTTTGAGGGTGCGACGAAGTCAGCATGCTTAGCGACCCCTTCGTGTGAATTTCCCATGGCCACTGCATAACCCACGACATTGAACATACTTATGTCGTTCTGTGAATCGCCGACCGCGAGGACCGCATCCAAGGGAATGTTTAAATACCCTTCAAGCCTTTTAAGTGCAGAGCCCTTACTCACATCAGGGTGATTGATCTCCAGGAATGTAGCTCCAGAATATGTCAGATTGGGAGGCTGTTGAAGCGCTCTCAAAGCATCTTCCGACTTCCTCAACACATCTGGCTCTCCAACTAAAGTGATTTTCCCTGGTCGAAGATCCGAATCCCGGAGAATGTCATCAGTATGGTGAAGATATGCCCGAGCAACGGATGGCGTATGATCAAGGATTACAGGATCAGCTTCATAGAAAATCCTCTCCGAGGATCCAAGGAAGATCGCCGCACCGCTTCTCCGCGCAATCTCGACCACGGAGCGCGTTGTTTCAGGCTGAAGGGTAGTGTAAGCGATAACATGATCCCTATGAGGATCGTAAATGAAAGCGCCTCCAGATGTAATGTCTGGAGCATTCAAGTTGAGCTGCTCCAATAGCTCAAGGACACCACACCTCGGTCGCCCAGATACGAGAGCGACTAAGAGATCTTTGTTCATCACATCTTTGATGGCTTTACGAACCTCTTCCCGAAGCTGAAGCTGAGAATCAAGGAGCGTTCCATCGACATCAATCGCGATTAGCTTTAGTGACAATTCGCGAATATTCTCGTATAGCGACGGGTAAGGTCCTGCTTTATTAGCGATCATATATAACAATCACCTCAATTATTTTCCTTTACAGATCGGGAGTCTTCAATTTGACGTTCCGAAGCCCAGCAAGATCACAAACCAATCTAGGAGGAATGTCGATGAGGAAAGATACGAATCCTTTCAAAGGATTCTCTCACTCCAAATATCAGGGAAATCGTAATCCACCTCATATCTCGCCAATGAAAAACGTATAATAACGCATATATGGAGAATGTGGGAATGATCCATGCGGTCATCTTCGATCTCGATGGATTGATGATCGATAGTGAGCAGATAAGCCTACGTGTTTGGCGTGATTTCTTGGCGGAGTACGGAACCAGCATCTCCGAATCTCAATACAAGAGTATGATCGGCATGGATGCGCAAGCTTCTGCAGCGTACGTCAAAGGACAAAGTGATCTACCCTTGAATACCGATGAGATCATGCGAGTTCACAGTACACGCCTGATGGAAGTCATTGGACGTGAGGAGATTACTATGCCCGGACTTCTCCGCCTGATCAGAGAACTTTGCGAACGAGATAAGCTCCTTGGAGTAGCTTCGAATAGCCCAAAAAACTATGTTACACGTGCACTTGGTGCAATCGAAGGTGCTGACTTGTTTGATGTCGTCGTCACCGCTGACCAAGTCCAGAGAGGGAAACCCGCCCCAGATATTTATCTGGCTGCAGCAGCAGGACTTTCTTGCGAGCCAACGCATTGCCTCGCCATTGAGGATTCACCACTCGGATTACAGGCTGCTCTAAGTGCAGGGATGCGGGCCGTCGCCGTCCCTAATACAGCTCTGGAGGGTGCGACTTTCGAAGGGGCTTACGCTTCCTATGCGAGCCTCAAGGACCTTCGAGAGGATTTGGGCTTCATCCTTCTTTAAGTGGCTGAACATCAAAGTCAGGACTCTTAAAGTAAGCCCTCGGCGTAAATCCTCTTTCACGATCTCAGTGGCTTTCTTTAGCCCTTCTCCAGTTCTCAATCTAACGAGCGGACATGAAATCGGGTGTAGTGGAGCATTAATGATTGACAACGGCTTAGGAGAAGCGTAGACTGTTTTTAAATCACTTCATCTATCATTAACCTATTGAGATGATGTGTTTATGTAGAACTTTGGTACTATTTGAGCGCCTTAGGTCACCTGACACCTTATCCTAAACTATAGGAAAACAAAGGTGGTAACCATCTTCACGAATGGAGGTACGCAAGATGGTTACCCCAATCGAAAATCGCGCACGACGCTGCAGGGAACTCATCAATTGCTGATTCGAAACGCCATACAGATATTGAGCAGATTGCTCATGCGCACCGATTTGATCTGTTAGGGGTTTTAATACTGCAACGAGTGATTGACTGCTCAAATTAGGTTTGAGATCACGGTTCCACTCTTCACCTTTCTTTGGCGTGATCGTCCCTCGACCTCACCAAGATGTTAGATTGGCTTCGTTGTAGGTCAGGGGGCGTAGGGAATCCAGACAGTTGAAAGCAATGAGAGGAGGTGAATAGACAAGAAGAAAAGCGTAATGTTCTACTTGAGTATCCGATGATTCATCTCTACTAATAGGTAAATCTTAGGAGGGAGCACATAATGCTTACAGCCTTACTTCTGGCGCTTTGGGCCTACTTGTGCATATACGACATCCTAGGCCCGGTGTTCTTCCTGGGATTCCGACCACTCATCGCTGGCTTTGGTGCTGGCTTGATCGTGGGTGATGTCCAAACCGGCATGCTTATCGGTGGCACCCTAGAGCTCATGGCTCTGGGTGTCTACACGTATGGCGGCGCCACAATCCCGGACTTCACCGTTGGTGCGATCCTTGGCACCTTCTTTGGCAAGGAAGGTGGTTTTGAGGTCGGAATTTCACTAGCAATACCTGCGGCGCTCTTACTCACACAAGTGGATATCCTCCAGCGCTTCTTGAACTTCTTCTTCGTTCACCGCGCCGATGCCTATGCAGAGGCAGGGGACGAAAAAGGCTTCATGCGTATGATGGTGTGGACTAGCCACTTGATCTGGGGACTCTCGCGCGCGATTCCCGTTTTCCTGGCAGTCGCATATGGTCAACCGGCCGTAGTCGCGGTCTCCAATTTCTTCGAGAACAATCCCTGGTTTAACCAAGGCATCTCCGTAGCCGGCGGCATCCTTCCGGCGCTCGGTTTTGCCATGTTGCTGAAGATCCTACCCGTGAGCACATACCCTGCCTTCCTTTTGATTGGCTTTGTGCTGTTCGCCTACCTGAAGATGCCTCTCGTCGGCATCGCAATAGCAGGTGTGGCAATTGGTTTGGTCTACCAGCAGCTTAAGTATCGCGGACAGGAGGCCTGAAATGGACACTGCTATGGAGAAGAAGCTCACTCGTAGCGACCTCATGAAGGCATTCTGGCGCTACATATTCCTCAATCAGCTCGGCTGGAACTATGAGCGTATGCAGTCTGTTGGCTACTGCGCCTCGATCCTGCCGATCCTTCGCAAGACACGACCCGATCCGGAGGAGTTCAAGGAAGCTTTCATCACTAACCTTAACTTCTTCAACACCAACCCCGTGGTCGGCTTTCCTTTGATCCTCGGTGCACATGCGGCGCTGGAGGAAGCAGGGGCTTCGCTAGAGACCACCGAGGGTTTGAAGGTTGGTTTGATGGGTCCTCTGGCTGGTGTTGGCGACACCATTGTATGGGCGCTTTACAACAGCATCATCATGAGCATCGGCTCAGTGATGGCCCTTAGTGGCAATGTTATGGGGCCAATCTTGGTGATTCTGCTCGTGCTCATCCCATACTTTGCGGTGCGCTACTGGCAGTTCTTCTGGGCTTACAACCAGGGTTCGAACCTGATCGCTCAGCTCGGAAGCGGGATGATCTCTCGCGTCACCGAACTCGCTACGATCGTTGGTTTGATCGTGATCGGCGGCTTCGCGCCCTCCATCGTTAAGATGTCCACATCGTGGGAGTGGGCTCGGGATGTTGAGGTGCGGGGCGAGATGACGACACAGGTGGTCAACATCCAAGCGCAATTGGACGCCATCTTACCCTTCATGCTGCCGCTGCTCATCACCTGGTTAGCCTATTGGCTGCTCAAACGCAACTGGAGCCCAATCCAGGTTATCCTCCTTCTCACCGCAGTTGGCTTCATCGGCGGTGCGCTAGGAATCCTGGGCTAACCAAGAGCCATTGGACATCTGGATCCCATACGCAAAAGGGTAATTGGGAGTATTTATTCTCCCAATTACCCTTTCTAATAGAACCCCAATTTCCCATCGAGAGAGAGAAGAACATGTACAAAACATATTTAGATGTCGCACTCGAGCGAATGCGGTTAATGAAAGAAAATCAAGGAGAAGCGATTCAGGCTGCGGCCCGCATCGTGGGAGATGTTATTGCGCAAGGAAAGCATGTTTACACTTTTGGCAGTGGCCATTCTCAGCTCCTCGCACGCGAGATTAGCGAGCGCGCGGGGGGGCTGGCTCCTGTATTCCATCTACCCGATCCCACATGGGGCATGATAGAGCGTCTAGAGGGATACGGCGAGACTCTTCTCCAACAATATCCGATCCAACGGGACGAGGCGATCTTCGTAATCTCAAACTCTGGACGCAACCCCGAACCTATAGAGGTGGCGATAGGAGCAAAAGATAGAGGGTTAGCGGTGATCGTGGTTACTTCGCTCGAGCACTCGAAGAGTGTCGATTCCCGCCATTCCAGTGGAAAGAAACTGTATGAGGTGGGAGATGTGGTCCTCGATACAGGTACTCCCGAAGGTGATGCCGCCCTCAGCTTTGAAGGGCTGCCCGTGAAAGCCGGGGCCCTCTCGACTGTCCTTGGTGCAACGATCATGAACGCAGTGATGGTCGAGGCCATCCAGTATCTTCTCGATAAAGGCGCAACGCCTCCGATTTTCATAAGCGCTAATGTTGACGGTTCAGATGAGCACAACGCGGAATTGATGGAGCGCTATAAAGATATGGCATGGGCGCCGAGGTTTTTCTTTTAGAATCAAGGAGGAATCACACATCCATTGAAACTGTGAGTGAACCGACATTCTCACAAGTGGACTTCGGTGTATTGGACATTCCTGCCTTTGGTCTCTGGCTCAAGCGACTTAAAAGAGGCCGGAAGGATATAATAGGGCTATACCAGGAGGAATTGTGGTTGGGATTGTAATCGTCACCCACGGTAGAATGGCAACTGGCCTCATCGAAGCTGCAGAGATGATTGTAGGTGAGCAAGAGGCGCTTGTGCCGGTCCATCTTCAAGAAATGGATGATGTAGAAGGTCTGATGGAGCGTGTAACGAAAGCCGTCTCTCAGGTGGATTCAGGTCAGGGTGCACTTATCATGGTAGATTTGCCCGGGGCCAGCCCTTTCAACGCCAGCGCGCGGATCGCCATGCAGCAGGATAATATAGGTGTGGTTACTGGAGTTAGTCTCCCCATGCTTGCCGAGACACTTGTTCAGCGAGATGGGAGTTCAATTCAAGAACTAATCGATATCGCTAAAAATGCAGGTATGATAGGCATCAAAGATCTAACGGAGATCCTCAACCCGTAAGATCCATCGAATCCCCTACTTGGCTGTAACAGGAGGTTTCCGTATGCATTTTCGACACCTACGCATGGATAATCGCCTAATCCATGGTCAAATCCTGGTCTCGTGGAACGCGCGGTATAAAATTGATCGCATTATCGTCACCAATGATAAAGTAGCATCAGATCCCATCCAGGTTACTTTGCTGAAAGCCGTCGCTCCGATCGGGGCAGAAGTCTCTGTCTTTTCGCTCGACGAGACTGTTGAATACTGTAATAGCCCTGAGGCACAGGACGAGGGCATCTTTATTATCGCTAAATTCCCTGAAGATGGTGTTGCCCTTCTTGAACGTGGGCTCGAGATGGATGAGATCAACCTGGGCAACCAAGCCTTTGTGCGCGGCTCGAAGAAGTTGTCCAATTCTGTATTCCTAACTGACACAAGTGTGCGCGCCATGCAAAAAGCGCATGAAATGGGTGTGAAAATCACCTGTCGTATGATGCCAGACGATCCCACGAAGGAATTCTGGCCTACGATCGAGAAATCTTTTCCTGAATGGCTTGAAGACAAATAATCACTAGCTCCCCTCGAATTGAACCGATACAATCGTCTGCCGGGAGTCTAAGCACTACGGTGTTTCGTGTGTTTCACACTTGGTCGCTTGCCTCGTAACCAGCAAAGTCATCCTATCGATCCAATTCGACTCCGTTTATTAGCTCGATAATTACATACAGAATCATGGCTCGTTAACTCTCAAAGGAGACGACAATGACCAATCAAGCTTTGGCATACGCCGACAAGGTTCAAGGTACCCTGTTGGGTATTATAGATTCACAGATGGATGCTATCTTGAAGGCGGCCGATATTGTTGCGGAGACGGTGGCGAGGGACGGCATCCTCTATACCTTTGGAACGGGGCACAGCCATATGATTGCTGAAGACGTTGCGGCACGAGCGGGTGGTCTTGCGCCTGTCGATGCAATCCTTGAGCCGAGCCTCACGGGCAATCAGCACGTGGTGAAAAGCGAGTACATGGAGCGCATCGAGGGGATGGCTGAGATCATTCTGAATTACTACCGCCTCTCACCCAAGGACGCGCTTATCATTGTATCGAACTCCGGGCGGAACGCTGCCCCTATCGAAATGGCTGACATCGCCCAACAGCGTGGGATAAAAGTGATCGCGATTACCTCCCTGGAACACTCCAGGGGTACGACCTCACGCCATTCTAGCGGCAAGAAACTGTACGAACTGGCTGACGTGATTATCGACAACGGTTGTCCAAAAGGAGACTGCCTGCTGAGCCTCGACGGTTTAGCTCAACCGGTCGGCCCAGGATCAGGAGTGGCAGGAATGTTCATCATCCACGCGATCATCGTCCAGTCCATCCAGAATTTGCTCGAACGGGGAATCGCTCCACCTGTCTTCATGAGCGGCAACCTCGATGGACATGAGGATGTTAATGTACCTCTCATGGATCGCTACTGGGGGCGGATTAAAATCTGGTGAGGGGTTATGAAAATCGAAGACCTTCGTGCTAGTGTTATTCGAGTCGATATTACCCCTTCCATAGGTTCACCCATGGAGGGGTACGGGGAGCGGAAAGGGGTCAGCCAGGGTATACACGACTCCCTTTTCGCACACCTTCTCCTGCTCGAAGCGAGGAACGAGCGTGCTGCGCTCATCACACTGGATTTGTTGGGAGTCCGTCTATCTATCACCGATCGTATCCGTGCAAGTATCGGGAGGGCGATCAACCTATCACCCAGCGGTGTTATGCTCGCTTGTTCCCACACACACTCAGGACCCGCGGGTTTCTTACCCGACGTACCCGGATTGCGAACCCACTCTGATCCAGAATTCCAACGGACCGTTGAACGAAAACTAATCCAGGCGGCGGAACAGGCTGAGCTCCATCTCGAACCCGCCAGCCTAGGTGTTGCCTGCGGTCATGTTAACGGCGTAGGGAGCAACAGGAATGACCCTGAAGGAGGTCCCTTCGATGATGAGGTCATCGTTTTGCGGCTAGATAATCAAGATGGTGAACCCCTCGCTGTTGTCATGAACTTTGGATGCCATCCTACGGTAATGGGGCATGAGAATTTGTTGCTCTCAGCCGACTTCCCGGGTGTGACTGCGGATACGTTGAGGATGATCTACCCCGAAACGGCATTTTTATTTACCAATGGTTCATCAGGGGACGTAAGCACCCGCTTCACCCGACGGGAGCAAACGTTCTCTGAGATGGAACGGCTTGGCCGGATACTCGCTGGCGAGGTGCTCAAGGTTATGCACGAGATCGAAACACAAAGGAATGTTTTGATCGCTCATCGACTCGAAGAAATGAAGCTCCCTCTGCGCCAATTCCCCGATGTAAAAGAGATGCAAACAAAGATACAGCTCCTGGCGGAGGAACTTGAAATATTGAAATCATCCGGAGCAAGCCATGGGGATATCCGCCGAGTTTTCACACAATGGCAAGGTGCTGTCGGCCAAGCAGAGATGGCGAAAGCCCTTGGAGGGAAGGATGAAATCCGCACCCAACTTCATCTCCTGAAGATCGATGGTCTATCCCTCATTGGACTGCCTGGTGAGCCATTCACTAGCACCGTTCTCGAGATCAAAGCGAAAAGCCCCTTTGCCCACACTGCCGTGGTCAGTTATGCTAACGATGAAGTGGGATACTTCCCTGATATGGAGGCCTTTGAGTCGGAGACTTATGAGGCGCTGATCAGCCCCTATCGCAAAGATGTGGCGGCGATGATTACGGAACGAACCTTAGCATTGCTGCAGGAGGCCTGAGATGTTCAACTTTGACACAAATCTGGTGTTGAAATTCATTGGCATTGGTTTCGCGATCGCCTGGGTATTCGTCCGCTTGGGGTATTGGAAGGGTTGGTATTGGCGGACACGCGGCGGTGTTTACGCTTACCTTCCTCTCGGCATCGTTTTCTTCCTCTATCCTTATCAAAACCTCGCCCAAGAACAACTAGGGTCAAACTACTACCTGTATTTCGGAGGGATGATCCTGCTTGCCCTGGTTTGCGTGTGGTGGTCAGTGAAACCACCCGCCATCGTCCAGCCAACATGGATTCGATGGGTAGAAAAACACCCTCGGCGAGTGCGTACTGCAATGGCCGCGGAAGTACAAGCCGGCGAGGAATGGGAAGAACATGTGCAAAGCAAAGAAAGCGTGGACGCGTGGGCACGCAAGTTGCGACAAAAAATGCCGAAGTCTACCTAGGAGTCCAGCAACGGATGGAGCTTATTAAAGATGAGGACATTGCCATCCTATGTGACTTTGATGGCACCATTACCACCGTTCAAACGATGGAATTCCTTTATGAGCGTTTCGCCGCGTGTGGGATGGAGTATGCGTATCGCTGGGAGACAGGCGAGATCACAACATCTGAGGAGATCCGCTCCACGTTTGCTACAGTAAAAAGCAGCAAGGAGGAAATGGAACGGGCACTAGGAGAGATCGGAATTGATGAGGGCTTTCACCGCTTTTTAGATTTTACCGAGCAGAATGGGTTCCATGTCGCAATTGTGAGCGACGGATTGGAATGGTACATCGATTATCTTCTAAAGCGACACGGGATCTCGGGGATTCCGATCTTTGCTAACAGGATACGATTTGAAGGGGATGGATTTCGCTTCGAATTCCCTTGGTTCCACAAGGAAACTCCGACGCGCGGCGTCAGCAAACCCAATATCATAAAACAATATTATGATCGAGGCGCGAGGGTTATTTACGTTGGAGACGGTAGAAGTGACACCGATGTGATCGGGCGAGTTGATCTCCTCTATGCAAAAGATTGGCTAGCAAAGTATTGCAAAGAGCAGAATATCGACGCTATTGAATTCACCACTTGGATGGATTTACTCTCAAAGTGGCGAGAGCCCTAATGTCCATGCCTCATCAACGAGAATCTTATCGGCAGCCCTAAAAGGGGCTGCCGATTTTCTTTTTATAGCTCGCGTACGTCTCTTGGCAGAAAGTGGAAGGTGCTTCCTAGGCATCTCTTGTACCTCAATGCCTGATCCAATCGATGGTAATCGCATATGTGGGGTAGAACTGTATGAATTGAAAAACCAATACAACTACCTAGCTCGACTCAGGATTGATCGATATCCCCTACACCCTTCCGCTTCTGCAATCCTTCCTCCCTTCCCTTTGCCCTGCTCTCGAGTATAAGCCGGATCGGAAGGCGTGATATCGCGCCGAGCACATACGTCCCTAGAGATGCCAGGAGGGTACCGACGACAATCCATAGGATGGAATACCCCATGCGATAGAGAAGATACCCGAAAGCGATGTAGGCGGGGTAGGTTAACCAAACCAAGGTGCTAAGTGGACGATACAGCTTTCGATTAAATGTAAATTGGAACACACTCTCCAGCAGGACCAATATAGCAATGCAGGCGATGACGGCGGTCTGTAAATCAGTGATTGCAGTGAGCAAGACCAGAACCAAGACTGCGATATCATGCGGGATGGCTTGCCAACCAACCCGTTCTTGATGAACCTGCTTGGCTTCGACAACTTGACGAAGGACATCCTCAATCTGTGCTTTAGATAAGCGGGGATATTTCCCTGTTAATTGTTCCCGTTCTGTCGGATCAGGATTTTCGAGTTCGCGAATGCTCCAATCATAGAGCTCGCGGGCGAGCTTCTTCCCATCATCCAATTGGGTTTTTGATAATGCTCTCTTCTTGGTCATAGTCACCTATCTTCGTTGTCACCCCTCCAGTCCAGGATGATACACTGAGCCTCACAAGCTAATTAAGGCGCAGATTCCACCTTTGATTTGAAGATAACTCGACACAGCACTACACAGATGTGTCAATCCAATAAGCAAGATTCTGGGGTTGATCCGGGTTCAAACCGAGCGAAAGCGATCGATAACATGCAAGAAATTGTATTGGCGGTAGATAAAGTGGACCCACTGAGAGATCGTCCCCGCCGGTTCGGAATTCAAGCAGGTAATCTGCATGAGCTCGAAGTTCATTGCTGGCTTGGTCGCAGAGCACACAAGTCACTGCGCCCTTATCCTGCATATCATGGATCAAGCTCTCTTCCTGATCCTGACCCCGTCTGGAGGCGCACGCTACAATGAGCATATCAGAGGATACCGTTGCCTGCGGTCCATGTCGGAAGTCGAGCATGGGGTAGGCGTCTGCGGGCAGGCAAGTTGTCTCTTTAATTTTCAGCTGCGCTTCGTGCGCCACACCTATGTTTGGACCGTTCGCCATGAAGGCATACTTTACAAGATCAGTCCTACTTCCAATTTCCCTTCCAATTGCCTCCGCTTGCCCCAGGAGGGACCCGCACAGCTCGGGCAGCCGGCGTAAATATGCCAAATATGCCTGATCATCCGAGATCAACGCGGCAATTAATTGAAGCACTATTAACATCCCCGTCAACGATCGAGTGGTCGTCACCGCCTTTTCTTGGACAGAATCGAGAATCAGAGTGTAATCAGCGCCCTCCGCTAAGGGACTTCCCCCCATGCAAGTGATGGCGAGCACCGGGATACCCCTTACATGCATCGCATCAAGCGCTTGGAGAACTTCCGTAGTTCGGCCGGAGCGAGAAAGGAGAATGACCACGGCATCCTCCCTCTGGCGGAGGACTGTTTCAGGAAAAATCGTTAAATCGATTGCGGGCGCGAACTGAGCCATGACCTCACACTTCATCTGCAGGAGAGGCGCCCCATAACGTGCTGCGTTTAACCCTGAACCACAACCCCCCAAGACGATGTGGGACACGCCATTAAAAAAGGCCCGTATCTCACTGGATTGAGCGAGTATAGTCGGAATCAATTCACCCCATGCATGGGGCTGTGAACAAATCTCTCGGTAAATCTCTGTACCCAGGGCAACGTCATTCAAATCCATAACGTACCAATGTGTGAGGATCTAAGGATCGCGACAGGTCAATGAATTATAGCGTTGTAGAAATATGAAGGGCAAGTAACGATAGTGATTCAACAAACACATCTTCCCGTTTCATGAGCGATCATCCTCCCTCGGATTCCTGCATGCAAAATGTGCCCCGGGCGATTTGTTGTGAGAAATGAAACATCGAACGACCCTTGCGACCTCAGATTCTTGACATGGCTCGAAAGCGAGGAGTAAGATACTTACAGCTTTGATAAGGTACATCTCTCCCATAGGCGGGATAATCTCAAGGGAACCCAGACCCAAATTTCTCATTGGAAGGATCTTTCCAAGAGTCTCCTGCTCACTCACCAAGGAAAAGAGGCTTAATCATGTCGATTACATTAAATTACGCGACCATCTTCACCCCTACAGAGACACTCAGACGAAACGCTATCGTGGTCTCAAACGAAGGAAAGATCACCTACATCGGACCTATGGAAGATTCGCCCCGGACTGAAGGACTCCAGTTTGACATGCGCGGCCGCATAGTCGTGCCTGGATTCATCGACGTGCATGTACACGGTGGACATGGGGTCGCTTTCGGTGTACTCGATAGTCTTGCTGAGGATTTAGCAGAATACTCAAACTGGGTCGCTCAAAATGGTGTCACTGGATTCTTGCCCTCCATCGCGGCTCCAGATGCAGATTCACTAGTGAAGATCATCAAGGCATATGCTGATCTATTCGAAAAAGGTGTGTCCGGCGCTGAACCATTGGGCATGCATCTTGAGGGTCCCTTCCTCAGCCGCGAGAAAAAGGGCGCGTTTAATCCAACGTGGCTCCGTGACCCGGTCATCGAAGAGGCGCGTTCTTTTCTAGCGGCAGGACGGGGGTGGGTCCGCCAGATGACCCTTGCGCCTGAATTGCCCGGCGCGAACGAGGTTGCTGGCATGTTTCGAAAAGAGGGTGTCGTGGTTGCCATGGGCCACACGAACGCTGAATTCGACGTAGCGACTGCTGCACTACACTCTGATTTTACGCACGTGACGCACACCTTCAATGCCCAACGAGGTTTCCACCACCGTGAACCAGGGGTATTCGGGGCGATCATGAGCTCTGATGAAATAACGGCTGAGTTGATCGCGGATACGATACACGTCCATCCTGGCGCGATGAAAGCGCTTACCCGCTGCGTGGGGACCGATCGCGTGGTGCTGATAACCGATGCAATTATGGGAGCCGGTCTACCAGACGGCACCTATGAGTCCGTCGAATTCACCGTGTATATCAAAGATGGTCGGGTTACTCTTGAAGACGGGACGCTCGCCGGCAGTTCAGTGTTACTCAATCAGTGCGTGAAGAATATGTATGCAGAAGTTGGTATCTCGCTCCCGAATGCAGTGAAAATGGCTTCTCTCAATCCCGCTCGTGCAATGGGTTTTGCCCATCGCCTGGGAAGCCTTGCCGAAGGGAAGGATGCCAGTCTCACTGTTATCGATGAAGATGTTAACATATACCTAACCATGGTTAAAGGAGAGATCGTCTATAACAATCTCTAACATAAGTGGAACGTCATCAGACCTGACTCCAAAGGAGACACAAATCCTCCCCTGCTAACTGTGAAGATGGAAAGGACTGCTACAAGTTTAACTTCCACGTTCCTCTCCCAATCTTCGCGCTCCTTTTAACAGGCACGGAACTAAGAAACCTGGAACGGGAAAGTATAAGAATGGACAAATCGTCATAAAAAACGAGAGAGCGATGCTCGTTTCAATAAACGGGAGTTTAGGAACATGCCTGATGAGTTGAAGGTTGGATTAATCGGTCTCGGATACATTGGCAAGATCCACGCGACAGCCTATCGAAACATCCCATTGTGTTTTAGCAAACCGAGGACTACGGCCAAATTGATGGCTGTCCTCCGCTCACGCCTGGATACCGAAGTGGCATTTATGGATGAAGTGGGTTTCGAAGTCTGCAGTCAAGATCCCGCTGAATTCTTCGCTCAACAACTCGACCTTGTGGACGTATGCACGCCCAATGTCCTACACCACGAACAAGTCGCAGCGGCGTTGATTAAAAATTGTCACGTGTACTGTGAGAAACCTCTGGCGATGAGCCTTGACGAGGCGAGGGCTATGGTTGATGCGGCTGAAAAGGCCGGTGTGCTGACCCATGTAGCTTTCGTTCTACGCTACCTTCCAGCAGTCCGTCAGATGAAGGCTTTACTTGAAGCAGGGGCCATAGGTGAGGTGCTTAATTTTCGTGCGCACATGTTCCACAGCAGCTACCTGGATCCGCTGCGTCCCATGTCGTGGCGCTTACGAAACGAAGATTCAGGAGGAGGCGCATTCGCAGATTTAGGCGCGCACCTCATCGACCTTACGCACTATCTACTGGGTGAAGTGACAAGCGTATCTGCCCTTATGAAGACATTTATCCGTGAACGCCCTGCATCGAAAGGTTCCGATGTGCGCGAAAGCGTAGATGTGGACGATTGGACTCATTGCAGATTGGAGCTAGGTTCTGGCGCGATAGGACACATTGAGGTTACCCGCATGGCCGCTGGCGCAGCTGAGGCGACATCCTTCGAAATCTTTGGTAGCCAAGGGACACTGAACTTCCACATCGCTCGACCTTACGCCGTTCGTTTCCACGATCTTAGAAAAGGGTATTGGTCCGATGGCGCGATTGAGGCACCGACTCCTGAAGGTGAACGCCCCATTCAGGCACTCTGGCCTAGCGGTAAATATTCGCAAGGTTTGATGAGTGATGCCCATCTAGCTTCAATCTACGATTTCATGCAGTGCATTCAGGAAGGGAAACCCTCTGCTATTGATTTCCGTGCGGGCATGGCGGTGCAGGAGGTCTTGGAAGCAGCCTATACTTCAGCAGATCGAGAAGGGGTCCCGGTAAGACTACCTCTCTAACCTATCGCCGCAGCGATGCTGCCATGCGATGCCAAGTGTGGCGCCTCCCCCTTAGGGCTAGTGAGAAGGCGTAGATATTTTCGGGCACGGCAATGCCGATAGTGCCCGCATCTCCGATATGATGCATATCTGCACCGGTCATCTTGCTCATCAAGGCGATTTGTTCGATGGTTGATTGGCTTGCTCCTTCTTGTGAAGTGCCGATCGCAGATAGGACAATAGCATCGAGACTGTGAGCGAATTGCACCAAGGCACGACTGGCTTCAACTGTCATTCCGGGGACGGTCCCGGGCGCAGGCAGCACAACACCGTTCGCACCTGAATCCATGTACATCTTCAAGTCATCTTGCGTGACGACAGGCTCGTAGCTGCCTGCTGCGTGAATTTTCCCGCCGAGGATAAGCGTTTCGTCTTGAATCTCTCGGCGGATGGAGGCGATGCTCCGAGCAATCCCTTCTGACGTCACACCGGTTGCAGGATTGCCGGTGATGACCATGAAATCCGCGCCTTGATCCACCGCAAGCCGCGCGTTCTCCGGCGTCGCTAATCGCCCTTGCCCATCTATCACCTCGGGATTTTCTATGGGCTCCAGGTTTAAACCTACGGGGCGACCAGTCCAATCTTTTACATCCCCCAGCGTACGCCCTTCCCCACTTTGGAAGGCACCAAATATATGTCCCCCCTGCGTATCTTTCTGCGAATCATTGGGGAAACCCATGATTTGGGGATGTGTGACATCGTAGAAATTCATCACGATGAAGTCAGCACCGAAAGCAGTCGCCAATTCCACATTTGAGACTTTGTCAAGAAGCGGAGGCGCTACTGCGATCACTTCTGCTACTACAACGCGACCCTCCGAAAGACGGATGGCTTGAATTAGATCACCTGCTGTGAATCGCTCGAAGTCGCTCCGATTGGCATCGATTGCGCGTTTCATCCATTCATCTCCCTTGGGTTTGGGGTGATGCGCAATTCTTCACCCGCGCAGACCACCATTCCCTCAACCAATTCCTGCGTGCGTGTGGCATCGTACCCATCACTGAGAGGCCGCGTTCGCCTTTGTACACAATCAAAGAAATGCTCAATTGCGCCGTGGAAGCCACGTTCCTGCAGATCCGGGATCCAGCGACCAGGTCGATCATGGCCAATGACCTCCACACTATCCTCCCGCGTGATCCACAACTCTCGAAAAGCGACGACCTTCACAGTAAGACTTTCCCCGTGGAGTGTGGCTCCTTCCTGCCACGAACCAGCTTGCAGACTGGTGAACACCATTCCCATCCCACCCCCCTCGATATGGGCAATGCTGATCGCGCCGAGAAGATGATCTTCCTGCTGTTCGAATGCTGTATATAATGGCTGAGCCTCTCCACAGAAAAAGCGAAGAAGGTCGATCTGATGGATCGTATCTTCCAGGTAGTTGTTGTAAAGGCTTGTGTGAAAAGCTGATGGCCGGTGCTTTTCAACAATACAGGATTGAATGCGCTTTCCCTTGAAAAGCGATTTCGCCTTTTGGTACAGGAGTGCATAGCGACGGTTGAATCCGAACATGAGAATTCGATCCCGCTCCTCCGCCAAATCCGCCAAAGCTCGTGTATCAGCACTAGATTCTGTTGGCGGCTTTTCGACGAAAACATCAATCCCTGCCTCCAGCAGAGCGGTAGCCAACGCAGCGTGGCTTGCGCGCGGCGTGAGCACAAATGCGACATCGGGTTGACGTTCGATGATGGCATCGAGTTCTGTGGTACCAAAATCGATCTCCCACTCCGAACAGACGCGATTAACTGTCGCCGAGGATCGACTACAAAGCCCAACCAACCTTGTATCTCTCCATGTCCGCAGCAATGGCAAATATGCCTTTATTGCCACCCGCCCTGCACCGATAATGGCGATGTTCATACCTTTGTCCTGTGATCGCATAATTGCCTCATTTCTGCAGGGTGGGAAAAAATATAATCAGGTCGGAAGGCTAAGATATCGTCCCTCTCTAACGAACCCCATAAAGCCGCGCCGGTTCGAACTCCAGCGGCTCTACCCGCATTCATGTCTTTGATTGAATCACCTATCATAACGCTTTGACCCGCTTCGAGACCAAGTTGCTCTAAGGCAAGGAAAAGAGGTTCAGGATGGGGTTTGGGGTGTGTCGTATCGTCTAATGCAACCCACGAACAAATCAGGTGGTCAAGCTGTACGCACTGACGGGTGATATTCATTTCCGAGCGCGTTTGAAGCGTGACCACACCAAGCTGTAATCCTGATGCATGGAGCTCATGAAGAGCAGACTCAACTCCCGGGAATATGTGAAGACCTTCAGCCGCTTCTTGCTGGTAATGAACCGCCCAGCGAGCTATCAGACGATCCGCTTCAGCGGCGGCAATCTGTTCTGCAGTCTCCCGGCTGGAGATGCCGAAAAATCGATCTAGAGATTCTAAGGGGATCTCCTCCCCTATGATCTCTCGAACAGCCTTTGATAAAGCGCGGAGATCCGCCTCTCGGCTATCAACCAGCGTACCATCTAGATCGAAGATCACACCTTGAATGTCCATATCAAATATGTGGGAGGAAATCGGGATATTGGTTATCTTCACCGGCAGCAACGTGATCCCAACCCGATATCCTGATATTATTATACGGGGTAGTCCACGTATACCCAATGACAGATTGACAAGCCCATAGTTTAGTACGGCAAGCGAGGAGGAGCACAGCATACTACAAAAACGATCCATCTTTAATGAAAGTATCGGCATGATTTTATTCGTACTCAGGGATTGTATATCAGTGACCCTCATCGCCGATTTGTACCATCAGCGTGACCCCTCCGCATTCGATAAGTTCATGTATCGTTTGGAGGCATCAGAATGTCGAACAAACCATACACTTACGACGTTTCACTGACAGAGCTGAACATCAGTCATTATGACCACCACCTCATACGAAGACTCTCCGCGATGGAAGGTCAATTTCTTGACCAATCCGCGCATGAAGTACTGTCGGACGAAGAAGATCAAATCATATATGAAGTCTATCAACATCGACACCCAGAAGTGCCGGGAGAACTCCTCCATGGTGTCTCTATCATTCACCCTGGCGTGGTAGGTGAAGAATATTTCATGACCAAGGGGCACTTCCATGCAGAACTCGATACGGCTGAGCTTTATTATTGCCTCCAAGGTGAGGGTATGATGGTGATGGAGACTCCCGAAGGTGAGTGGGCTATTGAGCGGCTTATCCCAAACCGGGCCCTATACGTACCTCCCCGCTGGGCACACCGATCTGTCAACACAAGTCTCACGGAAGACTTGATAACGTTATTCGTCTACACCGGGCATGCTGGGCATGATTATCGCACCATTGAGCAACTCGGCTTCCGTAAGCTTGTTCTTCACCGTGAGGGGAAACCGGTAATCGTGGATAACCCTCGCCAGTTACAATTGGATGGCTGATGACGAGATCATTAAAAGATGCTCGCGTGTTAATCACACCTACCTCCTATGCCAAATTCGACCCATCGCTGCGGACTCGTATCGAAGAAACGGTCGGGTATGTCCTTTACAACACACATGGACGACCGCTCACTGCGTATGAACTCAGACAATTGATCCCTGACATCGATGGCTATATAGCAGGTTTGGACGAAATCGATAAATCTGTTATCGAAGCCGCCGAACACCTGAAAGTGATTTCACGCTATGGCGTCGGGGTGGATAACATTGATTTAACAGTTGCGGGAGAGAAGGGCATTACCGTGACCAATACACCCGGTGCCAATTCCGCATCGGTGGCTGAATTGGCAGTGGCAATGATGATCAGTCTTGCCCGCTCCATCCCCAAAGCGAATGAAGCTACAAAATCAGGTGAGTGGCCACGACTATCTGGAATCACCCTTGAGAACAAGGTCATTGGATTGCTGGGATTCGGATCCATCGCTAAACACTTGGCACGCCGATTACAGGGTTTTAATTGTCAAATCCTCGCTTACGATCCCGCCCCGGATATTGAACATGCAACGGATTTAGACGTTGAGCTCCGTTCACAGGGCGAGGTTATCCAGCAAGCTGATTTCTTATCCCTACATTTACCCCTGACCCCCGAAACACAGGGCTTGGTTGATGGAGCTTTTCTCGCTCAATTAAAACCGGGAGCTTTCTTCATTAACACTGCTCGCGGCGAGTTGGTGAAGGAGATGGCGTTGGTTGATGCATTAGAACGAGGGCATATCGCAGGAGCAGCGCTGGACGTTTTTCCCAAACAACCCCCCGCCGCGGATAACCCTCTGTTCTCCTTTCCCCAAGTGATCGTTACCCCTCATATGGGGGCACATACGGATGGCGCGATGAATTCAATGGGCTGGACCGCGATGCGCGACTGCCTGGCTGTTCTGAGGGGTGAAGAACCAGAATATCGAGTTTTATAACGGAGAGGATCATATGATGACAAAAGCCGACACACTGGCACGCATCTACGAACTTGGACTGCTAGCTGTGGTCCGTGGTCCCACGCAAAAGCTCACACTTGATATGGTCCATGCACTTGTCGAGGGGGGAGTTACTGGAATCGAAATCACCTTCACAACGCCGAATGCCACCCAAGTTGTCCAGTCGTTGAAAGACCACTACGGCGGGGACATTCTGCTCGGTATGGGGACGTTGACCGATATGGATGATGTAGCGCAGGCGAAAGCTGCGGGTGCAACCTTCATCGTCAGCCCACATGTTGAGAATCATCTGGCTGCTAGCATGGTAGATTCCGGGTTAGTCGTCATGATCGGCAGCTACACACCTTCGGAAATATTGCATGCTTCCCGGCTTGGATCCGACATCGTTAAACTGTTCCCGGGTTCTTTAGGGGGACCAAGCTATCTGAAAAGCCTGCGAGGTCCTTTTCCGAATATCCGCATTATGCCCACTGGCGGGGTGGACCTGGATAACATCCCCGATTGGTTTGAAGCTGGCGCTGTTGCAGTGGGTGCGGGATCCGCGCTCTGTCCCCGTAAATGGGCGGAAGAAGGATGGTTTGATGACATCACAAGTCGCGCCAGGGCATTTACACAAGCCGTGCAGGATGCTCGGTCCTGACAGGAATGGATCGTGACGTATCTGGTGGATCTAACACTTGGCATGCCATGGAGGCAGCTTCCTTGTCTGAGACGGGAATCAAGAATACATACAAGATAATTAAAAAAAAGGTACCCACCTTCTACTTCATCGGTGTAACGACAGGTCAGTCGTCTATCATGAAAGTTTTCCCGCGCTGGATGGAAGCTCTTGGTGAACCGACCACCATCATAGAAGGGATCGACCACAAACTCCACGATGTCCACGAGAAGTACCGCCAGACTGTGGCTCAGATTAAATATGATCCCCTTTCGATTGGCGCTCTCATCACGTCTCACAAGATCGATGTGCTTGAGGCTGCAGAAGACATGTTCGACGTTCTGGATATCTCCTCGCGTTTGACGGATGAAATTTCCTGTATTTCAAAACATGATGGCCAATTGGTTGGTCACGCGCTGGACCCATTGACCGGCGGGATGAGCTTGGATGCCATATTGGGCCGAGAGTATTTTGCCCGGACAGGAGGGTACGTCCTCTGTTTTGGCGCTGGTGGAGCGGGTAAGGCAGTCGCGCTACACCTAATCCAGAAGGATCGACCTGGTGATCAACCCAAACGCATGATTGTCGTCAACCGCTCCCAACCTCGTCTAACAAAATTGCGGAGAATGGTCGATGATTTAGGGACCGATATCAACTTTGAATATATTCGAAATGAGAACCCAACGAGGAATGACGAGATCATGATCAATTTGCCGGACGGAAGCATCGTGATCAACGCAACCGGCCTGGGCAAAGATCGTCCCGGGTCTCCCATTACGGATAAAGGACTCTTCCCTATTCATGGGATCGCTTGGGAAATGAACTATCGCGGCGCGTTGGACTTCTGGCATCAGGCTAAGGCGCAGGAGTACAGTCAAAACGTGACTGTAGAAGATGGATGGTTGTACTTCCTGCACGGTTGGAGCGAACACATTTCCGAGGTCCTACATACCGATATGGACAATGCCACATTTATTGAATTGTCAGAGATCGCAGAGGAGCTACGCCCACCCTTGCAATACAAACCTCGAAGGTATCCACACCCATAACTGTACGGCTTCCACTCAGGACATTTTGCGATTCGACAAGCAACACGTCGACACCTTTTCGCGCAGCGGAAATGGCCGCGAGTGTCCCTGCGGATCCGCCTCCAATCACCGCCAGGTCTGCTTCGTAGAGCAACTCGAATCCATCACGCATCGTTGAGATTTTCTGCCTTATCGAAAATCGAATAAACCTCCTCCACGCTCCTGGCCTTCAAGAGTTTATCAACAAGGTGATCATTGGAGAGAACTTTAGCGAGCGTTTGAAGTGCGCGAACATGGATGTGCTTATCAATTGCCGCCAGCCCAAAGACCAGGGTAACTGGATCATGATCAGAATGGCCAAAGTCGGTGGGAGTTTTCAATCTCACAAAACTCATCCCCGTATCCAGAACCCCATCTTCCGGTCGGGCATGGGGCAGGGCAATCTGGGGAGCGATCACAACATAGGAGCCAAGTTCCTCGGCGGTTTTAATCATCGCCTCAATGTATCGAGGTTCAACAATCTGCGTATCGACGAGATACTTACCCGAAATGCGGATCGCCTCTCGCCAGTCTGATGCTTCCACATCAAGAGCAATCCGCTCAGCGGGGATCAGCTCTTTTAGAGACGGTAGTGATTTTTCAGGCTCAAGCATGTGCGTACGCAGCTCCTTTACAGTTGCTATCCATGAATACAGCCTTGATCATGCCTATTCTAACCGCTGTAACCCATTTTCCTCAAAATCTCCACCCCTGCCTCTTGGATCCAGTCGATGAGCGTTTAACTTTGACTAATCGGGGATAGCCTCTCTGAAAGTCCGCTTATGATAATAGCGGCAACGACGCTCTTGCTAAAATCAAAGATCGGGATTGCAACACAATGCACACCATTATCGTGTTCTCCATCATCTATGGAATAACCTTGAACGCTAATTTGATCAAGATGATCCATAAGCACGGACTACCAGTGAATGAGAACACGTCATCTCTGATGTCAGGGGGTGTCAAATTCCTTGCGTGACCAATTAAATAAATTCGAAGATCTTTGAAAACCCAACAGTCTCCAGATTGTTCTCGTGGTTGGACATTGAGTTCTTCGATAGAGGGGGCACGATCTCCAGGTCGTGCGCTCTAGTCCTGTACAAGGGATCAAGAGGAAATTAAGTAGTCAGGGTGGTTATTTCCTGGATTGAACGCAATGATTCGCTGCCTTATATCCAGACACGAGTCAAGTCAATCCCTTTATTGACCCTGAAGAAGATCGATCACGCGACTAAAAATCACCTTAGATGTCGCACCCGGGATTGGTGAAGACAAGCATGCAACCTTTGGGGAAGCTCAGTCCAGACATCTTAAAAACTGAGAGCCACGAAATCAGTCAGAATCTAATGGTATGATGCTTGGCAGTGATGGGTTCGAGGTGTTTGATTTGGGAATGGATGACCCCAACGAAAAGTTCATCGAAGCAATCCGGTGTGGTATTGACATCGTGGGGAAGAGTAAGCTATTGATGACGATCCCAACCATGCCAGAAGTCTATTAATGCGCTTTAAGACGCTGGTTTGCGCAATCAGTGAAAATCATTATCGGGGGCAAACAAGGAACGGAGATTTACATACAGTAGACCTGTTCTGGCAGTTGCCCCCCGGATGCTGCCAGTTTAGTCAATCTGGCGAAAGAGCTACCTGGCTGATATCCAGTTTTCCGCTGCTCCATTAATAAAGAATGAGCCAAAGAGAAGTCACTCCACTTGCATCACTTGGTCTCGAATTGGGCGAAAGCCCAATCTGGCACCCCCTCGAAGGGCGCTTGTATTGCGTCGACATCGAGGGCAAATCAATTTGGCGCTTCGATCCCGAAAGTTTACAAGCTCAAGAATATCCTCTGGATATAAAGGTCGGATGTCTTGGCCTCCGCAGCCAAGGTGGATTCATCGTAGCTGGCGAGTACGGCTTGGCTATATTTGACCAAGCCACAGGGGAGCTTACGCCAATAACCGATCCTGAGGCCGATAGACCGAATGCCCGCTTCAACGATGGGGCTGTCGGCCCCAGTGGGCACTTTTGGGCGGGCACGATGTCGACCAATAATTTCGAAAGCAAGCTGTACCGTCTCGATCCTGATCACAAGCTCCAAACCATGGAAACCGGAATCGGCATCTCAAACGGCATCGGCTGGAGCCCGGATCGCTCAACGATGTACTTCACCGATTCGCCCCGTAAAGTGATCTACGCCTATGAGTACGACCAGGAGGCTGGAGAGATTGCCAATCGCCGTGTCTGGGTCGATTCTAGCGAAGAAACCGGTGTCCCCGACGGTCTGTGTGTCGATCAAGAAGGTTGCGTCTGGAGCGCCCGCTGGGATGGCTGGCGCATTTCGTGCTACGACCCTCTTGGTCAGCTCATGCAAGAGATCCCCATGCTTGTTCAGCGACCCACAAGCTGTACATTCGGCGGATCGGACCTGAAAACACTTTTCATCACTTCAGCCTGGACCGGCTTGACTCAGACCGAACGTCACCAGCAGCCCATGGCTGGCGATCTCTTCTTCGTCGAGGGCGATACCCCTGGTCAGGAGACCAACCTCTTCCTAGGTTGATCCTTCGTCCTCCACCCAACCCGCTGGGGACACTCCCCCCCTCTCCATGCAATGACAAAGTACAGCAAGGCAGATTATGCAGCTTACCCACCCAATTAAATCTGATAGTCATCCACTTTCTTCTGGATTCTCGCTTTCTGAACGATAAATGCATGGCACTTGAAGAACCTGAAAGCGTGATACTATATTTTTTACGACCAGCGCAACACAAAATGATCGAATAAGGAGCCCTCAAACAATAATCCATCGGGAGCCTAATCGGATGCAAAAGCTAAATGGAATTCCAGCCTCCCCCGGAATCGCCAGTGGTCCAGCGTATATCTTCCAAGAGACTGGACTTAAGATCGACAAAAAGACCATTTCAGATACGTCCGCTGAGCTTACGCGCTTCGAGGAGGCGATACGAATTGCCCAAGACCAGCTAAAAGCTATTCGGGCAAAGGCAGAATCTGAGACATCCTCTGAAGAAGCAGCTATCTTCGATGCGCACGCGATGTTCCTCGAAGATCCCACGCTAATCGATGCTGTACGGCAGGCGATCGAAAAGGGGGCTATTAATGCCGAGTTTGCGATTAACGAAGCCGTGGAGGCTCACGCGCAGACCCTTGAGAATATGGATGACGAGTATTTCCGCGCCCGTGCTGGGGATATACGCGATGTCGGTCGTCGGGTAGTTTACATCCTGCTCGGTATCGACGAGGTGGACCTATCCAATCTTGGGCAACCCTCCATTATTGTCGCTCGCGACCTTACGCCTTCTGATACTGTCCGCCTGGATAAAGATCTCGTCCTCGGTTTTTGCACTGCGGAAGGCGGACCAACGTCGCATACGGCGATCCTCGCCAAAGCACTCGACCTCCCAGCAGTTGTCGGAGCGGGTTCTGATGTGCTTGAAGTCCACCCAGGTTGTTTAATTCTTGTTGACGGCCAAAAAGGAGAGATCGTTACGGACCCTGACCCAGCTATCCAGGAAGAATTCGCCAGGCGCAAGCGAGAGTATGAGACTCGCTCCAGTGAGGAGCTAGATAACGCCTTCAACGCCGCAGTCACCCTTGACGGGTATGAAATCGAAGTCGTCGCAAACGTTGGCACCCTACAAGACGCCCAAATGGCTCTCGAGCGCGGGGCGGAGGGCATCGGTCTTCTGAGGACCGAGTTCCTTTATCTTGATCGAGCGACTGCACCGGACGAAGAGGAACAGCTTACCGCATATGATCAGATCCTTGATCTCATGGGACAACGACCGGTGGTCGTTCGGACACTTGATGTTGGCGGCGACAAGGAGCTTCCCTACCTGGACCTGGGCCATGAGGCCAATCCTTTCTTGGGTTGGCGGGCGATTCGGATGTGTCTAGACCAGCCAGAATTCTTTAAAAACCAGCTTCGAGCTCTGCTTCGATCCAGTCCAGGTCACGACTTGAGGATCATGTTCCCCATGATCGCCACATTGGAGGAGGTTAGACAAGCTAAAGCCCTTCTCGATGAAGCTCGTTCTGAAGTCCTCGCAAGCGGGCGCCTCGTTGCCAAGAAAATCGAGCAAGGAATTATGGTGGAGATCCCATCTGTTGCCGTTCTTGCGGATTTGTTTGCGAAAGAAGTGGATTTCTTCTCGATCGGGACAAACGATCTGACGCAGTACACGATGGCCGCCGAACGGACAAATGAGAAAGTAGCTCACCTCGGAGACGCTTGCCATCCCGCTGTTCTCCGACAGATTAATTCCATTCTTCGGGCGGCACACAACGAGGGAATCTGGGTCGGTCTATGCGGTGAACTCGCGGGAGATCCTGAAGCGATACCTATTCTCCTTGGATTGGGACTGGATGAGTTCAGCATGGCGCCAGCCTCAATTCCACGAGCGAAAGCGACCCTACGGCGCTGGTCAAAGGATGAAGCTAAAAAACTCGCTTCTGAGGTTTTGGATTACGACTCGGCTGAAGATGTGCGTGAGCATGTCCGGAAAGCGCTACCAAAATAAGAATCCCCGCCGCGCTCTGACTCCATTCGACTCAGTAAAAACGAATCGTGGCTTCTTTAAGTTATACGCTGGACAGCGTACGATTCTCTCTATTACCTAACAGGGAGCGCCTTTATTCTTTGAACGTGCTGCACATGGCGATCAGATCCTCATGTGGTATGTCCTCCTGGATATTGTGGACGGGAGTGATGATTTGCTCTCTCCGTTTGAGTATTGTTGCGCGAAAAAACCCCGTCGATACAGGCTTATTCATCATGCAATAATCCTATCCTTCTACCTCCTGCCCCTCACCCTTCCAGGATCCGCGGGATGCGGGCGACCTACTCAAAAAGAACTCGCGCTGAAACCCTCTTCTGATGCAAATCACACCACTCGTGTTCATTAACGTTAACTAATGACCTTAAATCCAATTAGCACATTTGCCTCAATCGTTTTTTTCGCATCGAAAGACAATTACAGGTGTTGAATCTAATAGTGCGGGTTGAAAAGTTGCTTATTGGCCATCATGATCTGGTGAAAAATAGAAAGAAAGACCTGCAACTCCATCCTTATGCCAGAATATTGTCTGAAAATCATCTTATTACCGAAACTAATGTTCGATTCTGATCGTTTTGTTGACAAATAAACACTTACGAACAATAATTAAAGCAGCATAGTACTCCAGACCTAAGAGAAGGGTATGTACAAAGAGCAACGCGTCGAGGCGATCCTGGAAATGCTTGAAAACAACGGCAACGTCACTGTCCAGGAACTTAAGGCAAAATTCCAAGTTTCTGATATGACAATTCGTCGTGACCTTAAACTGCTGGAGGAGCGTTCAGGTATCGAACGAATCTATGGAGGCGCCCTGCGCTCTAAGAAGTCGGCGAAACATAAAGAGCCCCCGATCATCGAGCGCATGAACTCCATGGCTGATGAGAAAAAGAAAATCGCCGAGTACGTAGCAAAGATTATTGGACCAAATGAAACAATTTTCTTAAGTTCCGGAACGACAACATTGTATGTGGCAAGAGAACTGATTATTCGGGATGACCTCACCACAGTGACAAACTCCGTGCCCATCTTGCATGAACTCGCCAACAACTCCAACATGAGCATTATTAATGTCGGGGGGTTCTTAAGAAGAAGTGAACTCTCGTTAATTGGACCCTTTGCTGATGCAGTACTGGAAGGCATCCGGGTTAACAAAGTCATCATCGGTATGCGCGGGATCCATCCCATCTACGGATTCACGTGTGAACATCCCCAGGAATTGATGACGGATCGCAGGATTTTAGAGATTTCGGATCATGTCATCGTTGTTGCTGACCATACAAAGATGGGACAGGTTGCCACAAGCATCGTTGCTCCCATTACCAGCGCAAGCTCAATTGTCACATCAGAACAAGCTGATCCTCACCTTGTTGAACAAATCCGTGATCTTGGCGTTGAAGTGACCCTCGTATAACCAACACAGCCCTAGGAGCATGCCAGGATGAAGAGTGCGGGGACAAATACTTACAATGAAATAAATTCCCAAACATCCATATGGGAACAGTGCCTGGGCAGGATCAGCAAAATCGATTTAGGATCATTCCCGAGAGGGAGTGATTTTGATCAGGTCATCTTCATCGGCTGCGGATCAACGTATTACCTCTCGCTGTGGGCAGCTCGAGCCACTCAATTGAGAACAGGCTGGAGTTGTCACGGTGTGCCTTCATCAGAATTGTGGCTCAGTCCAGAAGCATGGCTAGTACCCTCTCACAAGACCTTGATCATCGCTATTTCGCGATCTGGAAGCACAACCGAGACAATCGAAGCACTTAAGATTTGCAGCAAACGCGAAAACGTCGCGTCGATTGTTGTGACATGTTACCCCGATTCCGAATTGGCAGGTTTATCGAATGCAGTAGTCGAGCTCCCTCTCGCTCAAGAGGAAAGTATCGCTCAGACACGTTCCTTCACAAGTATGATGCTGGGCGTCGCTCATCTTATGGAAAAATCCTATCCTAAAACCCTGCCCCAGCGGCTTTCTGAACAATTATCTTCCCTGGTTCGACGAGACAAGGGCACCACCTCCACATACGGAAAGGATACAGAGATTAAGCGATTTTTCTTCTTGGGATCGGGCCCTAGATATGGGTTGGCGTGTGAAGCCATGTTGAAGATGAAGGAGATGTCTCTTTCTTATGCAGAAGCCTATCACTTCTTAGAATTCCGGCACGGTCCGATGTCGATGGTAGATGCGAACAGCCTGATAATCGGACTTATGGGTCCTGAACCGAATCCTTATGAGCTTAGCGTACTTCAGGACATGAAGGGTCTCGGCAGTAAAGTGATGGCCATTGGTCCTGTTGAATTTGAAGAAACCTATAAAGAGCTAGATCACTTTATCGCTATTGATTTTGATGATTTTGCCATGCTGGGTGACGTGTTGTATTTGCCGATCCTGCAATTACTTGCCTATGAGCGCGCTCTAGCGAACGGACACGATCCCGACAATCCACAAAACCTATCCGCAGTTGTGGTAATCGATGACTAGCATGAGTACTCAAGTGCAGTTGCGCTTAAAGGATGCTCTCAACGAGCAGACCATCAAAGCGAAAGTAACTGTTGCTTCATGGGAACAAGCCGTGGAAGCAGCAGGCATGGTAATGGTACAAGCTAACCTTGTCGAACCGCGATACATCGATGCAATGAAAAAGACGTTGCGCGACTTAGGACCTTACAGCGTGATCGCCCCGGGGATTGCCATGCCTCACGCTCGACCAGAGGATGGTGTCATCCAAACTGGTTTTTCACTGGTAACCCTTGAGAAGCCAGTCGCATTTGGTAGCGCGGAAAATGACCCTGTCGATATCTTGCTTGCTTTCTCGGCTTCTGACAAAGACCGCCACATTACTGCCCTGAAGGAGATATCAGTTTTTCTCAGCGATGATGACCTGGTGAAAAAGGTGCGTTCGGCCAATAGCAACGACCAGTTACTCGATGCCATCCAGGATTTCGAAATAAACAACACAGAATGAAGGAGTGGAAATGATCATAGCGACTCTTTGCGGGATGGGTTTTGGAACCAGCATGCTGTTAAAGCTGACCATCGACGAAATCCTCAAACAGGAAGAGATCATTGGGTATAAGGTAGTGCCCTGGGATCTAGGTTCGTTTAAAGGTCAGAATGCGGATATTGTTGTTGCTCCAACGGATATGGAATCTCATCTCAAGAACACATCTGCCAAAGTTATCTTGGTTAAGAACCTGGTAGATAAGGCAGAGATACGAGAGAAGATACTTGCGGCCATAAATTCGCTGGAGGAATAAACCAGGTTCAAAGGAGGAGACCAGGAAAAAAACGACATCCAGTTACTGCTGATTCGATTCAAGCTTGAATATAAAGGAGAACACAGAGATGGAATTCTTTAAGATACTTCTAGAGCTAATCACCCTGCCAGCTGTGATCCTGGGATTAATCGCCCTCGTAGGTTTACTCATCCAACGTAAACCTGCTGGTGAAGTCATCGCAGGGACCATCAAAACGGTGTTAGGGTTGCTGATCATGAGCGTGGGTATTGGTGCTCTGATTAATGCACTTGTCCCCATCCAGGCAATGTTTGAAGCCGGGGTACCAGCGGGGGGGTTCACCACCTTTGTGACCTTTGATGAAGCTGTGGTGAGTGCGGTCCAGGATGCAAATCTAGCCAATATCGGCGCAGCCATTGCTTGGACCATGTTGTTTGGATATGTCATCCATCTTTTACTGGCCAGATTTACTAAGTTTAAATTCATCTATCTGACCGGTCATATGATCTGGATCCACGCAGGCGCATTTGCCATTCTGTTCCAATCCTTTGGGCTTTCCCTGTTCTGGACCGTGGCTTTAGCCTCAATCACTGATGGCCTCTACATGACACTGGCGCCAGCATTGGCTCAACCCGTGATGCGTAAAATCGTCGGCAATGACGATATTGCGTTTGGCCATGGACAGACCTTACTGAATATGGTTGCAGCCTGGGTCGGGAAGCTGATTGGCAATCCCGAGGATTCGGCTGAAGACACAGAGATGTCGGGCAGCCTGAGTTTCTTCCGAGACATGGCGGTCTCCATCTCACTCATCATGCTCATCGTGGCCTACATCGCTGTAGTCCTTGCGATCCTCCAGATCGGCACCGGGGGAGTTGAAGAGACTATCAGTGGTGGTCAGAATTGGTTCGTCTTTACAATGTTGCAGGCTCTTGGCTTCACTGCCGGCGTTCTTGTACTGCTTCAAGGTGTACGCATGCTGATTGCCGAGATCGTCCCTGCATTCAAGGGTGTCGCTGATACACTAATCCCTGGTGCAAAGCCAGCCTTGGATTGTCCGGTGATCTACCCGTTCGCTCCAAACTCACTCATCATCGGGTTGATCTCGGGAACCATCGGGCAAGTTCTCGGCATGATTGTGCTTGCACTTATGAGATGGCCAGTACCCCTTCCAAGCATGATCGTCGCTTTCTTCGCTAGTGGCTCTGGCGCCATTTTCGGAAATGCTACAGGCGGCAAACGCGGCGCTTGGGCCGGAGGTTTTCTCTGGGGATTTGTAGGCTGGTTTATGATTAGCTTTGCCTATAAGTTCATGGTATTTGGTGACCTCACTGCGATGGGAGCTGTTGATCTTGGCTTCACCGTTCCCGATGCGATCCTTCCCGGCATCGGAATTTGGTTGATTGCCAAGATTTTCGGCGCCTAAATCTAGCTACACACAACGAAGGGGAGGGGATTCATCTCACCCTCCCCTTCTCTTATCAACTTAAACTCATGGGCTTCAAGATTGTTGGTGGAACGATTCTCACCCCATTCGAACTAATCCAAGGACACTCCTTGATCATCGAGGAAGATAGGATTGCGGCCATTGCCCCTGACGATGAACCAAGTGATAGGCCGGATCTTACGCAAATCGATACATCTGGGATGTGGATCACCCCTGGACTGATCGATATTCATACCCACGGCGCGGATGGTCACGACACCATGGACGCCACGAAGGAGGCGATGGAAGGGTTTAGCACTTTCTTGGCTCAACATGGTGTCACTAGTTTCCTCCCGACAACCATCACTGCGACTAAACATGATATTCAAGCTGCCATTGACAATGTCACTCAAGTTGCTGCGGATGTCTCCGGTGCAAAGATCATGGGTATCCATCTGGAAGGTCCATACCTAAATACTGCCCATAAAGGTGCACAACCAGAGGCATTAATCCGTAAAGCTGACCCGGATGAATATAAAGCCTGGGTTGATCATGATCTTGTGAAGTTGATGACCGTCGCTCCAGAAATCGACGGCGTACTGGATATGATTGATGCTGGGCAACAGAATGGTCTTGAGTTCGCCGTCGGCCATAGCGGTGCGACTTACGAGGTCATGCAAGAGGCGGCAGACCGAGGCTTGCGGCAGGCGACCCATACTTTCAACGGTATGTTGGGCCTCCATCATCGCCGCCCCGGAACTGTTGGCAGCGTACTTGTCGATGATCGAATCTATGCTCAGGTTATCGCTGACGGAGTTCACCTTCACCCCGCCATCATTCAATTGATCGTTAAAGCAAAGGGCATCAGCAAAACGATATTGATATCCGATTCCATACGTGCAGCAGGTTTAGCCGACGGGGAATATGATCTTGGAGGACAAAGAGTTCGCGTCGAACAATCCATCGCACGCATCTCATCTGGGAGCTTAGCTGGCAGCACTCTCACCCTTGACGCAGCAATACGGAACACTATGGACTTCACCTCACTTTCATTCCAGGATGTTCTCCCAATGGCTACTTCTGTCCCAGCAGAAGCAATGGGATGGAAGGACCAAGTAGGTGTTTTAAGACCCGGCGCACGAGCTGACGTGGTGTGCTTCGATACCGAGATTGTGCCGCGCTTGGTCTTTATAGCCGGAGAACTCATTTACAAAAACAACTAAGACAAGGAGACGAATAACATGAAAAACTTCTTTAAAGAATACTTGGATGGCGTCATAGGACTCTTACAGAAGATCCAAGAAGAAGAGGGGCCAGCGATACATGAAGCAGCAAAGATTCTGACCGATGCGATTGTAAACGGGAAGCGAATTTTCGGTTTTGGTTGCACCCATTCATCCCTGCCTATACAGGATTTGGTTTACAGGGCTGGAGGGTTAATGCTGATTAATCCGATCTTTGGGCCGGGGATTGGCTCTCTTGAACCTCAACCAGCTACAATCACATCCGCCATGGAACGCCTGCCCGGTTTCGCCGACGTAATTCTTGATAATACCCCTATTGAAGAGGGCGATGTACTCATCCTCGTCTCGGTTTCCGGTCGTAATGCTGTTCCGATCGAGATGGCCCAATCCGCAAAAAATCGGGGGGTAGCCGTGATCGGCGTTACTTCCCGGGAATATTCAACCAACGTTGAATCACGCCATCCCTCAGGGAAAAAGATGTATGAATTTGCAGATGTGATTCTCGATAATAAAGTAGCAAAGGGCGACGCACTTCTTGAGTCGGATAAAATGCCTCAAAAGTTTTCCCCTGCATCCGGTGTCACGAGTAATGCCCTGCTCCATGCACTCATTTCTGCAACAATTGAGGAATGCCTCGCCCGAGGTGTGACGCCCCCAATATTACTTGCAGCTAATGTCGACGGGGGCGCAGAGTACAATCAAAAGCTATGGGATGAGTATGGCGATCGCATTTTCTATCTATGAGGCTGCACGCAATGCTTGAAGTTGTCGTCGAAACGGTTGAAGATGCCGTGGCTGCATATAAAGGAGGCGTTGACCAGGTTGAAGTAAAGTGTGACTACCTCGAATTCGGCCTGACGCCGACAGCAGGGATGTTAACCGAGATCTGCTCTCGCGTTCCCTGCAGAGTTCTTTCAATGATCCGTCCTCATGCCAGGTCTTTCGTCTACTCAAAGACAGATGTAGCCGCTATGATTTCCGATATCCGTAGAGCCAAAGCCCTGGGCGTTGATGGTTTCTTGATTGGCTGCCTCACACCAGAAAATGAACTCGACATCGACACCATACACGCACTGAAGGAAGCTGCTGGAGAGCTTGACTTGCATTTCCATTTAGCGTGGGAGTCAACACCTGACCCCATCTCTACACTGGAACATCTCATCGAATTGGGAATAAGAAGCGCACGAACATCTGGTGGTCAGGGGACACAAGGAATAGCATCTCAAAATCAGGCAAATCTAAGATCGTACGTCGAGTGCGCAGCGGGACGCATCGAATTGTTCCTGGCCGGTGGAATCCGAATCGGCAACCTGGCGGAAGTTGTGACTTCAACAGGGATCTGTAATATACACACCGGCTCAGGAGTGAGAAATCCCGAGACAAGGACGGGCGTGGTTTCTGAGGAAAAAGTTCGCCGATTGCACGAAGAACTGAAATCAGTTTGCCAATAGCTTCAAGGCGATAACTCATATGGACAACGGGGAATTCCTCAAACGCAAGATCAAAGCTGTATTTTTCGATCTGGATGGCACTTTACTCTTTAGCAAGGAAACAGGACACCTTACTCTTGACTGTCTATTGCGAAGACACAATCGAGAAGCATTTTCGGACGAGATCTTCCAAAACTTCCGAGGAATGCCAACGCGCCAGGTCCTCGCCTATATTGACCCTGAGCAGGTCGATAGCTTATTGCAAGAAGTGATTGAGATAGAAAATAATTTTCGAGATCGATCTTACCTATACCCGGGTATACTCGAAACCCTTCGAACCCTTGATAGGGCGCAGATCCAGCTTGCCGTGGTTACCTCTCGGACCACCCCTGAAGTAGAACAAGTACGAGCTCATTTCCATCTCGATGACTTGATCCAAGTATGGATATCGGCAGATGATATTTTGCATCCGAAACCACATCCAGAATCGATTGAGAAAGCTATGGGCATAATACAAGTCGCCAAAGAGCACACGCTGTTTATAGGAGATACTCATTACGATATTACTGCAGGGAAACGTTCAAGGGTTCTATCAGGGGCAGCATTGTGGGGAAGGAATGATGTCAAAGAACTCCTAGCGCATGATCCAGATTATATCTTCTACCATCCGGTGGAGATACAGGAATTGTGTCTTTCATGAGCCCTATCCACATCGGGATTATCGGAAATGGTTCTATCGCTTGGAAATCTTATCCGCCGTTTCTCATATGCTGGCCAACCTCCTCTTCATCGCGAATATCGGAAGGCTGCCCTGAAATTCAAACAATCACGAGCCAAGAGGCTTTAGGTGATGACTAATGTCCATACCTTCGTCGAAGAAACAACGACTACCTCATCCAACGATACCATCAAGTTGGCTATGCTTGCTGATGAACAAAGATGGGTCTTCATGGTTCGCTACAACCGCAGATATGCTCCTCTGGTGGAAAAAGTCAAAGCATTGATAAGTGCCCCGTATATTCGGACGTGCGTTATTGAAAAATGCTGGTCGCTGGTTCATCCAAGTGGATATGATGAGACATTCTTCGATGATTGGAATCATCAAATTGACCTACTCCGCAATCTCTGTGGTTAGCTCCAATCAGTTCATACATCAGTCCATACATGGAAAGACGAATCTCCACGCGCGGCAAGTTGTCTCAGGACAGAATCCCATAGACCTGCTATACTGCTCGCCAGCCGCGAATAAGGAAGATGGCTAAAGAGCGTATCCATCCATGGCGGGGATACCAGCGTAGAAACAAAGCTGTTTCAAGAGCAGCGGATTACTCAGGGGTACGGGGAGTCATTGGAGCTCCCATCTGTTAGATCGAGGGTTCCAAGTAGAGGTCCAGCACTTATTGGATTGAATAAATCAGAATCACGCTCCAATGACAAACGGTTTTATACCGCCAAGAGTCAGGAGTTGTTGGTATCTTTGGTTAAGTAAGAGCGGAAATGAGATTTTATAGGTGAATAATAAGCGAAAACTCACGATAGGGAAGAGACGGGGTCTGGCATCTACATCAACACCGGAAGGCCTTTTTACAATTTTGGCTTTCGACCATCGACAATCTTTTGCAAAGATGCTCGGTTCAACCCCTGCTATGCCAATTCCATTTGGCGAAATTGTCAGCGCAAAGCTAGATGTGATTTCACAGCTCGCCAACCATGCAAGTGCTATCTTGCTTGATCCCCTATATGGCGCGGTGCAAGCGATTACGAACGATGTCTTACCAGCACAGACGGGTCTTCTGGTCGCCGTAGAAGAGACAGGTTATTCGGGTAAGCCCTCCGCCAGGATCTCCTCACTCCTTCCAGATTGGGGGGTTGAAAAGATCAAACGGATGGGTGCAGATGCTGTTAAGCTCCTGATCTATTACCATCCGGATGCAGGCCAGGTAACGAAAGTACAAGAACGTCTGATAAATGAGGTCGTACAGGCGTGTCGTTTGCACGATATTGCCCTCTTTCTTGAGGTTATCTCCTATAGTATTAACCCTTCCATCGACAAGACATCTAGAGACTTTACCAAGCAGAAGCCAGAGCTCATCACCCGGATTGCCGCGAAGCTTAGTGATTTCGAGGCAGATGTCTTGAAGCTCGAATTCCCTATTGATGTCCAACACGATAATAATGAAGACCATTGGCATGCCGCATGCCAGGCCATTACCAAAGCAGCTAAATGTCCATGGACCCTTCTAAGTGCAGGCGTCGAGTTTTCCGTGTTTACCAAACAAGTCCGCGTCGCTTGCATGGCGGGTGCTACTGGATATATTGCAGGAAGAACAGTCTGGCAAGAGGGAATATCCATGAATCCTGATGATCGAAAGAAATTTCTGAAGCTTACGGCAAGTAAGCGTCTAATGGAACTTCAGCAAATAGCCCTTGAATATGGTCGACCTTGGCAGATTTGTTACCCACGGAACATAGATCATTCTTATAAGAACTGGTATCTAGAGTATTAATAAGGATCATCGATTTTGATCATCGAGTGAGTTTTATGGGAAACCAAGAAGAATGCACATTTCTGGATATCCTCTCAGAAAATAAGCAGGGAAAACCTCACGGGATATTCGCGGTATGTTCTGCGCATCCTGTTGTCTTGGAGACAGCAATCAAACATGCTTCGATGGTGGGATATCCACTGCTCATCGAATCTACTTCCAACCAGGTCAATCAATATGGTGGATATATGGGATTGACGCCCTCCCAGTTTTCAAGATCCGTAATGGATCTTTGCCAGACGTACAAATTCCAAGAACATCGCCTGCTCATGGGAGGCGATCACCTGGGTCCCTATCCATGGCGTGAACTCCCAGCATCTAATGCCATGCAGAAAGCCAGTGAGATGGTCAAATATTATGTTGAAGCCGGGTATGGGAAGATCCATCTGGATTGCAGCATGCACTGTGGGGATGACGATCCTACCAAGCCACTTCATAAGATGCTTATTGCCGAGCGTGCTGCCTCGCTGTGCTTGGTCGCCGAACAAGCAGCAGCTAATGTCTCCGAGCCAAAACACAAACCAATATATGTCATCGGCTCGGAAGTTCCCTCCCCTGGCGGCTTACCTGAATTCGAGGAAGAACTTGCTGTCACTACCGTATCAGATGTTAAAGAAACAATTCAGCTCACTCGAAACGCATTTCTCAAAAAGGGATTGGAATCAGCTTGGGATCGTGTTATAGCCATCGTCGTACAAGCAGGCGTGGATTTTGGAGATCAAACCATCCACAGCTATGATCAATCTAAAACCACAGACCTCCGTCAATTTATTGAGAGAGAAAGTCGATTCATCTTCGAAGCCCATTCTACAGATTACCAGTCGTTGGATTCACTAAAGAAGATGGTTGCTGATCACTTCGCAATTCTTAAAGTTGGCCCCGAACTCACATTTGCATACCGTGAAGCCATTTATGCCCTTGAACTGATTGAACGACAAATCGCCAGCACCTTGGCAATCACTAATCCTTCAGAAATTAGTGGTGTTGTCGATCGCATCATGCGTAAAAATCCCAACAATTGGCAGGGGTACTACTTCGGCTCCGCCTCTGCAGTAGAATTTTCCAGGCGCTTCAGCATGAGTGATCGTATTCGCTACTATTGGTCTGATCCGGAAGCGATCGGCGCGGTGAGAAGATTATTTGATAATCTGAAATCAGTCGAGATCCCTTTAACTCTTGTTAGCCAATACATGCCAGTTCAGTATAAGAAAGTACGCAACGGCACCTTACCCGCCTCTCCTCAAGCCTGGGTCGAAGATCATATCTGTCGCGTGCTCACCAAATACGCATCCGCAATAAGCTGGATAGATTAAGAGTA
>Ga0307420_1000025_pt1 | contig 63843 bp, 55 predicted proteins | sample SalMarWE160240MG_2_FD_202167 | JGI IMG/M metagenome (GOLD analysis project Ga0307420, IMG submission 202167) | Salt marsh sediment microbial communities from the Plum Island Ecosystem LTER, Massachusetts, United States - WE1602-40 | ecosystem: Environmental > Aquatic > Marine > Intertidal zone >... | reverse complement strand
CAATAGAAGAGTCCGATGTGACGGAAGAGGATGAAACGGCTGAAGAGTCTGAGGAAATTGAAGCCGAGGGCGCAGGGGACGAGGAGAAAACAGAAGAATGAGCATTGCAGCGGGTGACGTAAAAGCACTGCGTGAAAAGACAGGCGCTGGAGTTCTTGATTGCAAGAAAGCTCTAGAAAAAACCAACGGCGATATGGAGAAGGCGATCGTCCTTTTGCGTGAACAAGGATTGGCCGATGCAAAGAAACGCTCTGATCGCGAGACCCGCAACGGAAGGTTGGAGCTATACAGCCACGGGGATGGTAGAGTGGGGGTGATGGTGGAGGTCAATTGCGAGACGGACTTTGTCGCGCGCACAGATGCTTTCCGTGAATTTGCCCATGAGATCGCCCTTCAGATTGCTGCATCAGCGCCGCAGTGGGTTCGGGAAGAAGATATCCCTGAAGAAGTCATCAAAGCTAAGCAGGAGATCGCACGCAAACACGCCCTGGGTGAGGGAAAGCCGGAGAAGGTCATTGATCGGATCATCGAAGGCAAGCTAAATAAATTCCTCGATGAAAAATGCCTCGTGCGTCAAGAATATATTCGGGATGATTCCAAGACTGTCGCTGATTTATTAAACGACACTATCGTGTCCACAGGTGAGAACATCACCTTACGACGGTTTGAACGATGGGAAATCGGCGAGGAACTAGCATAATAATTCGGGCCAACAAATTGTTGGCCCGATTGCTTATGGCGATAATAACCAGGAATTGATGAGGGATAAAAATGGCTGATCCTGTGTACCAACGGATACTCCTCAAACTCGGCGGGGAAACTCTGGCGGGAGATGGCGGCATAGGCATTGATCCACGAAAGGCAGAGGATGTTGCTGCGCGCGTGGAAGACGTTCGCAAACTTGGTGTCCAGATTGCAATCGTCATAGGTGCGGGGAACCTCTGGCGCGGCCTGGAGGGGATCAAGCGCGGTATGGAACGGGCTACAGCTGACTACATGGGGATGCTTGGGACCGTGATGAACTCTCTAGCGCTCATGGATGCACTTGAGCGCGGTGGATCGGTAACTAGAGTAATGTCGGCCATAGAAATGCGCGCAGTGGCGGAGCCCTATATTCGCCGTCGCGCAATTCGCCACCTGGAAAAGGACCGAATAGTGATCCTCGGTGGAGGGACTGGAAATCCCTATTTCTCCACCGATACTGCGGCTGCCTTGAGAGCGATGGAGATCGAAGCCGACATCGTGATCAAAGCTACGAAGGTCGACGGTGTCTATGATGCCGATCCGGAGAAAAAGCCGGATGCAAAACGCTTTGACCATATCACGTATATCGAAGCTCTCAGTCAGCGTTTAGAAGTCATGGACAGTACGGCAATCTCCCTTTGCATGGACAATAGACTCCCAATCCTGGTTTTGGATATGTGGCAATCCGACAGCCTCACGAAAGCTGTTCTAGGTAAACCGGTAGGTACTGAAATCTCAGATACTTAAATTCCCCAATTGTATTCGTTGTGCCGTGTGCTCTTTTTGGGGACAGCGGTTGGCGGCAAGAGGTGGGAAGGTATGTCTCTTTCCGGGCAATTGGCATACGCGCTCCTTGAGATTCATGTAAGTAACCCTTTCACAAAAAAACCAAAATTGCGCTATCCTTATATAGAACCCACACTTAAGGTAAGGTCGATAAAAGGAGAGTATCTATGGTAAAGGATGCACTCGAAGAGGCTCAAGCTCGCATGAAAGGAGCGATCGTTTCCTTCGAGGAAGATCTCGCTTCGATTCGAACAGGTCGCGCCTCTCCAGCTCTAGTCGATCGTCTATCTGTTGAGTACTATGGCAATCCAACGCCGTTGATGCAGCTTGCAACGATATCTGCTCCTGAACCGAGACTTCTCACAATCCGTCCCTTCGATCCGGCTAGCATTAAAGATATTGAACGTGCGATCATGTCTTCAGATCTGGGTCTCAATCCCAACAACGATGGCAAGCTCATCCGCTTGAGCATACCCCCCTTGACCGAAGAACGCCGCCATGAACTCGTCCGTGTTGTTAAGAATCGAGCTGAGGAAGCTCGTGTTGCAGTGAGGAATGTGCGCAGGGATGTCCAGAATGACATGCGGGAGTTCGAGCGCGAGAAAATGATTTCGGAGGACGAACTCAAGCGCGGCGAGGGCGATCTCCAAAAGCATACGGATCATCACATTGACCAGATCAATGAAATCGGGGAACGTAAAGAAACTGAGGTCCTTGAAGGTTGATTAAAACTTCACGCAACCTATGACGGATGAATCTGACATAAAACTTCCAGCGAAAATCCCTGAGCACGTTGCCATCATCATGGACGGCAATGGTCGTTGGGCGCGCTCGCGTGGATTGCCGCGCATGGCGGGTCACCGCGCTGGTGTTGATAATCTACGTCGGATCCTCGAAGCCGCCGCGGAATACGGGATCGAGTATCTTACGATCTATGCTTTCTCAACGGAGAACTGGAAACGCCCTCCAGCTGAGGTGAAGGGATTGATTAATATTCTCGAGGATGTAATCGATAGAGAATTGGAATCGCTTCATGAAAATGGCGTTCAATTGCGTCATATTGGACGTCTTGAACAGCTAAAACCGGAGCTTCAAGATAAGGTCAAACATGCCATCAAATTAACAAGAAGTAACGACCGGTTGATTCTCAACGTGGCATGGAACTATGGCGGTCGTGACGAGATTGTTTGTGCCATCAAGGAGATGATCTCGGACGGTATTCAACCCGATGAAATCACCGAAGCTCTTGTTAGCCGGTACCTCTTCACTTCCGATTCCCCTGACCCAGATTTGATCATTCGAACGTCAGGTGAGATGCGTGTGAGCAATTTCCTCATCTGGCAAGGCGCTTACTCAGAGTGGTATGTCACTACAACCTACTGGCCTGATTTCGATCCTGAAGAATTACTTAAGGCGCTGCACGTCTACGCGCAGCGTGAACGCCGCTACGGACGGATCTCAGACAAGGTGTCATCAAGGTAAATATGCTGCCTGAGCGAAGCGCCATTGCTCTCCTGTTCTTCCCATTGATTGCGTGGATTATTGCCGACGGCAGCTGGTTGTACGCCGCCAGCATCACGGGCATTCTGACAATGGCGGCCTATGAATACGGCAGCCTCTTTTGTGCTGGTGGTTACCGTCCGGCAAAACCCTTATTAATCATTGGCGTTATCGCAATCGTACTCATCCGCTTCAATTTTGGATTTGAGTTTGATCATTTTCTTCTCGCAGGCATCGGTTTAATTGCGATGACCTGGCATGTGATCGACTTCGAACGGGGAGCACCTAAATCCGGTACGGATTTTGCCCTAACCCTCAGCGGGATACTTTATGTCGGGTGGATTGGAGCCTTCTTTATTACGATCCGTCGTATGCCCGATGGCCTCTGGTGGTTCTTATTGTCCCTGCTTTCGATTTGGATTGCGGATTCAGCAGCCCTCCTTTTTGGGCGTAGGTTTGGTCGCCATAAGCTCGCCCCCCGCGTGAGTCCAAAAAAAACCTGGGAAGGCTACCTTGCCGGTATTGGAATGGGGATTCTAGGTGGTGCGGGTCTGGCATTGCTTTGGAGAATCGGGGCCGGATCGCTCGCGGGAATAAACGCTATGTCGGGTGCGATCATCGGGGGGGTGGTCGGAACCGTCGCACCGATGGGTGACCTCGGCATAAGTATGTTCAAACGTCAATTCGGCGAGAAGGATACAGGGGCGTTGCTCCCTGGCCATGGTGGAGTTCTGGATAGAATCGATACTTGGCTATGGTCAGCCGTAATAGGTTACTTTCTTGTGATTATATTAACGAGCACAGGATGAATCAGAAAGCTGGAGAGTGTCTAAATGAGTAAAAAACCATCACACAATCTCGCGTTGGATCTCGTCCGTGTCACAGAGGCGGCAGCGCTCGCAGCAGGACGGTGGATGGGTCGAGGGCAGAAGGAGGATGGAGACCGAGCAGCGGTAGATGCCATGCGCCTGGTGTTGAATTCAATCGACATCGATGGAGTAATCGTCATTGGCGAGGGTGAGAAGGATGAAGCCCCGATGCTTTTCAATGGTGAGAGACTTGGAACCGGGAATGGACCAGCATTGGATATCGCTGTGGACCCGGTCGAAGGTACGCGTCTCCTCGCCCAAGGTAGACCGAATTCTGTTGCGACCGTCGCCTTGGCTGAGAGCGGTTCGATGTTCAATCCAGGACCGATTGTTTACATGCATAAAATAGCAGTCGGTTTGGCGGGGAAGGGGCATATTGATATTGACGCTCCAATCGAGGTGAATCTAAATATGATCGCTCGTGAAAAGGGCGCAGACGTCGACGACCTGACAGTGGTTATTCTCGAACGTCAGCGACATGAGGAACTGATCCAGCGCGTCCGCGAGACCGGCGCTCGAATCCGGCTGATCACCGATGGTGATGTCGCCGGTGCAATGTTGGCTGCGCGACCTAACTCGGGAATTGATCTCTTAATTGGAATTGGCGGGACTCCAGAAGGAGTGCTTTCCGCCTGCGCGTTGAAATGCATGGGCGGTGAGATCCAGGGGCGTTTGTATGCCAGGAACGACGCCGAAGCGAAAGCGGCGAAGGATCTGGGTTACGATTTGGATAAAGTGCTCAGGATCGATGATCTCGTAGCAACTGATGACATCTTCTTTGCCGTAACAGGCATCACCGACGGTGAATTAGTGGATGGAGTGAAGTACTTCGGTGCTGGTGCGCGAACGCATAGCCTCGTGATGAGAGGGATAACAGGAACCGTGCGCGAGGTGATCGCAACCCACCGCTGGGACAAATTAATGGTGGTAAGCGAAATTCAATACGATCGCATCGGGTGACCCATCCGCGGACCCAAAAGTGCCATAGTGCGAAAGATGCGGCGCTTAGATAACCCGCCAAGGTTCTAAATAAGGTTAAAATCGGCATTTGCGAATTATTGAAGATTTTCGAAAGGATTCGGTTTGGGTCTACTTGGTGAGGGCAGGGATTATTTGAGAGAGTGGATAGTGAATAGGAATAGAGCGCTTCTTGCACCCCTCATTTCTGCGTGCTATAATGCCTGCGTTCAAGAAGACTTGCTGTCTCAGAACAGCGCCCCCTTCAACTAACTCTGACCAGAATAACATTTGAGCTATCCTCGAATAGTTATCACTATAAGTGATTACCTACATATTAATCTTGAATACCAATCGATAGAAGCAATAAACGAAATTTTCCATTGGGAGTACATTAATGAATATTGGGCAACTTGAAGGGATGACTCTGGCCGACCTCAGGGATTTGTCGAAAGAGTATGATGTGAGCGGCGCTTCCCGCATGAAAAAAGAGGACTTGATCCTCCGCATTATGCAAATGGATGCGGAGCGCAGAGGGCTGGAGCTGCGCGGGGGCGTGTTAGAGATTATGAACGAGGGGATGGGGTTCCTGCGCGCAGATCACTATCTCCCAGGGCGTAATGATATCTATGTCTCACAGTCCCAGATGAGGCGTTTTAAATTGCGAACAGGGGATATGATCATAGGCCAAATCCGCCCCCCGAAAGATACAGAGAAATACTTTGGCTTGCTCCGTGTGGAATCGATAAATGGCTTGGATCCGGAAGAAGCGAAAGAGCGACCAAGGTTCAACGACCTTACACCGATCTTCCCGGAGGAACGGTTTGACCTCGAGACTGATCGGTTCACGCTCGCGACGCGATTGATTAATTTGATCGCGCCTATCGGCAAAGGGCAGCGCGGGTTAATTGTCTCCCCACCAAAGGCGGGAAAAACGACGGTATTAAAACAAATCGCCAACGCGATTTCTCTGAAGTATCCTGAGATTCACCTCATGGTCGCGCTCATCGGCGAGCGACCGGAAGAGGTGACCGATATGGATCGGTCGGTCGACGCAGAAGTGATTGCATCCACGTTTGATGAGCCGGTCACTTCCCATGTAAGGGCGGCAGAAATGGCGTTGGAGAGAGCCAAGCGTTTGGTGGAGTGCGGGAAGGATGTCGCCATCCTTCTAGATTCCATCACGCGCCTTTCGAGGGCTTATAACTTGATGGTAACGCCATCGGGCAGGACTCTCTCGGGTGGTATCGACCCCGCTGCCCTCTACCCGCCGAAGCGTTTCTTCGGAGCGGCACGGAACATTGAAGAGGGCGGTTCGCTTACAATCATCGCTACGACTCTTGTAGACACGGGCTCTCGCATGGACGATGTTGTCTATGAGGAATTTAAGGGAACCGGGAACATGGAACTTCATCTCTCACGCAAGCTACAAGAGAGACGAGTTTTCCCCGCCTTTGATATCGATCGCTCCTCGACCCGCCGTGAGGAACTACTGCTTGGGCCAGATCTCACGCGGCGAGTATGGCTGATGCGGAGGATGTTCGCTCAAATGATCGAACCACCGATCGGGGCTGGGATGGACATCACAACAGCTACAGAAGCGCTCTTGCACCGCATCGCACAAACCGAAAACAACATCGAATTTCTTGAAACCCTCTCCGAAGATCAATAACCAACAAACACCACGACGCCAGCGGCGACGGCTGTGGGCCGGCGCGCTTTTCCTCATTGGCACGCTGGCTGTAATCGCGGCCGGTTGGGCGATCGCGTTGAATTTTAGATCGGGCATCCAAGCTGGCTATTCAACGGCATCATCTGATAAACGTATATCTTCTGGAGACCTCACAGATATCTCCGCTCTTCCTGTTTACGAACCTGACATTGATACGAAGATGCTCTCCCGGGTGGCGAACCTGAACACGTCGAAGCCAAGTCGGTCACGCATCGACGTCCTTCGCTACACAGTTCAGCCGGGCGATTCAGTTTTTGGGATTTCGGAAAAGTTTGGGATCGAAGCGGAGACACTGCTGTGGGGAAATTTTGAGGTTCTAAATGACGACCCTCACCTATTAAAACCTGGCCAGGAGTTGAATATCCTGCCTGTCGACGGGACATATTATGAATGGCAGGACGATGATGACCTCGATCAGGTCGCTAGCTTTTTCGGTGTTGAGCCGCGGCAGATCATTGAATATCCAGGAAACCACATCAGTATCGTTGATCCGCAGATCATGCCCGGGACGTGGTTGATCATACCCGAAGGCCGGAGAGCTTTTAGGCAGTGGTTTGTCCCGACAATTGCTCGAGGGCACGCGGGCGTCGGCGCGGCATATGGTCCCGGTGGATGCACCGGAACTTATACAGGGGTTATCGGAACCGGCGGTTTCATCTGGCCAGCGTCAAACCACTACATCTCCGGCAATGACTATTGGTCCGGCCACTTGGCGATTGATATCGCCGCGGGGATGGGGGCGGGAATAAGGGCGGCAGACAGCGGGGTCATCGTTTTCGCTGGCTGGTCGACGGTTGGTTATGGCAATATGGTAATGATTGATCATGGGAATGGATGGCAAACTGTGTATGCCCACTTGAGCCAAGTCAATGTGAGCTGTGGACAGAGTGTGAACCAGGGGCAAAGTGTCGGGTTAGCCGGTTCAACCGGCAATTCGACGGGACCCCACCTGCATTTTGAAACCCGTTTTCAAGATGGATTTGTTAATCCGTGGTATGTTCTTCCTTAGGATGTATTTTGCCTGTTCTTGACGGTCCACAACACACTTGATATGATGCGCGCACGAGATCAGTGGAAGGCGGATAGATTGCAGGAAAAGGCGACGAATAAGCGTAGAAAACGTACGCTCCCAATTCGAGCATGGAAGCGCATCGAATTGTGGGCGAAAATTTGCGTGGTTACGTTGCGAGATCCTATCCTGCGTTTCACTGGCCATCTAGCCCTTCTAACCCTTATAGCGTTAGGTGTGTGGGCTGCCCGTCTTGGTTGGGATACACTGCCAATGGACGCCTATGCCGGCATGGCGGAAGAAAACGAAAGCGCCATGCTTGAACCACCAACGGTATTAGGGCTGGGGATTGCCGACCTTCCTCCATACGCGGGCGGCTCAACACAATTTACGGGTGTGGGGCGATCGGTAGACATCCATACAGTTTTCCCTGAACGTCCACGCCTTGATTTGATCACATACCAGGTGCAGGAGGGGGACAGCCTCTTTGGGATCGCGGACAAATTCAGCCTGAAGCCTGAAACGATCTTATGGGGTAACTTCGACGTGCTCCAGGATAACCCCCACCGACTCAAACCCGGGCAGGAGCTCAACATTCCACCCGTGGATGGAACGCTGTATGAATGGCATGAAGGCGATGGCTTGAATGGGGTTGCGCAGTTCTTCGGAGTTGAATCAGGCGAGATAATCCAATGGCCGACGAATCATATCGACCCCAACATGGATCCGGAGAACCCAGATATCGAAGCAGGTACGGTGCTGATTATCCCCGGCGGTCGTCGCGAACTGGTCTCATGGAGCGCACCGCGCATCTCACGCAGCAACCCTGCGGTGGCAAAGGTCCTTGGACCGGGTGCCTGCGGCTCGATCTATGATGGTGTTGTTGGCAGCGGGATATTCATATTTCCAACACCTTTGCACTATGTCTCCGGCTTCGATTACAGCTCCATCCATCCGGCGATCGACCTCGCCGGCAGCACCGGGCATGCCATCTTCGCTTCGGATTCGGGCGTCGTGGTCTATGCGGGTTGGAATGACTGGGGATACGGTTACGTGATCGTCCTGGATCACGGCAATGGGTGGCAAACGCTGTATGCTCACCTCAGCGCCATTAATGTGGTTTGTGGGCAATCCGTCTATCAGGGTGATGTGATCGGCGCGATGGGCTCAACCGGCAATTCTTCGGGACCTCACTTGCATTTCGAGATCATGCACGATGAATACGGCAAAGTAAACCCTCACAATTTTCTGCAGTAAGACGAATAGTCAATGGCTTTCTTCAGGCCCACAGTCGTGTGCACTTGGGTGTGGGCTTTTCTATTATCTGACCTAGCTGGAGCGTCCGATCGGTGGCTCACGATGTTCGCGCGCACACTTGGGAAAGCCTCAGGTTGAGCGTATTCTCTCTTTGATCTACAATGGGGGCTGCCCGATTTACGGAAGTGATCCGTACATTTCAATCATCGACATGTGTGAATTTCATTTACAGGTGTGAACTTCTAAAGGAGTGCCCAGGGAGCGCATTGGGGATAGGAAATTGCGTATTTTGAATCACCTGGATATTTTAATGGGAATACCAGTGTTGGTGTTTACAGATTGACCTAACCGGCATCAGAGAAGCGAATACATTTGATAGGGAGCTACATATGAAAGTTATTGATGAAGGGATCGGGAAACTCATTCAGCCAGTTGATCTTGAAGGTTTCCGAAAATCGAATCGGAGTAAGCCGAAACAATTGCTTGATAAGCGGATGAGTGAAGCGGAGGCGGTTGAACGCTTCATTCATGACGGCGATTATGTCGGCACAGAGCTTTATGGCACGGTCCGCTGTCCTATGTCTCTAGTCAACGAGATCATTCGCCAGGGTGTGAAAGACCTGCGCTTGGTTGGACAGGGTGTGACTGAGCTCGATATACTTCTGGCTGCAAAACTGGTAAAGGTTATGGATATCACCTATGTGGGTCTGGAGGTTTATGGGGTCTCGAATGTCTTTCGGCGTCTAGCAGAGAGCGGGCAGATTGAGACCTGCGTCGAGTGGAGTAACGGTGGGCTTGTGACGCGATTTAAAGCTGCCGCGATGGGGGTTCCATTTCTTCCTATACGTTCCATGCTGGGGACGGACACTTATAAATACAGCGCTGCAAAAACGGTGGAATGCCCTTTTACGGGCGATCCAATCTGCCTCGTACCAGCGCTTATTCTGGATGTGGGGTTGATCCATGTCCATCGTGCCGACAAGTATGGGAATGCCCAGATCGATGGCATAAGTGGTTTCGCTACGGAGATGGCGCGGGCTTCCAAGCGCTTGATCATCAGTACAGAAGAAATCATCCCAAACGACGAGATTCGTAAAAACCCTGGTGAAACGATCATTCCTTATTTCCTTGTGGATGCCGTTGTTGAAGCTCCATTTGGCTCCCACCCGGGCGAGATGTGCTATGTGTATGAACGTGATGAGGTCCAGATTAAAGAATGGGTCGAGGTATCGAAAACTGAGGAAGGCGCCCAAGCGTATCTTGACAAGTATATCCATAGCGTCAACAACCATCAGGAGTATTTGGAAATGATCGGAAAGGACCGTCTGGATCAGCTTCAAGCATTGGTGCCGGGGAGGTTATGATGACGGAGAATGGCTACAATCCAACGGAACTTTTGATTTGCACTGCTTCGCGGCAGGTGCCGGATAATACGACGGCATTCATAGGAACTGGGATTCCCATGATCGCGGCTTCGCTGGCGCAGAAGATGCACGCGCCCAATTTGGTTACCTTCTTTGAATTTGGTGGCATGGGTGCTATTTTGGAAAATCTCCCCATTGCAGTTGGTGAGCGCCGCTCGTTTCACAAGGCGGTGGCCGCAACGGGACTCGCAGATATGGTGGAGACTGCCCAGAGAGGGTTCATTGAATATGGTTTTATCGGTGGTGCCCAAATTGACCCCTATGGCAACCTCAACAGCACCGTGATCGGAGAGTATGCCCATCCAAAAGTGAGACTACCGGGCAGTGGTGGTGGAAACGATGTCGGATCGCACTGTTGGCGGACGATTGCCATTATGCCCCATGACCAGCGTAGGTTCATCGCTAAGGTGGATTTCATCACTACCCCGGGATATCTTACCGGCCCTGGCGCACGCGAAGCGGCTGGGTTACCACGAGATACGGGCCCTCATCGGGTCGTCACAACGTTAGCGGTTCTGGGTTTCCATCCCGAGAGCAAGCGCATGATGCTGCTCGCCACTCAACCGGGGGTAAAAGTCGAGGATGTTATTGAGAACACCGGTTTTGAGCTCCTTATGGCGGATGAGATCGAAGCGAACCCACCCCCGACGGACGAGGAGTTGAGAATACTGCGCGAGGAGGTCGACAAAGACAGGCTCTATATCTAGGGCAGGGAAGAGAAAGCCTCTGATGTTATGCACATCAGAGGCTTTTTGTTTCTCTGAACCCCGAAAGGGTTCGGACCAGAGGCTCATCCCTCCGCAAGCGGGCGGCCATCCTTACCGTCTGGTCTTAGTATCGTGATAAGGCGGGTATTTACGCCGGGGTTGAGGGGTGGTCGGGCAGATCTTAGACTTATTCTTTCACAGCCTGGATCTTGAATATGGGCACAGTGACAAAGGGGTGCAGCTCGTTGATCGACTGCAGGATGCTTTTGAGCACGCTTGGGCGTGTGTATTTATCAGCAAAGGCGGGAGCATGGATTAGCGATTGTTTAATGGAAAAGACACGTTGGCCTAATTCACGGTAATATTCTTTACGGGCCGTTATGTCCTGGCTGATGCCGACTGGGAAGGTGAAATCCTCGATTTCAGCAGCCGATTCGATCTTGAATCCCGCCTGGATGAATGAGTCGACGGCCATCAGGGCTTTGAGACCAAAACCAGTCTGTCCATGGACACCCTCGCGCGGCGGCAGTCCAATCGCATCGATCAGTTCGATCAAACCGTGGATGCGGGCGGCATGGCGTCCTGTGTGCTCTACCGGAAGGTTTTCTAGATAGCGTTCCAGAGGAAGGTCCCAGTCTTCGGGGTGGTCGTCTAGCTGGGTGAATTCGTGGCTGCAGATGATCAAGCGCCCGCCCGGACGCAGGACCGAAAAGATCTGGGCCAGCATACCGTCGACGTCAATGCGGTCACCCTCCTCGGTTGGGAATTGGAAAACCATGCGGGCGACGAATAGGTCAGCGGAGTTGGGGGCTAGCGCCTGGCTGATCTTGCGGGCGTGTAGATTGGGGATGAAGCGGAGGCCGGGTTTTCCGGCCAGGTTGGCAGGCGCGGGAACGTCATCGGGCGAGGTGGCGATCAAGGATTTTGGGTTATGGGCATAGATGTACTCACTCAGATCCCCCAATCCGCTGCTGAAATCGACGATGTCTTTGCCGGTGATTTGCTGAGGCGACACCAGATCTTCTACCAGGTAGTAGACCAGGTAGCGGACGATCTCCCAATTACGCTGCAGTTCCCATGAGCTCACCAGACTAGTATACAACAGCCGGATGATTGCATGAGTGAGGGATTGAGTTCGGTGTTGGATCAGGTGAGAATCCTGAGATAGAATCCATAATTTGCTGCTCTCGAAAACAGCGAGGGGAATAAGGGAGGTCGACTTCCGATTAGCGAAATCGGAACCTGAAAATTACGCGTACGTCAGATTACTTGAGTCGGTAATCACCGAGAAACCAAAGGGTCGCTTTCACCAGAAAGCGACCCTTTTCAGCGCCCCCGACAGGACTCGAACCTGTGGCCCCTTACTCCGCAAGCAAGTGCTCTAATCCACTGAGCTACGGGGGCATGCGTATTCAGTTGTCAGGCGGCTTAGCGGGGAGGGTGGGATTCGAACCCACGGTAGAGGTTAATGCCCCTACAAGCGCTTAGCAGGCGCCCCCGTTCAGCCACTCCGGCACCTCCCCTGATGAATTATTATCAAGGCGGAGGGAGAGGGATTCGAACCCCCGGTGGGCATAAACCCACAGCGGTTTTCAAGACCGCCGCCTTCGTCCACTCGGCCATCCCTCCGAGGGCCGTACGCCCCCCTCCTGAGCGCAAGCATTCTACCATGGCGTCTAAGGCGAGTCAAAGAAGCAGGTTGTTTAAGGTTAGAAACAAAGAGAAAAAGTGCAAATAACGCGAATCCTCGGGTGTCATCAGGCTCTACCTGCGGCTGGAAACTACCCTTCCGCACTCCTCAAATTCAGGACGGTTCTTTTCCCCAGACCTGGTAGAGCCCGAGCCGGCTGCCTTCGCCATCGGAATGGTAGGTATTTAGAACGGTGAAACCCGTCTCTCCGGCGATGGTCTCCAACTCCGGAGGTGTAAAGTGGTGGACATAGCGCAGGCCATAGCCGCCGCGGCGCCAATCCAAAAGATAATCGCCCTCCTCGACATCCTCATCGGTCAGATCGATGGTCTCCCAGGGAAGGATGCGCGCCTGGTAACGCTTGCTGGCTAAGAAATTCCAGTTGGAATGGATCCACTGACCGCTCTCGTTGAGAAGTCGATGCACCTGCAAGGCGAGGCGTTTCCTGAGGTCAGCGTCCGGTAGATGGTGCAGCACGGAGAAGGAAAGGACTCGATCGATGGTCTCCCTGAGTGGGATTGCAAGTTCCGTCTCCAGCACCTCTGGCCACGCGGGATCAGCGAGGTCCAAAACGCGGAAGGAAAATCGTGGATCCTGAACCTTTCCCCGGGCGATTTCCAAAAGGAGGGGGCTCGAATCAATGCCGATATAACGTCCAGCAGGATCGCGACTGAGCCACTCGAGCGCAAGCTCGCCGTTGCCGCAGCCGAGATCCAGGACCCAGGCTTCCGACGGAAGTTTCTCTAGCGCATGGAGAACGCCGGGTTGTAAGCGTTCTCGCGTCTGAGAGAAGTGATCGGCGAAGGTTTGGTAGAATTCACTATTGAGTTGAAGAAGTTTAGTGATAACTTTATCTTGCATATACTGGATTATACGCTGATGGACCCCCAAAAGGCGTGGCAGGATGCCCGCCACTACACATCCGAACAGGTCGAACTCGCCAGACTAATCCTGGAGGAGATGCGCGCCGGCGCTTCGGTTAAGGATGCGGTCCGCCATCACCCCTTATCGGGCGGGGGTTACATCGGGAAACATGTGATCATTCATACATATCGGAAACTGACGGACTCCGGAGCGTGGCCGTTCGAGCAGGAGATGATCCAGAGTCTACGCATGAAACCTATGCGGACGTTATCTGGCGTCACTACCGTAACGGTCCTTACGAAACCCTATCCGTGTCCGGGAAACTGCATCTTCTGTCCAACGGAAGAGGGTATGCCAAAATCCTATCTCGCGGATGAACCTGGCGCGATGCGCGCCCTCCATCATGCCTTCGAACCCTACGAGCAGACACTCGCTCGAATTGAGGCGCTGGAAGCGATCGGTCACCCAACGGAGAAAATTGAACTCCTGATCCTTGGCGCGACCTGGAGCGCGTATCCGTTTGATTATCAGAAATGGTTCATCCAGCGCTGCCTGGATGCCATGAACGGCTTCGACTCCCCGGAACTGCTTGAAGCGCAGCAAGCCAATGAGGGGGCAATCCACAAGAACGTCGGTCTGGTGGTTGAGACCCGTCCAGACCTTATCAACCACCGGGAGATCGCCCACCTGCGCGAGCTCGGAGTGACCAAAGTGCAGATGGGGGTCCAAAGCCTCGATGATGAGATATTGACGCGGAACAAACGTGGGCATTCGGTTGCTCAATCCCGAGAGGCTATGGAGCTTTTACGTGCCGCGGGTTTTAAGATCGTGCTGCACTGGATGCCCAATCTGCTGGGTGCGACGCTTGAATCGGATCGCCGTGATTTTACGCGCTTATGGGATGATCCGGATTTACGACCTGATGAAATCAAGATCTATCCCTGTCAGTTGCTAGAGAGCACCGAACTCTATGAAGTCTGGAAGCGTGGGGATTACACGCCTTATACGACTGAGGAATTAATTGAACTCATTGCCGATCTGAAACCCAACATCCCCCGCTACTGCCGAGTCAATCGCATAATTCGCGATATCCCCTCGACGCATATTGTCGCCGGGAACAAACGCACCAGCTTGCGCCAGGATATCCAAAAGGAATTGCAGCGACGTGAATCTCACTGTTCGTGCATCCGCTGCCGCGAAGTGCGAGGCAAGGACATAGATCCTGCAAGCCTTGATTTTTCTCAATTGACATACCAGGCGAATGGTGCACAGGAGCATTTCCTCTCGTATTCAACGCCAGAGGATGAGCTCGCGGGCTATCTACGCCTCTCCCTTCCCGGACCCGAGTCGCCGGATCCGGGGCTGGACGATCTGGAGAACGCGGCGATCGTTCGCGAAGTGCACGTATACGGGCAATCCTTGGAAGTGGGCATCACAATGGATGGCGCAGCCCAGCACGCTGGCTTGGGGTCGGATCTCGTGAAGGAAGCAGAGGGAATTGCCGCTCGGGCCGGGTATCAGCGGGTAGCGGTGATCGCTGCCCTGGGAACCCGCGGCTACTATCGAAAGTTAGGGTACACACTTGGCGAGACGTATATGCTCAAGAAAGTCTGAATTCACTCGTTCAACCTTGTCACCATGACCGTGGTGCCGTCCTCAATACGGGCCAGCTGTTCAGCTCCTTCTTCAATCAACCCAACGGGATTCACATCCGAGTAGGCGCGCGGTTCCTCCCCCTTGCTGACCGGAGTGGGGCCGAAGAAGATGCAGAAAGCATGACCCTGAGGCCAGTAAGCTATCTCACCCACCACCATCTCCTGCCGGGCGTCTGATGCGGCGGCAAGTTCCACTGGGATCTCAAAATAGATTTCATCGCCCCAGCGAGTCCCAGTGACCTCGAAAGGGAGCGCTTCCCAGATTCGATCCGCGGTTTCTGTCCCGTTCAGCTTGGCGGTGAGAGCAATTTCGCCGATCTGAATATTAATTCTGTGAGTTTCCATAGTCTTCTTCCTCCGAATTGACCAGTTGATATCACACTTGTTAAGTTCCCTCGCTTAGAAGGAGCGATTTGGCTTCTAACCTAAGTCTCTCCCATCCTTTAAATAACGCTGACGTTGTGCGGAAAGCGACCAGGTGCCCATCGCAATTACAATCAGAGCTGCCGAAGCCGAGGGGATAAACCATCCCGACCTTGCCGAGGATTTCAGACCAAGAACATTCCTGGCGATTGTCACCGACCGTCCACCAGATTTCAATGAGCGCGCTTCTTCTGAGAAGGTAATCGATGTGCCAGTGCAGTTTGGAGGACTCGTTCTGGTGGAGATACCGACTGACACGGGCGCGCAACCCCCCAGGACCGAGGGCGCTTCCCAGATAGACGTAATAACCAGGTGGAAATTGCTGAGTGCCCAATTTGCCAATAGAGATCGTCGCCGTCTCCATAACCCGGACGACCGAAGCGTATGTCCCAGGGGCATTCGTGCTCATTATTTTAGAATAGGAGTGGCTGCTTCCCTCCGAGCTCACACGAGATAATGGCATCGTTATTTAGGCATTAGAAGAGCGTATCGGTTCGGGATTGGGTTTGAGAAAAACATTCGCTGAAGCTGTTTCCCGAGGAGCGTAAAGCCGAGAACGGCATCATTTTTACCGGTCAAATCCAAAGAAAATATCTTCATTTGAATGCAGATCTATGTTTATCCATGGGCCTTTGCCAGTATAACATTCACAACTCAGAGGTGACCTAGCTGCATCTACAATCAACTTCTACTCCAGGTTGTTTAGCTGAGAGGGTTATAATCATCAGAACGTATTTATTGTCTAACAGAAAGCGAATTATTCATGAGATTTCACGGTGGAAGCTGGGGTGCATTCATCAGGTACGATGAGCAAGAGCAACCCCAATTATCTTGGCATCTGCTACGCAGGGTGGCGGAATATGCGCGGCCCTATTGGCTACAGTTGGTCATCGTATTGATCACTATGGTCGGCATCTCGTTGATCAGCTTGATTCCTCCGTTGTTAATCCGAGATTTTATAGATCGGGCGATACCAGCCAGGGATATAGCGCGGTTGAATTTACTTGCCCTGGGCATGGTTGCTGTTCCCCTGATCAACGGTTTGTTAGGTGTGGCCCAACGCTATATGAGTTCCTTTATTGGGGAAGGGATCATCTTAGACTTGCGCAGCGCGCTCTATGCTCACTTGCAGCGCATGGGTTTGCGCTTCTACACAAACACACAGGTCGGCGAAATGATGTCCCGCCTGAACAATGACGTCATCGGCGCGCAGCGGGCGGTGACGGGAACTCTTGTTACACTGCTAAGCAATACCTTCGCAATTGTGACAACACTCATCATCATGGTTTCCATGGAGTGGCGCTTGACTCTATTGGGGGTCGCAATCCTGCCATTATTCGTCATACCCGCGCGCAGGGTGGGCATCGTCCTGCGCGGCATCGCCCGCCGCTCGATGGAAATCAATGCCAGAATGAACGCGATGATGAACGAGACGCTCAATATCAGCGGTGCGATTCTGGTGAAGATCTTTGGCCGCTACCGTTCTGAAGTTGATCGATTTCGGGGACATGCGGAAAAAGTCCGGGACATAGGTGTTCGGCAAGCAGTAATTGGACGATGGTTCTTCCTATCCTTAGGTTTGGCAAGCGCAATTGGCAGCGCACTTGTGTTCTTGGTTGGTGGTCATCTTGTACTCAAAGGGGCATTCACCATTGGGACGATTGTAGCGTTCTCCACGTATCTTGGTCAACTGTACGGTCCATTAACCGCGATGACAAACGCGCGCGTGGACCTGGCCACATCGATGGTGAGCTTTGAGCGCGTATTTGAAGTCATCGACCTCCCGATCGAGATCCACGAACGTCCTGATGCTATCGATCTCATTGATACGCAGGGAACCGTAAGTTTTAGTGAAGTTTGCTTCAGTTATGAACACAAGGATGGCGCGCCCGTAGGATTGGAGGAACAATTCCGGTTCGCCAGACGTAGTCATTCGACGTACATCCCACCGAGAGTTAAAAGCGAACCCATTGATGACGAAGACAAGCAGGAACCACAGGAAACGCGCTGGGCGGTGCGAGATGTGAGTTTCGAAATCCAACCGGGATCGATGGCGGCACTTGTCGGTCCAAGTGGGGCTGGAAAAACTACGATCACGTACCTTCTGCCGCGCCTGTTTGATCCTACGAGTGGGCAAATTACGCTTGATGCTTATGATTTGCGCGATCTTACATTCGATACGATTGCCAAACACATCGGCATGGTTACCCAGGAGACCTATCTCTTTCACACAACGATTCGAGATAACTTGCACTACGCGAAGACCGATGCTACTCAGGAGGAGTTGGAGCTAGCCTGCCGGGCAGCGAATATTCATGACTTCATCAGTTCCTTACCGGAGGGGTATGACACGGTTGTTGGCGAGCGCGGATACCGTCTTTCTGGAGGCGAGAAGCAGCGGGTGGCGATCGCGCGTGTTTTACTGAAGGACCCGAAAATTCTGATCCTCGATGAGGCGACGAGTCACTTGGATTCTCTGTCTGAGGCGCTCATCAAGGATGCAATGCAAGTGGTGCGGAGGGGGAGGACCTCGCTCGTCATCGCGCATCGTTTAAGCACGGTGATCAATGCTGATCTAATCCTGGTAATGGATAAGGGTCGATTAGTGGAGAGCGGCAGGCACGAGGATTTGCTCGAGCAAAATGGGATATATGCAGATCTCTACCATACGCAGTTCTTCCCTGAAGGTAGTCCAAGTTAGACGAATAGATCGAATACCTCAGAGTCCCGCAATGGATCAATAATCGAGCTAATCTTAGGCTGATAGAGAGCAGGCAGTTGTATGCTTAGCACATACATCCTCGGTGCAGGGGAAATCCAGGAACAACAGCGAATTAAAGCAAGAGTCAGTTTCTGGAAACACGAAACTTTACCTGCTCTTTTGCGTATATTAGAGTAGAGCACTTATCTAAGACGGGTTTGCATGGCGGAATATCAACGAAGCAATGAAGAAGATCAATGGATCGATCGAGCTGCTCAGGGCGATGACGATGCTTTCGCCCAGATTGTTGATAGCTATCAGGTCCCAGTTTACAACTTGTGCTACCGCATGCTGGGAAATAGAGAAGAGGCAGAGGATGCGGCTCAGGAGACTTTCCTGCGAGCCTACCGATACCTCAAGCGGTATGACCCGAAAAGGAAGTTTGCTACATGGCTACTGTCGATCGCATCGCACTACTGTATCGATCGCTTGAGACGCAGGAGGCTGCAGTTGGTCTCATTGGATGACCTTCTCCCCAAGAGAGAAGGAGCAGCATCAACGGCCGGGACTGAGGCAAACTACCTGCAAATTGAACACGCAGAGGAAATCCGCAGCATGCTCAATGGGGTCGGTGAGAAGGATCGAGCTGCTGTGATCCTGCGCTACTGGTACGACTTCTCCTACGAGGAGATTGCGGAGAGCTTGTCGCTCTCGTTATCGGCAGTGAAGAGTCGATTACACCGAACACGTCGAGAGATGGCGGATCGGTGGTCTATTCAGAACAAGGCGTTCGTCAATGGAGGCAGGCAAGATGAAGCATCCGCAGTTTGAAGCGCTATTGTTTGAAATGGATCAACTGGGGCGTGAGGAATTGATTGCCTTGAAAGCCCACCTGCGGGAGTGTGAGCACTGCAATGCCGTGGTCACATCCTGGAGTGACCTGGAAGGAAAGATGAGTTCAGCGCCACAGTTGGAGCCGGCAACGGGTTTTACTGAGCGGTTCCGTGAGCGGCTCGTCGTTTACAAGCAGCGAAAGCAGGACCGGCTCACATTAGCTGTGATCTTGGCGATCTTAATCAGCTTGATCATCGTATCGGTTTTTTTCGGTGCTGAATTGTTGACGTTCCTTCCATCTGCTGTCAGTTTCTTGTTGAAGTCTATCAATGGCCTGGTGAGACTCGGAGGGTTGGCCACGCTCCTGGGGGATTTCGCACTAGTCCTGATTGAAGGAATCACTCAAAGCCTGTCGGCTGGTCTTTTACTCGCTATCTCAGTTGCCGCAAGCGGACTTGCATTAATCTGGTTGTTTTCAGTAAAAAATTCGGGTTTCAAACTATACGAAGGGAGTAAGTGAGATGAAAAAGTTTATGTTTACAAGTTTAGTGGTCATCTTCATCGCTCTGGCTATCCCCGCCACCGCTTTTGCGGGTGGCCTCGAGGATGGAAAGGTGGTTTTTGGTGATGACTATGTCCTTGAGAGCGGGGAAGTCCTCAACGGTGACCTGGCAGTCCTTGGGGGGACGGTCACGCTGGAGGAAGGTTCGCTCGTCGATGGCACCGTCTTTGTCGTCGGTGGCTCTGTCTTCGCTGCAGGTGAGATCGATGGTGACCTGGCAATCATTGGGGGGAATATACGCTTCGGCACAAATGCTGTCGTCGGGGGTGATTTCATTAAGTTTGGGGGAAGCGCGAACACAAGCTCCGTGCAAATCGGTGGTGAAGTCATCACGGAATCGGAGTTCAATATCCCAAGGAATTTCAATATAAGACCCGATTGGGATTGGGATTACCCGTTCGTGACCGTGCCGCCCTTCCGGTATTCATGGGCTACTAATATCCTCGGATATCTCTTCAAAACCCTGATGCTTGCAGCGCTGGCAGTATTGGTCATGATGTTCCTGCCCAAGAACACGCAACTGGTTGCGGATACTGTCGTCTCCCAGCCTGTTCTTGCCGGGGCGTTAGGATTGCTGACAGCCTTTGTGGCGCCGGTTCTCATCTTCTTCCTGCTCATCTCGATCTGCTTCACAATCGTGGGCATCGTGGCAATCGTGGTTCTCGCGGCTGCCTGGGCGTTGGGAATGATTGCGATAGGCATGGAAGTTGGCAATCGACTCTCTGTTGCGACGAAACAGGAGTTCCAACCGGTCGTCGCCGCAGGCTTGGGAACGTTGATCTTAGGCCTGGTGGTTTTTGGGATAGATCTCATCCCCTGCGTCGGATGGATGGTGCCCTTCTTGGTTGGAATCATCGGCACGGGGGCAGTCTTAATGACTCGCTTCGGCCGACAGGAATATGGCGTCGAAGCCCCGTCTGAGGAAAAACCGAAACTGCCCGCGAAGAAGGCAAGTACAACTGCGAAGAAAACCAGCACGACTGCGAAGAAGAGCAGTACGACTGCCAAGAAGAAGTAGAACATAGGGTCACTTCGTTTAACTGAATAAACAAAAGGGGCTGTCTCGAAAGGGACAGCCCCCTTGTTGTCAATGGACACAAGAAGCATTGTTGAGAAGTTGCTTGAACGCACGCTCAGGGCTTATTAAATCCCCTATTCATTCAATCTCCAGGCGGGCAGATTGGAAATCCCCAACTAAAAAATGACCACCCTCACAGACGATATCCTGGCCGTCAACGGAACAACGTTGAACTTGAGCGCCATGGACTGCCAGCCATACGCGAGAGTGACTTTCGAAATCCCCTTCAACCTCATGCAGCAGTTCATAGGACCTGTTCTCTGTATTAAGAGAGAATTGATCAACACGCCAGGGACCATACCCGTCCCCATCATCGCTATAAAGTGAACCTGTGAATTTTCCTTGAACAGGGAGGTAAAGGTGTAGGATGAGTTCTTCCCCCTCTTGCATTGGCAATATCGCCCCGGCCCGTACGAAGACAGGAATCCTCTCCAAGGAAACATCGATCGGGATCTCACCTGGCCCTTCAAAGGGTTGGTCGTTCCAGAAGCTGTACCAGCGGCCGGGAGGAAGCGTTACGCTGCGTCGCTCCACACCTGGCTCAATAACCGGTGCGACAAGCAAGTCATCGCCTAGGAGGAACTGATCCTGGATATCCCAGGAGGAGGGTTCCTCCGGACTCAACCAGAAGAGCGGTCGCAGGAGGGGTAGTCCGGTTTGTGTGCTCTGCCACGCCAGTGAGTAGAAGTAAGGCAGGAGGCGGTAGCGAAGCTGCAGGGCGGAGCGAACGATCTGAAGCGTCGAATCATCAAAGGCCCATGGCTCGCGGCGCGGTGTGAAGTGATCAGAATGGGTCCTGAAGAAAGGTGTGAAGGCGGCCATCTGGAACCAACGCAGGTAAAGCTCTGAGTTTGGCTCCCCACTGAAACCGCCAATATCACTGCCTGTGTAGGGGATCCCTGAGAGGCCCAAGCCGAGCATAATGGTGATGGTTTGCCGGAGTGCTCCCCACGAACTTTCCACGTCCCCGGTCCAATTCCATGCATAGCGCTGCATGCCAACCCATCCTGAACGGGAGAGAAGGAAGGGTCTCTTGCCGGGTTGGTTTTGCAGTAATGCTTTATACCCAGCCGTGTTCATCAATAATCCGTAGAGATTGTGCGCCTGACGATGGTCACCGGTCTGTCCTTCGAGTGTGTGTCGAGTGTTGAGGGGAAGGGTTTTACCACCCCAAGCGGCGAAGGCAGATGGTTCGTTCATATCGTGCCATATACCAGCGATCCCCTCTTCTAGAAGACGCGGGTATAGATCCATCCACCACTGGCGTGTTTTTGAATCTGTGAAGTCGGGGAAGTGCACCCAACCTGGCCAGACTATGCTTCGGAGGGGTTGTCCGGAGGGAAGTTTACAGAAAGAGTCTTTCAGTACTCCCCTATTATAAATTGGGTAGTTGCGATCGATCTTCACTCCTGGATCGATGATAGCAACGAGGCGAATATGTTTCTCCAGCAGCTCCGTCGCGAGTCGCTTTAAATTTGGGAAACGCTTCCGGTCAACAGTAAAGACGCGATACCCTTCCATATAGTCAATGTCGAGGTGGATTGCGCTGATTGCAAGTTCATGGTGATCGAAGTTGCCGGCTAATTCACGAATGTCTGCTTCAGTTTTATATCCCCAGCGGGATTGGTGATATCCCAGCGCCCAGAGCGGGGGGAGTGGCGGCTTCCCCGTTAGATCACTGAAGCGATTGAGAATCTTATTTGGCGGTCCCGGAATGAAATAATAACGGAGCATGCCACTCTCGAACTGTGCTTCTGCATACTCCTTGAGAGAGACGTACCCATCGAAAGAGTTCTCATAGAAAACCAGGTAGCTGCCCTCACGGTGGAGACATAGGTACACTGGGGCACACAAGTAGAGTGGATCGTGCCCAGATTTATAGCTACCGCCTGGATCCTTGTTCCAAAGTCGGTAGCTGCCGCCGCGTAAGTTCAAGCCTGCAGCTCGCTCCCCCAGGCCATAGAATCCGGCTTGTTCAGGTATTCTTGCTCTATGTGTCCAGGCTTCGCCGACTCGAGTGGGGGGTTCTTCTTCCCGCAGGACATCACCCCCCGCGTCAAGGAAGGTGAGGTTACCTCTCCCGTCAATATCGATGGTAAGGGTATCGCTGTAAAATCTCCATCCTTCGTCTGTTTCTGACAATTCGGTGCTAGCTCCCGGCCAGTTGAAGTCGGCGATGGCGTAGGGGATGGGAGGGATCCCTGGCTTCCAAGTTAGACGGACGACATCGGAATCCAGGAACACGATTTCCAATTCGGCATATTCGAAGTGGAATCTAGCGCCCATCTGGATCGAATAGGCTTCTTGGAGAGAGCCCGTACTAAGCAACTTGTCGCTTGCTCGATCCCGGTCTCTACGGTAGGCGTTGTTTATCCGATCTCTTTGGAAGGCATACAACACAGCGGCGAGGCTGTTGTTTAAGCCTAGTGTACGAATGGATCGTAGGATCGAGAGGATGCCCATGATTTGTGTCTTCGCTCGACTTATCCCAGATTTTGATGTTGAGAAGAGTTTAGCCAATGGGAGTGACGGGCGCAAATGCTCAGGGTAACGCATCCATCAACTTCTGAATTTGTCCGCAAGGTGTAAATTGATGCAAGTCATCCTGCCAATATAGTTACGATCTTGATCATAGTATATTCTGGATAAGGTGCTGTGATTCTAGATGAGAGTGGGTGGATGCTGGCCTAACCGGAAAGATGCAATTACAGTGGCCCTCTATGCGCAGGCTGCGCCTGCGACTGGAAGAAGAGCTTCCTGACTCCATAAAAAAACCAAAACCTCATCACCGATCCTTGATGGAGAGCCCAAAATCAGTTTGAGATTGATCCAAGCACGGGCAAATCTTTAAATAAGCTTCTCGGAGATATAATGCTAGCGGAACTCAGCGCTGTTGGCTATAATCAGCCATTGGTGTTCTCCTATTTAGACTTCTGAGAAAGCAATCTCACGGATGTCATTCGTTCATCTTCACGTACACTCGGAATACTCACTGCTGGACGGCTTAAGCAAGGTAGATAAGCTGGTCCAGAAGGCGAAAGCGCTTGACATGCCGGCGTTGGCGTTGACAGATCACGGCGCCATGTTCGGTGTGATTTCATTCTATAGGGCCGCAAAAAAAGCTGGCATCAAACCGATCATCGGTATAGAAGCGTATCTTGCTGCGCGCACGATGCATGATCGAGATCCAAAATTGGACAGTAGTTCGTTCCATCTTTTGCTTCTCGCGGAAAATGATACTGGATATAAGAACTTACTCCAGATCGCCACTGCTGCACAGCTCGATGGTTTTTATTACCGGCCGCGGATTGACCACGATTTCCTGGCTGAACACAATGAAGGATTGATCTGCACAACAGGCTGCCTCTCGGGGGAAGTCCCGCGCGCTCTTGAACGAGGTCAGGATGAACACGCTCGGAAACTCCTGGATTGGTATTTTGAAATTTTCGACCGCGATCATTTCTTCTTCGAACTGCAGCTCCATGACATCCCGGAATTACCGGAGATTAACAAGAAGCTCATCGATCTGGCTAAACGCTATGATGGTCGTTTCCTCGCCACAAATGACGTCCACTACATCGAACGCGATGATGCCGAACTACAAGATCTGCTCCTGTGTGTCCAGACCGGTTCTCTACAATCGGACCCCGACAGGATGCGCATGACGGATCCATCGTATTACCTTCGCTCTCCCCAAGAGATGAAGCAGCTCTTTGGCCATATCCCAGGAGCAATTGAGAATACTATCTGGATCGCTGAACGCAGTGATGTGGACCTTGATTTCAAAGGATACCGGCTGCCGCATTTCGAAGTAAACGAGGGATTTACCTCCGACAGTTACCTGCGACACCTATGTGATATAGGTCTCCAGAAACGCTTTGGGGATAGCGCTCAGGATTCGGTTTTACAGGAACGCTTGAACTATGAGCTGGGCATTATTCATGAGATGGGTTTCGACAATTATTTTCTCATCGTATGGGATCTGTGCCGTTTCGCCCGCGAGGAGAATATCTGGTACAACGCGCGGGGATCTGCGGCAGGTTCCATCGTCGCATATGCACTTGAAATCACGCTGGTTGACCCTCTCGAGCATGGACTGATCTTCGAGCGATTCCTGAACCCGGGGCGTGTCTCAATGCCGGACATTGACCTGGACTTTCAGGATGATCTCCGTTCTCGAGTGCTCGAATACACCGCGAATAAGTATGGGCGCGATAAGGTTGCGCAGATCATAACCTTCGGGACACTCGGGGCGCGCGCTGCAATACGGGATGTAGGACGGGTGATGGACATTCCACTACCGGAAGTCGACCGGGTAGCGAAGTTGATCCCGAATATCCCAGGAAAACCGATCTCAATCGTGCAGGCACTCGATCAGGTTCAAGCGTTAAAGGAGGTTTATACCGAAACACCCTACTTACAGGAACTCATTGATACGGCGGCGCGGTTAGAGGGCGTGGTTCGACATGCGGGAACACACGCCGCCGGAGTGGTCATCACCGATAAACCGATCACAGAGTACATCCCCCTTCATCGCCCTACAGGTGGGAACCAAGAGGATAACCCAATCGGCGCAGTGACTCAATTCGAGATGCAGATCCTGGACTCCTTGGGGCTGCTGAAAGTTGATTTCCTTGGCCTTTCAACGCTTACGGTGATGGCGCGTGCCTGTGAGATGATTAGCGTTCGCCATGATGTCGAATTGGACATACACACAATCCCTGTGGATGATCCTGAAACCTTTGAGCTCATGGGGCGGGGGGAAGTCCTGGGTGTTTTTCAGGTTGAAGGCGTTGGTATGCGGCGCTATCTGATGGAGATGAAGCCGCGTGAGTTAGCAAATGTGATCGCCATGGTGGCACTCTACCGCCCAGGACCGATGGATTTCATCCCAACCTATATTCGCCGCATGCATGGAGAGGAACAGGTCTCCTATCCGCACCCAGCACTTGAGTCGATCTTCGAAGAGACGTTTGGCATCCCTGTATATCAAGAGCAGATCATGTTTGCAGCCATGGAGATGGCAGGGTACACGGCATCTGAGGCTGATGATCTCCGGAAGGCGATCGCCAAGAAGAAAGCGAAGGGACTGAAGACCCACCGCAAGAAATTTATCCAAGGCTCTGTTGACAAAGGTGTCGATCAGAAAACAGCTGCCGATGTTTTTGACGATTGGGAAAATTTTGCCCGGTATGGTTTTAATAAAGCGCACGCCGCCGATTACGGGGTCATCGCAGTTCAGACCGCCTATCTCAAAACGCATTATCCACTTGAATATATGACTGCTTTGCTATCCGTCTTCAAGCAGGATTCGGATAAAGTGGCGCTCTACATCGCGGATTGTCGCCGAATGGGGTTAGAAATTATGCCACCTGATGTGAATTCGAGCGGCTATGATTTCTCCCCTGAGGATTGTGGCGACGGGAAGGCGGGGATTCGTTTCGGGCTCGGTGCAGCCAAGAATGTCGGTCAAAGTGCAATAGAGACTATTCTGGAAACCCGAGAGGCTGATGGAGCATTCAATACCCTGGAGGAGTTTGCCCGGCGGGTTGATCTGCGCAAAGTCGGCAAACGAGCGCTGGAGAGTCTTATTCGAGTTGGCGCTCTCGATAGCCTCGCGCCGCGCATCGCTATGATGGATTTCATGGACCGCATCATGGCATTGTCCGCCAACCATTTCCGGGCAGCTGAGTCTGGCCAGATGTCCTTCTTTGGGCAGAAGAACGGCGTAAGCGACACCCTGGACCTGCCTCCCGTGACATCGGATATTCCTCAACGCCGTCTCTTGAGTTGGGAGAAGGAATTGTTAGGGATCTATATCTCGGATCATCCCCTGACGCCATATTTGTCGGAACTCACGCAAATTACCACTCACTTTAGCTCCGAACTGGAGGAGACGTCCCAAGGACAGAAGGTTTGTGTCGCTGGGGAGGTGTGTAACGTACGGCCATACCAGACCCGCACAGGGAAGGCGATGGGTTTCGTTACGCTAGAGGATTTGCAAGGGACGATTGAGTTGGTTGTATTCAGCCGTGTCTGGAAGAATATCTCTACCTGGTTGAGCGAAGAAGATATTGTCGTCGCGGTGGGGAAGGTGGATAGCGAGCGAGGCGCTGTGAAGATCCTCGCTGACCAGATCACAACTGATTTCACGCAGGTACAAGCCATTAACGACATTCATAGCAAGGCTGTCCAAACCCCTCCACCTGTGCCTGTTCGTCCGGTGGAGCCCAGAGCGATTACGCAACCGCCAGCAGATTCAAGTGAGGAGGGTGAACTTCCACCTCCCCCTGCAATCGAACCCTTGGATGCTTCGATTGCCCTCACGTTCAAGGGGCAATCTGTAGCGACCTCGGTAGAGGAACCAGATTCCAACGAGCAGGCAGTAACTCTAAAAAGAATCGATCGCCAATTATCGGAAGCTCCGCATGCTCTTCCTCCAACTCCACTTGAGACGTTTCTGGATGGCGAGGTGAAAATGATCACCGTTATCTTGGAGACGACAGGTGACCGGCAGAGAGATGCATTACGAATGCGCAGGGTTCATGGCCTGCTAACTTCGTATCCAGGAAATGATCGCTTTGAGTTCTTGTTATTCGAAGCGTCTCGCCGCTATCAAGTCGATTTCCCCAGTTCCACCACCGGATATTGCCCGGACCTACATGCACAATTAACATCGATGTTAGGTAAGGGTGTGATCCGCGTAGAGACAATGAGGATCCAATGAAACTTCGAAAAATCGCTGTGCTGTCATCTGGCGGGGATGCGCCGGGGATCAATCCCTGTATACGCGCAGTCGTGCGAACTGCACTTCATTACGATCTTGAAGTGATTGGCATTGAAGAGGGGTTCGATGGTCTTATCCGCGGGGAGATGCGGCAATTACGAGCGCGGGACGTTGGGGGGATTATGCAACTCGGAGGCACGTTCCTCCGAACCGCACGATGCCCGGAATTTAAAACCAAGAAGGGCCAGCGGAAGGCGACGCGCGAGCTGAACGAATCGGAGATTGATGGGATTGTTGTAATCGGTGGTGATGGAACAATGCGGGGGACACATGTCCTGGCTGAGATGGGATTCCCGGTGATCGGCGTGCCCGCTTCAATCGATAACGATATCTGGGGGACCGACATGTCGTTGGGCGTTGACACTGCTTTGAATACGATTAGGGAAGCCGTCGATAAGCTTCGCGACACGGCATCATCGCATCAGCGCGCGTTCCTTGTGGTAACGATGGGTCGGAACTGCGGTTACCTTGCCCTCATCTCAGGTGTTATTTGCGGGGCTGAGGTTGTCATCATCCCTGAAATGGAAATCCCAATCGACCAGATTTCGAAAGAGGTCATCGATGCGTATGATCGCGGGAAATCGCATTCCATCATCATCATGTCGGAAGGAGCTTCATATAAACCAGAGGATGTAGCCAATAAGTTAGTCGAGGATGACTGCGGATTCGAAACTCGAATTACCATCCTCGGCCATGTTGTCCGCGGAGGCAGCCCTTCTGCTTTTGATCGCATCCTTGGGACCCGAATGGGTGTGAAAGCAGTGAAAGCGCTAATCGCCGGTGAAACTGATGTGATGACTGGGCTCAACGGGCGCGAGATCGTTATGCAGAAACTCGAAGATGTCGTGAGACAATCCCGTAAGGTGAATCTTGAATTTTATGAAATCACCAAGATGCTTTCCCGCTGACCGGTATAGAAAACGGTAACAGGCATGTTGATGTCGAGTATTCTCGTCTTCTGAACCGCAAAACTAACGATCTACGGATATTCATCTCCTAGGTTTAGAAACCCTCGATAATCCCAAAATTGCCACCAGCTGGGTTTGCTCCCTGCCGTTTTTTATTCTCGCTGGTTTGAAATATCAGAAGGTCATTCCCACTTGAGAAAAATGCGACGCTGTCGATTATCCAGGCGGTTCAACCCTGCTTGCTGTGCGATGATTGCTGCGTCGCTATATTCCTTCGGAGTCAGAGGGCGATCCAGCGGAGGGTACATCGTTGCCCTGTAGGCTGGCCGGTATTGATCCATGAGGTTCAGGTACGTATTGGGTGAAATCTCCTCCGCCAGAAAGCGGACAATTTCTTCCGTGCCGGCGAGGTTCTCAGGCAGGACCAGATGGCGAACAAGTAATCCGCGTTGGGCAACCCCACGCTCACACAGCTCGAGATCACCGACCTGACGATGCATCTCCCCCACGGCGGATCGGTTGATCGCCGGGTAATTTCCGATTTTTGAAAGACGGCGAGCGATGAAACGATCCGCATACTTCATGTCAGGCATATAGATATCGATCACGCCATCGAGAAGCGCAAGAGCCTCGGGCGAATCATAGCCGCCGGTGTTGTATACCAAGGGGATGTTCAAACCTGCTTCAGCCGCGATTACAAGGGCTTCCAGGATCTCAGCGATGACGTGGGATGGGGATACGAAATTAATATTATGGCAGCCCTTATGCTGGAGTTCGAGCATCATGGCTGCTAACTCCTCGCTCTCTACCTCTCTACCAGCGGGTGATTGGCTAATGTCAGCATTCTGACAATACTGGCAGCGGAGGTTGCACCAGGAGAAGAAGATCGTCCCTGAACCTCGCTGACCTCGCAGGGGATTTTCCTCGCCGTGGTGAGGTCCATAAGAAGCTACAAGCGCCTTCAACCCCGTGCGGCACCCTCCAAGTCTCTCAGACCGATCAACGCGGCAATATCGAGCGCACAGATCACATTCCCGTTCATGCTCCCGGGCTTTCTCGGCACGTTCCCTCAATGCACCCGAACGATGGAGTTGTCGATAAGCCGCTTCGAAAGAGGTCATACCCTGATCATAGCAAAGTTTCCGGTCGGCTGCTTCGCCCACAATGAGTCATATCTCTTATCCCGCTGCTGGTCCGAACCTTGCATTAAAAACTCGATGGAGAGTAATGACGCACGACGAGGGAATGCCTTGGAGGGATGCCCGTTATGATAAGAGATGCTTATGGTGGATCGGCGCTTGTCAGCCGAATCCAAGCTTTGCCAGATCCATACCGCGGGAATGCGATCGCCTGGCTGCAGCATTGCACGCAAGCTCCGATGGAAGACTTGGAGTCGGATATTAACAGCTTCCTGGAGACCTTAAATCCATCTGTAAGGGCAAAGTTTGTTTTCCAGACAGGAAAGCTGTTGGAGATCGCAGTCCAGTACTTTGGAAGTCCCTGATTGGAATCCATCATCTGCGATGAAACAGATGATGGATGTTAGATTTCAGTTAGGGTAAGAAAGGGCTTGAGAGCCCAAACCGATTACCAGGAATCTAGAAACGAGAATCATCTCGGATCCCCGAGTTCTTTTGAGAAACCCAGCTTGATAATCCGTGCCCTGGATGTTCACGAGAGAAAAGCCCCGATCAACGATCGGGGCTTTGTGGACCTATAGGTCATCCTATGCTACAACCAGGAGGGTTCCTGGAACGTTCCAAAGACATCTCGCATTACATTGATAATCTCGCCCAGCGTTGCGTAAGAGCGCACGGCATCGAGGATATGCGGCATTGTATTTACGGTTCCCTGGCAAGCGATTCGGAGGTTATCGAGAGCTTGGCCGACGGCGCCGTTATCGCGCGTTCGCCGCAGCTCTTTAAGGCGTGAGACTTGTCGACGGTAGCCTTCAGGATCCATCTCGAGTAGTGGGATGGAAAATGGCTCTTGGTCCTGGTAGGCATTGACACCGATGATATGCCGCTCATCGGTATCGATCTCCCGCTGATAGCGGTATGCCGCCTCCTGGATCTCGCGTTGGAAGTATCCCATTTCGATAGCGGGTAAGACTCCACCAAGATCATCGATTTTACGGAAGTACTCGCGCGTCTGTGCCTCGAGGCGATTGGTCATCTGCTCAACATAGAATGAGCCCCCCAAAGGGTCGATCGTATTGGCCACCCCGGATTCCTCGGCGATGATTTGCTGTGTCCGCAGGGCAATCGTAACAGCGTGTTCGGATGGCAGCGCGAGAGCTTCATCCATTGAATTGGTGTGTAGAGATTGGGTCCCGCCGAGCACGGCGGCGAGGGCTTGGATAGCAACGCGGACAATATTGATCTCTGGCTGTTGAGCAGTCAGGCTGGCACCCGCGGTTTGCGTGTGAAATCGCAAGAGCCAGGAGCGTGGGTTTTGCGCGCCGAACGTATGGCGCATCTCCTCTGCCCAGATACGCCGTGCAGCGCGATATTTCCCGATCTCCTCAAAAAAATCGTTGTGGGCGTTGAAGAAGAAGGAAAGCCGAGGGGCGAAGCTGTCAATGTCTAACCCGCGCTCCACACACCATCGGACATACTCTAACCCGTCTATGAGAGTGAACGCTAATTCCTGAGCAGCGGTCGAGCCGGCTTCACGGATGTGGTAACCAGAGATGGAGACTGTGTTCCAGAGAGGCAGTTTCTCGGTTCCGTATTCGATCGTATCAATGACCAGCCGCATGGACGGATTTGGGGGGAAAATATATTCCTTCTGGGCAATATATTCTTTCAAGATGTCGTTCTGTGTCGTTCCGCGCAACTGATCTGGTTGAACTCCCAGTTTCTCCGCTGCTGCGATGTACATTGCCCAAATAACAGCAGCGGGGGAATTGATCGTCATGCTTGTTGAAACGACATCGAGTGGAATATCAGCTAGCAGGATCTCCATATCCTCCAAAGAGGAGATGGCGACTCCGCATTTTCCAAACTCACCTGTCGCCTCAGGCTCATCAGTATCAAAGCCCATGAGTGTAGGGAGGTCGAAGGCGACCGATAGACCTGTTTGGCCCTGATCGAGTAAATATTTAAAGCGTTGATTCGTCTCCTGGGCTGTTCCAAAACCAGAGAACATTCGCATCGTCCACATGCGTCCGCGATGGAGTGTGGGGTGAACGCCGCGAGTGTAAGGGTACTCACCTGGCAGACCAAGGTCTGAGAGGTAATCCATTTCGGCGATGTCGAGAGGGGTGTACAGCCGGTTAATCTCTTCTGAGGAGGTGGTTATGAAGCGCTTTCGCCTCTCCGGGAAACTGCTTAGACCTTGATGGAGCGTTGTCTTCTCCCATTTCTCAAAAGCATGCTTAATCGACTTCAGGTCATCCGAGCCAAACATGCAACGCCTCCAAACGATGATGTTTACGTTGACTTGGGATTATAGCATGTAGGTCTTCAAACACATGCAAAATAATGCCTTCGGTTCCAACTTGCAGTGGCCTTACAAACTACCCCCATGCTCTGAGAATTATGTAAGAATATGCTCAACAGGACCGTTGGGCGCTTATGGAGCATTATAGGCCTGGGAGGAAATCATGGATAAGAAGCGAAGATTAAGTCTGGTTTTAATAGGTTTAGCCTGGCCAGCAGTAGGCCTTGGATTCATGGCTTTACACTTCGGTTATCTACCGTCGGGCTTGAGCCTGATCGCTGAGGCATTTGGCCTCTTCATAGCGGGCGCGCTCAGTGGGTTGCTATACTTCGGCATTCGAAAAGTATTTAAGACGAATTTAAGTGTGGGATTGGTAAACGTCGGTTATCTGCTCTTCGCTCCGATCTCAATCATGACGGCGCTAATTGCACCTGGGTTGGGGGAGGAGATGGGTTCACCACTCACCTTTGTACTTATCTCCCCGATCATGATCATTCTCTACAGCATGGCAGCGATGGCTGCCGGCCTCGGGATGACATCAAGTTTGGCGATTGCTGCCCAAATTCTCTCAAGTCGACCTCAACAGCCAACAGGGAACATTCAGGAAACGGTTCGCATACACAAATGATAATGGCTCCTCCCGGTTGTTTTAGCCCAACCCCGCCGCTCTCACGGCGGGGTTGCAGGTTAACTCAAGACTATGGGAAAATGTCCGCCAGAGAACCTTTAGGCGCGATGGGAGATATGCAGCGCTAGGAGCAAATCATGACAAAGAATCGGCGAATTACCCTAATGATAATAGGCTTGGTCTGGCCGCTTGTCGGTCTGGGATTCATGGCTTTGCACTTCGGTTATCTACCGTCGGGCTTGAACCTGGTCACTGAAGCGGTTGGCCTCTTCATAGCGGGAGTATTGAGCGGTTTGCTTTATCTTGGCATTCGGAAGGTTTTCAAGACGAGACTGAGCGTGGGATTGGTTGATGCTGGCTATGTGCTATTTGCACCGATTTCAATCATGACGGCGTTGATTGCACCAGGATTGGGTGAGGAGATGGGTTCGCCACTGACCTTCGTACTTATCTCCCCGGTCATGATCATTCTCTACAGCATGGCAGCAATGGCTGCCGGCCTCGGGATGACATCGAGCCTGGCAATTGTCGCCCAAATTCTCGCTGATCGATCTGCACCCCCAAAAGAGATAACGATGGATGTGGAAGGACAACTAAGCGACACTGCCAAGAAGGTTCAGAGTGCACTCGATGTCCTCGGGGTTTCCTTGGATGTGATTGAGCTGCCTATGAGCACAAGAACCGCGAAAGACGCGGCGGCTGCGGTTGGTTGTGATGTGGGTCAGATCGCGAAATCATTAATATTCCAAGGCGAGGATTCGGGGCATGCCTACTTAGTGATCGCCAGCGGGAAGAACCAAGTCGATGAACACTTGGTGGCAGCGAATGTTGGGGAGATGATCCGGATCGCTCCTGCGTCGTTCGTGCGCGCAGAAACCGGATACGCGATCGGCGGAGTCCCGCCTGTTGGGCATGACGTGTCAATCCGAACAGTGATCGATCAAGATCTATTGGAGTATGATGAAATCTGGGCTGCTGCGGGGACACCACGCGCCGTGTTCCGACTCACACCGCGAGATCTAGTTGCTCTGACAAAGGGCACTGTTCTGCGGACGAGCAATTGATCTTCCGCATCCCTCTGTAGCCCCACCCAAGTGAGATCAAGAGATTACGTCAGGAAGGCCGTGTTATTGCTTCCATGGTGCAAGTTCTCGCACCTCTCCGGTAGCTAGTCTTGTAAGACGCCGAAGACCCTCGCCGCTATGATCTACCCTGCCTCAAGAGCACGGTTCACAAAATTGTGTACGTGTAATTTGGATCGCAGGTTACCGCGGGGAAAGTTCGTAAAGCTCCAACAGCACCCCATGGGTGCTTTCGGGGTGGACAAAGGCCATCTTTTTTCCGTTGGTGCCGATGATCGGCTCGCTGTTTATCAACCGCACCCCGCTTGCTTTCAGCGATTCCAGTGAGGTTTCGATATCGGCGACTTCGAAGCAGATGTGATGGATTCCCGGTCCACGTTTTTTTAAATAGCGCGCCACTCCACTTTCATCGGATGTTGGTTTAACTAATTCGATCTCCGAGTTCCCAACAGGCAGGAACGCGACGACGGTATCCTGATCCGGAACTTCTTCGACGCGTGTAACTTTTAGCCCCAGGGCATCGCGCCAGAAGTGAAGCGCGTCTTCGATCTCATCGACAACGATGGCGATGTGATTGATGCGTTTGACTGAAGTCATAATCCCTCTTGTGGTCTTGGGTTTGGGTACATTCTAAGATAGATTTCCGATCATGAGAAATCGCACCTGAAAGGTTTATGCTGCGATTCGAATGCCCTTGTAAGATGAGTTTCGAAGTTCCTGATTCTGACATATGGTCCTTGAATTGAAGGGAATGCTTCGGGTGGTTATTCTCATGTCGCCTACGATGGTAAGCGTCTCTACTCGGCAGGAGGGGAGACCGGCAGAGAAGAGAGGACAAGAATATGTCAGAAGATCGATGGTGAGCGATACTCACCCCAGATCTCGCGCAGGCAAGCGCAGATCTCGCCGAGGGTGGCGCCGGCTTCGACGGCTTCTATGAAGAGCGGCATTAGATTTTCATCGCCGCGGGCGGCTGAGGCGATTCGCTGTAATTCAGATTCCACTTGCTTTGTGTCTCGTTTGGCGCGGAACTCCTTCAAACGAGCTCGCTGTAATTTTTCTATCGAGGGGTCAACCTTCAAGCGCTCAGGCGATGTTGGCTCTTCCGTCTGGAAAGCGTTTACTCCAACGACTACTGTCTCGCCACATTCGATCTTCTTTTGGGTCCTGTATGCGGATTCCTGGATCTCTCGCTGCATGTAACCACTTTCAACGGCTGCCAGTGCGCCGCCGATCGCGTCGATATTTTCGAGGTATGCTCTAGCACGGCTTTCAATCTCGTCGGTAAGTGATTCGATTGCATACGCTCCGCCAAGTGGATCGATCGTGTCTGCGACACCACTTTCGAAGGCCAAAATCTGTTGTGTCCTCAAAGCCACCTGAACAGAGTGAGTTGTCGGTAGGCTGAGTGCCTCATCCAGGCTGTTCGTATGCAGAGATTGCGTGCCTCCGAGGATGGCAGCCAATGCCTGGATCGTAACCCTGGTGATATTGTTCATCGGCTGCTGGGCTGTCAGCGTGGACCCTGCGGTTTGCGTATGGAAGCGCAGCCGCCAGGATCGAGGATCGCGTGCACCGAAACGGTCCCGCAGGATGGAAGACCACATCCTGCGGGCGGCGCGGAATTTGGCTATTTCCTCAAGAAGGTCGTTGTGGGCGTTGAAGAAGAAAGCCATCTGCGGTGCAATCTCATCTACAGACAAACCAGCTTGTATTCCCGTTTCGAGGTAGGCAATAGCATTTGCAAGCGTAAATGCAAGCTCCTGCACAGCTGTAGCTCCAGCCTCTCGCATGTGGTACCCGGAGACTGAGATTGTGTTCCAGCGTGGCACTGAGTCCTTGCAATATTGGAAGACATCTGTGGTTAGACGGATCGCGGGTTTCGGCGGGAAGATATAGGTCCCGCGAGCGACATACTCCTTCAGGATGTCGTTCTGAATGGTTCCTCTTAGAGATGGAAGGTCAACCCCCTGCCGACGGGCGATAGCAATATACATGGCCAGTAGAATCGCGGCAGGCGCGTTGATGGTCATGCTTGTTGAGACTTTATCGAGGGGAATGCCATCGAAGAGCTGCTCCATATCTTCCAGACTGGATATGGAAACGCCAACCTTTCCCACTTCACCGATGGCGAGTGGGTCGTCCGCGTCATAACCAATCTGAGTGGGGAGGTCGAAGGCGATCGAAAGACCGGTCTGACCCTGATCAAGCAAGTATTGGAAGCGTTTATTCGTCTCCTCAGCGGTGGCATACCCTGCGTATTGGCGCATGGTCCAAAGGCGACCGCGGTACATCGTGGTCTGTACACCACGCGTGAAGGGGTGCTCCCCCGGGAATCCCAGGCGGTTGAGGTACTCAGCGTCTGATTTGCAAGGGATATAGAGCCGTTCGATGGGAATTCCTGAGGGGGTTTCAAAGTGGTCATCTCTCTCCGGCATGCGCGCAAGTGACTTTGCCAGCGTACCTTCTTCCCACTTCTTGATGGCTTCCTTCAGACGCTTGATCATTGTCCTCTGTCTCACATTAATCTTTCAATCGACCTGGAGGACGCCCAGTAGTTCAGGGTCGACTGGAGTATGTCCTTTAAGGTTATCAAAGGTAATTGCCTCGAACTCTAAATCCAGGGGTCCGCGGATTCGGTCAAGTAGTTCGAGGTAGGTCGCCTGCACTCGCCGCTCCCAGGGCAATCCCAGCAGATCAGCCACCTGGTGGATCGACTCGATCGAGGGACCTTCGATCTCGATGAAGCAGCCGAAGGGAAGTTCGTCTAGCATCACCTGAACGGGATCGATCTGAAAGGTTTCCCGGTACTTTTCGTAAACGGAGGTGACTATGTAGCCTAAGGCGTCAAGAATCTTGCGGCCGGCCGCGATATCATCGATTTCGATCTCAAATTCCTCACGAGTTTCTATCTGTTCAAGAGGTCGTTTGAAAGTTAAGGTCACTCGACTGTCTTGCCGCAGACGGAGGACCTGCTTCTTGCCGGTGAGCACCAGGTCAGGGGTATCGAAGCGCAGGTTGTGCTCAAGATGGCGATCTTTTTCTAAATGTCCGCCCAAGGCGATGATTCGCTTGCGGATGTCTTCCAAATGACGCAGATAGAACTTCACTTCGATTTCCATGAACGCCTTCTTCAGGTGAGTATCAACATTATTTGATTCTGGTCAACGCTCTCGCCAGTTTTCACACGGAGGCGGTTCACAGTGCCATCACGCGGCGCTTTGATTTCGTTTTGCATTTTCATCGATTCCAGGATGATTACATTGTCACCCTGAGCTACTTCCTGACCTTCTTCAACCGGGATGAGGATGACAACCCCGGGCATAGGTGCTTTGATATGAATATCACCGCTTCGGATTTGAGGGGAAGTGGAGCTCTGACGCAGTCGCTGCTGGCGTTCGTCCTCCACATGAACTTCAAAGAGCTGGCCTTGAAGAAGGACTTGAATACCCGATTCTGTAGTATAGATCGAAGCTTCAAAGGAATCACCGTTGAGGATAAGAGAGTAAATCGGTTGGTCGCCAACGGACTGAAAATCGGCAGTTAACTGCTGGTTATCTACGTCAATCTGTTGATCTGCCTTGATTTCCACTTCGAATTGTTTGTTACCGATGGTGGCGAAGTATTTCATGAACCCTCCACGATCAAGAACTCGGGGCATATAAGGTGTACATCTGGGTGTTGATCAGAATAGCAGCAGCTGATCATGTCTAACGATTCATTCTCTCCCACCTTCCGACCCATTTCCAGTTGCTGGTATCCCGCTTACTGCGACGAACAATCTGGGATGCTTTCTGGCTTTCCCGATGTGTGACAAGTGATCCCATCACGGCCGCGATCATCGCCAAATGTTCTTTCTCATCCTCTAGCTCATCCATGGAGAATCGTTCCTCAACAAAACGCGTATCGAAAGATCCGGCGATGAATCGGTGGGAATCCATAATATGCTGATGGAAGGGAATATTGGTTTTCACACCCAGGATGCGGTATTCCTCCAGAGAACGCCGCATCCGCAAGATCGCCTCCCCGCGTGTCTCCCCCCAACAAATCAATTTTGAGATGAGCGCATCGTAAAACGGGGAGATTTCAAATCCTGCGTAGACACCTGTATCGACGCGAACGCCGGGACCGCTTGGGGCGATGACAGAGTTCAGGATGCCTGTTGAGGGGAGGAAATTGTTATATGCATCCTCGGCATTTATACGGCATTCGAGCGCCCAACCGTTGAGATGGATATCCTCTTGCGCATAGCGCAGTTTGCGGTCGCGGGCGATCCGCAACTGCTCCTTTACGATGTCAATCCCGGTCACAAGCTCCGTTATCGGATGCTCGACCTGCAGGCGGGTATTCATCTCGAGGAAGAAGAACTTATGGTCCTTATCGACTAAGAATTCTATTGTGCCTGCGTTCAGGTAATCCACTGCGCGGGCGGCAGCGCAGGCTACTTCTCCCATTTGTGCGCGCAACTCGTCGTTTATAAACGGAGAGGGGGATTCCTCAAGCAGCTTCTGGTGACGTCTTTGCAGGGAGCATTCGCGTTCACCCAAATGGATGACATTACCATGATTATCAGCCAGAATCTGGAACTCGATGTGCCGTGCGTTAAGAATCAATTTTTCGAGATATACATTGCCGTCGCCAAAAGAAGCATCAGCCTCTCTACGCGCTGCTTGAAGCAGCCCGGGCATCTCTTCAGCGGATTTGACTTCACGCATACCCTTGCCGCCGCCGCCTGCCGTGGCTTTTACCAGCAGGGGGAAGCCTATCTCCGGGGCGATTGCCAGTAGGTCATCATCGCGCAGATCACCTTCACCTTCCGTTCCAGGGACGACTTGGATCCCCGCGGCGGTGACCGTGGAACGAGCGACAGCTTTATCCCCCATTGCAGCAATTGCGGATGGTCTCGGACCGATGAATACAAGCCCGGCGTCAAGCACTGCCTGGGCGAAGTCATCACGCTCCGCCAGGAAACCGTATCCAGGGTGAATGGCTCCGGCACCGCTCTTTTTCGCAATGTCGATGATCTTGTCGCCGCGCAGGTAGGATTCGCGCGCAACCGCAGGACCCAGGAGGTATGCCTCATCCGCCTGTCGAACATGTAGAGCAGCGCGGTCGGCTTCGGAATAGACTGCGATTGTGCGCAGACCTAGTTCGCGACATGCTCGAATGATACGCACTGCGATTTCACCACGGTTTGCGATGAGTACTTTTTCAAACATTCCTTCCCTCTAATCTAAGACATGGGTCTGCGATTGCATCTGGGTTGCAAAGAAACGCAGAACTCTTTGGTTGAACTCCTCCGGGATCTCGTGTGGAGGCATGTGGTGAACATCGGGGATCAACCACAGCTGCCCCTTTTGAATCCCTTCCGAGATGTCGATCGCATGTTGGGGGGTCGCGTGTTCATCAAGTTCACCTTGAATAACGAGAGTTGGGCAGGTGATCTTTGGCAGAAGTCTGCGCATGTCCAGCCCCTGTGGATCGGTTTCCATCCAATGTTGGATCCAAGTATCGGCCAGATGCCGAGCCCTGCCCCCATGTTCTCGGTCCAGTACTTTCGAATAGGGCGGCTGTTTTGACGCTTCGGAGATCATTTCCAATCCTGCACGCATTTTGGGCTCAACGTAGATATGGGCAGCGACGACGACCATGCTCTCGATATGATCAGGTCTTTCAGCGGCCATGAGCAGCGCGATCGAGCCGCCGTCGCTATGGCCTACAAGAGAAAGACGGTCAATGCCCAGGTGGTTCAGAAGAGCGAAAGCCTCCTCGGCATCGTCTTGGAGGAAGAACCCATTAAAACTCGAGCGCGGATCCGATCGACCGTACCCCCAACGATCGTACACGATCACCCGCCATCCGGCGTTGGCGAAGGCGCTTATTTGCCGCCGCCAAGAGTGGATCGATCCCAAACCATGATGAAGGAGCAATAAAGTTGGCGCGTCGTCAGACCCATATTGCTCCCAGTACAATTTGTGTCCGTTGACCTCGTAGAAACCCTGATCGCCGGGTTGCTCAGAGCGGGATATTTCCATGTTTTTTAGCTGGATTAGCATCGCGTTTGTTTGAAAGCATCTCCAGACCGTTGATGATGCGCAGTCGGGTGAAACGTGGCTCGATGATGTCGTCCACGTAGCCTCGCGCGGCTGCAATGTAAGGATTTGCGAATTTCTCACGGTAATCCGCCACAAGCTCGGCTCTGCGTTTTTCCGGGTCTTTGGCATCCGCGAGTTCTTTGCGGAAAATGATATTTACTGCTCCCTCGGGACCCATCACGGCCAGCTCTGCGCTGGTCCAGGCCAGGTTAAGGTCACCACGGATGTGTTTGGAGGACATGACGTCATAAGCCCCACCGTATGCCTTGCGAGTGATCAAGGTAATCTTCGGGACGGTAGCCTCGCAATATGCATAGAGTAACTTCGCTCCATGACGGATGATGCCGCCATGCTCCTGCCCGGTTCCAGGGAGGAAACCAGGCACATCGACGAAGGTGATGATAGGGAGGTTAAACGAATCGCAGAAGCGCACAAAACGAGCAGCCTTATCTGAGGAGTTAATATCCAGAACCCCTGCTAGATGAGCTGGCTGGTTAGCGATAACTCCGACGCTGTGCCCGCCAAAACGGGCGAAGCAGGTCAGGATATTCTGCGCATAGTTCTCATGGATTTCGAAGAATACGCCGTCGTCGACGACCAGTTTAATCACATCGCGCATGTCATATGGCTTGCTGGGGTCATCGGGCACGATGTAATCCAGCTCTTCCTCGATACGCAGCCGGTCATCAGATGTGGGGACGAAGGGGGGGTCCTCCATATTGTTCTGCGGGATGTAGGATAGCAATAAGCGGATCATATAGAGACAATCGCCCTCGCTCTCGGCGACGTAATGACAAACGCCAGATGTGCTGGCGTGTTTGTCCGCGCCGCCTAACTCCTCGAAGGTTACTTCTTCGTTGGTGACGGTCTTTACAACTTCTGGTCCTGTGACAAACATATAGGAGGAGTTGCGAACCATGAAGATGAAATCGGTAAGTGCCGGGGAGTACACGGCGCCGCCGGCGCATGGTCCCATGATGGCGCTGATTTGAGGGATCACGCCCGAACTGAGCGTATTCTTGAGGAAGATGTCGGCGTAGGCGCCGAGAGAGACGACGCCCTCCTGGATGCGTGCTCCCCCGGAGTCGTTCAAGCCAATAACGGGAGCGCCGTTCTTCATGGCCATGTCCATGATTTTACAGATCTTCTCCGCATGGACTTCACCAAGGCTGCCGCCGAAGACCGTGAAGTCTTGGGAGAAAACGTAAACCAGCCGGCCGTCGATTGTTCCCCACCCGGTTACAACACTGTCTGCGAGGAACTTCTTCTTTTCAAGATCGAAATCATGCGTCCGATGTGTGACGAACATGTCGGTTTCGCGGAAGGATCCTTTGTCAAGAAGTAGTTCGAGCCGCTCTCGAGCAGTTAACCGACCGCGGTCGTGCTGCGTTTTGTTCCGCTCGGGGCCACCGCCAAGCAGTGCCTTTTCGCGTTGCTTTTGAAGGAACTCGGCTTTGGAGGAATCACTCATTCGTTTTGCTCCTCATAATATTGACGTACTGATGGTCGAGATAGTATCCAGATCGCGAGTAGTAAGCATAGTGTCACTGCTCCAATAGCGAAAGGGAAGGAACTGGTGGCGTAGTCGGATTGCTGAAGCAGTAAGCGATCGATCGACAACCATGCAGCATAGGCGACTGCACCGAAATATGTGAGTTTCGGTGCGCAACTGTGGCCGAAAAAGAGTGCCACCGCGCAGGTCAAGCCGACGCTGCCCCAAAAGCCATTCTTCAAGAATAGATAGCTCTTTGGCACGCTGATAGGGAGGTCGGGAAGCGCAAACCATACCGTGAAGCCGGCAATATGCATCACTGAGAAGGTTAACACTCCTGCGGCGAGCCAGGTTACGAGCCGGGGTCTATTCTTCGATATCAAGGACGATTTTTCCAAATTGCTCCCCGGTTTCAAGACGCTTCTGCGCTTCAGGGGTTTCCTTCAGCGGGAAGTGGCTGTCAATCACTGGCATCAGCAAACCCTGGAAGATCAGGTTCATCACGGTTTGGAAATCTTCATGTGTTCCCATCGTGCTCCCAATTATGCTCAGGTGCTTTGCAAAGACAAAACGGTTGTCGATTTCAAATTTGGGTCCACCAGTGTTGCCGACGGTCAGGATCCGACCACCTTTTTTCGCTGCGCGGAGGCTGAGGGGCATGGTTCCGGCGCCGACATTGTCGACCACCACATCGACTCCTTCTCGTCCACTTGCCTGAAATACCGCTTTTGACCAGTTCCCCTCTTTTGAGCGGTCGATAAGCACATCCGCCCCTAAGGATTCTGCCAGGCGAAGTTTATCTGCATTGGAACCGACGACGAAGACCTTCGCCCCAGCCAGTTTTGCGATCTGAATGCTGGCGCTGTTCACGCCGCCAGAGGCACCGATTACCAGAACACTTTCTCCCGCCTTGAGGCCGCCGCGAGAGATCAGCGAATGCCAGGCAGTTTGATATACAAGACCCGCTGCTGCCGCAGCCGCGAATTCGATCTCGTCCGGGAGAAGAAGCAGGTTTCTCGCTGGGACGATGACGTACTGCGCTAACGTGCCACGAACGGTTTCACCCAACAAGTGCCATTTTCGGCACATATTGTCCTTTCCCGCCAAGCAGAAATCACACTCTCCACAACCGAGGTTAGCGTTGATTACAACGCGATCCCCGACTTCGAGACCTTTTACACCTTCTCCCAGAGAAGATACTTTCCCTGCTCCATCTGCGCCGGATATGTGTGGGTATTCGAGCTTCAATCCCGGCCAGCCCACACGAACCCACAAATCGAGCCGGTTTAAGGCTGCTGCCCGCAATTGAACCTGGACTTCACCTGCGCCCGGTTCTGGGGCAGGGAATTCATCGTAGCGTAATACTTCGGGATCTCCATGTTGGTCGAAGAGAATCGCTTTCAAGAGGTCCCCTCCTTCTATCCTTGAATCATTTTAGATTGTACCCGCGTTCATTGATGTTCCACTTTATGGAGGTAGAAAAGCAACCGTCCATGACGATTATAGCGTGGATGGGTTGTTCCATCTTCATAGCTCGAAGTGATTTTCTCGAATGCTGCAGTCTCTTCGGGAAGGATCGCAAACAACGTGAAGGACCCTTGGGGGGAAAAATCTTGGGGTAAATCGTATGGCGGCTGCAAGTCGTATGCAGGTGCATTGGGAAGTAAATATGCCAGGCTGGGGATCGAGTGCACGGACATCCGATCGCCGCCTATGAAAAATAGAGGTGTCTGCGGCGGCTCATCCTTCAGGAGTTCGATTATCTCTTGGGTCACTTCGCCGTTAAGGCTACCGTAGTTCTCGGTGGGTAAATAATCGATGAAGAGATGCTTAATATTTTCGCCCATCATCAGGACGATCAGCAGGGATACGCCGACCGCCGCGACGAGTTTTATTCGTGACCACCGCTCGCTAACGAACAGATAAATCCAATCAAGCGTGGAAGCCATTAATATCGCCAGAATCGGAGAGAGAAAGAGCATCCGCTGTCCGTTTGGCGCTTGGATGCTCAACCCGCCTACAAGGAGTGTGGCCAGGATTGTGATCAGGATCAAACCATAGCGAGCGTCGCGGAAATGTAGTACGCAGTAGACAACTCCTATCCAGAAGATCCAGGCCGAAGCTCCGATCAGCATGGGGATCCCGGATCCATAGTAAACCCCCTGGATCTCGGCGACAGTCAAACCGAGTGCGGTCACCCAGATTTGTTCGAGCACGAGTCCGAGGGGTGTTGTCCCAAGTGCTTCAGCGGCAGGTCCGATCCAGCCAGGTACGAGCATCGAGACCCTACTGGCGGTGAAGAACAGGCTCTCAGGGTGGCGAATGTACAACAGCACGAGAGGCAGGGACACACTCAGGGCGATCAGTACCATGCATACAATTCCTGGCAGGCGGGAGTTTAGGCCAACGCCTCGGCGTATAAGCCAGATCATCCAGAGAGTAAGCAGGATGGGGATCAGATGTGACGTAGTGTAGAAATATTGTGCGATGCCGAGAGCAAGACCGGCGAGCAGGAATGATCGGCGTTCGTTGGCTTCCCATGCTTGCCATAAAGCGCCTAGTGCGAGGATGAAGAAGAGCCCATCCCATATGTTGTTATAGGCGACGCGGCTGAAGAAGATGTGGTGGTGGAATGCCATCAACCATGCTGCGCTGAGGGTGGCGACACGCCGGTTGAAAAGCGATCTGCAGGCCCAGTACAGGGCAGGAATGGTCAACGCTCCAGCGAAAGCTGAGACCCAGCGGATGGCGATCACTGTCCTGCCTAAAACACGTTGGGATAGAGATAATATCCAGAAGTAAAGCGAGGGGAAGGAGAACCAACCCAAGCCGAGAATATTACTCCTGCGACCATCAAGGAACTCCCATGCCGTGAGTCCCGCAGAACCCTCGTCCCCGCTGAGAACGTAGGGCATGTGGTCCGCGCCCCACGCACGCAAGACAAAGCTCGCAAGAGTGAGCGCGAGGATAAGGACGATCTCCCAGCGATCCCAGCGTTTGCGTTTCTGAGGCAGACTGGTTCTCCAGCAGCCGATAATGGTCAGAGTGATACCGGTAAGCCAGAGTGGTGCGGCGATTCGACTGATGGCAATCGTGTTGTCGCCAGTTGCGGTGAATGCGGCAGTGGAGAACAGCAGCCCGAAGAGGATCATCCACCCTCTTTGGGGCGTGATCGCCAGCCAATCAGCGAAGCGGTTAATGGACACGCGCACCAACCATTTCCAGATTAATACAGCTCGAGTTCTCGGACATGGATTTTGAACGGGTCACCCGGTGTAAGGCTTTCGATCTCGATAACCACTTGTTCGATATCCGTAAGCTTTTTCCCGAAAGATATTTCGACTGTGGGATCGTCAGGCAAGTCTCGAAATTCTCGGCTGAAAGTGAGTGGTACTTCGTCACCCTCTGAATTCAGAGAAATCGTGAGGATGAGATCCATGCTGCCTGTGGTGGCGCGAATCCCAGCCAGGTCGATCGGCTCACTGAAGGTAAGATGAAAGACGGCTGGGTTGGCGTCGAATACCCGGGCGAGCGTGAAAGTGTCCTGATCGAAGATATGGTGAATCTCGCCCAGATCAAGATAGGGATACTCAACCTCTACCTGCTGTCCAGCGATGGTCACAAAGCTTGATCGAGACCTTAGCCGTTCGGCTTCCAACGCGGCGAAGATTGCATTCGCTTCGGGGGAATAACTCATTCGCAGGAAGGTAAAACCGTCTGAGCCATCTGGGTAGGGGACGATCTTCACGATCGTAATTCCCCCGATAATTTCGCTCGTGCGCAGCTCTTGGACTTCTTTTTCGGTAAGCACAAAGACCATGTTTTCATCAAGCTCCCTGCGCATCTCAAGAAATCCTGTCGCGTTGCCGATCTCAACACGATAGTCGTCAGGCAGCATGAATTGCTTCAAGATATGTGCCCCATTTGCCCAAGTGGGGGTGAGATAGATCCTATCTTCGGGATGGGAGCTGAGATGCTGAGAGATGGCGCCGAAAACTTCCTTGGTGCCATATTGCATACCCCCGAGGCTGAAGTCTTCCTCCCAGGTCGGTCCATTGGTGATCGCCTGCCTCAGAATAACCAGGTTGCAAGCGGCGAGGAGTGTAAATACTCCAATTGAAACGAAGCGAGCGGGAATTTTCTTGGATATCAGCAGCATAAGAGAGGACGTCCCGAGAGCGGTGATGGTCGCGATTGGGATGGTCATCGACAGCAGGCGGGTGATGCCTACGCCGACGACAATGCCCCCCATCGGGATGGCCAGTACTGCTGCGAGAAGCACACGATACTCAGGTTGTCGGATCTCGCGCAATGAGATAATCAGCCCGACGAGGAACAGGGGAAGAGTCGCTAACCACATATGCCCGTAACTATCCATTTGATGTCGAGCCAGATCTGTTTTGTTGGGGAAGAACCAATACGCTGGGCTCAACCCTCTCATGTAGTAGCGAGCGGATAGCGCCAGCTTCTCCGTCAGTGGTATGTTCTCCAGCCAGTGACTACTCAACATGCGCAGGAATTCTTGATGTTTACCCGGCGTCTCCAGTTGAAAGCGGAGATACGGCAGACCGAGGAGTAGAACGAGAATAATTCCAGGGAGGATTGTGTTTCGATTCTGCCAATGGTAGCGGGCATCTACAATTAAAAGCAAAAGCCCTGTCATTGCGATGATGATTTGTCCGGGTCCGTAGGAGTAAAATGTCAGAGCGGCGAAAATCAATGCAGGATAGAGAAACCGTGGAGACCGCACTCGATAATTCAAGTAAAAGAATAGGAAGCAGGTGTAAACAGATACCATTACGCTGGTCTCAAATGCAGTGCGCGAATGCAGGAACCAAGCAGGTGTGATAGAGAGGAATAGGATGCCCAACCAGGCTGATTGGATCTTGAAGATCCGTTTTAAAAATAGACCTAAGAAGATTGGCGCTAGAAGTGTGAACAATGAAGCCGCGGCGCGGGTAACGTAGATTGATTTCCCAAAGATTAAGGTGGGTATGATCTGGAGATATACAGAGAGGTTGAGGTTGTACTCATAGACGTTCTTGAAGTAGGTCGGGAAGAGAGTGTCGTCATAATTGCGGAAGCCATCACGCACGAAGTCCGCTGCCAGGTTCGTCTGTATGGCTTCATCGGTGAAGAAATAGATGGGAAAATCTTCAAGGGCGGTCAGGCGGGTGAACGTATAGATAAGAAGTGAAAGAATAAATAATAGAGTCTCCAGGGAGACTTTATCCTGTGAGATTAGAAGTTTTCTTTGACGAAAAAAAAGATTGATTGAACACGCAAGCTTACGCAGCGCCGATGAAAAAGTGGGTAAACGTGATCTGCTCGATACAGGCTGGGGCACTGGCATCGATTGTTCTGAGATGCTGTCCATGGGGTCTCCCCACCATGTCCCGGAAGGGCCTAGTTCAATCGAGGTTGGCTCCTGGGCTCATCGGCAGCATGGCGTGCGAAGCCCCTCAGGGCTTTCTTACTTTATACCAAGTTCCAATCTTGAAATCACCAAGCGCTGTATCTCGCTTGTACCTTCATAAATCTCTGTGATTTTGGCGTCTCGGAAGTAGCGTTCGATGGGCATCTCTTTTGAGTAACCCATCCCGCCGTGGATTTGAACGGCGGCGTGGGCGCAAAACATCGCTGTTTCCGAGGCATAGAGCTTCGCCATAGAGGCTTCAAGCGTATAACGTCCCCCCCTCTCCTTGGCGTTCTGCTTTGCCAGTGCAGCGTTATAAATCAGCAGCCGGCTGGCTTCGATCCTCGTTTTCATATCCGCGAGCGGAAAAGATATCCCCTGGAATTGGCCGATCTTCTTGCCGAAAGCCTCTCGCTCACGCGCGTATTCAAGGCTGGCCTCATAGGCAGCCTCGGCGATGCCGAGCGCTTGCGATGCGATCCCTATTCGCCCAGCGTCGAGGACGGTCATTGCAATCTTGAATCCTTCACCCTCTTCTCCCAGGCGGTTCTCCACTGGGCAGCGGTAGTCCTCGAAGACGATCTCGCTTGTCCCAGAGGCACGAATGCCCAATTTGGGTTCCGGTTTCCCGAGATGATATCCAGCCTGGTTGGCTTCAGTGATGAAAGCTGTCACGCCTCTGTGTTTCTTCTCCGGATCGGTCATGGTGAAGAGCAAGACGTAATCCGCTTTCGGCGCGGAAGAAACCCAAGATTTCATTCCATTGATGACATAGACATCCCCGTCGCGCACGGCGCGCGAGCGCATCGTTCCGGCATCCGAGCCGGACATTGGCTCGGTAAGGGAATACGCACCGATCGCCTGCCCTGAGGCTACGGGTTTCAAGTATTTCTCATTTTGCTCCTCGGTGCCAAAACGCAGAAATGCATAGCAATATAGCGAGTTGTTTACGGACATGACTGTTCCGTGCGCGGCATCGGCTTTACTTATCTCCTCCAGCGCCAGCACATAAGAGAGGGTATCCATCCCCGCGCCGCCGTATTCCTCGGGAACTTCGATCCCCATGAAGCCCATATCGCCCATTTTACGGAGGGTTTCGATCGGGAAATCGCCACTCTCATCGAACTCGGCGGCGATGGGTGCAATTTCGTTTTGTGCGAAATCGCGCGCCGCTTTTTTAATCATCTTATGTTCTTCGCTCAATTCGAAGGAAGGACCCAATGCTGCCTTGCCATCCGTCATGCCAGACCTCCAGTTAGGTTGATATTGGATGTGTAGATTATATAGCAGGAGTGTTGGGAGGGTCTAATTGGATTATGTGTGTTGGGTGTTATGGGAAACCTGCGAGGGCAAGATGGATTAGGGGATATCGATCTCGGTCTCGCAGGATTTATGACCGCTGTCCGTGCCCGCACCACCGTCGCAGATGTCAGTATCCTGGCTGCCCTTGAGGCTGTCATTTCCATCCTGACCGAGAAGGACATCATTGCCCTTCTGCCCGTCGAGGGTGTCGTCTCCACCGCCGCCGATGATGCAGTCGTCACCATCACTCCCGCGGAGGGTATCGTTTCCTGCAGTGCCTAGAATCAGATCATTACCCGCCGTCCCGTTACCGGCAACGACAATAGTAGTAAGGTTGAGGCTGTTGCATTCCACGGGTTTCAGGTTGTTGGCGGTGATGGAAAAGCTATCATGATCCAAACGCGAGGCAGGAACGCTGTTTGTGGCAGCGAAGGCCGCGGCTGTGCTGACGGCGATCAGCGCAATCAAGAAGACTCCCGTGAAGCGTAATAGTCTGGATGGCCTCACTTCTTTTTGCCCTTCTTTTTACCAGCGGAGGTTTCATCCGTTTCTGGTGAACGTTCCTCCCCTTCATCAGGTTCTGTGACCGCCAGGAGGAAGCGATAGGTGATGTCTCCCTCCTGCAGGAGGTAGGTGTGTTGGTTGGCTTTGACATAGTGAAGGATCATCGAACCGGTTTTCTCAGCAAGCTTAGCAAGATCTTCGAAACGATCTACCTCAATATCTTCACTCGCAGCTTTTACAGGCAGCTCTCGAATGTCGAGCAATACTTCCCTGAATTGGATTCGAATTTTCTCGCTTGGGCTTTGCATCGAGGCGCGCAGGAAGGGATATAGAATTGCGGCGATGCCGAGCAAGGAAATGCCCAACGTCACGCCTGCTATCCAGCGCGCTGTTTGGACTGTGGGTTTGAGCCCCAGAATGTTCAACGTTGCCGGGACCTGCTGCTGGCGGGGAAGGAAACCGGACTGAACAGGTGAGAGAGGATCGATCCCTTCTCCAAATGGACTACTCCCTGCCAGATAGAATTGGGTCTCATCCAATTGGAATTTTAAGCTAGGCGTGAATGTATCCTCGAAGGTTAGATCTCCAAGGTTGCCCTGGACGTTCACATCTGCGATGATGTCCACGTTAAACACCTGTCGATTGAGAGAGGTGTTTGTCTTCAGTCGGTCAATGAGCGTCAAGATGTATCCCAGGTTGACCGTGGCTTCCGTCGAAAATGACTCACCTTGGAATTCAGTATCTGGAGAGAGCTCAATCTGACGCCGCCAACCGTTGGGTTCGCTGACCTCGAGGGAGATTTGATAATTTCCCGTGAGGTCTTTAGTCTCCGGCGTCGAGAATTGATAATCTAAAGTTAAGTCAAATTCATGTGTCAATGCGTGAAAGATGGCCTCGCCCGGCTCGATCTTGCCCTGGTCATAAATGCTTGGTGAGCCAACTGCATTATATGAGAAAGTCCCTCTATGTTCATAAGGGATGTCGGCGGGGACTGACTGCGTTAATGGGGCGGAGAATGCAAAGACGCCGAGCAAGATCGCTCCAAGCAAAATGGCAAAAAGGGCAAATAACATTCCTTCTAAATAGCCCGAAAAGTAAAGCGACCTGCTTCGCTCCGTCACCGTCTGATTATCTTTCTTGGGTTGTTTCTCACTTATAAGCGAATTGCGTGAAAAAGTTAGTAAAACCATAAATCCGATTGCACAAGAAAGCAAGACAATCCCCAACGATGAACGTAATTTCAGGATGATATTTGCTGCACCGGGGATATGGATCCAGGATTTGCCGATTAGTTCCGATGATTTCGGCTCGTACGAATCGATCCAGTCGTTGTTGTCACCTTTGAATGTATAAGTGTCCCCTTCTCGTTCGATAATTCGATGGATGACAGGACCAATTGTTGGGTGGCGATAGGTCACAACGTCTCCGACGTTATAAGTTCGTTCCTCGTGGCCGATAATCAAATCGCCGTAATGCAGGCTGGGTTCCATGCTCGCTCCGGCGATCAAGACGTAAGACGCCTGACCGCCGAATTGAACCGGCGCGAAAGTGAACCATAGTGCCGCTATGAGCACCAGGATCAGCGCCGAGAGAAATGATTGCGAAAGTCGTGCATTCAGCTTCATATCAGGTTTGTGCCAGGGGGCACAATCACTGTAAGAGTGAGTGTGCCCCGAAATGACACGCCTTGAAGATTAGTTGGACGTTTGACTTAGTCCGCAGCGACGATTCGAAGCTGTGTCGCGCTTGTGACTGCCACACTCATTGCGCAATTGGTTACATTGGTTCCACTGATCGAGCCAGTGCAATCCGTCCAGTTTGCTCCGTTATCAAGCGAGACCCAAACGGATGCGACTGTCGCTTGGAGATCGAAGGATATCGCATCGATATCGCTCGGATCACTATCGCCAAAAATGCTGTAGTTGACAGACACGATGTTATAACCACTTATTACGGTCGCTCCATCACCAGCGGATGTTGCCTCAACAGTGTTAGTGGCAGCGAAGCCATATACGGATGCAGCGAGGATGAGTGCTAGTACGAGCATTCCGAAGCTGCGGGGTCGAAGGATTGATTTCATCATAACCTCCTTACGTGGTTTGTCTCTTCGACAAGATTTTGTTTCACCTCGGATTTTATCAAAGAAGAGGTTCAATTAACCTTTCAAGCACCTTACGTAAGGTTGGTGAAAGGTGACCACTTTTTGACCTATGTTCGTGCTCGGGGTTGCAATTCACGTGCCGTTGGTTTTATGCTAGGTAAAGCACTAGGCTAATGTTGATGCGCTGGGGCAGATGCTTTGACCGCGCTTTGTGCAACGGGTACAATGACCCCATTCTCGTTTCGTGGAGGTGAAGGTGACGACGAAGGCTAAAGGTGAAGTCGCGCAGGCGATTACGGTGGATATTTTCAACCATCTGGTTAACCTCGCCGCGTTTGAATTGTCACCCGATGAAGGGGAATACCTACGGAAGGAATTAAACGAACAACTTCGGGCGATCCGCGAGTTGGAGGCGATTGAAGTCTCTGAGGAAATCCCCATCACATCCCACGGCGTCCCATATTCAGCGGCGATCATGCCATCCCTGAGGGAAGATATCATCGAGATATGCCCCGAAGCAGATGACATACTCGACCAAGCTCCAGAGGTTGAAGAGCGCTACATCGTCGTGCCAGACATCCCCGCCGAGACGCTGGAATGACGGAACATTTATGTGATCTACCCGCACACGAGCAGGTTCGACGGATTAAAGGCGGGGAGATCTCGGCTATTGAGCTCTTGAAATCGTCGCTTGAGCGGATCGATGCTGTTGAAGGCCGCCAAGCCACTACTGAACCATACACTCCAAATCCCGCCGATTTGGAGAAAGTGCATGCTTTCATTACTGTAACTCGCGAGCGCGCACATGCCCGGGCGGAATCTATCGACCGGAAGATCGCCGCGGGCGAAGATCCGGGACCACTGGCTGGCGTGCCTCTGGCCGTGAAGGACAACTTCTGCGTGAGGGACACTCCCTCCACCGCTGGCTCGAAGATCCTGGAAAATTTCATCGCTCCCTACAGCGCTACACCGGTGATAAATTTAGAGGACGCCGGCGCCGTTGTCGTTGGGAAGGTCAATCTGGATGAATTCACCTTTGGCTCTTCGAACGAATCAACTGCATTTCTGCCCTCGGTTGGGAACCCGTGGAACCCCGCTTATGTCCCTGGCGGATCCTCGGGAGGCAGCACAGCCGCGGTTGCCGCAGGTGAAGCGGCAATCTCGCTGGGAACGGACACGGCTGGTTCGATTCGACAGCCGGCGGCATTTTGCGGTGTCGTCGGCATGAAACCGACCTACGGCCGCGTATCTCGCTATGGGTTGATCGCTTTCGCCTCATCCTTGGATTGCCCGGGTCCTGTCGCCAGGAATGTCACCGATTCAGCCCTGATGATGAATGCAATTGCTGGACCCGACCCGCGCGATGCGACTGCTGCGAACGCTCCCGTCCCGGATTACAGCCAGGGCTTGACGGAGGGTGTGAAAGGGTTGCGCATCGGTTTATCACCTGATTATTTCAAACTGAAGTACCCCGATCCGGAAACTGGCGATCTTATCGAGCAGCCGATCTCGCCGGAGATCGAGCGTGCTGTCCTGGCGGCAGCACAGACCTTCGCCGAAATGGGCGCCGAAATCGTCGAAGACATTCCAATGCCCAACACACATTACGGCGTCCCGGTCTATTTCGTGATCTCCCGTGTCGAGGCGGCCTCTAATTTGCATCGATATGATGGTGTAAAGTACGGTTACCGTTTTCCAGGCGAGGAGGACAATCTCCGCGAGCTTTATAAAATAACACGCGGCCGGGGATTCGGGATACAACCCAAATTACGGATTTTAATGGGGATGTATGTCTCCGCAGAGCAATATGAAAAAGGGTATTACGAGCGCGCTCTGCGGGTGCGCACGCTAATCCGAGACGATTTTGAGCGCGCCTTCGACCCGGGCGGGCTCTTTAATCTGGATTGCATACTCACGGCGACGACGCCGACAACCGCATTCAAGCTCGGTGCGGTTTATGGCGATTCGGTGCTCATGCAGTACGCAGACTTATTGACCGTCCCCGCTAATCACGCAGGCATTCCTGGGTTATCGATCCCTGCGGGATTTGGAGAGAACGGCTTGCCGATCGGAATCCAACTCCTTGGTCCAGATTTCTCTGAGGCGACGTTGCTTCGCGCGGGTCGTACCTTTGAGATAGCAACCGAGGCGGAGGCGTGGCGCGACCTGCGGCCAAAAGCCCTCGAAAGTTTGTAGGTTTCATTGAAATTAGTAACTATGAAATGGAGTAAATTCGCATGGAAAGGATAGAACGCATATTTGGATTTCGTCTTTGGCTCTTAATTCTTCTCCTGCTTGTCACGCCTCTTGCGGCTTGCGGAGGCCTACCCGAGGCGGTAGTAGATATCCAAGAAACAGAAGCGACCGGGGATGGAGCAGGTGAGGGAAAAGAACTGCAGTGGGATTCCCCTCCCGAGCTCACCATTGATATAGATAAGGTATATATCGCCACTCTCATAACAGAGAAGGGTGAGGTGAGCGTTGAGTTATTTTCGCAAGATGCTCCGATAACCGTCAATAACTTTATCTTTCTCGCCGAGCAGGGTTTCTATGATGAAACGACCTTCCATCGAGTATTGCCGGGGTTTATGGCACAAGGTGGAGATCCTACAGGCACTGGCACGGGAGGACCAGGTTATCAATTCGAGGATGAAATCATCCATGGTGTACCCTTCAACCAGGAAGGATTACTGGCGATGGCGAATGGTGGTCCCGATACCAACGGCAGCCAATTTTTCATTACCTATGGCGCAGCCTCCCACCTCAATGGTTTGCATACAATCTTTGGGAAGGTCATCGAGGGGATGGATGTTATCAATGCCTTAACGCCACGTGATCCGGCGGAAGCTCCGGACTTTCCAGGAGATCGTCTGATCCGCGTGGACATCGAAGTTGTTGAGCACAGTCAGCTGCCCACACCAACACCACTGCCAGAAGCGGTGATTCCCGTATCTGAGGACGGACGTCCGCTCGCGGAAATCTTGCCTGCGGAGAGGGGAGGGCTTTTCAACCGAATGCCGGAGATGATCATCGATTTGGACAAGGAGTATACGGCTACAATCGAGACTTCTAAAGGTACGATTCGAGTTGAGTTCGAACCACTTTCAGCTCCGGTGAGCGCGAACAATTTCATCGTCCTGGCAAATCTTGGGTATTGGGATGGTTTCCCGATCAGCAATGCACAGCCTGGGACCTTCTTCGTGACGGGTTCCCCAGCTAGTCGACCGGATAGTGATATCGGTTATACGCTTCCCTCTGAGAACGGAAGCGTCGCCACCAAGGGCGCGTTTGGATACTGGTTCCGCTCGGATGTGTTGGCTTCCAGTGGCAGCCAGATCTTCATCGCCCTTGATGACCTTCCAAGAATGGAGGAGTTCTTCACTATTTTTGGATATGTCACCGATGGACTCGAAGTAGCTGAGGCGCTCACGGTAGAAGACCAGATTGTCCGTATCACAGTCGATATTAAGTAGGGATCATCCTTTGGGGAATGGGGCACCATCGATGTCAGACTACGAAGCCATCATCGGTCTCGAGACGCACATCCAACTGAATACCAATTCGAAGATTTTCTGCGGGTGTAAAGCGGATTCTTGGGGTGACCCGCCCAACACGAATATCTGCCCGGTTTGCACCGGACTGCCGGGTGTTCTGCCCGTCCTCAATCGAGCTGTTGTGGAGAAGGCGGCGCTGCTGGCGTATGCGATGCACGCCGATTCGATTCAAGCGCGTTCGTACTTAGCTCGCAAGAATTACTTCTACCCCGATCTTCCCAAAGGGTATCAGATCAGCCAGTATAACGAACCGCTGGCGTTGGGGGGGTTCATGGATGTGCCGCTTTCAGAGGGTGACCATCGTCATGTTACGATCACCAAGCTTCATATTGAGGAGGATGCCGGGAAGACGGTCTTGCAAGCGGGACGCAGGTTGATCGATTTCAACCGCTGTGGAGTTCCACTGGTTGAGATGGTTACGGGTCCAGATTTGCGGTCGGCTGATGAGGCGGCACAGTATCTCATTCGTTTACGGCAGCTCTTGCGCTGGTTGGGGATCTCCGAAGCGGATATGGAGCGCGGCCATCTTCGCTGCGATGCCAATGTGTCCATTCGCCTCCAGGGTTCGGATGTGCTCAATCCAAAGACAGAAACCAAGAACGTAAACTCGATTGAGAATGTGCGCGATGCCATCCAGGCTGAGATTAAGCGCCAGATACGTGAAGCAGAGGCAGGTCGTGCCATTGAAGCCTGGACATTGGATTGGGATGAGGACAGCGGGACGCTGCGCAAGATGCGCGTTAAGGAAACCGAGGCAGATTATCGGTATTTCCGTGAACCGGATTTACTCCCGATCGAGCTCGATGAGACCTGGCGAGACGAGATTCTATCCGCTCTCCCTGAATTGCCGTTGGAACGAAGGGCGCGTATTGCCAAACAGTTCGATATCCCGATCTACGATGCGGAGATTCTTACCGAGGAGCGCAGCCTGGCGGATTTTTTTGAAAAGGCTGTTGAGAAGTATGGCGGTGAGCCGAAGATGGTGTCGAACTGGCTGATGAATGATGTGCTGCGCATTATTCGTAGTAAAGGGGTTAAGGCGGGTAACCTCCAATTACAACCTCGCCATTTGGCAGAGATCATCCGCATGGTCGACGAGAAGAAAATAACGACGAACACAGCAAAGTCGCTCCTGGATCAAGTTGAGGAGACAGGAAATGCGCCCATTGAAATCGTTGAACGTGAGAATCTGGCTCAGGTATCCGATGAAGACGCTCTGCGTCAGGTGATTACAGAGGTGATTGCCGAGAACCCCGATCAGGTGAAAACGTACCGCTCCGGAAAAGAAACGGTGATCGGTTGGTTTGTGGGGCAGGTCATGCGCGCGACTCAGGGTAAGGCGAATCCCCAGCTAGTCCAGGAGCTTCTTGGCGAGATCCTCGCCGAGGAATAGCAGGGAGGTATTTTATGGAGGTGTTCACGGAGGGGTGAAAACTATTGGGGGGCAGGGCGAACAGTTTGTGGCAGCAGGAGGTGGTTTACACTCCCCGTTTAGTCTGAAGCTCTAATTTGTAGACTCATACAGAATCCAGCTGATTCGTAATTTGACATCAAGCCGAAACACAATCGTCAGGCGGCGCAATCCGTCTCTTCGTTATCTAGAAGAGATGTCCAGACGCCGCGTTCGTTTTGACTGGCAACTAATCAGGCACCTGGCAGTGTTTTCATCCCAGCGGTGTTGATCCTCACTCCCTTCGGTAGGGGGCTTCGCTCCCCAAAAAACGGGGTAATTCGCCCCCCCAAAAAACGGGGGACTTCGCAGGATAGGTCTGCGAATCGAGGCGACTTGTAGATATCCAATAATAAACAACAACCGGCAGGGGAAAACTCCACTGCCGGTAAACTGGCTATAAATGATAAAAGCGATATGTAGTTTTAAGTCTTACGTAAGGCTTATCGCAATTAGCTTCCGAAGACCAGGAACATCGAGACGAGCGAAAGGAAGACTGCCACGAAGAACCCGATCGCAGCCATCTGGTGGTGCTTCTGGTTGCGGAAGTTGATCATCTCCAGGTAATTATTGAAATCATCAATGGTCTTCTTGGTGATCTCCTCCGATTCGGCATCGCCCGGTTCTCGATCACGATCTCTAAATGCAAACGTTCGCAGGGGCTCCCCTGAGAGTCGCCATTGCATATAGGCTAGATAGGCGAAAATCGCAGCGAGTATGAACCAGATCGGGAAAATTACAGTCGACATTATGCATTCCTCCAGAATCCATGCCCTAAGTTATGGCAGGACCATGAGTTAGAAGATAGTACAGAATCGGTTTCAACGCAATTGAACCGCTCATCCTATTGTAGGTTGTAACTATTATCTCATTAAAATCTAAACACACATATTTCAGAGGGAGAAAAAAGAGCGGTAGCACCTCGTAGTTGCATTTCAGGGCATGAAATCGTAGGCGATGTAATCTCCGACCGGGCGCACAATCTCCTCCACAGCAGCCCTAACACTGCCTATCATGAGTGCCCAGTCGCCGCGGTTTCCGGTGAGAAATAGATAATCCTCGCTATTGACCCAGCGGAATTGCGTACCGGTACCTAACGGCAGTGGCGGTTCCCCGGTTGCTCCAAGCTTAAGATCCTTCGGACCTACAGAGTAAACGAAAGCAGAGCTGTCGGGTGACCATCCAATCCAGCGTAGATTTCCGGTTGAATAGACGATCTCACCGCTGCCATCTTCATCAGCAATGACGAGATGTCCCTCATTTTGCTCACTTCCCGAACGCATGAAGGCGATCTTACTGAGATCAGGCGCGATTACGGGTGCGCCGAAAGCCTGTGGGAAGAAGGATTGACCATTGATAAATGCCGTCTGGGCCGGTGGGCTGCCATCCACGGATAGGATCCAGACCGTGCTTGTGGGATTGGGAGCCAACGGGTCTTCTGAAGGGATAACGACGGCGAAGTGTGAAGAATCTGGAGACCAGACTGGCTCCGGATAGAAAGTAAATTCACTATAGGTCATCACCATTGTAAAGGTCAGGAGGTTGGGGTGTAGATTGGAGCCATCTGAATCGGCGAGACCTATACTATCAGCCCGGATGATGGCTAACTTAGTCCCATCTGGCGAGGGATAGAAATCACCGCCACTCCCGGGCGCAAGCAATCTCTTCAACGATTCTGTATCCACGTCGATCGATAATACATCATCATTTTTAATGGATCCCGGACCTTCGAAAGCCGCCTGGGTGTTGAATAACAGCCGATGTGTACCCGAAAGAAAGGTCATTTGGCTGGGCAGGAAGTGATGGGCACTATCAGGAGGATAAAGCGTATCGAAAGCGGCTTGATCCAGGATTAACCGGTCACCGCTGCCATCCGCATTTACGACGCGCAATTCAAATACATCAGCGTCAACGTCGTTATGAGTGTATGCGACTACTGCACCGTCGCTCGATAATAGGACCCGATCAGCGTGCTGGGTATGGGAGAGCTGCCGCGGTGGATTTTCTCCAACGATTATCCAGACATTTCCCCCGCTTGTGTAGGCGATGCGAAGACCCTCACTGCCGCTGGGGGTCTTCGCAGGTTGGGAAGCAGAGAAGCCCGGCTGTTCCGTCCCCAATTTTTCATACGTCTGGAGTGGATCGGGAGTGATATCCGTTTTCGTAGCTGCTTCAAGCGTACCTGCGACCGCTGTCGCAAGGCGAGCAGATTCAGGAAGGTCTGATACGGGCGTAGAACAGGTGGAGAGAGCGATAATTAGTGCGGCAGCGCTCAAGGCGAAAGTCGATTTCAACATCGGATTTCACCTCCTCTAGCTTCGCGGATTATACACAAGATAAATTTCAGGGGTTATTAAAGCGCTTCAGATGAAATGTGGTGTTAGATTTATCGACGTTAATAGCAAAGGCAAGGAAGAGCCAGTCTTAAACATGTCATTTCGACGCCCTGGAAGGGGCGAGAAATCCCTGAAGCATTTCGACTTATTGATAATGGATCTAAGGAAGGGGGAATCTATTCATTTCCAGAGAAGCAACCCACACAAGCAACATCAAAGGGATTTCTCGGTCGCCGTTGCACGGCTCTCTCGAAATAACAATTCATGAGTAAGAGTCGTCATAACACTTGTCATTTCGAGCCCCAGGAGGGGGCGAGAAATCCCTGAGATTAATCTGACGCCTTCCAAGACCCTAGGGATACATCGATCCCTGTTTCACGGTTCACTCGGAGGGTGGAGCGAGAGTTCACCCTATTTACTATAGTCATAGAAACCCTTGCCGGTCTTGCGGCCAAGATAATTTGCATCAACCATCTTCCGCAGCAATGGGCAGGGCCGGTACTTGTCCTCTCCCAGGTCGCGATGCAGGACCTCCAGCACGAATAGGACGACGTCCAAGCCGATCAAATCGGCCAGAGTCAGCGGGCCCATCGGGTGGTTCATGCCCAGCTTCATCACAGTGTCGATCGCTTCAGCAGTACCGATGCCTTCCTGGAGAGCAAAGATCGCCTCATTGATCATCGGGCACAAGATTCGGTTGGAGATGAAACCGGGGGAATCCATGGCTTCTACCGGCTCCTTGCCCATCTTTCGCCCGACATCAATGGCTGCTTGGGTCGTCTCGTCGGATGTCGCTAGTCCGCGGATTACCTCAAGCAGCTTCATCAATGGTACTGGGTTAAAGAAATGCATCCCGATGACTTTATCAGGGCGTTTCGTGCCGGCACCGATCTTGGTAAGAGAGATGGATGAGGTGTTCGAGGCGAGGATGGTCTTCTCAGGGGCAATTCCATCCAGGTCGGCAAATAGCTTCAACTTCAATTCCGGATTCTCGGTCGCTGCTTCAACTACAAGATCTGCTTCTCGAGCTGCTTCAAGGTCGAGAGCGGTAGCTATCTGCAGGGCAGCTTCTTTCTGGGCTTCGTCGATTACGCCCTTAGCGGAAAATTTCTCGACTGATTTTGCGATCACGGTTGTTGCACTCTCCAGGATCTCGGGTGAGATATCCGTCATGGTGACGTTGTATCCTGAGATCGCAGCGGTCTGGGCAATGCCGTTACCCATTGTTCCCGCACCTACTACCAATATTTTCTTAACATCCATCGATCCACTCCTCTGAGCCCGTTTGTATTGAGAAGGCAACTAATATATTAAACGACCTTCTCCGCTTGTTTCTTTTTCATTCATACCCGTAGCTGATAAACTCGGGATCTCTTATTCAATCTCGACGGCCATGGCGACAGCTTCCCCGCCTCCAAGACACAGTGAAGCGATGCCGCGTTTGCCACCACGGTCTCGAAGCGCGTAGAGTAATGTGGTGAGCACCCTTGCTCCCGAAGCTCCGATAGGGTGACCGAGGGCGACCGCGCCGCCGTGCACATTTACCTTGTCCCAATCCCACCCAATATCAGCGAGCGCATAACCGTTAGCGAGAACTTGGGCGGCAAAGGCTTCGTTGAGTTCGATCAGGTCGATGTCCTGTAGAGACCAACCGACCTTCTCCAACAGCTTGGGGACGGCGAAAGCCGGGGCTGTAAACAATTCCTTCGGAGGAACGGCAGCCTGCGCGTAGCCGACGACGCGAGCTATCGGTTTGACTCCAAGAGCATCCGCCTTTTCACGGCTGGCAATGATCACGGCTGCGGCGCCGTCATTAAGGCCCGGGGAATTTCCCGCGGTCACCCTTCCATCCGCTGTAAAGGCAGGTCTAAGTTTTGCTAACATATCGAGTGATGTATCACGGCGTGGGGTTTCGTCCTCCTCAACCAGAGTGATTTTCCCCTTGCGTCCGGGCACTTCTATTGGGACGATTTCGGCTTTGAATTTGCCTTCATCGATCGCCTTGATCGCCTTCAAGTGGCTGTCGAGCGACCATTGATCCATCGCCTCGCGTGTGACCTTGTATTCGTCGGCGATCCATTCCGCAGCCATGCCCATGGCCCAATCCTCAAATGAATCCCAAAGTCCATCTAAGAGTAGAGCATCCGTCATCTGGCCATGCCCATAACGTAGCTCTCCTCCACGCGCCCAGAAGAGAAAAGGAGCTTTGCTCATGCTCTCCATCCCACCGCAGACGAATAAATCGCCGTCTCCAGCTTTAATCGCCTGAGAGGCGATCATTCCTGTCTTCAGCCCTGAACCACAGACCTTATTCACAGTCGTCGCACCGACAGTAGGTGGAATGCCGGCCAAAATGGATGCCTGGCGAGCAGGTGCTTGCCCGAGACCAGCAGAGACAACATTCCCCATCAGGGTTTCATCGATGTCCTCCAGGTGCTTCAGTCCGGCGCGTTCGGTTGCTGCCTTGATCACAGCAGCGCCAAGTTGGGTGGCGCTGAGGCGGCTGAGGCCGCCCTGAAAACGCCCACTAGGTGTTCGGGCAGCGCTGAGTATTACCGGCTCTCTTGCGTTTTTAGTCATGTTGATCCTCTATAATGTGATGTGGGGTAGGTGGGTAATTGGTCCATGTCGTGGATTGCTTATCCGTCGTCGGATCTCGATAGCCAGAGCCGACGAAGTGTCTGATAGGTCACCTCGAGGTCCTCGGGCAAGACACGAGTTTCTGCGGTTGTCGCCATGAAATTCGTATCACCTGCCCAGCGGGGGACAACATGAAGGTGGACATGCTCTTCTACACCGGCGCCAGCGGCTTCGCCAATATTCGCTCCCAGGTTAAAACCATCCGCATTGTAGGCATCACGGAGCACGCTTAAAGCCTCGCTGGCGAGAGAGATCATCTCAAACAATGTCTTGTCGCCAAGACCTTCCAGGGATGGTTTGTGCTTATAGGGAACGACCATCATGTGACCGTTGGTATAGGGGTAGCGGTTGAGTACGACGAATGCATTTTGGCCGCGATGAAGAATGAGGTTGCCAGGACCGTCTTCCTGAGCAAGCAAAGTGCAAAAAAGACAGTCCTCTTCATGGGAGCTTTCTTTAATATAATCCATACGCCAGGGAGCCCAAAGGTGCTTCATGTGGGTGATCCTTCGATTGTAGCAGAGTCAATCGGTAGGAAAAAGTGAAATTGCTCTTGAAAGTATAGGCATCCTGGCGTAAGTGTACGCCTAAATCGAAGAATTCAAACGTGATTTGACTATTTTACGAACTCCGGAAGCCTACCTGCATGCAAGAAGGACAAAAACCTGCATAGCTTCTGGATGGAGAAATGATTGGCGGTCTGTTCACATACCGCGATTGCCCCAAGGACATCGTCCGGTGGCACAAATTGTGCATGGACAGGTACAATCCGAATATGTTCAGCGAAAAGCGCCTGAAGTCGAGGCTGCCGGTAGAGGGTCTTGGGGAACCGCTTTATTTCTATAAGACGGTTGCTTCCACGAATGATCGAGCGCAGGAACTGGCTCAGGAAGGTGCAGCGAACGGCACACTGGTTGTTGCGGATGGACAAACTGCTGGCCGTGGTCGTTTTCAACGAAGTTGGTTCACGCCTCCCCGAAGTGCCCTGGCGCTCAGTTTGATCTTACGGCCAGAAGACCTTACCCAGGTAGCGCTGGCAAGGCTGAACATGCTCGGCGCGCTGGCGGTAGTAGAATCTTTAGGTGCGCTTGGTCTGGAGGCGCGGATAAAATGGCCCAACGACGTTATCATTTCGGGAGGCAAGGTTGCCGGAGTGCTTACGCAGGGCAGTTGGATTGGGGAAGATCTTGAATATGCTATCTTGGGGATCGGTGTAAACGTGCGACCTAAATCCGTCCCCGACCGGCGAGAGGTTGATTATCCAGCCGCTTGTGTGGAGGGGGGACTTGAAGGGAAAGTAAGTCGGGCTGGATTGTTAGTGGATGTCGTTAGGCGGATCGGGCGTTGGTTTAACAAGCTGGATTCAGAGCAGATCCATTTAGTATTTGAAGATGTTCTTGCCTTTCGAGATCAGCCGGTTAAGATTTCCGGACAGGAAATGCAGTTAACAGGGGTGCTTCGAGGGCTGACCCCGGATTGCAGATTGCGGATTGCTCTTGCTGCCGGGGAGGTCATTATTTTGGGCGGGGAGGAAATACAAATCCGTCCCGTTGACATGAACAGGGATTGGGCTACACTGAACTGAGCATTGAACACAGCAAGGGGAAATAGCTAGCAGGCTCAGTGCATAAAGATTGCACTACAGGAGGTTAATGATGTTCGATGATCTGCGTGGAATAGATGAAGAAGATGACGGGTCCATGTTCGATGAGCCGGCGGAACTCGCCTTTGATGTGGAAGATGTTGGACCCAGACGAGGTTATTTTCTTGGGATGACGCCTGCACAGCGCTTTCTCCTCTCACTTCTTCTCCTGGGGACTGTCATAGTCTTAGGATCCATGTGTCTAATGGTCTTTCAGAAAGTCATGATCTAGTAAACCCTCCTTCATGCCGATAAATGGATGGGGCGCACCGATGTGCGCCCCGTTTTGGCGATGATTTAGAGATGTCCGCGCTTTGTTGAGTCTCAGTGCTTCGCTCCAAATAATCCTCTCCAGTAATAAGCTCTAAAGCGTGTTCTTAAAATCTGAAGATGTTATTCTCCTTACCGAAGCACTTACGGTGTGAGCGTGAGCCGCGTTTCGGCGGCGGCTTCCACCTGGCCGCGCGTCCAGAGCATCGGGTGATACTGGATGTTTCGCCAGGGGTCGATCATATCGTCGTAATGACGGTGGAACGGATGGCCACTCTGACCGGTTGTGTGCATCGTAAGCGAGCGCTCGAAATACTCAAGGTCTACGATCTGACGCTGGGAAGGCAACGCAGCGACAGTATAGGATTCTGTCGTGCTAATCGAGCCTTTCACGCCCTGGTAGGAGGTCGCATTCACCGCGCCACCGGTGCCGTCGACGGCTACGGGTCCGCGGTTGAAGATCGCCTCGATGATGCCAACTCCGCTGCTTCCCAGGCTCTGATTGCGGAAAGTCGCCGTGTGTAGATCACCCCACTTCCAGCTGGACATATCCTCACCGAGCGCATCCGATAATTCATCGAGGGTGTCCCCCAGCGCTAAGAACAAGATCTGATCACGGTTCTCCACCTCGGGAGTGGTCACGTCGTCAAACCAAGGAATCTCCGCTTCGGGGAGCATCCGGCTTAGTGCGACAGCGAGATAACTCTGCGAGCGTTGCAGGAGCTGCTCTCCGAGTTCATCGCCGAACACACGATCCGTCAGGTGGAGGCGAAGGGACTCGAAGATTGCCGCGGGAACGCTCTCCCGCTCAGCTCTAAAGTCCCAATCTCGCAAATAGTCAAGAGCTTGGGCTTGGTCGGGATCTGTGGTTGGGAGTTGAAGCAGGAAAGGAAGAATATCCTGGGCATAGACGACGACGTTATCCCCATGCATCGCCATAATGTCCTGGGTCGTGATTGATTCGTCCGCCTCGATCATCTCGACGATGCGTCTGGCTCGATACCCTGGCGCCCAATCGGTAGAGATGAAATACGGGTAATCCGTACCGACAACAGCGTTATTGGCGGTGGCAATATAACCTTCTGCAGGGTTGAAAGCCCGTGGAAGTGAATCGAAGGGGATATAGCCGACCCAATCGTAGGCCCCGGTCCATCCGGGAACAGGCATCGTGCCATCTCCGGAAGCCCGAATCGGGATCCGACCTGGTGCCTGATAGCCAATGTTCCCATCAATGTCAGCATAAACGAAATTCTGACTGGGGACGTCCCAATAGGAGAGCGCGGCGCGGAACTCATCCCAGTTGGATGCCGTATTGAACATCAACATGCTTCTTAATGTCGTCCCGGGTTGGAGCGCAGTCCAGGAGAACGCGAGCGGCTGCCAGCCATAGGACCACTCTT
>Ga0307420_1000024_pt1 | contig 64451 bp, 52 predicted proteins | sample SalMarWE160240MG_2_FD_202167 | JGI IMG/M metagenome (GOLD analysis project Ga0307420, IMG submission 202167) | Salt marsh sediment microbial communities from the Plum Island Ecosystem LTER, Massachusetts, United States - WE1602-40 | ecosystem: Environmental > Aquatic > Marine > Intertidal zone >... | reverse complement strand
TTATACATTCAGGATGGACTATTTTTTCATGATGGGAGATAATCGTCATAATTCGCTTGATTCGAGATACTGGGGTTTTGTTCCGGAGGATCATATAATTGGTAAACCCAAGTTCATCTGGCTCTCAGTTGACAAGGAAGCTTCAGGGCTGAAGAAGATCAGGTTCAACAGGTTTTTCATGAAGGTGAGATAGAATTTACTTGACCTTTTCCACTATGGCCTTGAAGGCCTCAGGGTGTTGCATTGCCAGGTCGGCAAGTGTCTTCCTGTTCAGTGCGATACCTTTTTTGTCAAGCTTCCCGATAAATTCGGAGTAGCTCATATCATACTGACGGACACCTGCATTTATTCTTTGTATCCAAAGAGACCTGAATTGTCCTTTTTTCTTTTTCCTGTCGCGGTATGCATAGCCCAGCCCTTTATCGAGGGTATTTTTTGCTACGGTGAATACATTTTTTCTGGAAAGGTAGTTCCCTTTTGTTTGTTTAAGAACTTTCTTTTTTCTTGCTCTTGATGCTACTACATTTACTGATCTTGGCATAACTCATTGCTTGTGAATGTCAGCGTCCCCTCTGTGCGGGGCTCTTTTATGCTGAACAATCTGTTAATACTCTTTTACTTGTTTTTCAATACGTTAACACTTATTTACTTGCAAGCAGAAGCTTTACATTTTTCTTATCTGCTTTGTCAACCTGTCCGAAATAAGCAAGGTTCCTCTTGCGTTTTGTAGATTTCTTTGTCAGGATGTGACTCATGTATGCATGTTTACGTTTGATCTTTCCTGTTCCGGTGAGTGAAAATCTCTTTTTGGCACCGGGGTTTGTCTTCATTTTTGGCATTTCTGTTTATTCAAAATTTATAAAATCACTTCTTCTTTTTAGATGATAAGGAGATTATCATGCGTTTTCCTTCAAGCCTTGGAAGCTGCTCAACCTTCCCGTATTCCTCAAGGTCGTTTGCAAATCTCAGCAGCAGCACCTCTCCCTGTTCCTTGAACAATATTGACCGTCCCTTGAAGAAGACATATGCTCTTACCTTGGCTCCGTCTTCGAGAAATTTTATTGCATGGCGCAGCTTAAAGTTATAATCGTGATCATCAGTATTTGGCCCAAACCTTATCTCCTTCACAACAATCTTTGCTGCTTTGGCTTTTATCTCCTTCTGCTTCTTTTTTTGCTGATAGAGAAACTTCTGGTAATCAATTATTTTACATACAGGTGGATCCGCATTCGGGGAAATTTCAACAAGATCGAGCTCCATCGTATCTGCCAGTCTGAGGGCCTCCTGGATGCTCATCACATCTGTCTCAATTTCATCACCTACAACCCTGACCACTTTAGCAGTGATCCTGTTGTTTATTTTATGGGCCGGCTGGGTGATCCTGCCGGGATTTCTTCTGAATGGTACGGTTATAACTCTTTCCTCCTTATTTTATTAATACTAATTTATCTGTTCTTTTAAATAATTACGAGATCTCTTTATTTATCTCAGAATGAATTAAATTCACAAATTCGTCAACTTTCATACTGCCCTGATCACCTTCACCCTGTTTCCTGACTGAAACAGTTCCGTTTAAAACCTCTTTTTCACCTATTATAAGAAGGTAGGGGATCCTCTTTAATTCATTATCCCTGATCTTCTTACCGATTTTTTCACTCCTGTCGTCAATCAGTGTGCAAATATCGGAATTATTTAGAATTTCCAAAACATTTACTGCATATTCGTTATATTTTTCACTGATAGGCAGAATGACTGCTTTCTCGGGCGCAAGCCAGAGAGGGAATTTTCCTGCATTGTTTTCAATTAGTACAGCTACGAACCTTTCGAGCGAACCAAAAATAGCCCGGTGTATCATTACCGGCCTGTGTTTCTGGTTATCACTGCCGATATAAGTGAGATCAAATCTCTCCGGGAGATTATAATCAACCTGGATTGTTCCCAGCTGCCAGTTCCTGCCGATAGCATCCTTAACCATGAAATCGAGTTTGGGACCATAAAATGCAGCTTCACCCTTAACAACTGTAGTCTGTAGTTTTTTCTCAGATGCTGCGGCAATAATATCCTGTTCAGCTTTCTCCCAGTTTTCATCCGAACCGATATATTTCTCCTTGTCATCAGGATCCCTTAATGATATCTGGGCTGTGAAATCATTGAAATTCAATACCTTAAAAATATAAAGGACAAGGTCAATTATCCTTTTGAATTCCTCCCTGAGCTGATCGGGTCTGCAAAAGTGATGTGCATCATCCTGTGTAAAGCTCCTTACTCTTGTCAGCCCGTGAAGCTCGCCGCTCTGTTCGTACCTGTAAACAGTGCCAAACTCGGCCATCCTGAATGGAAGCTCCTTATACGAATGTTGAGTGGCATTATATATTTCACAGTGATGAGGACAGTTCATTGGTTTCAGCATGAACTGTTCTCCCTCCTGGGGTGTTGAAATGGGCTGAAATGAGCTGGTCCTGTACTTTTCAAAATGGCCCGATGTTTTATAAAGTTCCACATTTCCGATATGTGGAGTTGTTACGATCCTGTAACCTCTTTTTCTCAGTACTGTGGTCAGGAAGTCTATCAGGTTCTGCCTGATATCTGATCCCCTGGGAAGCCAAAGCGGAAGTCCCATCCCTACTTTTGGCGAGAAAGCAAAGAGCTCCTGCTCCCTTCCAATACGTCGATGGTCCCTTCTTTTTGCCTCTTCAACAAACACCAGGTATTCATCAAGCATCTTCTGCTTTGGGAATGTTATCCCGTATATCCTTGTCAGCATCCGGCGTTTTTCATCTCCACGCCAGTATGCCCCTGCCACACTGGTTAACTTAATGGCTTTGACAGGTTCTGTTGACGGAAGGTGGGGACCGCGGCACAGATCGGTGAAATTACCATGTGTATAAAGAGAAATGGTACCATCCTCAAGCTCACTTATAAGTTCGGTTTTGTATTCATCACCCTTACTTTTGAAAAGGTCGAGCGCCTCTTTTTTAGTTACCTCCCTTCTTGTAAAAACCAGGTTTTCTGAAGCCATCTCCTTCATTTTATCCTCAATAGCCTTAAGGTCGCTGTCAGTGATGATCTTTCCGTCGCCCGGATCAACATCATAATAGAATCCCATTTCAATAGCCGGGCCTATACCAAACTTAATACCCGGATAAAGAGATTCAAGGGCTCCTGCCATAAGATGAGCCGATGAGTGCCAGAATGCATGTTTTGCCTGCTCATCTTCCCATTTGTGAAGCTTCAGGGTGGCATCACTGCTTATCGGACGTGTAAGATCCCAAATCTCACCGCTTACTGTGGCAGAATAAACCTCCGCAGCAAGTCCGGGACTTATCTGTTCGGCAATTTCGAGACTGGTTATCCCGTTTTTATATTCCTTTGCCGATCCGTCAGGAAATGTTATTTTTATCATTCTGAAGCCTCTTTTAACAGGAGTGCAAAGATAATTAATATTTTGAAAGCGATACGCCCAAAATTATGGCACACATTTTGATTTTGTTTTAATGAACACTAATACTTATGACTATGAAACCAATTTGTACTATAAAAGAGAATTCGCGGATTAAAAAGATATTCTATTTTTCTCTGGTTCTTCCTTTTATCCTTTTTTCCTGCGAAAAAACACCCGATGCACACTTCTTTACCGACACTGTTGAACCGGAAGTAGGGCAGAAGGTGGTTTTTACCAATGATTCACACAATGCAAACAGGTTTGAATGGGATTTTGGCGACGGCTATGTTTCATCCGAAGCAGAACCGGTACATTATTATGATGTAACCGGTACTTTTGAGGTAGTGCTTACAGCTTTTTCAAAAGCCGGTCTTTCAGATCAAGCTTCTATTACTATTGACGTGAAGATCCCGACACTACTTGTGATAGAAGTTCTTGAATATTACAATGAATATCCTGTAAGTAATGCTAGTGTATTCTTATATCCAGATTTAACATCATGGGATGATCAGGAGAATCTTGTTGCTGAAGGATTTACTGCTCAGAACGGACAAGTTGTTTTCTCATATCTCGATGATGGTAAATATTATGTTGATGTATTGGAAGAACATCATAATAACTATACTTTAAGGGATGAAGATGTAGGATTCATTATTACAGATGACGTGGCTCCTCATAAAGTAACTTATTTTATAGCATGGGTCGATTATTTTGAAACTACAAAAGGTGATAGTAGAAGAGATAACTCATATGTTATCAAAAAGCTGGAAAGAAAGGCAACCGACAAAACAATAACCATCCCGGAAACAGACGACTGGCAGGTTTTGTACGATAAGAGCATCAAGCTGAAGTAGTAATCTACCATCAAGGCCTTAGGCTCTCTACAGAGTATTACGCCCCTACGGGGCTGAATGACAGGTTGAAAATAGTAAGGCCGTAAGCCTGAAATAGTATCAGGCAGGGCAACGCCCTGCTTAAGAACCAGTACCTCACTCTTAAAAGCCCCGTAGGGGCGAAATAAAGACTAATCAGAGATACCTGTCTTCATAAGATATTCCATACTCATCAAGAAGGTTTTTATATTCATCAATAAACTGAACCTTTCTGTGATGCTGTTTCTGATTTCGGATATATTTTTTCACTATTTCCACCTGCGACCAGCCGACAGAAAATCCTCCATAACCATCCTGCCAGTAGAATTTCCTGTACGGGTGACCTTTGGTTTTAATCCATTTTGAAGAACTTTTCTTTACCTCCTCTACAAGATCTGCCGGTGTCATCGTTTTTGGCAGTGTACACAACATGTGTACATGATCATATGTCCCGCCTATCTGTAGCGGGATTGATTTATTATTCCTGAGTATTCCACCCAGGTAGGAATACAGTTCATCCTCGATATCTTCCCGGATGAATTTTTCATTGTTTTTTGTATGAAAGACAATGTGGGTGTAGAATTGCACATAAGATTGAGACATAATTATTCCATTTTGTCAAATTTATGAAATTCATTTAAAACAGGGACTATTTATTAATCATGAATTTTATTCCGCCCCTAACGGGGCTTTTAACAGTCCGGAGTTACAGTCAGGAGAGGCTCTGCACCTCCTTTACCTCTTATGCCTCATACAAGGCTTCATACACATAAATAATTTCTTATGCCCGACAGATGCTTTTCCTTTGAAAGGCTTTAAGGCTATAACGAGGCTGCTGTGAACTCAGGAATAAGAAAAGCCCCGGATAAAATTGTCCGAAGCTTCAATGAACATATTTATTATTTTTCCGCATCTGATATTAATGAGCACATATTAAGCAACTTAACGACCGGTATATTGTGCTCAATCTATCAAAGATACAAACTGAAAGCAAATCCTGCTTTAATATTACGAACTCTGCGAAAGCAAATCCGCGCTTAAAGGAAAATATCCAAATGAAACAACGAAAAAAATGTTATCGTCCACCTTTCGCCAATCATAAGGCAAAATAAATACAATATAAAAGAATTGCAATTTCACACAGGTTGCATTCTTTGTATACTTACAGGTATCAGTTATTATGATACTGATATTCTAAAGGAACAGAACGTGGTTCATCGGTGCCCGGAACCAGGTAAATAAACTGGAGATCATGGTTTTCATCTTTCTGGAAATACTCAAGCCGGACAGGGTAGAATCCTTTTTCAAGAGGGATTAAATATGATTTAAAACTCTCATCCATGTGAATTCCATCATTATCGATAATTAATTTATTGCCCAGCCAGAATCTGGATCCGTCGCTGGATCCGATAGCCCAGAGATAGTATCCATCTTCTGTGATCTCGACATAACCCTCAAAAAGGCAGGCAAAATCGACTTTTGCAGTAAGTTTCTTAAGACTGAACAGGCTGTCGGTAATCCCGGTCAGTGATGGTTTAAGTTTCTTAAAATCCGGCATTTTATCCCATGTTCCTTCATAAAATGAATATTTAAATCCTCCGCTTTCAATCTTTTTTGGTTTGGACAATGATGGTAATGTTTCTCCCGGTTCAAAATTACCTTTAGCTGTCACATCATATTTACCGCTTGTGGAGAATGATTTGAACACCAGTTGAGCGGGACCCGTCAGGATAAGTGTTGAACCGGCTTTCGGAGATGTTTTGTCAGGTTCAGTTCCATCCATTTCATACCTGAGATCAAGGGAAGTATTTGATAAATAGATGGTAGCAGGTTTATCTTTTAATATAATCCCGTTCATCGGATGAAAAGTGATTGAGCTACCCGGATAACCTGAATATGAATATTTAATTCCGTCATACATTGCTTTTAATCTTACTGAATTATGTTTTTCGTTCGGGAAGGTTGCTGTTTTCCACCTGAGGCTTTGCGATGCTTTAAGCTTCAACACAGAATCCATACGATCGATTCCCTGATTTTTATAAGTTGATTCTATGCCGGCAATCCATAGCACTTTATCCGGAGGAAGCTCTTGCAGCTTTCCGGAAGCCAGTCTGATAACAAAATCATTATTCCACATAAGCGGAGGATCTGTAGCATAATATGTATTAAATAATTGAGGTTCAGTAAATATGGTATACATAACAAATACGCCTCCATAGGAGTGTCCGTATAATGAGTTAGTCCCGTTAGTCCTGTAGGCCTTGTCGATATAAGGAATCAATTCATTTTTAAGAAATGCCAGAAATTTATCAGCGCCTCCGGATATTGCCGGACTTGGAACATGTACAGGTAAGAAATCCCTGTCACGCTGATTTGCTCCATTTATATAGGTATTCGGAAGAGCAACAATAATTGCGGATGGAACATATTCTTCATCTTTTGCAAATCTGTATATAAATGGAAATAAATTTACAACCCATTCACCGTCAGTTAGATATATAACTTCAAATTCTTCAGACAATTCGGTCTGGTAATTTTCAGGCAGGATGATCTTAATTGACCGCCATTCTTTTAAAGCATTTGAATAGATAGAATCATTTATTACCGGATTATTCTGGGCAGAAGCAAAATTTATCTGCAAAACAAATAAAATAAGTAATGCCCCCGGAGTGTGTAGAAAGATCTTTTTCATGGTTTGAGTTTTAAATGAGCATTAGTAATATATAAATACGTATAAAATGTTGATATGCTGCAATAATAAATGATTATTTTACAATTTTATTACTTTTGCAAATAGCATTATCCGTTTCGAAGCCCGCTTCGATACTTTTGCATTGGTAATTTTGCCCGGAATATCTCAAGGTATTTTTCTGATCTGCTATTTTCTGAACAGGAATAACCATAAGAAACTCTCAAATCTTTCTTCCGGGTTTCTGTTGATGACATTCGTGATTCTGTCCTGAGCCCTGAGCCTATTTTCCCTGAAATGCCACAATTCCATCATACTTTGAGTATCCTTTCTCAGTTCTGACTGATATCTGCGGAATTCGGTTGCCCTTCATTGTGGCACAGCCTGTTTCCCCGTATTTGTTTATAGCTACGAATCTCTCACTAGGATAAAAGTTGGGATTAACCTTATTATACCTGTCGACAATCATTTGTAGAGCATCTTCACAGGCCTGCTGAGGTGTACGTCCCGCCCTCATCCTGAGGACGATATAATATGACGCACACGATTTTATCACGTCTTCACCGCGGCCAGTTGCACCTGCCGCTCCAACCTCATTGTCAACATAGAGCCCGGCTCCTATTATGGGCGAGTCACCTACACGTCCGTTAAGTTTGAAGCTCAGTCCGCTGGTGGTTGTACAGCCTGCAATATCTCCGTTTATGTCAATCGCGAGTACGTTAGTAGTACCATAGTGATGCTCAATATCGGGAAAATCGAGCCAGTAAGATTCTTTTTTCTCGAGGTTCATGAGGTGTTCCGGTGCACCCCAGTCATCTGAAGGGTTCAGCATTTCTTTCCAGCGAAGCCATATTTTACGGGCTTTTTCGGTGAGCAGGTTCTCTTCTTTAAAACCCCAGGCTTTTGCGAATTCCAGGGCACCGGTCCCGACAAGAAGCACATGATCAGTATGTTGCATCACGAGTTTAGCTACTGATGCAGGTGTTTTTATGTTCTCGAGCGAGGCAACTGCTCCGGCTGAATATGTTTTACCATCCATAAATGAAGCATCAAGCTGAACCACACCTCTTTCATTTGGCAATCCACCATACCCCACACTGGTATCCTCAGGATCGATCTCAATAACATTGGCTGCCTTTTCAACAGCATCAACTGAGGAACCTCCGTTTTTCAGGATCTCCCATCCTGTTTCCATGGCTCTCTGGCCTGTCTCATTTGTATGACTCGTAATGATGAGCGGTCTTAAGCCTTTCCCTCTCTCCTGGTAAGAAAACCCGGTAAGAGCGGGAAGAACAAGTGCACCTGCTCCCATACCTATTGTCTTATTTACAAACCTGCGGCGTGAAATGATCTTTTTCATAGTAGATTATTCTGAATTATTTTAAGTTCATATCTGTAGTTACTATAATCGAGGCATTATTTTTTTTATTCCACATCTTAAGTTCACAATAGGGCGGATTATTGAAAAAGGTGCCGGTAGTTTTAAAATGAGCAGAAACCCTTGAAGTGAAATCCGATAAGTCCTGAGATAAGATCCTTCTCAGCCATATATCGCATTCCACGGCATCGGCACTATTTCCCCATGCTAACACTGCTGTAGCAACTGTATTTTCAAGGGCAAGGAATGATGCTCCGCAGTGGGCAATTATTTTAATCTGACCACTGGCTCTCATTCCCTGCGACATAAAAAAGAGTAAGGAGAGAAACAATAATTTTTACCATCTGTGAAGTGTTTAAAAAATATTTATAATCACCGGTTGTCGGGAGTAGATTTCGTTTATTATCTTGCGTGCCGGTTTCTACAAATATAAAAGCAATTATCAGCATTGGGAACCAGATATAAATAATTATTAATATGGATGATCAGTCAACCACTGTAAGGGACAGTTTTTCAGGCAGGTTTGCAGTTGTAGCAGCAATTGCAGGTTCTGCAATAGGTCTTGGCAATATCTGGAGATTTCCTTATGTGGCAGGCGAAAACGGCGGAGGAGCATTCTTACTGGTTTATCTGATATGTACAGTAGCCATAGGCATCCCTGTAATGACATCAGAATTTATAATTGGACGGGCAGCTCAGAGGAATCCTTACGGTGCATTCAAGACGCTTGCTCCCGGGACACCCTGGTTCCTTATCGGACTTATAGGTATTGCAGCTGCCTTCATGATACTCGCCTTCTATACAACAGTTGCCGGCTGGACACTCGAATATTTCTTCCAGTCGATTACAGGCAACCTGGCGGGAAAAAACAATGCTGAACTTACCGATATGTTTAACAGTTTCCAGAAGGGCTCTTTCCGCCCTCTTTTATGGTTTTTGATATTTATGGGATTTACAGGTGCCATAATCATTTCAGGAGTCAGGGAGGGGATTGAAAAATATACCAAGGTAATGATGCCATTTCTCTTTATCCTGCTTCTTCTTTTATGTGTCAGGTCTCTTACACTCCCGGGTGCTAAAGCAGGACTGCAATTCCTTTTTCATCCCGATATCAGCAAACTTACACCCAGGATGATACTTGAAGCTCTGGGACAATCTTTCTTTTCTTTAAGCATCGGTATGGGGACGCTGATAACCTATGGTTCATATATAAAGAAAAATGAAAACCTGATATCATCAGCCGGGATGGTTGCTATAGCAGACACAGCAGTAACTGTTATTGCAGGTATCGCTATCTTCCCTGCAGTTTTTGCCCTTGGCGGTTCGCCTGCCTCTGATACCGGTCTTGTTTTTATTGTATTGCCGGAGATCTTTCAGAAAATGCCCCTGGGCAATATTTTTGCAACTTTATTTTTTATACTTCTTGCAATAGCAGCATTTACCTCAACGATTTCAATTCTTGAAGTTATTGTTGCCTATCTCGTTGAAGAGCTTAAAATGAGCAGGCGAAAGGCAACCATTGCGGCTACACTATCTGTTTCTGTTCTGGGGGTGATAACAGCACTCTCATTTGGAGCTCTCAGCAATATAAGAGTAGCTGATAAAAATATTTTCAGTATCCTTGAATACCTAACTTCCAATATAATGCTGCCGATTGGAGGGTTCTTTATAGTTCTCTTTATAGGGTGGTTCTTCAGTCCCGTACTGGTTAAGAAGGAATTAACAAATGATGGCAGTCTCAAAGGAAGATATCTTCCTCTTTTCAGGTTTTTCGTGAAATTCATTGCACCGGTTGCAATAGCGATGGTGTTTTTATATAGTCTCGGAATTATCAAATAATCCCCCCTCCCTTCTAAAGGGGGGCTATAGATCCAACTATAAATTCTTTATTATCAGCCAATTATGGTTTTATGCCCCCTTTAGGGGGCTGGTCATCAGCCAGATGGCTGATGATCGGGGGTATTTCATATCTCATCAGAGAACACAACCCTCGGCAGATCTCTCATATTATATCGTGATGCCATTACTTCGCCGTATGCTCCGGCTGACCTTATTGCAAGAATATCTCCTCTCTGTGCCTCAGGAAGCTCAATGAATTTTGCAAACGTATCGGCTGATTCGCATACTGGTCCAACAACATCATACCTGTATAGATGTCCTTTTGACGTGAGATTTTCAATTTTATGATGTGCCTGATAAAGTGCAGGGCGAATAAGGTCGGTCATTCCCGCATCGATGATCGCAAATTGTGTATTACTACCGTTTTTTATGTATAACACTCTGGAGATCAGACTTCCGCATTGTCCGACAACTGATCTCCCGGGTTCCAGGTGCAGCTCCTGTCCGGGCCTCATATCTACGAATTCATGGATAAGATTAAAATACTCGGCAAACCGCGGGTTTTTATCGGGATCTTCATAGTCAATACCCAATCCGCCTCCAACATTGATCACTTTGAGATCAATATTGAGCGATGCAAACCAGTTCTGCAATTCGTTGATATGTGTACACAGGCTCTGAAAAACTGACATCCTGGTTATCTGTGAACCAATATGAAAATGCATGCCTGTAAGGTTTACATTTTGCATTTCGCGTAAGTTTCTGAGGATGTCATCGAGTTCCCATGTATGTATTCCGAACTTACTTGCTTCAATACCGGTGGTTATGTACTTATGGGTATGGGCTTCGATCAATGGATTGATCCTTAATGCAATACTAACTGTTTTATTCTGTAGTGAAGCAAGATGGTTTATCACTTCAATCTCTGCCATTGATTCGCAGTTGAAGCAGGATATATCTGCCCTGATAGCCGCTTCTATTTCTCTGTCTGTTTTCCCGACACCTGCAAAAACTATCTCTCCGGTATTAAAACCTGCTTCCATAGCTGCTGCAATTTCATTCCAGCTTACACAATCGGCTCCGAATCCGTATGATGAAATGATCTTCAGTATTCTTGGATTGGAGTTGGCCTTTACAGCGTAATGTATTTTGTATCCCGAATTTATTGACTCATTTTTCAGAGTATTGAGGGTGGCACTGAGAACATCGAGATCATAATAATAAAAAGGAGTGGGCTGATCCCGGAATTTTTCTATTGTTTTATTGTTGATCATTTTCTTAATTGAAAAGATGTTTACTTAAAAGTCTCAGGGCTTCTGTTTTATTCGATGTATCTACCAGTAAAGAGAGGCTGTTCGGACTTCCTCCATAAGAGATCATCTTCAATGGTATGGTATCGAGCGCCTGGAATATTTCCGGTGCTGAACCTACCTGCGCTGCCCTGAAATCGCCTACTACACAAATAATTGTCAGGTTTCTTTCCACCTCAACAGATCCCAGTTCCCTGAGGTCATTTGCAATCTCCTCGAGATACAGGGGATTATCGATTGTCAGTGATACTGCAACCTCGGATGTTGTGATCATATCGATAGGTGTCCTGTAGGCTTCAAAAATTTCAAATACTTTCCGCAGGAAGCCGTATGCCATTAACATTCTGTCTGATCTTATCCTCAGGACTGATATCCCGTCTTTTGCAGCAACTGCCTTGTAATCAGCGGGTTTGCTTGTTGATGTTATCAGTGTGCCCTCATCGTCAGGTTCCATGGTATTCTTTAACCTGACGGGAATATTTTTCTCCATTGCCGGATTGACACTTGCCGGGTGAAGTATTTTAGCCCCGAAATATGCCAGTTCGGCTGCCTCATCAAAGGATAATTCACGAATGACTTTTGTGTTCTCAACATACCGCGGGTCGTTATTGTGAAACCCGCTGATATCTGTCCAGATCTGGATCTCTTTAACTTTAAGGGCTGCACCGATTATTGATGCCGAATAATCACTGCCTCCACGTTTCAGGTTATCAATGTCGCCGTAAACATTACGGCAGATGAATCCCTGTGTTATAATTATTGTTACTGATTTATGTTTCCGCAGCTCCCTGTTTAAGTTTTCATTAATATAGAAATAGTCTGGCTCACCGTCCTTATCGATACGCATGAAATTCAGGGCTGACAGAAGTACAGACTTTATCTCTCTTTCCATTAGCAGCTGATGGAATAATGATGTAGAGATAAGCTCACCTTGAGCAATGATGGCTTTTTCCTGGAGTTTGGTAAAAACCCTGAGTGTGAAACTATTAATGTAATCAAAATGAGAATCGATGAGCTCATGACCGGTTTTACGGAAAGGATCAGTAGCATACAGATCATGAACAATCTGGTGATATGCTGCTCTCAGAGCATCAATTTTTGAAGAAGCCTCATTGACATTGCCCGTATAAAGCAGATCGGTGATCTCAACAAGGCTGTTTGTAGTTCCGGACATTGCGGAAAGAACAACTATCTTCCTGTCCTTATCGGTTATTAAAGGGACAAGCGCCCTTAATCTGTCGGGATTTCCTACAGAAGTCCCTCCGAATTTCATTATTTTTATAATGTCCATATTCCTGTTTAAAAAAAAACCTGCATATCCGGCAGGTCTCAGCATCAAAAAAGATCAGGATGAATGTGATGCGGACCTTACAAAGGATGCATATACTGCTTTGGATATATCTTTATTTGTTTGTACATTGTGTTACAATCAGGAAGCAAAAATATACTTTTCATTGATACGATATATTTTGATTGGATGTTTTTTGAAAATTTTGTTAATTTTGCCCCGCTATAAAAAGCCCAGATGGCGAAATTGGTAGACGCGCTAGTTTCAGGGACTAGTGTCAGCAATGATGTGCAGGTTCGAGTCCTGTTCTGGGCACGACAAACGGTGCAACGGTGCAATGGTATAACGGCACAATGGTAAGAAATAGTTATTTAATCTAATTGATTCTGTGACTTAACGCCTTTATGCCCTTGCGCCATTGTGCCTTTGAGCTGTTTCTACGCCCAGATGGTGAAATTGGTAGACACGCCAGCTTGAGGGGCTGGTGCCGGTTACGGTGTGCAAGTTCGAGTCTTGTTCTGGGCACATATGCAACAAATAAATAATTTTCTTGTGATGCTCGACGGCTACATCGGAGGGCATCCATGGTTTGTAATTCTATTGCTGGGCACAGGAATCTTTTTCACACTCTATTTACGTTTTCCGCAATTCAGGTACTTCAGGCATGCAGTTGATGTTGTTAAAGGTAAATACGATCACCACCTCGATGTAGGTGATACATCTCATTTTCAGGCTCTTTCAACTGCTTTGTCAGGTACGGTAGGTACAGGCAATATTGCCGGTGTGGCCCTGGCAATACACCTGGGAGGTCCCGCGGCTCTTTTCTGGATGCTGGTAACGGCAGCCATCGGGATGTGCACAAAGATGGTTGAGGTTACGATATCTCACAAATACCGTGATATTCTCCCCGATGGAACAGTATCGGGAGGTCCCATGTATTATATGAAGAAGAGATTGAATATTAAAACGAAATCAGGCAGAGTGATCAAAACAGGTGCAGTTATGGGTGCTTTTTTTGCCGGAGCAACAGTCTTATCTTCATTCGGAACCGGTAGCCTGCCACAGATCAACAGCATATCCAATTCAATATTTGCAACATTCGGCTTAAAGCAGATAATTACCGGTGCTATATTATCGGTTATCCTGGCTTTAATCATTATTGGCGGTATAAAAAGAATTGCTAAAGTCACTGAGAAACTTGTCCCTGGCATGGCAGTCTTTTATTTTATTGGTGCACTCCTTGTGATCGGCACAAATTATCAGAATATCATTCCTTCATTTGTAGCAATATTTTCGACAGTTTTTACCGGTACTGCCGCTGTTGGAGGTTTTATGGGGGCATCTGTGGCTTTCGCAATTAACAGAGGTGTTAACCGGGGACTCTTTTCAAATGAATCGGGACAGGGTTCAGCACCAATAGCCCACTCTGCAGCAAGAGCCCCGGAACCGGTATCAGAAGGGATGGTGGCAATACTCGAACCATTCATTGATACTATAATTATTTGTACTCTTACCGGATTAGTTATTCTCTCTTCAGGTGTATGGCATGAGAAAATCGAAAACCAGTTCCAAAATGTCGATATGACATTTCTTAACCAGATCTATGATGAAAATATTCCTGAGCAGAAACAGATGGTAAAAGATTTTATTAGGAAGGGGAAAGCACTTCCTCTCTTCAACGGGCAGCTTGATATCGTTGAAGGAAAGATGATCACACCTGTTTCACTTGTTGCTTCAAGATCATTGGCCGAAGATTTTGCATTCTTTGATAATAAGGAACCTTATACCGGTAAGATAGATGTATTGGATGGTAAGTGGAAACCGGCTTCAGCTTCTATTTCAGTAACAGGGAAATCGTTGATACATAGTGCACCGCTTACGGCGGAAGCCTTCAAACACAGTATACTGGGTGACTGGGGTCAATACATTGTGAGCATTGGATTGCTGCTCTTTGCATTTTCAACCGCAATATCATGGTCCTATTATGGCGACAGAGCTTTAATATATTTGGTTGGACCAAAATATGTGATCTGGTACAGGATCATTTTTGTAATAGCCTTTTTCATTGCTTCGTTCACCGATACAACAATAATCTGGTCGCTTTCATATATAACAATCGCCTTTATGGCAGTCCCTAATCTGATAGGTCTCTGGCTGCTCAGAAAAGAGATAAAAACAACGATCTCCGACTATTGGGTTGACTTTTCGAAAAAACATCCTGATGACAGGATGTCAACACGATTTATTGAGAAAGGCAGATTATAGAAAAGGGATAAGTTGATCTTTTGAATAATGCTACTTCCGGATTGAATCATAGATTGCCTGAAGGATATTTCCCCTGATACTGAGATCGGATAACAGGTTATTGTTTCTCGTGGGATTTACCCTGTTGCTAAGGAAGACGTAGCTTATTTCATATTCCGGATCGATCCAGACAAACGTGCCGGTATATCCTGAATGTCCGAAGCTGGAAGGTGAAGCGCTTTTTGCCGGATAAACCTCCTCCCCGGGCAGTTCCACATTATCCAGAAGAGGTTTGTCAAATCCCAGGCCACGCCGGTTATCATTTTCAGGATGCTGAACCCTGGTATATTGCTCCAGCACCTCTTTTGCTATGATCTGTTCCCCGCCGTAATATCCCATACGGCGATACATCTCCATAAGCTTCATCAGGTCGTTGGCTGTGGCAAACAGACCAGCATGCCCCGAAATACCTCCAAGCATTGCTGCTCCCTCATCGTGGACTGTGCCGTGCAGCTGCTGCTTCCGGAACAACGAATCATTTTCTGTTGGCACGATACGGCTCAATGGATATCTTATCCATGGGTTAAAACATATATCATTGGCACCCAGCTTGTTATAGATATTTGTGGTCACATAATCATACCATTTTTCACCGGTAAGCTTTTCAATTATCTCCGGAGAAATTATAAAGGCAAGATCGGAATAGAGATATTTTTTTTCGCCGAGCGGCGATTTTTTAATTTCTTTAAAGATCTTCTTACTGTAATTATTGTTTATAAAGAGCCACCGGGCAACCTCCAGCGGATATTTATCAGACGACCTGTAATCAAAGATATTCCTTTTAAACTCCCCGTTTTTTTTTACCGTCTCTTTCCAGAAGGGGATCCAGGAGGTCAGCCCTGCCTGGTGAGACAATATATCCGACATAAGAAGCTCGTTCTTGTTTGAATGTTTGTAATAGGGCAGATAGCTTCCAAGGGTTTCATCAGGAGAAAATTTATCTTCACTGTCCAGAAGCATTAATCCCGCAAGGGTGGCAGAGACCTTTGTTACTGAAGCCAGGTCATATAGATCATCCTCCTGTACACTTATCCTGTTGTCATAGCTATGATATCCGTATGTCTTATGAAATACTACTGTCCCTTTCCTTGCGACCATTACTTCACAACCGGGATATGCTTTTGCATTCAATCCTATATTTACTATTGAATCAATCTTTCTTTCAAGAAGCGCTGATGAAATTCCTGCATTTTCAGGAAGCCCATACTGTATTCTGATATTACCCGGTGTTAATATTCCGAAATCATATGGCCACAAATCGTTAATTGTTACCGGTAATGCACCCCGGGCCCCAATACCTCCGAAGATCAACTGTGCCGACAGGTCCTCTGTGAACTGATTTTCCTGGTATGCCAGCAGAAGACCAGCAGCATCTTTCAGAGCACCTATCCTGTCGATGGCATACGGATTTCCAAACCACGTAATTATAGTTCTTTGATTGTCAACAAGTTTTCTGAAAAATCCAGACATTTCAGGTTTTACGCCAAATTCCCTTTGGGCACTATAATTTGTTCCGTATATACCTGCTATTACTATATCATAGGAGGAGAGTCTGTTGAGCAGGTCGTTCGCAGCTTTGTTATCTGCAGGATCAATGAAGTAATTATCCGCCTGCAGATATTGTGAAATTCTATGCTGAAAAAATGTTGTCGTGGTTTTATTTACAGCAACTGTGGCAATTTTGATCTTATCCAGATTTTTTACCGGAACAATATTATTCTCATTTCTCAACAGTGTCAGGGCATTTGCATATAATTCTCTGATCAGTGCGACTGACGTGGCAGGTGATAATTCAACCTCAATGTTCTCTTTATTAATGAAATTGCTTTGGCTCAATCCTGCCCGGTATTTTGCAGCAAGTACCCTGCGGCATTTTTCATCTATTGCCTCCTGTGAAATAAATCCTTTCCTGATACCTTCGGCAATCTCATCAATTGTTTTTGCAGGATCCTCCAGACATTCAAGAACATCCATACCTGCTTTCAACGACATTAAACCTGCACCTGCCGGAGCCGGATAATTAGCTACACCTCCCATATTCATGGCATCCGATATGATCAGTCCTTTGAAGGATAGTTCGTTCCTTAGCAGCCCGGTAAGTATTTCAGGTGAAAAAGTGGCAGGAATCCCGGGGTCAGAGTCTAATGCGGGTATGTTTAAATGTCCCGGCATGATACATGCCACTCCTGCATCAATAAGAGCTCTGAAGGGAGCCAGTTCAATTGAATCAATTCTTGCTCTTGTCAGTTTTAAAACTGGCAGACCTATATGTGAGTCTGTTTCAGTATCACCATGGCCCGGAAAATGTTTTGCTGTTGAGATAATGCCATAATCCTGCAAGCCATTCATATACATCAGGGTCTTCCTGCTGACATTATCAGGGTCCTCGCCAAAAGACCTGTAGTTGATGACGGGATTTCCAAGATTATTATTTACATCGGCCACAGGGGCAAGGTTAATATGTACACCGGCTCTTTTAAACTGTCTGGCCACTGCTTTCCCCATTTGATATATCAGCGAGTCATTTCTTATGGCGCCAAGGGTCATCTGCCAAGGGAAGTCTATTACCCCCTCCAGCCTCATTCCAAGGCCCCATTCACCATCTTCAGCAATTATCAGCGGTACGTTTGAGTTCCTCTGAAAGTAATTAAGCATTTCAGTCTGTTTCACGGGATTACCCTTGAAGAAAATAATTCCTCCGGCGTTGGTCTTTTTAATAAGGTTACTCAATTTTACATCCTGACCAAGATCACGGTTTGAATAAGCATCAATCCAGATAAGCTGGCCGATCCGCTCTTCGGGTGACAGTGAGTTAAAAACTGAATCTACCCAGGGATGGTTCATGTATTGAAGAAACGGAGGGTCAGTCTGCTGTGAATTGACCTGCAAAACCAACAGGGATAAAATGAGAGCAATTATGTATATCCTTGATTTAAATTGCATTGCTTGATATTTTTCTTACTATCCAGAATAAAAATTATTGAGATTCCCCGCTAATGCCCTGAATGACAGGGTTTTGCGAGTGGACAAGTAGAATTAGTTTATATCAAAGAATCAGGATACAAAAATAAATGAAAATTTGTAAGATGTAAGGTAAATTCACAACTTTATAAATTTGATTAATAATGCTTATATTTCAATCCTTGCAAACCCTCCGTATGAAGAATAATCAATTATACCGTAAAAAATAAATCATGGACAGGAAAATAACTTGTTTTATACTATTATCCGACAATAAGTCGCTGGAATCAACAGTCTCATCATTGAAAAGCTCAGGCATAGTTTCCAGGATAATAATTGTAGCGGGAAAAGATACAAAGGTTAGTTTTAATGATCCTGAAGTTGATTATTTGTATTGTGAGGGATTCTCATCGACTTCTGCCGTGAAGAAGATGGCAGTGATGTCTGACACGGAGTACATCCTTATATACAGTAAGCCTCATCCGCTCGACCTGGGAAAACATGCACTTATGAGGATGGTTAGTGTTAGTGAAAATTCCGGTGCCGGAATGGTTTATTCCGACTACCTTGAAAATAAGAACAACCAGCTTTCTTCTCATCCTGTTATCGACTACCAGGAAGGGAGCCTGCGTGATGATTTTAATTTCGGATCCGTGGTACTATATAAAGATTCAGCATTCCAGTATGCCATCAAGAAGATGGAGAGGGAGTACAGGTATGCAGGATTTTATGATCTCAGGCTGAAGATATCTCAGCACCACTCCATACTGCATCTGCCTGAGATGCTGTATATTGAAACAGAAAGCGATATCCGGAAATCGGGAGAAAAACAATTCGATTATATTGATCCGGGAAACAGGGAGGTTCAGATTGAAATGGAAGAAGCCTGTACCGATCACCTTAAGAGAATTAACGGCTGGCTGAAACCGGAATTCAGGTCTATAAGCTTTGATGCAGATAATTTTGAGTATGAAGCCTCAGTCATCATCCCGGTAAAAAACAGGGTTAAGACAATCAGCGATGCAATAAAATCGGTTCTGAACCAGAGAGCAAAATTCAAATTTAACCTGATAGTGATAGATAACCATTCCACAGATGGGACTACGGATCTGGTAAGCGCTTTTACAAAAAAGGATGACAGGCTTGTTCACATTATTCCCGAACGACAAGATCTCGGTATCGGAGGCTGCTGGAATGAGGGCATTTTTCACGAAAAATGCGGGAAATTCGCCATTCAGCTCGACAGTGATGACCTCTATATCGACAATAATGTAATAAACAGAATTGTTAAAGCCTTTTATGAGCAGGAATGTGCTATGATTGCAGGGTCGTATAAAATGGTAAACTTTGATCTTGATGATCTGCCTCCCGGACTGATCGATCACAGGGAATGGACACCTGAAAATGGTAGGAATAATGCGCTGAGAGTCAATAGCATAGGAGCCCCGAGAGCCTTTTATACTCCGGTTATCAGGCATATAGGTGTGCCTAATGTCAGCTATGGTGAGGATTATGCTGTGGGCCTTGCCATAAGCCGCTATTACCAGATAGGCAGGATCTACGATCCTCTCTATCTGTGCCGCAGGCGGGAGGGTAATATCGATGCTGCTCCCGATGTGAATAAAATAAATGCTCATAACCTGTATAAGGACAGGTTAAGAACGATTGAGCTTCTGGCAAGGATACAACTGAATAAAAAGGGATAATAACTTAAAGAATTTTATTACCCCAAACCACACTTAAAATGGAAGAAAAAGCAAATCCTCATGAAGCTGAGTTTTATACCGTACAAGCTCAAACTTAAGCATACCTTTACTCTGTCTGTAAGCTCAAGGACCACAACACCGGTGGTGCTTACACAAATTGAATATGACGGGGGGAAAGGCTTCGGTGAGGCCTCTATGCCGCCTTACCTGGGAGAGAGTCATGAATCGGTAATGAAATTCCTTTCACAGGTAAACCTCTCACAGTTTACAGACCCATTCCTCATTGAGGATATTGTGGCATATCTTGACGGTGTTTCACCCGGCAATTATGCTGCAAAAGCATCGGTCGATATAGCCCTCCACGACCTTGTCGGGAAGCTGTTGGAAAAACCGTGGTTCAGGCTCTGGGATCTTGATCCGGCGAAGACTCCCTTTTCCAGCTTCACCATCGGAATTGATGCTCCGGAGGTTGTGAGGCAGAAGGTTGCTGAAGCAGAACCATATAAGATACTGAAAGTCAAGCTGGGAATTGGAAACGATAAAGAGATGATTGAGACAATAAGGAGTGTTTGCACGAAACCTCTATGTGTAGATGTAAACCAGGGATGGAAAGACAGGAATTATGCTCTTGAAATGGCACACTGGCTTAAAGAGAACAATGTTATATTTCTTGAACAGCCTATGCCGAAGGAAATGATAGATGATATTGCCTGGCTCACTCAGAATTCACCCCTTCCGGTAATTGCCGACGAAGCACTACAAACATTAGATGATCTTTTCAGTTTGAAGGGTGTCTATTCCGCCATAAACATTAAGCTTATGAAATGCGGAGGGATGAATGCAGCTTACAAAATGGCACTGATGGCGAGGGAGATGGATATGAAAGTGATGATAGGCTGTATGACAGAAACATCATGTGCAATATCGGCAGCGGCGCAGCTTTCACCGCTGGCTCACTGGGCCGATCTGGATGGCAACCTGCTGATAAGCAATGATTGCTATGATGGCATTACGATCAACGATGGAAAGGTTACCCTGAATGAGAGACCCGGGATCGGAGTCATCGCAAAAAATAAAATGTTCCGGAGTTGACCTTAAATCCTATATTGTTATTTTTATACCTTTTTATCGGGTTTAATATGACAAAAAGCAGCAGCAGGCTGGCTTCGCTTGAGACTGGTTGTGTAGTCCCGCGGATAAAAACAATTAAATGTGAACGAAATAGAATTAATATCAGAAGGTTACAAAGAGTTGTTCGGAGGTTCTGATTTGCAGATAACAGATCTCCCCAGGTCGGGTTCCGACAGGAGATACTTCAGGATCATTGATGGAGCGAAAAGTATCATTGGTGCATATAATCCCAACCTTGAGGAGAATGAAGCTTTTGTGGGATTCACCAATCACTTTTTAAGCAAAGGCCTTCCGGTACCGGAAATATTCGGTTACATTCCCGATAAATTTATTTATTACCTGAAAGATCTGGGTGATGTAAATCTTTACACCTGGCTTCATGGAAGAAAGGATACCTCTGATTTCAATGAAGAAACAAAAGATATGTATCGTAAAATACTTGATAAGCTTATACTTTTTCAGACCAATGGAATAAAAGGACTGAATCTTGATCTTTGCTATCCTCACAGAAGCTTTGACCGTCAGTCGATGATATGGGATCTCAATTATTTCAAGTACATGCTGCTGAAGCTTCTGGGTGTGCCATTCAATGAACGCAACCTTGAACATGATTTTGTATCGCTTGCCGATTACCTGGTCGAAACAGGTCAGGATTATTTTCTATACAGGGATTTCCAGACGGCAAATGTAATGGTAGTTGGAAGTGAACCCTGGTTCATCGATTACCAGGGAGGCAGAAAAGGAGCACCCCATTATGATGTTGCCTCGCTGTTGTATGATGCAAAGATCCCCATGCTGCAGGCAAACAGGGATGAGCTTCTCGATTATTATATTGATAAATTCTGTTCACTATCTAATGAGGATAAGGGAAAGTTCCGCGGTTATTATTCAGGATTCAGCATGATTCGTGTCATGCAGGCTCTGGGGGCTTTCGGTTTCAGGGGTCTTTATGAGCAGAAGCCCACATTTACGGAAAGTATAGTACCGGGAGTTCATTTACTGACGCAGATAGCAGGAAAGGCTGAGAACCACATTACTCTGACTGAATTGTATAAAATCATAAGATCTATCCCTGATTCAGCAGTATTCAGGCGGCTCTCATCCGAAAATCAGTAATAAATTACTATGAAAGCAATGATCATGGCAGCCGGAAAGGGAATACGGCTTGGTAAAATAACCGAGACCATTCCCAAGGCTCTTCTCGATATAAACGGGAAAAGCCTCCTTCGACTTGCCGTAGAAAATTGCTCCGCTTCCGGATTTGACGATATCATTATTAACATTCATCATCTGGCAGATCTGGTCGAGCAGGAAATAGTGAGACTTAAAAAGGATGGATATAAAATCGCTGTCTCAGACGAACGGGATATGCTGCTTGAAACGGGCGGAGGATTGTATAAGGCAAGAGATTTCTTTGACAACAACCCTTTCCTGTTATATAATGCAGACACTCTGACTGATCTGGATCTCTCTGTATTATACCGGTATCATCTTGATATAAAGGGACTTGCAACCCTGGCAGTCAGGAACCGCCCTGGGGAAAGGCTGTTTCTTATTGACCGGGAAGGTTTACTGAAAGGATGGTGCAATAAAGCTACAGGTGAACAGATAACTGCCTGCGAAGAAACAGAAATACTGACGGAAATAGCCTTCTCGGGAAGACATATAATAAATCCTGAGATATTTAATTACATGAGTGACGGTGTTTATACCATGACAGCCCTGTACCTTCACCTGGCAGACTCTCATAAGATTGTTACTTACCTGGAAGACGGAGGATACTGGTTAACTGTGGGAACTCCGGAAGATCTTGAGAATGTACGGAAATTCTTCAGCAGTAAATAGAAATATGATAAACCCTGTCTGCATGCCGCATTTTCTCCCTCCGCTACAGCTTCCAGAACGACCTGGTAAACAATGTGAATACAGTTATTATCTCCAGTCTTCCTGTAATCATAAGAATACTTAATACAACTTTACTTATCTGCGGTAAGCTGGCATAATTACTCATTGGGCCAACAGCACCTAATCCCGGACCAATACCTGCCATGCAAACTGCCACAGAACCTGCTGATGTAATAATATCAACACCGGTAATTACAATTATGAGAGTCCCGAGGACAAAAAGAAACAAGTAAAGAATAACGAATGATATGATTGTAATATTGGTGCTTGCATTGACAGCTTTACCATTAAGCATTATTGGAGCCAGTGCTTTCGGATGATTCAGTTTCAGGAAGACACTTTTTATGTTCTTAAGCACTATCAGATGTCTGGCCATTTTAATACCACCGCTGGTTGATCCTGAACTACCTCCGGCAAACATCAGGATAAAAATCAGGACAATCCCGGCTATAGGCCAGAGAAGATAATCAGCCGATGCAAATCCGGTGCAGGTTATTATTGAAATGACCTGGAAATAACCTTCCCTGAAAGCCTCTTCAAAAGTCCTTGTTGAGTTATTATAGAGAATAGCTGTTGCTAACACCCCCGAAATAATAACCACAGTAATATAAAACCATAATTCTTCATTATGTTTTACCTTCCTGAAGTTAAATTTAAGCAGGTAGTAATAAATAACCTGGCTCGTTCCGGCCAGCACCATAAATATCATAACAATATACTGACTGTAAGATGAATAAAATTGAAGGCTATTGTTTTTTGTCGAGAAACCACCGGTAGCGATTGTCCCGAATGAATGACAGATACTGTCGATGAGGTTCATATCGCCCAGCCATAATAAAACAACCTGGACAACGGTAAGTCCTATATAAATAATCATAACCCTGAATCCTATAGCTTTGGTTTTTGGGAGTATCTTCTCTCTCAGCGATGATTCCAGGCTGAATAACTGGTATCCCGAGACTTTAAGTGAGGGCAGTATGATGATCACAAGAACAATTATACCTATCCCGCCGATCCAGTGTGTCAGACTGCGATAGAAAAGCACTGAATATGGCAGGGATTCAACATCAGTAATTATCGATGCTCCTGTTGTAGTAAATCCCGAGACAGACTCAAAAAATGCATCTATGAATACAGGGACAGACTTGCTGATCAGGTAAGGCAGTGATCCTAAAATGGTGAATATCAACCAGGACAATGTAACCACAAGATACCCATCTCTGTTGGAAAACTGATCAGTATCTGCATCCCTGCTTATAATTCGAAATGCAGCGTAAAGGAATCCGGTTAATAAAGATGATAACAGAAATGGATATGATTCTTCATTATAAATCAGGGCGACTGGTATGCATAAGAGAAATGAGATACTTTCAATCAGAATAATTGTACTCAGTATCCGGATAATAATCAAGGGATTGATAAGTTTCATACCCCATTACAAGGAAAACGGGTACAAATATATGCATAATAAGAATAAGAATATTTCTGTTCAATTATTTCCATTCAGACAAACATATCATCTTTACATTAAACTCCATGCCCCAAACCTTATGTTCTTACAATTTCCAGAATGATTTGGTGAAAAGTGCAAAAACTGCAATTATCTCAAGTCTTCCCACAATCATTAAAAGAATGAATATGGACTTAGTGAAATGAGGAAGATGTGCATAGTTACATACCGGACCTAACGATCCAAGGGCGGGACCAACATTACCCAGTGTCGCTGCAACACCGCTCGCTGAAGTAATGGGATCGAGACCTGTCAATGTTATCACAAATGTACCTGCCAGGAAAATGAACAGGTAGAGAATTACAAAGGAGATTACTGAATCATTTACTTTTTCTGAGACAGGTTTGCCATTTAGTTTAATCTGGGTAATGACATTCGAATGGAAAAGCCTTGTGAAAATATTCCTGATATTTTTTATGACAATCAGATGTCTTGCCATTTTAATGCTGCTGGTTGATGAACCTGTATTTGCCCCGGCAAATAACAGAATGAATAACAGGGCAATGGCAGCAGGGGGCCACAATAAATAATCAGCAGTAACATAACCGGTTGTGGTAATAATTGATATTGTCTGGAAGATTCCCTCTCTCAGAACTACTTCAAAAGAGCTTGTTGATTTTGCATAAAGTATTCCAACAATGATTATTACTGCAACTAAAACAGTACCCAGATAAAACCAGAGTTCCTCATTATTTTTTACTTTTTTAAACTGCATCTTTATCATGTAATAGTAAGCAATGAAGCTAATACCTGACAACACCATGAAAACTGAAATTACATACTGAGAATAGGAAGAAAATGCAGCTATGCTGATATTTTTTGTTGAAAAACCACCAGTGGCTACAGTGCCGAATGTATGACATATACTTTCAAAGAGATCCATCTCTCCCAGGTTCAGTAAGAATACTTCAAAGATTGTGAGTGAGAGATACAGGAAAAGAAGCCTCAATCCTACAGATTTGGTTTTTGGATGTATTTTTTCCTTCAATGATGACTCCAGTCCCATTAACTGCTGGGCCGTTATCCTGAGTGAGGGGAGAATTATTATGACCAGTACAATGATACCCAGGCCTCCGATCCAGTGTGTGAAGCTCCTCCAGAAAAGAATGGAGTAGGGGAGAATCTCAATATCCTGAAGTATTGAAGCCCCTGTAGTCGTGAATCCGGAAGCTGATTCAAAAAAAGCATCAATAAATGAGGGAATTGTGCCACTGATAAGATATGGTAATGAACCCATAATGGAAAAGACAAACCATGAGAGTGTTACTGCTACATAACCGTCCCGGTTACTTAGTTTGGCAGTCTCTTCATTCCATGTAATTATTCTTAAAATAATAAATAAAAGGCCGGTAAAAGCAGCTGAAAGAAACAGTGGATAGAGAGGCTCCTTATAGATTACTGCTACCGGCAGGCAAATCAGGAATGAGATTGTCTCAATCAGAAGGATTGTACTTAATATCCTGAGAATAATCAGGGGATTGAATAACTTCATTCCATTCTAATCTGAAAAGTCAGGTTATAAAGATAATCAGAGAATATTAATAACCATTGAATGGTCATTTATTAATGTTATATTTGGAGCGGAGAGAGGGTATTAAACCGTTAAATATTCCTTAAAATGTTTTTGTTGAATCTTTAATGTAATTAGTGGTTTTATGGGAAAAGTAATGGTAATAGGGGCAGGCGGAGTAGGTACTGTCGTTGTTCATAAAATGGCTTCCCTGCCAGAGGTTTTCAGTGATATAATGCTTGCAAGCAGGACAAAATCAAAATGCGATGCCATATCTGCCAGGATCGGTGGTAACCGTCTTCAGACAGCACAGGTCGATGCCGATAAAGTATCGGAGCTGATAAACCTGATACGGTCATTTAATCCTGATATCGTGGTAAATATGGCACTTCCATACCAGGATCTTCATATCATGGATGCCTGTCTCGAAACAGGTGTAGCCTATCTCGATACTGCCAACTATGAGCCTCTCGATGAGGCTAAATATGAATACAGCTGGCAGTGGGGATACCAGGACAGGTACAAGAATGCCGGCTTAACGGCAATACTTGGTTGCGGTTTCGACCCGGGTGTTACATCTGTCTTTACAGCATATGCTGCCAAACATCATTTTGATGAGCTTCATTACCTTGATATAGTCGACTGTAATGCAGGAGACCATGGGAAATCCTTTGCAACAAATTTTAATCCCGAAATCAATATACGTGAAGTTACGCAGAAAGGAAGATACTGGGAAAATGGAGAATGGAAATACTCAAAACCGCACCAGATACATAAGCCGCTGAATTACCCCGGAATAGGACCGAAGGAGTCCTATCTTATTTACCATGAAGAGCTTGAGTCACTCGTCAAAAACTTTCCAACTCTCAAAAGAGCGAGATTCTGGATGACTTTCGGGCAGGAGTACCTTACCCACCTTCGCGTTATTCAGAATATAGGAATGGCCGGTATTGAACCTGTTATGTTTGATGGGAGAGAGATAGTACCTATCAAATTTTTGAAAGCAGTGCTCCCTGATCCCGGTAACCTTGGTGAAAATTACACCGGATGGACCTCAATAGGCTGCCGCATCCGGGGAATTAAAGACGGTAAGGGAAAAACATATTACATATATAATAATTGCAGTCACGAAGCAGCATATAAGGAGACGGGCGCTCAGGCAGTAAGTTACACCACCGGCGTGCCTGCCACAATTGGTGCAATGATGTATCTTAAGGGAATCTGGAAGAAGGCAGGTGTTTTCAATGTTGAGGAGTTTGACCCCGATCCCTTCATGGAACAGCTAAACCTGCTTGGACTGCCTTGGGTGGAACTTCACGATGTCAACCTAGAACTATGAAGAATTTTACCACGGAGAACACGGATTGACACTGAAGTAAGCTGAAAATTAATCCGTATAAATCCGTGGTGAGAAATATGATAATGAATGGCTGTAGATTACTCAATAATACCTTCTCCCTCTTATGTAATCGATGAAGACAGGTTCCGCAAGAATCTTGCTTTGATACGTCATGTCGCTGATGCTTCCGGAGCTGAAATCATTCTGGCATTCAAAGGTTTTGCCATGTGGGGTGTTTTTGATATTCTGAAAGAGTATTTTTCGGGAGCCGCGGCAAGCTCACTCCATGAAGCCAGACTCTGTTATGAGGAGATCGGTTCTCCGGCTCATACATATTCACCGGTTTACAGGCAGGATGAGTTTGAGTCAATAATGAATTATAGTTCCCATATCACTTTTAATTCACTAAGACAATACGTAAAATATTCGAATAAAATTAAAGAATATTCGAAAAATATATCTTCCGGATTCAGAATCAATCCGGAGTTCTCGGAAGTCAGCCAGAGTATTTATAATCCATGTTCCCCGGGATCAAGGCTGGGAATAACTGCTGAGGATCTTTCCGGTGGTATTCCAGAGGGAATCGAAGGGCTCCATTTTCATGTCCTTTTTGAATCAGATTCCTATGCTCTTGAAAAGGTTTTTAAGATTGTTGAGAATAAATTCGGCAGGTTTTTCCCCTTCCTTAAATGGATAAATATGGGAGGAGGTCATCTTATTACCGGGAAAGATTATGATACCAGCCATCTGATAGAAATTCTTAAAGATTTCAAAGAAAGAACCGGTCTGCATATAATCCTTGAACCGGGGAGTGCCTTTGCCTGGGAAACCGGAGAGCTGGTTGCAACTGTCGAAGATATTGTCGAGAACCAGAGGATTAAGACAGCCATTCTCGATGTTTCCTTTACAGCTCATATGCCTGATTGTCTTGAAATGCCCTATAAACCTAAAGTTCTGGGTGCAACTGATACTGTATCCGGGAAGCCGGTTTATCGCTTAGGCGGGAACTCCTGTCTGTCTGGTGATTTCATAGGCGAATGGTCATTCGATAAAGAGCTGAATCCGGGTGATAAAATCATTTTTCTCGATATGATCCATTATACAATGGTTAAGACAACTACCTTTAATGGAGTACGACACCCCTCGATAGGCATCTGGACCAGGGAAGGGCAATTTAAGCTTCTTCGTGAGTTCGGATACGAGGATTATAAAAACAGGCTCTCCTGAAAGTTGCCATGAAACTAATAAATACTAAGGCTGCAAATATTGATCCACCGTGGATGTATTGGAATATTACTGTAATTCAGTAACCAAAAAACCTAAAGAGAAGCAGATATTAACCCCCTTTTTTGTGGGATGGTGAGAACCAGGGAGGTATTACATCCCTTAAAACATCACTTTAACAATAAAATAATGGTATCTCGTCAAAAAAACTTGATTTATATCACTTTTTATAATAAGTTTATTTTTGATATTTTCATCAAAAACAAAAGCTGTCCATTCTATGTTATTGATTTCATCTTCCTCAGATTATATTGCTTATTTAACCGGAACAATTGAGTATTTCAATTGTTTTTTTATAAAAGAATCCTGAAAATCTTTGAATAATATGATCGATTTTATAATTTAAATAGCATATAATTTTTCATTAACCTTTTAAAATTAAAAATGTATGAAACAAATCTTGAAATTTGGAATCCTTGTCTTTCTCGGATTCTTTGTTTTTGCTTCTTCATGTAAAAAAGATGTATTTACTGAAGAGGATGCCTATGCTAACCAGGAGGATCTTGAACTTCTGAAAGATTCTCTTGCCATTGCTCAGGCAACACTGGACCATGAATACACTATGGAGATGGAATTATTACGTGATTCCCTGAAAAAAGCAGGTGGTATCATTGACTATTACGTTATTGCTGTTCTTGCTTCAGATGCCTCATGGCTTAGCTTTGGTGAAGACGATAAAGGTGACAATTCAGGCAAAGGTGGTACGGGTATGGATGGTGTGACAGTCACAGTATCCCAATATGGCCAAATACTGACTTCAACGACTGATGCAAGCGGGATAGCTACATTCAGTGATCTCAGGATAGGAAGTGTAACTGTCAATGTCCAGAAAACCGGATATTGCGAGGTCGATTATATTGCTGTTTTACCCGCTCTTCCGGATTCTATTTATGTGGATGCCTACAGTCTTGTGAGACAGGCAGGTACTATGGTGCCAATGTTCTCAATGTCAGATGATCTTTCAATAATTTCGGGTATTGCTACTGTGGAGACAGACCTTACAAACGATGCACCTGAACCGGCAGCTAATGTTAAGGTAACCGCTACGATTGATGTGGAGGATTCCCATTTTATTGGCAAATACCTCCAGATGCCATATTACGATGTTTACGAATGTGACTATTGCGGATACTGGTCATTTGATTATTACGCACTTATCAGGCAGATCGCATTTCATAGTACAGTTTTCGAAGCAACAACTGCTGCTGACGGATCATTCTCTCTCCAGGTTCCATCAACACCGGATGGACTTCCGTATGATTTGTCTGCTGATGAATTTGCAGCTAATCAGTCACTGTTACAGGCAACTCTGAATAGTGTACCGGTTTGGGGTGTCCAGACCATAAGGACAATGTTTGGTCCTCCCAGTGCCATGACATACAGCTCAATACCGACAAACGGTACAGAATTGACAAATGTACAGTCAGCTTATGTGACATTTTCTGCGCCGACCGGAACACCTAATGCTCAACCTACAACTGTAGCTGAAGCTGAGGCACAGGTCAATCCGGAATCAGGTCAGATTGATTATATCCAGATAATTAACCCGGGCGCCGGCTACGTGGTTGCTCCTAAGATTGAGATTATAGTGGAAGATACGGCTGCTGCAAACGGTTTTGGTTCAGGCGCCACTGCTACGGCAACAATAGTTGACGGAAGAGTCGCTGAAATCACTGTAACAAATCCGGGATCAGGATATTATGTAACTCCTGATGTTAATATTACTGTTCCATTCTCATCGATGACAGCAGTAGGAAGATGTGTTGTTGAAACCGATGGAAGAATAACAGGAGTAGAGTTTACAGGAGGTTATCCGTTTACACAGGGTTACGGTTACGATGATCCTCCAACAGCTACCTTCACCCCTTCAATACCTGGCAAAGGTTCCGGAGCTGAGGGTGTGGCTGTAGTAAAAGAGGGTCGTGTTACCAATGTTATCATGACAAACCAGGGAAGCGGATATATTGGTAAAAATAATCCGAATAATACAGCTAAAGCTTCTGCATTCCTGCCATCAGCTTCAGTAATGGCAACAGCAGGAAAAGCTTATATCCGGGATGTTAATTTTGGTACCGGGAAACGGACCATCGAACAATAGTGGGAATTATTAACAGGCAGGTAAAATGCCTGCCTGTTATTATAAACTAATTGCTTATGAAGAAAATATTACTGTTGTTTATTATAATAGTAGTATTCTCAGGTGGTTTAATGGCTCAGGAATCTGAAAGTGCTGGCATCGGCGGTAAGTTTTATATCGGTGCTAAGGTAGGCTATGGTGTGGTCGATTATGAATCGATAGTTAAATCGGAAAATGACTTTGCGGAAATGACATTTGATAATACATCATATGGGCTCATGTTCGGATACAATATCACCGGCAAACTGGGATTACAGATTGAAGGGAATTATTCCAGGTACGGAGCCGATAATATTATCGCGACATATGTCTATTCTGAACAAAGTCCTGTTTTGCAAACGTATGGAGAAGCATCCGAAATTGATCATGTTAATATGGATCTCTACTACGCCGATATACCGGTGCTCTTTAAATACACTTTTTCAGAGATTGGCTTATCGCCCTATTTATATGCGGGAGTCAATTGGGGCATTAATATACTGGGAAATACGACGATTGTCCGTAGAATATCAGAAATAGAAGATATATATCGTTCATACAAAGACGATATTACTGGGCGCATTGTTTACTACGAATTTGCTCCTATTGCAGGAGCGGGGGCCAGGATGAATTTTGCCTCCCTGTCGATCGTTGGAGATATCCGGTACAAACATGGCTTTCAGGACTTAAGCAATGTTGACAATGGCTTTGGATTCACAAACAGAGCTTTGTGGGTCAGTATAGGCCTTGTATATAATCTTTAACTCTCTGATTCGTATTAAAGAGGGACCTTGAATGAGAGGTCCCTCTTTTATTTAACGGTATGGTGGTATGACGGTATGACTGGAATGTGGGAATAATCCGTGTAACTCCGTGTTTCTCCGTAGTAAAAATATCTTATACCTGACGCCTGACGCCGGTCATCGGCTTATTACTCCCGACCCGATAACTTCATCCCCGTTATACCATGCAGCAAATTGTCCCGGGGCAATACCTCGCTGTAATTTATTGAATATGATATATATCCCTTCCTTGCGCCTGAACAGCTTTGCCTTCTGCAAAGGCTGCCGGTACCTGATCCTTACCATATATTCATGGTTCTCTCCAACATTCATAACAAGATCAGGTCTGATCCAGTGAATCTCATCCTTCTTTACAAGCAGCCCTTTCCTATATAGTCCGGGATGCGACTGCCCCTCGCCTACATACAGAATGTTCTTTTCAGCATCAGTACCTATAACAAAAAGCGGCTCTTTGTAACCGCCCAGGTTTATTCCTTTTCTTTGACCTATGGTGAAGAAATGAGCACCTTTATGAGTCCCGACGACTTTATAACACAAATGTTCATAATCATGCGGTTCCACAGCCTTTTTCAGCTCATCATCTGATGCATTGTCATCCGGGAATCCCGGTTCCCAGACTATGAATCCATCCTTTCCCGTAATTTCAACGGTATCTCCCTCTTTCACTTTCAGCTTCTGCTGCAGGAAGGTTGGTAGATCCACCTTTCCGACAAAACAGATCCCCTGTGAATCCTTACGTTGGGCAGTAGCAAGCCCAAGTCTGTCGGCTGTTTTGCGTACCTCGGTTTTGGTAAGTCCGCCGATGGGAAAAAGTGTTCCGGCAAGCTGCTTCTGGTTAACCTGGCATAGAAAATAACTCTGATCCTTGTTATTATCCTTCCCTGCAAGGAGTCTGTAAATAAGTGTATTATTTAAACTTATTTCGTCTTTTATACAATAATGACCTGTGGCAACAAAATCTGCCCCAATCTTCTTTGCTTCCTCAGCAAATGAATCGAATTTTATTTCTCTGTTACAGAGGATATCAGGATTGGGAGTTCGTCCCTTTTCATATTCAGAAAACATGTAGTCTATTACCCTTTTCCTGTAAGGCTCACTCAGATCGACAAAATGAAAAGGTATTTTCAGCTTCCTGGCTACCATCTCCGCAAACATAAGGTCATCTTCCCAGTGACAGCCGCTCTGAAGCAGACCGGTCGTATCGTGCCAGTTCCTCATGAAGAGACCGGCAACATCATAACCCTGTTCCTTCAGAACCCATGCCGCCACACTGGAGTCGACACCGCCGGAGAGTCCAATGACTACGCGTTTTTTCATGGGCCAAAGGTAGAAAAAAGAATTATCTTTATAACATGGGAACCGGCACTCTCACCATATACAGCGCATCCGCAGGATCGGGCAAAACATTCAGACTTGCAGGTATCTACCTTACACATCTTTTCCAATCGCGGTATAACTACCGTAAGATACTGGCAGTGACCTTTACAAACAAGGCCACCGCAGAGATGAAAAGCAGGATACTGGATCAGCTGCATATACTTTCAACGGGAGGGAAATCCGAATACCTGACCGGACTGGTGAAAGATACCGGCAGGAGCGAGGAGAACATCAGGCAGGAAGCCGGGGAAATCCTCTTTTCAATACTTCACGATTTCTCCCGTTTCTCGATATGCACCATCGATGCATTCTTTCAGAAGGTGCTTCGCGCTTTCACAATAGAAGCCGGACTTCATTCCGGGTTCAATATAGAGCTGGACCACAGCATAATACTCTCAACGGCCGTTGATGAAATGATCGCCTCTTCAGCAGGCGATAGCCAGTTAAGAAAATGGCTTAACCAATATGTTATTGCTAATCTTGAGGAGGAGAGAAGCTGGGACATCAGGGGCGATATTATGAAACTATCAGAAGAACTTTTCAAGGAGAAATTCAGGATTCTTTCAAATGAGGAGAGAGCTAACCTTGAAAATAAAGAGTTCCTTCTTAACTATATCAAAAAGCTATTTAATCTGAAGAGAACCTTTGAAGAAAATCTGCAGACTCTTGGTAAAAAGTGTGAACAGATATTTGCAGATAATAGTCTTACCGATGATATGTTCTTCCAGAAAGGAAGGGGTATCCCGCTTTTCATCAGATATCTGGCAGAAGGAAATATAGCCAGAGCCAAACCCGGCTCTTATGTTATGAAAATCCTCGATGATCCCCCTGTCTGGTTATCCGGAGATCCTTCCCCCCGGCTTGTGGAGGCAATAAGAGGCGGACTGGATGAATATCTGAAGGAGGCGATCCGGTTCTATGACAGTAATATTATAAATTATAAAAGTGCAAATGCTATTCTTTCAAATATATATGCCCTGGGAATCCTTTCCGACGTACTGAATAAAGTGCATCAGGTTGCCACCTCTGAGAATAGTTTTCTGCTTTCTGAGGCCGGCGAGGTGCTTAGCCTTATAACAGGAGAAGACCAGGCGCCTTTTATTTATGAAAAGATCGGTAACATATACGAGAATTACATGATCGATGAATTCCAGGATACATCACGTCTGCAATGGAAAAATATTGATCCGCTGATAAATGAAAGCATGGGCCGTGGATGCGATAATCTTGTCGTGGGTGATGTTAAGCAATCGATATACAGGTGGAGGAACAGCGACTGGCATATACTTGCAGATATGAAAGATAAGCTGGTTGACGGTAAGAGATTCCTGAGTGAACCACTGGTGACTAACTGGAGAAGCCGCTCAAATATCATCAGATTCAACAACTCTCTCTTTTCGTTAATCCCCGCACAAAGCGAAGAGACATTTTCAGAAGTTTACTCTCCATCAGACTTCAAAAATCTGTATGCTGAAGCAATACAGGTCGATCCTGATGAGCGCAGTAGCGGCTATGTCAAGATCGAGTTCATTGATGATGAACGAGAAGTTGAAAATGGACAGGAAAATGAGAAGCGTGGCAAGATTACCCGGAAATGGAAGGAAATAGTACTTGAAAAGCTCCCTTCAGTGATCGAAGCCGTTCAGAACAAAGGATATAAGGCTTCAGATATCGGTATTTTAGTCAGGGAGGCAAGGGATGGGGAAGCCGTAGTCAGGACAATGATTGGGTATAGCGCGGGTGCCGGGTTGGAGCAAAAACAAAAGTATAATTACAATGTAGTTTCAAATGATTCATTGTCACTCTCCGGTTCTCATGCCCTTACTTTCATTATTTCAGTTATAAAAGTGCTGAATAATCCCTGCGATATGATCAGCAGGGCTCAGATGGTAAGGTTTTACCTGCTGGCCACAGGACATGAAGATGCAGATAAGATACCTCTCTTCCGCAGCAGTCTGGAGGATGGTTCCCATGGTTGTTTTCCTGAAGGATACGAACAGTGTATGATAAAGGCCGGCCGGCTGCCGCTCTTTGAGGCTATAGAGAGTATTATCGAATTTTTTAGTTTGGGCAGCTATTCATGGAATGTTGCATATCTTGATGCTTTTCAGGACCTTGTCCTTGGTTTTTCAGGAACCAAAGGTGCTGATTTTCAGTCATTCCTGGAGTGGTGGGAGACAACCGGCAAAACAAAATCGTTGATACTGCCTGCAAACCAGGATGCTGCAAGAGTATTCACCATCCATAAATCAAAAGGACTTGAATTCAGGATTGTAATCATACCTTTCATCTCCTGGAACCTGGATCATAAATCCTCGAATCAGCCAATATTATGGGTGCAGCCTGGTTCACCTCCCTTTGATGAACTGGGGATAGTGCCTGTAAGGTATGGCAGTGCTCTTGCTGAAACCATATTTGCCGGCTATTATAACGATGAAAGATTTTCCGTTCATATCGATAATATCAACCTTCTTTATGTTGTACTGACAAGGGCAATTGATGCTATCTGGGCTTTTGCTCCGGAAACTCCATCTAAAGCTGAAGGCATTGCAAAGACTCTTAAGGAGGCAATTACTTCAGATGAAAATTCTGCCGGTGAATCAGGTATCATCCTGTCAGGCTGCTATGATGCTGAAAACAAGGTATTTGAGTTTGGAGAGATTCCTGAGATCAGGAATGAAAACAGGGTGTACAGGGACTTGATATCAAAGAGGTATATCGTTAGCAGGAAACCGGGATCTCTAAGACTTAAGCTGCATGGTGAAAACTATTTTTCGGAGGGAGGAGAAGCCGCAAAGCACAAGATCAGCTACGGAAATCTGATGCACAGTGTTTTTGAAAGCATTGATTCTGCAGATGATATTCCTGCTGCAGTAAAACAACTGGTGCTCGAAGGAAGGATAGCTTCATCCGAAGCGCCTCAGCTTGAAAGAAGATTAAAGGAGCTGATTTCATCTTCACCGGCATCGGAATGGTTCAGTCCCGGATTAAATGTAATGAAAGAGGCAGAGATACTCCTGCCTTCGGGTCATACCCGCCGGCCTGACAGGATAATAATTAAAGGTGATAATGCAACAATAATCGATTTCAAATTCGGTGAAGAGAATGAGCGTCATGCCGTACAGGTGAACCAGTATCGCAGCCTGCTCAAAGAGATGGGATACAGGGATATTAAAGGTTACCTGTGGTATGTTGATAAGAATAAAATAATTGAAGCCTGATGCCGGAATCAGAGAAAAACAGTGAATTCACGTGGGGGCATGCCAGAAGGTTTAATGCTTACCCTGATTACTTCAGGAAACTCTTTGGAGCAAGAGTGCAGAAGGTATCCATTGATGCGGGATTCACCTGTCCTAACCGTGATGGTACAAAAGGCGCCGGGGGCTGTACATATTGTAATAATGATGCATTCAATCCTTCGTACTGCATTCCGGAAAAATCCGTTTCCCGGCAGATAGAGGAGGGGATAGCCTTCCATAAAAAGAGATATCGCAAAGCGGGATCTTATCTTGCTTATTTCCAGGCATATTCAAATACCTATGCACCTGTTGAAATCCTGAAATCATTATATGAAGAGGCATTACGGTATCCGGGAATAATAGGGCTAATTATTGGAACACGACCCGATTGTATCGATGATGACAAGCTTGCATTGCTGAAGGATATCTCTCAACATTACTATCTCTCAGTGGAATATGGCATTGAATCATGCTATGATAAAACACTTAAGAGAATCAACCGGGGACATTCATTTGAGGATGCAGTAAATACTGTAACGGCAACAGCAAAACTTGGACTAAAAACAGGTGCTCATTTCATTTTCGGTCTGCCTGGCGAAACACGCGATGAGATGCTTGCTGAAGCGGAAATCATTTCCGGATTGCAACTGGTAACAGTTAAATTTCATCAGCTGCAGATAATCAAAGATACAGCAATGGAAACAGAATACCGGGATAATCCAACTGATTTTCATCTGTTTACATGGGAAGATTATCTTGATTTTATAATTAAATTCCTTGAAAGACTGAATCCTGCAATTGTTGTGGAGCGTTTTACCGGGGAGGCTCCCCCGCGTTTTCTCACAGAAAGAGTATGGGGAAAGAAAAGAACCGACCAGATCGTCTCTCTCATCGAAAAACGCCTCGAAGAACTCGACTCCTGGCAAGGAAAGTATTATTAAGACAAAAGACTAAAGATAAAACTTAAGAGATCCCCTCCTGGGAGGGGTTGGGGTGGGTAATGGTTAGTAAAAAGTAAAAAAAATAAAACCGATAGCCGGTAACCTTAATTTATGGTCTACTTTCTCGAACATATCGCAAAACATCTTTATTCTGAATACGGTAACATGCTGAATAGCCATTGCCTTATCTTTCCAAACCGCAGGGCAGGACTTTTTTTCCTTAAATACCTGGCAAAAGAAATCAGCAAGCCTGCGTGGACACCAGCTATTATGACCATCAATGACCTGTTCCAGTCGTTATCGGAATTGCAGCCGGCTGAAAATGAGATACTGCTGTTTGAACTCTTTAAAGTATATCGTGCAGTAAGAAAAAACAATGAGAGCTTTGATGATTTTTACTTCTGGGGCGATATGCTTCTGAATGACTTTGATGATGTAGATAAAAATCTTGTGGATGCTTCAAAAATATTTCGTAATATACAGGATATCAAAGATATAGATCAGGAATTTGGAGGTCTCACTGATGAGCAGGCTGATGTTGTAAAACGTTTCTGGACAAATTTTAATCCTGTAAAAATGTCTGTTCAGAAGAAAGAATTCAAGAGCATCTGGTCAATTCTGAATGACATCTATGAAGGATTCAGAAGGTCACTTACAGAAAAAAATCTTGCCTATGAGGGAATGATCTTCAGAGATGTTATTGAGGGTACCGGAATGGAGAAACTGAAAGGCATAAAATGGGAATTGGTTCATTTTGCAGGATTCAACGCTCTAAATGAATGTGAAAAACAGCTGATGTCAAAGCTTAAAGATGAGGAGAAGGCAAAATTCTACTGGGATTATGATAACTCATATATCAGGGAGGGCAGACTTAATTCCGCCGGTTTTTTTCTTAAGGACAACCTTAAATATTTCGGAAATGATATGCCCGGTGAATGGAGTTATGAAACAATACTATCAAATCCGGCGGTTTCGGTAAAACACCGAGTCATTGACACCTCATCCGATGTAGCACAGGTGAAGCTTATTCCTGAGCTGATCAGTGATATACCCGGGCTTACACCCGAAAACGCGCATGAAACGGCAGTCATACTTGCCGATGAAAACCTTCTCATACCGGTTCTTACAAGTCTTCCTGAGAATATTACGGATATAAACATTACCATGGGTTACCCTTTGAGGCAGACAATGGTCTATTTCCTTGTGAAGCATCTTCTTGACCTGCAGAGAAATGCAAGAGAAAGGAACGAAACCATACTTTTCAGCCACAGGGATGTTCTCAGCCTGCTGAAAAACGGACTTCTGGCTGAACTGATAAGTGAAGCCGACAGGGAGATTATTAAAGATATTACTGAAGAGAACCTTGTTATGGTTCCGTCAGACCGGTTCAGTCATTCCGAAGGCCTTGCAAATATTTTCATTAAAGCTGCCTCTCCTGCAAGCTTCTCGGAGTATTTGAAATCGGTGTTGTCACTGGTAGCATCGGCCGGTTCAGGTAATGGTGAGGAATCCTGGAGTGATTCAACCGGGAAAAATATAAGGAATGAATTCATTTACAGGGTAATGCTTTCAATAAACAGACTCGATGCCGTTACCGGTTCACCGGAATTGGGATTGACTTTAAATACATGGATAAGTTTGCTTGAACGGCTTTTAAGAAACCAATCTGTACCGTTTTCCGGAGAACCTCTATCGGGAATACAGGTGATGGGTATTCTTGAGACCAGGACACTCGATTTCAGAAACCTGGTAATACTTTCGGTCAACGAGGGGATTCTTCCCGCATTGACTTCTGCTTCTTCATTCATACCTTTCAGCCTTCGGGAGGCTTTCGGCCTGCCTTCAATAAACCACCGGGAGTCGGTGTATGCATACCATTTCTACAGGCTCCTGCAAAGGGCTGAAAACGTAACATTCATATTTAATTCTAATCCGGAAGGACTACGAAGCGGGGAGATGAGCAGGTTCCTTCAGCAGATGAAGTATGATCCATTTCTAAAGCCTGAAATGCTCAATTTAAGCTTCGAGATCAGAACCCGGGGCAATATAAGTGAAATAATTGACCGCACTGAAGAGCACCAGCATCAGCTTATAACGAGGTTCTCGCCGGAAAAGCAGGGGCGGATACTCTCTCCGTCAGCTATCAACACCTGGTTAAACTGCAGAATGAAGTTCTATTACAGGTATGTATGCGGACTGAAAGAACCTGATGAGATCACGGGGGAAATTGATCCGGCTATACTGGGGACCATTCTGCATGAAGCTGTGAGAAGCCTTTACGAGGTATTTAAAGGGAAGATAGTTGATGCTGAGTCATTAAATTCACTTATAAGTGATCCTTCTGTAATTTCCGGACATATAAGCAGGAGTATCAGGGAATTCTTCGGAAGGGGAAATGATAATGTTGCTACAGGTAATGAGTTGATAGCCAGGGAGGTGCTTATAGAGTATATTATACGTGTACTGAAGATCGACAAAGCCCTGGCACCCTTCAGTATTATTGATCTCGAGAAACCTGTAACTTTTCCGGTTAATATCGAAAATGGAAATACAAAGATCGGGATTGTGGCAGGAGGAGTAATTGACAGGGTAGATCTGAAGGATGGCACTACGAGGATACTGGATTACAAAACAGGGACAATAGCTGATTCTATCAGTTCTGTGGAAGATCTGTTTGCAGATGACAGGAACAAGGATTATGATGGCTGGCTTCAGACACTGCTATACTGTGAGGGTTACCTGAATGAAAATCAGTATGCCAGTGTCAGGCCCTCTGTTTATCAGATAAAAAAATCGCATGGTGAAGATCTTCTCAAAATTAAGGCAGGAAGAAACAATGAAATTCCTGTAAATGATTATACATCTGTGCGACAAGAATATATGAGCTGTTTTAATGCAACGGTAAAGGCTGTTTTCAGCATGGATGAACCTTTTTTCATGACCTCCGATGACTGGAGTAAATGCTCTTACTGCCCATATCGGGCACTATGCATGCTATAAACATTATAACAGATTATTTTTTTTTATACCTTGGTATTTCAAATAAATCCTGTCTTGATGAAAACCGGGTATAAAAACTACCATGTCAATATTAAAGATGTTAAGTTTATTGCTGATGATGGCAGTACCAGTCCTCGTACTGCTATTGTAACTTTCTATGATGCTGAAGGTAAAGAGATTAATGATGAATTATTTGGTGTGGTTGATGTAAATACCATCTATGATCTCATAAAAGAGGGGAGGAATATTATTCTTGATAATAGTTACATATCTGACTTTTCCTTATCAGCTTTCAGGCGGCATAATAATATTGATAAGAAGGAAATAGTCCGTATTAAAGGATTTTCTGCAAAGAATGCCTTTTTTGAATCAGACATCTGCAATGATTTTTCGTATGCCTCCTTTGCAGACGGGGAGGTCAGTTTTGACGGTGCACATTTTGGAAAGGGAAAAGTCTCCTTTACCGGCTCCCGGTTTGGCAAGGGGAATGTGGTTTTTTCGAATGCTCTTTTCAAGGAGGGGGATATAGAATTTACCGGAGTCATTTTTGGTGAAGGTGATTTTATGTTTAAGAATGTTGTTGTGAACGACGGAATAAAGGATTTCCAGGATATTAAATTCGGAAACGGGGAGGTGAGCTTTGCAAATACTGAATTCAACGGAGGGGAGCTTCTTTTTATCAATACACATTTCAATAGCGGCCGGTTTAGTTTCAAAGTGACACGAATAACCGAAGGCAAGGTTGATTTTCATTATTCCGTCTTTGGTAATTGTGACATCACTTTTGAAAGGACAGAATTCGGAAACAGCAGAGTCGACTTCAGAACAGTTGATTTCGGGTCGGGAAGGATAAACTTCAACCGCTCAGTCTTTGGTAACGGAGAGGTGAATTTTGAAGGCGCATCCTGCAAAGCCGGAAAGATGCAGTTCAAAAAAGCTGAGATGGGAGCCGGGCCCAAGAACTTTAACCTTATGGAGATGGATGACACGGAAATAACCTTTGAGAGAACAAGCTTTGGAGATGGAGATGTCACTTTCTATGAATCAAGGTTTCAAACAATATCTCTCAAATCATGCCATCTTGACCATTATTTTGATCTGCGGCTGGCAAAAGCCAACATTTTGGATATATCAGATACTATCGTCCGTGATATTGTTGATTTTGAACCCTATGATTTTCCTGTTGATATAAAGATGCTGGATATGTCGGGAATGCGTCTTATCGGGAAATTATATATCGACTGGGGACGAAATAAATGTAAGGAGATCATTATTAAACAGGAGGCAACCACCCTGAGGCAGAAAGCAGAACAATTCAGGATACTGAAGGAAAATTTCAACGGTACCGGTAACTATTCCGATGAGGATAAGGCTTATGTAATGTTTAAACGTTTTGAATCAAGATCATGGCTTACAGAACAGAAAGAGAAAGGGGGGCCGGCAAAAATTCTGAGTTATATTCCTCATGGGTTTAAATGGCTTGTTTTTGATGCAATGGGCCTCTATGCCACAAATCCTGCGAGGGTGCTCATTTCAATGATTGCGGCATATATCCTGTTCAGTATTATATATATCCTGATGATTCTTTTCACAAATGCTGATATTATTTCCTCAACATCCGACCAGCTGGGTGTTGTCGCCCGATCGTTCTATCATAGCGCAATAACCTTTTTTACAATAGGTTATGGAGATCATTTTCCTCATGGTTCTGCAAGGATAATATCAAGTATTGAAGGATTTATGGGTGTCTTTCTGATGGCCTACTTTACTGTTGCCTTTGTGAGGAAAGTACTTCGCTAGAAATTATTTCTTTATGTCCCGCCTGAGAGCAGCCATTTTTATTGCTGTTATGGCAGCTTCGATGCCTTTGTTGCCGTGTTTCCCTCCCGACCTGTCTGCAGCCTGCTGATGTGTGTCAGTAGTGAGCACTCCGAATATGAACGGTATATTATATTCAAGATTGAGCCGTGTAACGCCCCCTGCGACTCCCTGGCAGATATATGTGAAGTGCGGTGTCTCACCCCTGATGACACATCCGATGCATATAACAGCATCAGGATTGTCATGTTCGGCAATCATTTTAGCCCCATGTGTCAGCTCAAAACTGCCGGGAACATGTCTTACAATAATGTTTTCAGGAGTTGTTCCGTGTTTTATCAGTGTCTTTTGAGCTCCATCAAGCAATGCCATTGTAACATCACCGTTCCAGTCCGACACAACGATTCCGAATCTCATAGCACCGGCATCAGGGATGCTCTCAGGGTTATATGCGGATAGATTGGTGGTGCCCATTCTACTGGATCAGAAGCTTAACGCGTGCAATGTATTTTTCGATCGAAGATCCTTCAGTGCTTTCAGGATACCCGGACTGTATCCTTTCATAAATTTCGAGAGCCTTATCGTAATTCCCTTCAAGTTCATAAAGCTCTCCTGCTTTCATGAGAAATAAAGGAGTATTGAATTCATTGTCAGCATAATCAGCTGCTTCAATATATTTTGTTATTCCAATATCGATATCGCCCAGCTCAACCCAGGCATCTCCGGTTGCACCTATAGCCAGCGAACCAATAACTTTATCCTTCTTTGAATATTTTTCAAGCATATCAATAGCATCCTCATACTGACCAAGGTGAAGAAAACAGATGCCGGCACTGTAACGGGCAAGATTCCCGGCCTTTGTGAATTTGTAATCATCGCTGATGTCAAGAAAACCCAGGTAATTACCGTCTCCATACAATGCCAGGTTGAGTGAATCTATCTCGAGGTATCTTTCAGCCTGGTACATCTGCGACTGGGCTTCATTATTCCTCTTCGTGAGGTACATCCTGCCCAGCCAGAAGAGCCCAACCAGTACTACTATAACACCCAGGATATAAATCAATAATTTGTAATTCTGCTCAAGGAACTGTTCGGTTTTTGTGAGTGTTTCCTCAACATTCTTAAGCCCTTGTGAACTGTCTCCTTTCTTCTTCTTTGCCATATCAGTAATAAAAAATGAACTTAAATTTTTACCACCGCAAAAGTAATTTTTTTTTCAAACTATTTAAACGCAAATACTTAAAAAAAAGGAAAAATGAATTTAAGTCCTCATAAAATTGATTATCAGCGAAATAATATATTGGGAAAATAAAGCGATACTTTTTTATAACTTTGCCGATAAGAATAAAGAAGTCATTTGATTCATTTAAGAAATATTATCAGTAGGGAAACCCACCCCCAACCTCCCACTACGCTAAAGCTTCGCGGGACAAGCTTCCGCTATCGTGGAATCTCTGCGTTGCTCCGATCTCCCGGGAGGGGAGTTTTAACTTTCAAAGCCTTAATGCCCTTATGCCCTTATGCCCTTATGCCCTTATGCCCTTATGCCTTTATGCCTTAAGACCCTTATGCCATTATTATGTACCTCAAAAAACTATCTCTGACAAACTTTAAAAATTACGACCAGACAGAACTTGATTTCTCGTCAAAAATAAACTGCTTTGTGGGTAATAATGGGGTTGGCAAGACAAATATACTTGATGCTATTCACTACCTGTCGCTTACAAAAAGCTTCTTTAATAATATCGATAGCATAAGCATCCGTCATGGAGAAGAATTTTTCATTATCAACGGTACCTTCGTAAGGAATGAAGAGGAAGACCAGATCTATTGTGCATTTCAGAAACAAAAGCACAAGGTTTTGAAGAAGAACGGCAAAGAGTACCAGAAGCTCTCCGATCATGTTGGCAAATATCCGGTAGTAATGATCTCTCCGGCCGATAGTTCCCTGGTTTCTGAAGGAAGTGAGGAGAGACGTAAGTTCCTGAACAAGATAATAAGCCAGTATGACGGGGAGTATCTCGATTCAGTGCTGAAGTACAACAAAGCCCTTCAACAGAGAAACAGGCTTCTTAAAGATATCAAATCTATAGGCAGTTTTGATAAAGATACTCTGTCGATTTGGGATTCACAGCTGGTCAAATACGGGGCATATGTATTCAAAGAGAGAGAGACTTTGGTAAGTGAGCTGATCCCTGTTTTCAAGGAGAGGTATTCGATGATCTCCTCGGAAAAAGAGAGGGTCAGGCTCTCATACCGGTCCCACCTGTCAGAGGGCGATTTTGCCGAAGCCCTGATCACTTCTGTTACAAAGGACCGTTTCCTGGAATATACGACAGTGGGCATTCATAAAGATGATTTGCTTTTTGAGATGAATGAACATTCAGTTAAAATTCTTGGATCGCAGGGACAGCAGAAGTCTTTCCTTGTAGCCCTTAAACTGGCAAAATTTGACTACATAAAAAGTAAATCGGGCTATTCGCCCATTCTTCTTCTTGATGATATTTTTGATAAATTTGATGCAGAACGCGTTGAGCAGATAATCAGGCTTGTAGGTAATCAAAAATTCGGACAGATATTTATTACCGACACTCACCAGAGCCGGTTACATGAAATACTGTCATCACATAAAACTGACTACAGGCTTTTCAGGATAAATAATAACGCAGTAGAGGAGATAATTGAAAACAGAAAACCGGGGAAATGAGACGCAGCAAAACCATATCGCTGGCTGAGGCCATGAAGGATTATATCAAAGAGATGAAAATGGAGGGCAAGCTGAATGAGATTCATCTCATAAACTCATGGGAAGAGACTGTAGGTAAGGCAATTGCATCACGGACCTCAAAATTATACATCAGAGATCAGATCCTTTATGTTCATCTTAATTCCTCAGTAGTGAGAAGTGAGCTTTTGATGCTCAGGGAGGCTTTGAAGGAAAAACTCAACGAGAAAGCCGGGAGTGAGGTTATAAAGGATATCGTATTGAAATAACTCCCCATCCCCCCAAGGTAGTGGCTTTAATAATGTGTGACTCTGTGTAATATTTATTTTATTGTGTAATTATTACCGGAAATTCTGATCGTTTTCTCAAACGATTTGGCTGACGTAAAAATAAAGTCCTGATTATTATATTTCATCACGACTTTATTATTGTTTATCTCTATTATAACCTCAGTCTTATTATCTCCGTTAATAATAAAATCAGCAAGCACCAGGGCTTTCTCTACACCGTCACCGCGCCTGAAGTTCCAGACTTCGTCAGGGAGGGCCAGCCTCTGACCATCATATATTGATATATTGGGCATCCTGTTAAGCAATTCAAAAACTTCACTTATACTCTTTCCGTTTAAATCGTTGAAACAGACAGGATTACGCTCAATGGACGCCTTGACAAACGGAAGCCAGTCGATGATATCCATCTGCCTGTATACATATAATGTTAATCTTGAAAGTTCAGATATATCACTATTTTCGATTATTGAACCTGTTATCTTTTCTCTGCTGTCATTTACTGAAATATCAGGTATCGCATTTATAATGAAGTTCTTGTTTTCATCCGGTAACCTGGGATCTGTATGTATAAAGGTTTTAAGTTCATAAAACATATTCTTTATCATTTCCCGGGGAACAGATCCGTTAAGCTTAATAAACAGGTCCTCAATTATCTCCAGACTTTTATCCAGGTTGTCCTCAAAGATCTTTTCCACTTCATTCAGTATGATCTTCCCTGGCAAAGGACTGAGATGAAATTCATCACCTTCAATCTCATTTACAAGCCGTTCGCGGGTATCAGCCGATAAATTGAATTTGCTGATATGTTCATATTCAAACATTTTCTCAAGTGAGATATATCTTTTTTTATCCGCGCACACGCACTCATACTGGAAAAGAGTCTTGTATTTTGACTTGAATCTCAGGAAGTTAATAAAAACAAGATTTGTAAGACCTGTTATAAGGAATTCCCTGAGACTGGTCGAAAATGTACTGTATGCATCCCTGTCAATTGTTGCATCTTTGTTAATGAAATGAATATAGCCAGAGATATGTGATACGATGGTAACTTTCTCATTTTCAAGTGCTCTTCTTGCCTTCTCGGAGAGTGAGGTGCCGTTGTACCACATATTCTTGGTGACAATTCTCCGGTTGTTGGTTATCAGCCCCTCTTTTTCGGTGATGTAGTTTTGTGAATGAAGGGGAGTTGCGATGAGAAAAATCTTTTCAAGGGGTATCCTTCCCACTACAAACATTGCGGCGGCATAAAGAGCTGAAAGCGAAACACATTCCCCGGCTCCGGTGATGAAGTTATTCTTGTGCCTGAAAGCTGTCATAGCCTCAACAGTCTCTGTTTTCCAGTATGGGATAATATCAGCATCAAATTTATCAAGCCCGAAGTGCTTCCTGATATCAATATCAAAATAATATTTGTCACCTTCATAACCGAAAAGAGCATTTGACTGTTTCAGGAGCTCCATATCAAATAAATCCCTGAATCTTTCAATTTCCCGGCTTTTTGTCGTAAGTCCCCAGGTTGTCAGATCAAGATTGAAAACATAATTCTGAATTATGAATTGCTTAATCCTGTTAATTTTATAGGAGAAGCCCCTTTTTTCGATGTCTTTGAACCAGGGATCATCTCTCCACTCCCACAGAACCGGTGAAATAATATTGGCAAGCATAAGCGGATAAAACAGTTCCGGGAAGATGAAGATCTCCATATCGGAGAGAGTGAAAGCTGAAGAGTACTTCTCGAGAGTTTTCCTATCAGAAAAGTCAGTGATGATTCCGGGATCCATTTTGAGAGTATTAGAATCTTTCAATAGTTGAAAAGAAGAAATCGGATTCCCTGATGGCATTTTCATCACTGTCAGAACCATGAATGGCATTCATCTGAACAGAAACAGCATATAGTTGCCTTATGGTGCCGGATTCAGCCTTTGCAGGATCTGTTGCACCTATCAGCTTTCTGAATTCTTCAACAGAATTATCGTGCTTCAGAATCATTACAAATACCGGTCCCGAAGTCATGAATTCAACAAGGCTTTCATAGAATGGCTTACCCCGGTGAACTTCGTAGAAAAACCCGGCCTGCTCCCGAGTCATCCTTACCATCTTCATTGCGGTGATCTCAAATCCCGATTCATTGATCATTGCGAGGATCGGACCTGTTTTTCCGGTTCTTACTGCATTAGGTTTTATTATGGATAGTGTAATATTGCCGTTCATATTTCGTTTTTTTGAAATTAACATCAGAAGCTTCTCTTAGGGAATATTGCTTATCTTTACCTCCCTTACAAACAGCAGCAAAAGTGGCAGATTTATCCAAATATACAAAGGAATTAGCGAAACTTTTTTCCACAAGCAAAAATATCCTGTTGATATCTCATATCAATCCTGACGGAGATACAATTGGCTCTCAACTGGCTCTTTATCATTATCTTAGATCAAAAGGTAAGGATCCGGCAATGATGGCTCCCAATTACCTGCAGGAGTTCCTTAAATGGATGGATGGAGCAGATAAGATAGAGGTATTTATAAGGCACAGGGGGAGATGCAAAAAGCTTATTGAAGGGGCAGACCTTATAGTGATGCTCGATTTTAATCAGCCTGACAGGCTGGGGGAGGCGGAATCTCTTGTAACAGCCTCAAAGGCTGTAAAAGTGGTAATTGACCATCATCTCGATCCGCATAATTTTGTTGACCTCATGATTTCAGAGTCTTCAAAATGCTCCACGTCAGAGCTGATTCATGATCTGGTTACAGAGATGAACGGGGATCAGTTCAGAAACATTTCCTATGCAGAGGCGCTTTATGTGGGAATTATTACCGACACAGGGAACTTTGAACATGGTACATATACTGGAGCCACACTCAGAATGGTTGCCGATATGATTGATACAGGCATTGATAAAGGGAAAATACTGGATCTTATTTATAATAATTTCTCTGCCAGCAGGATGAGGCTACAGGGATTCGCCCTGAATCAGAGAATAACGGTGATCCCGGAGTTACAGGCTGCTTATATCTATCTTACAAGGAACGATCTTGCCTCATATAATTATGTAAAGGGTGATTCTGAGGGCTTCGTAAATCTTCCGCTTTCAATAAAAGGGATAATCTTTACGGCATTGGTTATTGAGAAAGAGGGATTTATTAAACTCTCCTTCCGTTCAAAAGGAGACTTTCCGTCCAACAGGTTTGCTTCCAGATACTTCTCCGGAGGGGGCCACATGAATGCCTCAGGAGGAGATTACCATGATACCCTTGAAAATACGATTGCATATTTTCTTAAATCATTGAAGGAATTCTACGAGGAATATCAACAAAACAAGCAATGAAACCCACATGTAGTTGAATACACAACCGAGCTTGCGAGCTCAGCGAAGCTAAACACCATATTATAATAATCAGCTACATGTGGGTTCCATCATACAATTAAAGTTAAATTATTATATGATGAAAATAAAGTTACTTTTTTTAATTTTGTTGGTGCCAGGCATGATTTCCTGCAATTCAGGACAGAAGAGGACGGATAGTCAGTCTGGTCCGGGGAAGAATGAAATGGCAGAACTTAACAAATACATGGTTCAGAAAGACAGGGAGAGGATACAAAACTATATCGAAAGGAAAAGACTTGAGATGACTGAATCACAGGCCGGGCTGTGGTACCTCATAAAATCAGAGGGAATCGGTAACTATCTGACCGACAATGATAAGATAGTGATGGAATATGAGTGTTCACTCCTTGACGGGACATTCTGCTACTCTTCACAGGAATCGGGACCAAAAGAACTTTTTGTAGGCAGAAGTGAAATGCCGGCCGGACTGGATCAGGGACTTAGAATGCTGAAACCAGGAGGTGAAGCACTTTTTATCATGCCGCCGTTCCTGGCTTACGGACTGACAGGCGACGGGGAAAAAATACCACCAAGGGCAATAATATTGTATAATATAAGTATTAATAAATAAAATTGACTGGTAACACTATTATTTTAAAACGCAATAATACATTTGAAGATGATACTTATATCAAAAAAAACTAAATTCATACTGTTGACAGGGCTTTTAATAGTATCTGTAACCTCGTGTCTTTCGACTAAGAAATTTGAAAAAGAGGAAGAGAGTCTTATACAGGATTACCTTGCAAAGAATCCTGATCAGAATTGGGTGGTTAAACCAAGCGGATTGTATTATCTCGAGACTTTAACCGGAACGGGACCTGCTGCGGAAGCGCACGACACAGCTTATATTATTTTTACTGCCAAATACCTGGATGGAAATACAATCGAGACAAATGTCGGCACAACTGATACTCTTATCATTCCAGTGAGCGAGGGTTATCTGATAGAGGGATTTGATGAAGGTGTATCATATATGAACGAAGGAGGAAATTCACAATTGATCGTCCCTTCTTATCTTGGGCACGGACAAAGCGGTTACTACTTTCCAGCCTACACACCTATACTATTTGAGGTTTACCTTGTAAAAATAGTCCAGGGCCCCGGAGTATTATAAATCTACTGTAACACGAAAATAACCGGCCTGTTTTTAAGCTCCGGTATTTCCCTTTTCCATTCTGATATTTTCATTGTTATTATTGATTCAGAAGGCAGTGTTATGTCAGCGGCAATACATAGCAGACTATTTTGATCGCAAACGGCAAGGATTGATTCAAGCATTGCCTGGTTCCTGTATGGTGTCTCCATGAAGATCTGCGAAAATCCTTCGTGAGCTTTTTTCTCCAGTTCTCTTAATTTTGCTGTTCTTTCCGACGGCTTTACAGGAAGGTATCCGTTAAATGTAAAATTCTGGCCATTCATCCCGGAGGCGATAAGAGCCATTATAATTGACGAGGGACCTGAAAGAGGGATTACGGTTATCCTTCTCCGGTGCGCTTCCGCCACGATTTTAGCACCGGGATCTGCTATTCCCGGAAGCCCTGCTTCACTCATCAGCCCGATATCATGACCGTTAAATATCGGATCAAGGAAATGTAATGTATCTGCTTCGTGTGTATGCTCATTTAATTCATGGAATACAGATTCGTCAATAGGGAAATGCCTGTCGATGAGCCTTAAAAATCTCCTGGCGCTCCGTAAATCTTCTACAATAAAGTACCTTAATCCTCTTGTGACTTCCAGTGCTTTACCGGGGATAACATCTTCATAGTTATCTCCGCCAAGCGTTACAGGTATGAGCCAGATCCTGCCTTTCACATTTTTTGTTTTATCAAATATAACAAATTAACACAGTTTAATAAAAACACATTTCCTGTTGGCTGTCTTGTATTTTTAATATAGGTTTGCCGGGAAATTGATCTTAACGTGAAAATAACTTTCCTGGGTACGGGTACTTCTCAAGGTGTTCCGGTAATAGCCTGTGAATGCGCCACATGCCTCTCAGAGGATCCGCGTGATAAACGACTCAGAACATCTCTTCTTCTGGAAGCAGGAAAAAACATCCTGCTCTTTGATGCGGGTCCCGATTTCCGCCAGCAGATGCTCAGGGAACATGTCAGAAGGCTTGATGCTATTATACTGACACATGAACATAAGGACCATATTGCAGGCATGGATGACGTCAGAGCTTTCAATTACAAAAGCCAGGATGCAATAGATGTATATGCTGAAGAAAGGGTGCAGGAAGCTATAAAAAGAGAATTTGCATATGTCTTTTCTGAAAAAAGATATCCGGGAGTGCCAAAGATCAGACTTAATACTATCCCCCCTTATGGATTTACAATCAGTGATATTGAAATAATTCCCATCAGGGTTCGACATATGCAGCTTGAGATTTACGGATTCCGGGTAGGAAATTTTGCATATATAACAGACGCCAGCTATGTGCCGGAAGAGAGCAAGGGAAAACTTTATGGTGTTAAATATCTGGTTGTTAATGCCTTAAGGAAGCAGAAACATATTTCTCACTTTAACCTCCGGGAAGCAATTGACTTTGTCAGGGAAATTTCACCAAAGAGGGCTTTTATAACCCATATAAGCCACCAGATGGGTCTGTATGAACAGGTAGCTGCAGAGCTGCCTACCGATATTATGCTTGCTTATGACGGTCTGAGTCTGGAGTTTAATGAATGAAACCGATACTATTTCTTCTTATAACTATGGAGTAATTTTTTCTGGTAGCCGGTTGAAAAATAATACTTGTTTCTGCCTAACTGGGAGGTATTAATCCTTGAAGTCTTTGCCTTCTTCTTCTGATAAGGATTCTGTCTTGCTGTAGCACAACCTGTTATTATTCCAATAAAAAGAAACAGGAAAAGGCACTTTATTATTTTAACAGATTTAGACATTAACATTTCAAGCTTTCTTTGATCTTTAAAAATATAAATAATTTATTTAATAAAAAATGACTATCAGGAATGAATATTAAAAACTTAGAATATTCTTCTATTTTGCATGTACTAATCCCCCCTGCCTCGTTGACTTCGTCGATCCCGCATGCGGGATTCTCTTGCAAACAAAAAAAGGGTGAGTTCATGTAATTAAATAATTAAAAATTAAGCACATAAAATATTTTATTATTGAAAGCCGATACTCATATAATAAAAAATGATAACTCAATTGTTGCCGTAAAATGAAAGAATTCAGTTTTTAATAGATAATATGTTATATTTTACGGCAAGATTTTTGTATTTTTCTCTCCGGGTCGTTTAAAGAAATTGTATTAAGTAATCTTGAATCATTTTGTTTATGCTGAAAAAGAAGTTAGTATCCGGATTAAGGATCCGGACCTGCCTGATATTTTTGTTTCTGTCATCATATTCCGCTTTTCCACAGACAATTATTAATATCGGCATATCTGAACATCCGGGGCTTGCTGCGGAAAGTATCATTTTATATGACAGCACATTACTTAATATAAACGGAAACAGATCCCTGTTTAGTTTCCTTGTGAACGGAAAATATTATAACTCGGCTGAAGAGGAAGCTGTAAGGCAGGATGATTCATATATGCAGTTTTTTGACAGCGTGATTAAAGTCACAACTCTTACAGCAGATCATTCATCCGGAACCTGGACATCCGGGATACTTTTTGAGAATATCGGGACTGATACCATTATCCTGAGTAATGTTGTCCCTTTTGGAGAAGATTCTGCATGTGTTTACATTACAGGGGATGGTCCTCCCGATCTTGCAAGGGCTTACCTGTTTCGTCCGCAGTACCATCCGGTAAGAGTCATACTTCCTGATAATGCCTGGGAAATGGGGTATTCGTCATTCCGGACAGGCAGAGAATATTCGGTTTGTGCAATTACCAGACGGCAGAATGCTGATGGAGGTCAGAAGAGAAGATATGAGACAATATTGCCCCCGAAATCCAAAGTATCATATGTTATGTATGCCGAGGCATTCACGGGTGAATGGCAGGAGGGACTGCGACTGATGTTCAGGGACAGATACCTTTATGACCTTGAAGAATTTGATAATTCACTTTATGAACGTGAAGACCTTGCATGGATAAAAGAGAGCTATCTGATGATTTTGCAGATGGCCTGGGACAGAGAGTTTTATGATCGGATGACCGGAAAATATACCTTCCCTGATGTGATAAGGAAAGGAATAGATCTTTTCGGGTATTTTGACGTCTTTTGTATATGGCCTACATGGCCGCGGCTGGGACTCGATCAGAGAAACCAGTGGGATATGTACCGTGACCTTCCCGGAGGAACTTCACAGCTCCGGAGCTTTGCCAATATGTCACATCTTTCAGGCACAAAATTCTTTATTTCCTATAATCCGTGGGATAACAGTACAAAAGAGGAAGATCATTACAGGGGAATGGCCAGGATTATTGAAGAGACAGATGCAGACGGTGTTTTACTTGATACCAGGGGCAGCTCGAGCTATGAACTACAGGCAGCGGCAGATAGCGTGAAAAAAGGAGTAATAATGTATTCCGAGGGAATGGCAATTACGAAAGATATGCCCGGAATAATTTCCGGCCGGGTTCATAATGCCATCTATCTGAGTCCTGAACTCAATCTTAACAAGCTGATCAAGCCCGATTTCTCAATATTCAGGGTTTGTGATGTAGGGGAGGATATTATTCACCGTGAACTGGCAATAGCATTTTTTAATGGTTACGGTACTGAACTCAATATGTACAGGCCTGGCGGAAGAAATGAATACTTTGACGCGGACCTTAAATTCCTGGCCAGAACAACCTTCATTCTGCGTCAGAATAATGACGCTTTCCTCGATTTTAACTGGACTCCGCTTATACAGACCACCCTGGATTATGTATATGTAAATCAATGGAATTCAGGCGATAAGACTCTTTTTACTGTTTTAAATATGAGACCTGAAGGGATTACGGGAAAACTCTTTGAAGTAAACAATCCGGCAGAAAAACATTTTGTTTCATTATGGAATCACGAAAACCTTGTTCCTGAATCGGAAAATGGTAAAACCTTTATCCGGTCTATGGCAGACGGCTGGCATTCAATTTATTCAGGTACAAGGAAAGAGGGATCAGTTGATTGTATTGCTGAGCTGCCTGATATACTAAGATCTGAAATTAAAGGTGATTCTATCAGAATTCATAATCCGGGAAAGGGTAAAGTGCTTATCTGGGAAGGCAATCCATCATATAATACAAATTATAAAGAATTTAAAATACTAGCCGATACGGTTATATTTGTCAGAGATCTCTTCGGATATTATGAAGGTAAGATTGTTGTGCAGCTTATCGAGAATAAAAGGTTGAAAGATGAGAATGTTCTGAGGCTTAAAGGAGGCAAACCCTGGCTGATAAACAGGATTACTCCGACAACACTTGCTTCTAAGGTTCCTGACGATATGGTGCTGGTTCCCGGAACCGATTTTTCCTTCAATGTAAGCACACGCGAGGATTTCATTACTTATCCTGAAGTCAGCGATAAAAAAATAAGGATTGACAGTTTCCTGATAGATAAATACCCTGTAACAAATGCAGACTATTACGAGTTTATTATAAGCTCCGGATATTACCCCAACGACACAACCAGATATCTGAGACACTGGGAATCAGGTATTTATAAACAAGGCCAGGATAATTATCCAGTTATGTATGTGAGCTATGAGGATGTAATAGCTTATGCCAAATGGGCAGGTAAGAGACTTCCCACAGAAGCTGAATGGCAGCTGGCTGCACAGGGTACTGACAGGCGTCTCTGGCCATGGGGAGATAAGTTTCATGGAACATACTGCAATAATGCATTTGACAGGCCTACACCGGTGGATGCTTTCCCGAAAGGAGAGAGCCCTTATGGTGTGATGGATATGGTAGGCAACATCTGGCAGATGACTAATGATATATATTTCAATGGTGCTTATTATTTTATGGTAATCAGGGGAGGAAGCTATTTCCGTCCCGAGTCAATCTGGTATATAGAGGGAGGACCGCAGCCACTTGATAAAACACAGATCATGCTTTTGGTATCTCCCGGGTTCGACAGGAGCTCTACAGTAGGATTCAGATGCGTTAAGGATATTGACGGGAAGAATTTTAAGGGGAAGAGATAACTATCTCATGTACTCACCTCACACTTTCAGTTTCTTTTCTATTTCGTTTATCTGATTCCTGAAATGCTTGTCGGTATCGATAAGGTTGTTCACCGTTTTACATGCATGCAGAACTGTTGCATGATCCTTACCTCCAATATGCGAACCAATGCTTGCCAGCGAAGCTTTTGTAAGGTTCTTCGAAAAGTACATGGAGACTTGCCGTGCCTGTACAATCTCCCTCTTCCTTGTTTTACCCTGTATAAGGTCAACGGGGATCTTGTAATAATCGCAAACGATCTTTTGGATAAAGTCAATTGTTATTTCTCTTCTTGCGGTGCTGATAAGCTTTTCGACCATCATTCTGGCGAGGTCAAGAGTGATCTCTTTCCTGTTCAATGTTGACTGAGCGTAAAGAGATATCAGTACTGCTTCCAGCTCTCTGATATTGTTTGAGATGTTTACAGCCAGGAATTCAAAGATCTCTTCAGACAGTTCGATACCGTCATTGTAGGCTTTCTTCTTCAGGATAGCAAGGCGTGTCTCGTAATCAGGCCGCTGCAGATCGGCCTGGAGACCCCATTTGAACCTGGAAAGAAGTCTTTGTTCCATACCCTGGAGGTCAACAGGTGGTTTGTCACAGGTCAGGATGAGCTGCTTGCCCGACTGATGCAGATGGTTAAAAATATGAAAAAAGGTGTCCTGAGTCTTTTCTTTTCCTGCAAATTCGTGTACGTCGTCAAGAATGAGAACATCTATCATCTGGTAAAAATGGAGGAAATCATTCTTGTTATTGTTTCTTACGGATTCGACAAACTGAGTCTGAAACTTATTTGCATTGACATAGAGGACAATTTTATCAGGATGCTTTTCCTTTACCAGAATCCCTATTGCCTGGGCCAAATGTGTTTTGCCCAAACCTGAATCACCATATATCATAAGAGGATTAAAGGCTGTGCCACCAGGATTATTACCAACTGCAATGCCTGCAGATCTTGCCAGCCTGTTACATTCGCCTTCAATATAATTGTTGAAATTGTATTCAGGATTAAGCTTGGGATCAAAATGGACCTTCTTGATACCGGGGATCACAAATGGATTCTTGATTGACGGCTGAGTTACATCAAACGGGACCTGAACCGGCTTATTGTGAAGGTCTGTCTTATTTCTTGACGGGTATCTGACAGTATATGGCTTGCCATCAGAATAAATGGCATTCTCCATCACGACGTTATACTCGAGCTTAGCATCGGTGCCAATCTCCCTCCTGAGAGTCTTCCTGAGAATATCAATATATTGCTCTTCAAGATACTCATAAAAGAAGGGACTTGGTACCTGAATAGTAAGTACATCGTTTTCCAGTTTTAACGGTATGATTGGTTCAAACCATGTTTTAAAACTGACAGACGGAATGATGTCCCTTATTATCTTCAGACAGTTATTCCATACGTCATGATGTGTTTTGTTCATTTAGGGTGCATATTAAAATTCCGGATTCTATACAAGCTGATTCAGATAGCAATATTTGTAAAAAAAAAACTTAAAAAAAAAATTTTTTTTACTTGATTTTTTCAAAAAAAGTATATGTTTTTCTACCTCAACAACTTATAAAAAATAATATTTTATGATTCTACAATATTCTGATTATTAGTGTGTTATAAATAATTGATTCAGTTTAGCAGTGTATAACAATTCGTTATGGATGGTTACTCAAAAATCAACAAAACAGGCATAATACCGGGACAATTTTGACGTCAATTTATAATATCTTTTTCAAGATCAAGATACACTGAATTTTATAAAAATAAAACTGAAAAGAGAATTATTTTTTCCCGAAGAGAGAAAAGTGAACATACCGCTTTGGATTCGCCTTCAGATCCTCTAAAAGCAGATTCAGATTCTCAAGACTCGATGACAGATTCATATAAAGTGTATCATTTACAAGAAACTGTCCGGCACTGCCTTTTCCCTCATTCAGATTTTCCAGAAGGAGGGAGGTGTTTTCAAGACTTGTTTTCAGGTTTGCCACCGAAGAATAAATATCGGCTGATACAAGCGTGTCGGTAACCGACTTTAGGTTTTCAATTGTACTTCCCATTTTTCCGGAATTATAGGCGAGCATCTGTGAGAACCTGGCGATATTGTCTAGTGTTGTTTTAAGTTCCTTTTCTTTGGAGCCCAGAATATTATCGATACTTCCTGTAATGTTTCCAAGGTTTTCTACTGAGTTGTCAAAGTTCTGCCTGAATTCAGGAGTTAATATTTCATCGATGGATACTATTACAGAATCAAGAACATCAAGCAGCTCCTCGATACGCTTCTTTAAAGGGAAAAGCTCAATTTCAATGGTTGTAAGCAATGATTCTGTAAGTTGGCCGGGGATTGTATCGCCCTCGGAATATGTTCCGGGTCCATCGCCAAAAATAAACTGTACCTTCATTCCTGCTATTATTGACACTGGAACTATCTCGGCAATAGTATTTTTGGGAAGCTTGAAATCTCTGCTCACAGAAAATGCCACAAGAAGCTTTCCGCTGGTCTCATTCAGGAAGTCTATTGATTGTACAACACCTACCTTGTAACCGTTTATTTCAACAGGACTTGATTCAGCCAGTCCGCCAATTTCATCATAAATACAATAATAATATGCTGTACTCTTGAAGAAATCTTTCCCTTTTAGAAAATTATATAACCAGATGAAAACGACAATAGTCAACAATGCAACTACGCCAACCTTGATTTCATGAGAGATTTTAATCATTATTCTTTTCTTTTTAGCTCCAGTGCCTGCTGTAAAGGTAGTATTTTGTTGTCTTTTACAGCAATGACAAATGCATCCGGATAAATAGTTTCGATTTTTTTCCTGTGTTGTACTGCTTCCTGGTATTCGGCAAATATCCCTGTGGCATATTTAAACCTGTTCTGAGTATTTATTTCAACTATATCAGTTAGCCCTTTGAAGTTTTCAGGTTTAATTTCAGTTCTTGATCCGGTGGTGGCAACCTGCACCATAAAAATAAGTTGATCGGTGACAACCAGCCTGCCATCAGAACCTCTTTCCGGTAATTCCGGATTCCTGACAGCTGAAATATTGCTCATGATATCTATCTCATTTATATAATCCCTGCAGGCTCTGAAGATTGCAGAGGCCAGGTAATCCTGTCCCTGTTGTGAGTTAAGGTATTTTTCCTCCTCCGGGTTTGTTATAAAACCGGTTTCGATCAGAACACTCGGCATGGTGGTATTAAATAACACCCAGAATCCAGCCTGTTTAACACCGCGGTCCTTCCTGTTTACCCTTACATTGAACTGGTTCTGTATCTTTGCAGCCAGCTCCGTACTCTGTTCCAGAAAGAGATTCTGCATCAGGGTGAACATTATATATGATTCAGGAGACTTGGGGTCAAATCCCGCATATTTTGTTGTGTAGTCCTCTTCAAGCAGTATCACCTCATTTTCCTTCATTGCCACTTCAAGGTTTGCCTGGTCTTTGGTATGACCCATGACAAATGTTTCTGCTCCTGCCACACTCTTTGACTTTGCCCAGTTGGCATGAATGGAAATGAAAAGGTCTGCCTTATTCTTGTTTGCTATTTTTGGTCTTTCTATCAGGTCGACTGTTGAGTCATCCTTCCTGGTGTAGACAACTTTTATATTTTTCAGGTTCTCCTCGAGATACCGGCCTGTCTTTAAAGCTATTGCAAGGTTTATTTCCTTCTCCTGGCTGATTGCTCCCCGGGCTCCGGAATCCCTTCCTCCATGGCCGGGATCAATAACGATAATCCATTTCTTTTCTGACTCTGGATCAGGCCTTTCTGCACGGAGATTGCCGGTGATAATGGGAAAAACGAGCAATATTACAGCAGTACATATATTAATGATATTGTGTTTTCCGTTTTTAATCAATATACCCATGTTTGGTTCACGTTTTTTTTAATAGTTTTACCGCTGTCATCCAAGAATCAAACAAAAACTGTACAAAAATAGTATTTAAGTTGTATTTTTTGAAAGAAAAACGGTTCCTTGTAGTGCTCCTCGTGTTGGTTCGTTTTTCTTCATTATTCTGTCAGGAAGACATGATTATCCCTGAAATAACTCCGGCAGGAAGTGATATTACTTCGAGAGATACTATCATCAGTCTTAAAAGAATAGCTCCTGATGCAATTGATCAGCAAGTTACCTATAAAGCTTCAGGATCAAAAATAAATGATCTTATCAACAGGAAAGTCACGCTGGTAAGTAAAGCTGAAGTGAATTATGGAGATATCCTGATTGAGGCTGATTCGATTATTTTCAATATGGATAACAATGAGATATTTGCTGTCGGAATCAGGGATACTTCGGGACAGATAACGGGTAAACCCTATTTCAAATCAGGTTCCGAGGAATTTGAAGCAGATACATTACGTTATAATTTCAAGACAAAGAAAGCTATTGTGAAGAATATAATCACACAGCAGCAGGAGGGTTTTTTACACAGTGAGATCACAAAGCTGCTTGAGGACGGAACTTCAAATATTTACAATAGTACATATTCGACATGTGATGCTGATACTCCTCATTTCTACATAGCACTGAAAAAAGCAAAGGTATATCCCGGGGAAAAAATAATCTCCGGCCCGGGAAACCTTGTCCTGGAAGGAATACCATTGCCAATATACCTTCCTTTTGGTTATTTTCCCATCCAGACCAAGACTGCTGCATCCGGTATTCTCATTCCAAAGTTTCATTATGAGGCAAACAGGGGTTATGCTCTCACAGAAGGAGGTTATTACTTTGCAATAAACGATTATTTTGACCTAACCCTGAATGGGAATATTTTTACCAACGGCTCATGGCTTCTGAAAGCACAGACAAGCTATAATAAGCTTTATAAGTATAGTGGAAATTTCTCATTCAGTTATGCCAACAATGTAAGCGGCCACAAGGGACTTGCAGATTATAATAAACAATCCAATTACAGTCTGGCGTGGAGGTATAGTCAGAGTGCCAAAGCAAGGCCGGGATCCAGATTTAATGCAAGTGTCAACATGACTTCTCCCGGTTTTGACAGGGAAAACAGTTATGACCTGAATCAACATATTACCACAACAAGACAGTCGAGTATAAGTTATTCCAGGTCCTGGGCGGGAACGCCTTTTAATATGACAGCAAGTATGAATCACACCCAGAATGTGAAGACACACGTGGTCAGCCTTAATCTCCCTAAACTGAATTTCAGCGCCTCAAGGATATACCCATTGAAAGGGAAACGCAGCGTTACAAATAAATGGTGGCAGGAACTTTCGTTTCAATACTCGGCATCAATTGATAATCAGATTAATACAAAGGACAGTATTCTGTTTACCAACAAAGTATTGGATGATATGAGGAATGGTTTCAAACATGAGGCACCTGTGAGTCTGCAGATACGTCCTTTCAATAACTTTTCAATATCACCGCAGGTCTCATATAAAGGTGTAATGTATACACGCAAGTATGAAAGAAGGTGGGACTCCGATACCAGACAGGTTGTTAAAGATACCCTGGAGGGTCTTTTCTACGGTCATTCAATAAATCCTTCAATAAGCGCAGGGTATAGCCTGCAGATATTCGGTATATTTGATTTCATTAATCCTGATTCAAGGATAGATGCTATCAGACATGTGATCAAACCCTCGGTAAGCTTCAGTTTTATTCCCTACTTCGATGGATTAAGTTCGAAAATGTACTACCAAGTACAGAAGGATACGGCCGGTAATACAAGCCAATATTCAATTTTCGAAGGGAATCTTTATGGAACACCTTCATTATCAAAGAAAAGCGGCAGTGTCTCATTCAACCTTACAAATATCCTGGAAGCCAAGGTATTCCCGGTCGGGGATACAACCGACAAGTCTAAAAATGTTAAGTTGATTGATAATTTCGGCATTTCCACCTCGTACAATATTTTTGCGGATTCAATGCGATGGTCTCCTGTCTCAATGAATCTGAGAACGACACTTTTCGAAGAAATAGGTATCTCGGCAAGCAGTAGTTTTTCAATGTACGGATTGGACAGTCTTGGGAGATCAGTTGCAGATTTTTATTTCGCTCAGAGTCATAAACTCCTTCGTCTGACAGGTTTTTCAGTAAGTCTCGACTTCAGCCTCAGTGATCTTCTGAAGGGTAATATGAAGAAAACAACATCATCTGCACCTTCCCAACCGAATACTCAGGATACGCAGAGGCCCGGAACAGTCGGTAGTACCCGTACCACTTCGGTTGCCGGAGCAGTGTTTGATGAATACGGATACTCCGAATTCGATGTTCCCTGGACAATGAATGTCCGGTATAGCTTAAATTATTCCAAGCCAGCTCTTGTTTCAGGACTATCGCAGACTCTATCCGTTAATGGAAATGTGAAGCTTACAAAGAAAACGGCCATTACCTATAGATCGGGTTATGATTTCAAGAAGAAGGAGATTACGATGACACAGATCCAGATTAACCGAGACCTTCACTGTTGGGAAATGGGGTTCAGCTGGGTTCCAAACGGAAATATGAAGATGTGGACATTCACAATAAGAGTCAAAGCCGCTGTCCTTTCTGATCTGAAATATGAAAGAAGACATGATTATCACGATAATTATTAAAATATGAAAAGAATAATCAGAACACCAAATGCTCCTGCAGCTCAAGGACCTTATAGTCAGGCTGTGGAAATTAACGGTACACTGTATGTTTCAGGGCAGATAGCTATCGATCCTGCTACAGGTAAAATGGCGGATGGTGACATTACTGCTCAGACAAGACAGGTCCTCAGGAATATCGAAGCAATACTTAAAGCTGCCGGTTATAGTTTCGTAGAGGTTGTCAAATCGACTTGTTACTTAAAAGATATAGCCGATTTCAAAGCCATGAACGAGGCATATTCACAATATTATTTTGAGAATCACCCTGCAAGAGCGGCCTTTGCGGTAAAGGAGCTGCCGCTGGGAGCATTGATCGAGATAGAGACTGTGGCAGTTAAATGACTCCCTCCGCCCCGTTAAAACGGAGCATCTCCCCGGCAAGTACATATCCCTCATTATTATAGCTGTAGCAAACTATTCTGCCTTAATCTCAAAATCAATCTCTACATTTACTTCCCTGTGCAGCCTGATTGTAGCTTTATAGTTTCCAATTTCCTTTATCTGATCATCCGGGAGTGTAATATTCTTACGATCTGTCTCAAACCCTTTTTCCTTGAGAGCTTCTGCAATCTGGATGGTATTTACCGATCCGAATATCTTGCCTGAAGAGCTCGTTTTTGCACCGATAATGATTTTCAGATCAGCCATTTTTTCTGCTATATCCTGTGCAGCGGCCTTGATCTTTTCTTCTTTGTGTGCTCTCTGTTTCTGGTTTTCAGCATGCATTTTCTTTGCAGAAGAAGTGGCTGCTACAGCAAAACCTCCGGGTATAAGATAATTCCTGGCATAGCCTGCCTTTACATTTACCAGATCGTCTTTCTGTCCTAATTTATTAAAATCCTGAAGTAATATTATTTCCATCGTCTCTCCTCCTTATTTTAAAAGGTCAGTCACATAAGGAAGAAGAGCTATATGGCGTGCTCTTTTAATAGCTTTAGCCACTTTCCTCTGATATTTAAGTGAAGTTCCGGTTATCCTGCGAGGCAGTATCTTACCCTGATCATTGAGAAACTTCTTAAGGAATTCAGGATCCTTATAATCGATATACTTGATCCTGTTTTTCTTAAAACGACAGTATTTCTTTTTCTTGACCTCTACGGCAGGTGGAGTCAAATACCTTATTTCTGATTCGTTCTGTGCCATATCTTATTCCTCCTTGATTTGTTCTGATTCCTTTAGTCTTCTCTTCTTTTCGGCATATTCCACAGCAAATTTTTCCATCCTGAAGGTCAGGAACCTGATGATCCTCTCATCACGGCGATACTGGACCTCAAGATTTTCAACAAGGCTTCCAGGCCCTTTGAATTCGATAAGATAATAAAAGCCTGTTGATTTTTTCTGAATAGGATAGGCCAGCTTTTTCAGGCCCCAGTTCTCTTCATGAACGATCTCACCATCGTTGTCGGTGATGACCTTCTTGAATTTTTGTACCGCTTCCTTCATCTGTTGTTCAGATAAAACGGGAGTTGCAATGAAAACGGTTTCGTACTGATTTAACATAGTAATTATTTGTTTGTTGTTAAAATGATTTTGGCTCGCAAAAGTACAATTATTTTCATTTAAATAAAAAATAATAAATGGAAATTTGAATTCGTACCGTCATCTGCTTAATCCGGTGATTTTCTTTCCCATTAAAGTCATTAATCTTTAATTTTCAACACTCATTATCCCAGGTTAGCTTTTTAACTATATTTGTATTATAAATATCTTTGGAGTCGGAGAGTCAATAATTTATGGAAAATTTTATCGTTTCAGCCCGAAAATACCGTCCTGCTACATTCGATATGGTTGTGGGGCAAGACACAATAACAAATACACTGAAAAATGCAATACAGAATAAACATCTTACCCAGGCATATCTTTTCTGCGGACCAAGGGGGGTGGGAAAGACGACCTGTGCCAGGATACTGGCCAAGACGATCAACTGCAGCAATCTGAAGGATAATGGAGAGGCTTGCGATAAATGCGAATCATGTCTGTCTTTCAATACTCTGAGATCGTTCAACATACATGAACTTGATGCAGCATCGAATAACAAAGTGGAAGATATCAGGAGCCTGAATGACCAGGTAAGGATACCCCCGCAAATAGGCAGATACAGCATATATATTATAGATGAGGTTCATATGCTTTCCTCTTCCGCTTTCAATGCTTTTCTGAAAACCCTTGAAGAACCGCCTTCTCATGCAATTTTCATTCTGGCAACTACCGAAAAGCATAAGATCATACCTACAATATTGTCCAGGTGTCAGATATTTGATTTCAAAAGAATAAAAATCGGGGATATTGTAAAAAGGCTTCAGTATGTTGCAGATAATGAATCTGTTACTATAGAGGAAGAGGCGCTTCATATCATTGCACAGAAAGCTGACGGCGCCCTCAGGGATGCATTGTCAATATTTGATCAGATCATCAGCCTGTGCGGAAAAAAGGTAGTGTACAGGCATGTAATTGAAAATCTTAACATCCTTGATTATGAGTATTATTTTAAAAGTGTTGCAGGCGCCCTGAAAGGTGATGTGTCAGCAGTATTGATGACATTTAATGAGATTCTCGAAAAAGGATTTGACGGACATAATTTCATTTCAGGTCTAAACAGTCACCTCCGCGATCTTCTTGTAAGTAAAGACGAAGTTACCATAGGTCTTCTGGAAGCAACTCCTTCAGTAAAGAAAAGATACCTGCAGCAGGCGGGTGAATGTTCTGTTAATTTTCTTTACTGCGCCCTGGAAATAGGAAGTGCATGCGATATTTCCTATAAAAGCAGCAAGAATAACAGACTTCATACAGAACTTGCCCTTATAAAATTATGCAGGCTCACCAAAGAGCCTGATGCCGAGGACGAAAAAAAAAAGTATGAGGAAAACCCCCTGACTAAAGCCGGAAAGGAGATAACTCCTCCGCCAAAATCTGAGATTATCAGACAGGCTGAAGAGCAGGAAAAGAGATTCCCGACAGCAAAGGAACAATCACCGGGTAAACATTTTCCGGTAATTGAAAAGCCACCCCGGACATTTTCAATAAAAGAGGTTATTTCGGAGGATGAGAAACAAAAAGAAAAGGCTGCTGAAACAACAGATGATAATGGTGACAAAAACATAACTGGGCAAAGGATTGAATTTACAAGCAGTGCATTTTTCACAGCCTGGAAGGAGTTTGTCGGCAATCTGGAGGGCGAAGGAACAAGAATAGTAAGCATGTTTAAATCAATACAGCCGGAGATGGAGGACGAACATACCATCAGAATTCATTTGAGTAATGCTGCCCAGAGAGACCTGTTTGTTCAGAATTATAAGCCTAAGCTTACAGGTTTCCTCGAATCCAGATTTTTGGTCGCAGATTTAGACATTGAAACATCTATAGATCTTACCGAAGCAAATGAATTGCCCTATACCGATGAACAGAAATATAATTACCTTCAGGGAAAATATCCTGTCCTGAATGAGTTCAGGAAAGCTTTTAACCTTGATATAAATTGAACTTACCTGTGCATAATGATCAGGTTTATATAAATCTGAATGAATTGAAACAATACA